>ERZ506957.2-NODE-2-length-159327-cov-21.875421_pt1 | contig 159327 bp, 147 predicted proteins | sample MGYA00512894_ERZ506957 | MGnify/ENA metagenome assembly ERZ506957
GAGCTTTTCTTTTCACGCAAAAGAAAAGCGGAATGGTAGGCATTTTATTATAATGCATAAGTAGTTTATAGGTAACAAACTTATAAAATATAATATTTTCAACTTATTCTTGCTAACGCAATTTAATGGCTTTCGCCGTTATGTTCAAGCCGCCAAACGGCAAGCCGTTCGGCTATTAAAATTTGCGATAGGATAAAGTTTTGTGGGCTTTGCCCACACCCACAACCTTTGAAAAGGTTGACCAAACTTTTATATATTGACTTTAATTTTATCGAGCAGCTCTCCGACCTTTTCATGAAAAACAAGGTCGGCGGCGCTGTCCATTGGTGTTGCATCACGATTTATCAGTACAAGTTTATTTCCTTTAAAATATCTCACCATACCTGCGGCAGGATAAACCGTGAGGCTTGTGCCTGCAATAATCAGTGTATCTGCATTCGCAATGGCATTAACCGCACCGTTTACTGTTTTATCGTCAAGTCCCTCTTCATACAGCACAACATCAGGCTTGATGATTCCAGAACATTCGCATTTTGGAATACCGTTGCTCTCTTTAATAAACTCGGCAGTATATGCTTTGCCGCACTTCATACAGTAATTTCTCAACACACTTCCGTGCAGTTCATACACTCTCTTACTGCCTGCCGCCTGATGCAGTCCGTCAATATTTTGAGTAACTACTGCACTGAGTTTTCCTGCTTTTTCAAGCTCGGCAAGTTTATAATGAGCCTTATTCGGATTTTTATCAAGACAAAGCATTTTATCTCTGTAAAAGCGATAAAACTCCTCTGTCTTTTTTACAAAGAATGTATGGCTTAGTATGGTTTCGGGCGGATAATCGTACTTTTGATTATAAAGTCCGTCCACACTTCTGAAATCAGGGATACCGCTCTCTGTAGATACTCCCGCACCACCAAAGAAAACTATTCTATGGCTGTCATCAATCACTTTCTGAAGTTCGTCAACACTACTCATTACTGCATTGCCTCTTTCATCTGCTTTACATACTCGCAAACAGGCTCAACACATTCTTTGCCGTACTTAGCAACGATTTTTACAATTGCAGAACCTACTATTACACCGTCTGCATACTGTGACATATGCTTTGCCTGCTCCGGAGTTGAAATACCAAAACCTACCGCACACGGGGTATCGCTTACAGAACGAACAAGGTCAACCATTTCGCCAATATTTGTTGTAATCTCTTTCCTTACACCTGTTACACCCATTGAAGAAACACAATACACAAAGCCCTGCGCTTCTTTGGCAATAGTTTTAATTCTGTCGTGTGAAGTCGGTGCAATAAGCGAAACAAGCTCTACACCGTGCTTATCGCAATAAGGCTGTAACTCTGCCTTTTCCTCAAAAGGAACATCCGGAACGATTACGGCGGAAATACCGCACTCTTCGCACTTTGCCATAAATGCGTCTGTACCGTAAACAAAAATAGGGTTCATATATGTCATTACGGCAAGAGCCGCCTTAATCTGCGGACGGATTCTCTTTACCATATCAAAAATCTTATCGGTTGTAGTACCTGCCGCCAAAGAACGGAGGTCAGCCTCCTGAATTACAACACCCTCGGCAATCGGGTCTGAAAAAGGTATACCGATTTCTATGATATCTGCGCCGTTTTCACTCATACCTATAAGGAGTTTTTCGGTAGTTTCAAGGTCAGGATCTCCTGCGGTTACAAACGGAATAAAAGCCTTGCCGTTTTTGAAGGCATCTTTAATCTTACTCATAAATATTCTCCCCTCTGTATCTTGCAATAGCGGCAACATCCTTATCGCCTCTGCCCGAAAGATTTACAACAATAATGCTGTCTTTGCTCATTGTAGGAGCAAGTTTAATGCAGTGTGCAACAGCGTGTGCGCTCTCAATAGCAGGGATAATACCCTCTGTGCGTGAAAGATACTCAAATGCGTTTACTGCCTCTTCATCGGTAACAGGCACATATTTTGCTCTGCCTGTATCGCTTAAGTTAGCATGTTCAGGGCCGATACCCGGGTAATCAAGACCTGCTGAAATTGAATATACAGGTGCAATCTGACCGTACTTATCCTGACAGAAATATGATTTCATACCATGGAAAATACCGAGTGTACCGTTTGCGATTGTTGCGGCATTCTTCGGATTATCAACGCCAAGACCTGCTGCCTCACAACCGATAAGCTGTACGCTCTCATCACCGATAAAGTCATAAAATGCGCCCATAGCATTACTGCCGCCGCCAACGCAAGCCATAACCACATCAGGAAGTCTACCCTCTTTTTCAAGGAGCTGTGCTTTGATTTCCTTACCGATTACGCTCTGGAAATCTCTTACAACCATTGGGAACGGATGCGGACCCATTACCGAACCGAGTACATAGTGAGTATCGTCAACTCTGTTAGTCCACTCACGCATAGCCTCGTTTACGGCGTCTTTAAGAGTCATTGTTCCTGTTTCAACGGCATTTACCTTTGCGCCGAGAAGTTTCATTCTGTATACATTAAGAGCCTGACGGATTGTATCCTCTTTGCCCATAAAAATCTCACACTCAAGTCCCATAAGTGCGGCAACAGTTGCTGTTGCAACACCGTGCTGACCTGCGCCTGTTTCTGCAATTACTCTTGCTTTACCCATCTTTTTGGCAAGCAGGCACTGACCAAGACAGTTATTGAGTTTGTGTGAACCCGTATGATTTAAGTCCTCACGCTTTAAATAAATCTTAGCACCGCCTAAATCCTTTGTCATTTTCTCCGCATAATAGAGAAGTGACGGTCTGCCGGCATACTCACGCATAAGTGTGTCAAGCTCTGCGACAAACTCCGGATCGTTTTTATATTTTTCATATGCTTCTTCAAATTCATTAACGGCATTCATTAAAGTTTCGGGAACAAACTGTCCGCCGTGAATACCAAACTTACCCTTCGACATTGATTTATCTCCTTTTCTAATACCTTATATATTTATAACTTATCACCGTTAAGTTCTTCAAGTGCTTTCTTTTTATCGGCATTTCTCATAAGAGTTTCGCCAATAAGCAGTCCGTTTACTCCTGCTTCTCTAAGCTCCTGCACATCTTCGGCTGTTTTTATTCCGCTTTCGCCGACAAATAAAATTTCCTTTGGTACAAGTTTTCTCAATCTTGTGCAAGTTGTGAGGTCAACTGTAAAGTCCTTTAAATTGCGGTTATTTACACCGATTATTCTTGCCCCTGCGTCTAATGCCGACTTCACTTCTTCCTCTGTATGTGCCTCTACCAAAGCTGAAAGTCCGAGTGAATCACAAATTTCAATCCGTTTTCTGATTGTTTCGGTATCGAGCAACGCACAAATCAAAAGCACCGCAGACGCTCCGATTACTTTAGCCTCATATATCTGATACTCACAAACTGTAAAATCCTTACGCAAAAGCGGAATTTTTACATTCTGTGATATTTCCTGCAAATATTTATTTTCACCTTTAAACCACTGCGGTTCTGTAAGTACGGATATCGCAGATGCTCCTGCGTTTTCATAATCCTTTGCAATCTGCACATACGGGAAATCCTCTGCAATTATTCCTTTAGACGGAGATGCTTTCTTTACCTCGCAGATATAAGAAATACCGTCCTTTGCAAGCGCCTTTTCAAAAGGAAATTCATCGGTAATGTTCATTGAAAGCGCTTTGTTTTTTATCTTCTCAAGCGGAATTTGTTTTTCAATTTCCGCATATCTTTCTCGGTTTGCCTGTGCTATTGTTTCAAGTATCATAATATCACCGTTATTCATTAGTAGCCTTTACAAACTGCTCAAGTTTTTCATAAGCCTTGCCGCTGTCAATAAGAGTTTCTGCAAGACGGATACCCTCGGCAATATTCTCTGCCTTTCCGCCTGCGCAAATACCGAGAGCCGAATTAAGCAATACAATATCTCTCTTTGCTCCCTTTAACTCGCCTTTTAAAATCTGCTTTGTAATCTCCGCATTCTCTTTGCCGTCACCGCCTGCAAGGTCTGCACTGCTGTATGTCGGCATACCGAACTGTTCCGGAGTAATTTCGTATGAGCTGAATTTACCGTTGTTGATTTCACAAACCTTTGTAGGAGCAGTAACGGTTACTTCGTCCATACCGTCTGTACCGTAGAATACATATCCGCGCTTTACGCCAAGGTTTGCAAATACTCTTGCAATCGGTTCAACGAGTGCCTCTGAATACACACCTGTTACCTGCAAGTTTGCAAAAGCAGGGTTTGTAAGAGGTCCTAAAACATTAAAAATATTTCTGATTCCTATATCCTTTCTTACAGAGCCGACAAATCGCATTGATGAATGGTAGCTTTGTGCAAACATAAAGCAAATACCTGTATTTTTAAGGATTTCTTCACTTTTTTCCGGGCTTATTGTAAGATTAACTCCAAGAGCCTCCAGACAATCTGCCGCACCGCTCTTGCTTGACATTGAACGGTTGCCGTGCTTTGCAACAGAAATTCCTGCGGCCGCAACTACAAAAGCCGCTGTTGTAGAAATATTAAAAGTACCTGTTCCGTCGCCGCCTGTGCCTACAATGTCGAGTACATCGGTATCTCTTTTAACATGAAGTGCCTTGTCACGCATTACTGTTGCGCAAGCTGTAATTTCGTCAATGGTTTCACCCTTAATTCTGAGTGCTGTCAAAAATGCCGCTGTCTGTGCTTGAGTGGCTGTACCGCTCATCATTTCGTTCATTACGGCTGCTGCCTCATCATAAGTTAAGTTATTACCGTTTACTACCTTTTTTATTGCTTCCTTAATCATTTCTGTCACCCTTTCTATGTGTTATCCGTAATCATATATTAATAAAATTCTTTATCATTTCCATACCGTGAGAAGTCAGTATCGACTCCGGGTGGAACTGTAATCCGTAAATTTCGTAATCTCTGTGGCGAACTGCCATAACCTCGCCCATATCGTCCTCTGCCGTAACTATAAGCTCATCGGGAACGGTATCCTTTTTTGCAATCAAAGAATGGTATCTCGCACCGTCAACTACCTTTGGCAAATCGGCAAAAATCTTACAACTGTTGTCAAGATTAATATTACTCTTTTTGCCGTGCATAAGTTTTATTGCTCTTGTAATTTCTGCGCCGAATACCTCGCATATTGCCTGATGTCCGAGGCAAATACCGAGTATCGGATACTCGCCTTTAAGCTCTCTTATAACATCTTCACAAATGCCTGCGTCCTTTGGATAACCCGGACCCGGAGAAAGAATAATGTGGGTAGGATTAAGTTTTCTGATTTCATCTACCATTATTTCGTCATTTCTTACTACCTTTATATCGGGATTAATACTTCCGCAATACTGTACAAGATTATAAGTAAAGCTGTCGTAATTATCTATAAATAAAATCATATAGCTTCAACCTCTCCTGCATTTTTAACTGCATTTATTACCGCAAGTGCCTTGTTGTAGGTTTCAAGATACTCAGACTTAGGGTCACTGTCTGCAACAATTCCCGCACCTGCCTGAACATAAACCTTATTTCCTTTTTTAACTGCCATTCTTATTGCGATACAAGTATCAAGATTTCCGTTAAAATCGACATATCCGAGCGCACCGCCATATACCCCGCGAGGTGTTTTTTCAAGTTCGTCTATAATCTGACAAGCTCTGATTTTCGGTGCTCCCGAAAGTGTGCCTGCCGGAAGAAGCGACTCAACCGCATCAAAAGCGTCAAGTCCGTCTTTAAGCTCACCCTCAACCTCACTGCAAATGTGCATTATCTTTGAATATCTTAAAATCTGCTGATATGAAGTAACCTTTACAGAATTGAATTTTGAAATTTTACCTATATCGTTTCTTCCGAGGTCAACAAGCATATTGTGCTCGGCAAGCTCTTTCTCATCTTTTATAAGCTCATCTGCAAGAGCATCGTCCTCCTGCTTATCCGCACCTCTCGGTCTTGAACCTGCAATCGGGAATGTATTAAGCACACCGTTCTGAAGTTTAACCAAAGTTTCAGGTGATGTACTTATAATCTCATCGCCCTCAATATTCATATATACCATATAAGGCGATGGGTTTGTAATTCTCAATACTCTGTATGCATTTAAAAGCGAACCTTTGTACTCGGTTTCAAATCTGCGGGATACAACACACTGAAAAATATCGCCGTCAAAAATATATTCCTTGGTTTTATTAACCATATCGCAAAATTCTTCTTCTGTGTATGTGCTTGTAAATTCCACATTTTTATCGCTTTCAAGCTTTGCAAGCGGAGCAGGGTCTGTAATTGTATTGATAATTTCGTTTATATCGTTTACAGCCTGCTCGTACTGTCTTTCAGGGTCATAAGTTTTCATATTTACTATGACTGTCATTTTTTCACGAAGATGATCGTATGCAATAATTTTATCAAAAAGCATTAAATCAAAATCATTGGTTTCGCTTTCCTGTATTTTCAAAATCGGTTCGCTGACTGCAATCATAGCATATCCGTAATATCCTACAAGCCCTCCTGTAAACGGCGGCAAATCTTCAAAACGAGGATTTTTGTAATTTTTCATATATTTTCGGATTTCTTCGTATGGTTTGGCGGTTTTAATTGCAGCCTCACCCTCGCCTGTAATGGTGAGAACTCCGTTTTTATAAACAAGTCTTGCCTTAGGATTACAGCCGATAAACGAATATCTGCCCCACTTTACACCGCCCTCGATACTTTCAAGAAGAAAGCACTTGTCTGACTTTTGAAGAATTTTTCTTAACAAAGTAATCGGTGTGACAGAATCGGCGTAAACTTCCTTGTAAACAGGTATTACATCGTATTCATCCTTAATTGCCATTACCTCATCATAAGACGGTTTAATCATTTTTCTCACCCTTTATATTTTTTATAAACAAAAAGACCTTTGCCCCAACTAAGGGACAAAGGTCTGAAACGACTTCTGTGGTACCACCCAAATTGACGGAAATTCCGCCCGCTCATATAGCATACTGACATATGCCTCCTGCTGTAACGGTCAGGTTCCGTCGGAAACTACTCGAATACTCTTTCGGTCCGCCCTCACAAGTCCATTCGGAAAAATCTCAACTATCGGCTCACACCAACCGCCGACTCTCTGAAAGCGCCGATTAATCTTACTACTCTTGCTCAATGGTTTATCTTATAAATTAATACTATTATATAGCGGAATTTTTTAAATGTCAATAGCATTTTAGCACTTTAAAGCGAAAATTCAAAATTATTTTGAATTTTCTGCTGTCTTTAAAATTACAGTTGACTGTGCAGGCATTGTAAGCACACCTTCTTTTATAGCTGTGTGCTGATAAACGGCATTTTCATCTTCTGTCGAAGTAAAAGCACCGTCCTTATCCACAGGGAAACTTGCAACAAGTTCTGCTCTGATTTCAGGATTCGTTATCATATCGTCTGTAATAGTAAGTTCCGCACTTTCTTCGGCATTCATATTATGAATAATCATAAGTTTTGTGCCGTTATACTCAACATAGTAAGCACAAATTGCAGTATTGTCAAAGGTTTGAAGTCCTGTAATTTTGCCACGAGCAATTTCAGGATTCTGATTTTTGATTTTTATAATTCTGCTGTAAAAGCTAAGTAAAGAATTGGGGTCAGCCTGCTGTTGCTTAGCGCCGCCGTATTTAGTATCTTTCGCAACATCACCTACACCGTTTACCCAAATATTCGGCAAATTATTGCTGTCAAATATCATCGGTGTACGATAAGCCGAATCGGAAGTAGTATTTGGAGCGGTAATTCCGATTTCCTCGCCGTAATAGATAAATGGATTGCCCGGGAACAACATATACACTGAGGCTGCCATTTTCTGATAACTAAGACCCTTAGGTTCAAGCGAGTTACCGCTTCTCACCATATCGTGATTTGACAGGAACATTGTCGGAATGTAATTCTCGTTATTGTTGTACATCTTATCGTTATACTTCATTACCTTTTTAGCGATAGCCGTACCACGCTGTGCTATGACCTCGGTTGTAAGTGTGCCACTTGACTGTGAAAATTTAAATGCAAACTGACTGTCAATTCCCGACTTAAAGATTTCCTGAATCTTTGAATCATCGTCCCAGTTTTCACCTACTACATAAGCATCAGGATTTGTTTCCTTACATTTATCACAGAACCAGGTCAAAAATTCCGTGCCGTCGGTGGATTTATTAGAAAAATATTTTACGGCGTCAAGTCTGAAACCGTCAACACCTCTGTCAAGCCAGAATTTTGTAATTTTTGCAAATTCTTCTCTTGTTTTTTCAGAATTTAAATTCCATTCAGGCATTTCCTCAGTAAAATTAGCCTCACAAGCCATTGCGTGTGACAAATAATTTGTCTGTGTATCAGAATCAAAATATGAAGTGGGATGAATTTCAAAATACTGTGCATAACCGTCAAGATTGCCCTCTTCCACCTCTTCGACAGCCTTTAAATAATAAGGATGCTGTGAAGATGCATGATTTAACACAAGGTCAAGTATGATGTTAATACCACGCTTATGACATTCTGAAACAAGTTTGTCAAACGTTTCAAGTGTGCCGAAATCAGGGTCAATATTGTAATAATCGGTTACATCATATTTATGATATGACGGCGAAGGCATTATAGGTGTTAGCCATATACCGTCAACACCAAGGTCATTGCCTGTATTTGGATCTCCGTCATTAAGATAATCAAGATTATCAATAATACCTTGCAAATCACCGACTTGATCACCGTTTGAATCTGCAAATGAATTAACAAAAATCTGATAATAGTTACGGTATTTATCGGTTGATGCTGTGGCTGTAAGAGTATTTACCGGATCATCATATTCTTTAGTACCGCAGCCTGCAAGAATTGCACTTGTAGAAATTGAAGCAATAAGTAAAAGTGTAAAAATTTTTTTCATAAATCCTCCTTATAAAATCAATAAAGTTAAGCAAGAATTGAGATTTATTCTTTATAGGCTATAAATATTATGGTTTGCAAAATATTTCATCAATCATAAAAGTTCGGTCAAACTTTGCAAAGATTATAGGTATGTGTAAAACACACACAAGCCTAAAAAGGCTTGACCTAAATTTTAATTTTTTTAATCTTAACTATGCTGCAAGCCATAATTTAAAACTTAACTAAAAAGGATGGCAGCCAAAGACTGCCACCCAAAAATGTGCAAATAAAGATTAACCCTTTACGCCGCCGGCTGTTACACCTTCGACATAATACTTCTGCATCTTAAGGAAGAGGAGGGTAATCGGAACAGCAACTACTACTGAACCTGCAAGGAACTGCTTGTAGTACTGTGTCTTAAAGTCAAGGTTAACCATAAGCTGCAAACCGATTGCAACAGTGTAGTAATCACGCTTATCACCCATGATGATCTTAGCAAGAATAAAGTCTGTCCAAGGTCCGATGAATGATGTAAGAACTGTATAAACTACGATTGGTTTTGACATAGGAAGAATAATCTTCCAGAAAATCTGGTTCTTAGTTGCACCGTCAATAGTTGCCGCCTCGTCAAGAGCTCTTGGAATTGTATCAAAGAAGCCCTTTGAAATCTGATAACCAAGACCTGCACCGGCACTGTAACAAATTACAAGTGCTACGAGTGTCTGTGTAAGACCCATTGCCTTTAAGAGGTAGTAAATAGCAATCATTGTCATAAAGCCCGGGAACATACCGAGAATCATACCAACATTGATAAACTTTTTACGGGATTTAAATCTTAAACGGCTGAATGCGTAACTTACCATAAGTACAGAAATTGTAGAAATTACGCAGCTAAAGCATGCAACAACAAATGTGTTTATAAACCATTTTGTAAAGTTAAGTGTACCGTGGCTTGTAAAAAGGTCAATGTAGTTCTGGAAAGTCCATTCACGAGGAATGAGATAGTTTACTACAGTAACACCTTCTGCACGGAACGAGTGCATTAAAAGATAGATGAATGGGCAAATCCAAATAAATCCGAGAATAGCGAGGATTATGTAGATAAAAGTATTTGCCAAACCTCTTCTGAGTTTGTAGCTTTTTATCATGAGAACGCCTCCTCGTCTTTTGCAGATTTAGATGAGTTAAATACAATAAGTGAAAGTACAGCGCAGATAATAAATACAATGATACCGATCGCCGCAGCAAGGTTGTAGTCAGAAGAGTTCATAGTAAGTTTGAACAACCATGTTACGAGGATATCTGTATAACCTGCCTGATAGAATTTCTCTGTTGTTGGACCACCGCCTGTGAGGAGGTAGATAACGTTAAAGTTATTGATGTTACCAACGAACTGAGTAATGAGCTGTGGTGTTGTTACGAAGAGCATGTAAGGAAGTGTAATGCTTGTAAATGTTTTTACAGGACCTGCACCGTCAATACGAGCTGATTCGTAGAGGTCTTCAGGAATATTCATAAGAATACCTGACATTGAAAGAATTGTGTAAGGAATACCTACCCAAAGGTTTACAATGATAACTACTATCTTAGCGATGTTAGGGTCAGTGTTAAGCCACTGAATTTCCACCATCGCGGCATCAGGATTAAACCATCTGCTAATATCTGTAAGTAATACATTAAATGCACCGTCAGTCTGGAGCATCTGATTCATAAGAAGAAGTGATACAAACTGTGGTACAGCGATTGCAATAACAAAGAGAGTTCTCCACAAAGCCTTGAACTTAATACCCTTTTTGTTGATCATAAGAGCAATAATCATACCAAGGATGTAGTTTGTGAAAGTAGCACAAACAGCCCAAACAAGTGTCCACTTAGCAAGTTCTACGAATGTTGTAGCTCTTGTTGCAGAGTTAGCTATATCAAATACAGATGCAAAGTTTTGGAAACCAACCCAGTGGAACAATGTTCCCGGAGGCATATGCTGAAGGTCATAGTTTGTGAATGCTATAAGTATCATAAAGATGAGTGGAAGAATCTGGAAAATACCAATCATCAGTACAGGGAAAGACAAAAGTGTAATGTGATACTTACCGTCAAGGAATTCCTTGATATCAGTTCTTAATGAAGTTGGCTTTTTGCCTGCTGCAACAAGAAGCTGATGCTTGTAAGCATCTTTTATATTTGCTATGTAAATGGCAAATACAACTACTGTAATTACAATGGTAAGTACAGAATAAAGGAGGATAAGCATTGAGTTATCGCCGTAAACAGTTACGGGGAAAATGCCGTCCATCTCTGTGTGAGTCTCAACAGTACCAAGTGAACCAAACTTGGAAATGTAACCCCAACCAAAGAATACCATATAGAGAATGTACAAAACTTCTGAAAGAAAGAATAAAATACCCTTATAGTACTTACCTTTTGAAATGTCACCAAGTCCGAAAATAAGGTAAGAAAGCTTTGTCATAATATCTCCGTTTACAAAGGTTTTGCCGTAATTAGCAAATCCCTTGCCAATGCCAAGAAAAAACTTCACAATAGCATTTCCTAATGCTTTAAAAAAGCCTGCCACTTTACCGGGCAAAGCTTTGAAAAAGTTTTTAGCATTATAGGCAAACTTCTGGAAAGGATTAAGCTGTACATAATCAATATATTTCATTAATAAGCTCTCCTTAAAATAGTTTGCAAAACCTACACCAAACTAATAATATATTCTGCGTTATCAATTAGCATCATAAATACATTAGTAGTTTGGTGTAAATTAATTACAATGTCTGCGACATTGATAACGAGTTTTCACTCAATGGGGCTCTCAGCTACTTGAGAGCCCCACGAGTATGAGAAGATTTATTTTGAAAACTAAAATTATTCGTCTCTTACGTTTGCGATTGTGTCTGTGAGTAACTGCTTGAAGAAGTCAGCGTTTGAAGGATCTGTTTCGTCAGCAATGAGCTTGTTACCGAGGTTTGCATTTGGATCCCAGAATGTTGAAGCTATACTTACCTGTGGTACAGCGAACTTACCCTGCTCAGCAATAGCTGTAAGTGCTGCACTGCCTGTAACAACTTCTTCACCGTTTACAGTCTGGTTTGAAGGACCCCAACCGAGCTCTGTAGCTCTTTCTCTCTGGCACTCTTCGCCTGTGAGATAGTTAGCAAGAATCTGAGCTGAACGCGGGAACTTAGAAGATGCGTTTACACCGATGAACTTGTAACCGAGCATTGAAATTATCTGCTTAGCTTCGCCGTTTACATCGATTGTTGGGAGCTTAGCTGCACCGAAGTTGTCGCCAAGAGCTTCCTTGTCAGCAACTGTGTTCCAAGAACCGTCGATACCGGCACCGCAAGACTTCAGTGAGAAACCGGAAGAAATAGCGTCTGTTGAAAGTGACTGGAATGTACCCTTATAGTCGTGCATAAGCTTTGAGAAAGCCTGGAGTGTTGAAACTACCTCGGCCTCATCATAATCTGTGTACTTCTGAGTAATGCCGTCATCCTCAAGGCCATCGGTCTTAAGACCGCCTGTGAATGTGAACATACATGCGTAGAAGCCGTCACCTGCGTCCATGATGAACTTCTTACCTCCGGCCTGACAAGCTTCGAGGATATCCTCAAATCTGCCTGCCTGCTCGTCAGAAACTACTGACTTATCATATACGAGGTAGTAACCGTTATCACCTGTTTCCGGATAAGCGTAAATCTTACCGTCGAGTGTTGCAGCTGAAACTGCCTCTGCTGTATCTCTCTTAGAAATATCATCAGCATAAGCAGCCTGTGCAATAACGCCTGCTGTCTGAAGCTTGTTGAGCTGGTCACTTGCGAAACCGAATACATCGGCAGCAGCTGAGGCATCGTTAATAAGGTTTGTAGCAGCATCTTTCTCAGTCTGAGCAACTACTGTAATATCAATCTTCTTGTCCGGATAAAGAGCCTTGAATGCTTCGCACTCTTTTTCAAAAGTAGAAACTGCCTTATCAGGAGCCCATACTTTAAGTGTAATGTTGTCTTCGTCACCAAAGTCGCTGCTTGTTGCAGAAGCACCGTTACCATTTGATTCTGTTTTTGAAGCTGTACTGCTGTCACCTGAACCGCCGCAGCCAACAAGTGCTGTAGCAGCCATCATACTTGCCAAAAGAACGGCAAAAATCTTTTTCATCGGATATTTCCTTCTTTCATAAAATATAAACTTTCATTCCGTTTGAATGATGTGAGGACAGTCCCTCTGTCCTTTCACTACATTTATGATACCAAAAAATCATACAAATTGCAACTACCTTTGTACTTTTTATACAGAGTGTTAAAACTTTAAATTATTTTTGTGCATTTTGCAAGTTAAATTTTGAAATTTTGATTTTATTTACAAAATTATCTCTGGCTTTTTGTTAATAATAACAATATTTTCTTTGTGCAACTTGTTCATTTGGAGATTATCGTTTTATTTTCGTAAATTACTTAAATTCGTTTCATATCAGCTAAATGCACATATTTTCGTTTGCATAGGTGCTTTTTAGGTAATTTTCACCAACAGATAAAATAAGTCTTTTCGCACAATAAACACACTCCAAAAAAATTCATTATTATTGTTGTATTATTTTCTCTGAATTGTTATAATGTAATAGTAATCACAACTAAAAACGGAGTGAATTTATTATGAAACTAAGCAATTTACTTGCAAACATTGAATATACCGTAATAAATGACGGCAATCCCGAAATAACCGATATTATATATGATTCCCGAAAAGTTACCGAAGGTACAGCTTTCGTATGTCTTAAGGGATACACATCCGACGGTCACAAGTATGCGCAATCCGCTGTTGAAAAAGGCGCCGCTGCCCTTATAATAAGTGATAACCTTTCATTCGATGTACCGAAGAATGTTGCGGTTATTAAAGTGGAAAACACACGAAAAGCACTTGCGTATATCAGCGCCGAGTTTTTTGGCAGACCCGCCGAAAAACTAAAGACCATTGCAATTACAGGTACAAAAGGCAAAACAACCACAACCGCTATGATTGCATCTATTCTTGAATGTGCAGGAATCAAAACAGGCACAATCGGCACTCTCGGTATTTTATATGACGGAAAAGTTGTAAAAACAGACAACACAACTCCGGAATCATACGAAATTCAAAAAGCTATGCACGATATGCTTGAGTGCGGCTGTAAAGCTATGGTTATTGAGGCAAGCTCAATCGGCTTAAAGCATTACAGACTTGCTGATATTACATTTGATGTAGGCATATTTACAAACTTTTCACACGACCATATCGGCGGTGTTGAACATAAGGATATGGCTGAATATCTTTACTGTAAAAGTCTGCTTTTCGGACAGTGCAGACACTCTGCCGGAAATATTGACGATGAAAAATTTACCGAAATCACAAAACTTGCAGTTGAAAAACCTGTAACATTCGGTTTCTCAAATAAAGCCGACTTTGTTGCGTCTGATGAACATTTATTATTTGAAAACGGATTTATCGGCGTTCACTTTGAATTAAGCGGAAAAAAGAAACTTTCGCTTGATGTAAATATCCCCGGTAAATTTAATGTTTATAATGCGCTTGCCGCAATCAGTGCCGTATCTTTCTTTGATATTCCCGACAAAGCTATTGTCGAGGGTCTTCACAAAGCAAAGGTTAAAGGCAGAGTTGAACCTGTACCCGTACCGGGCAACTATTCGCTTATAATAGATTACGCTCATAACGCACTTTCTATGGAAAATGTGCTTTCAACACTCCGACTTTATAAACCTAACCGCCTTATTACAATGTTTGGCGCAGGCGGCAACCGTCCAAAGGTGAGAAGATACGAAATGGGCGAAACTTCGGGCAGACTTTCCGACCTCTCCGTAATCACAGAGGATAACTCCCGTTTTGAAGATGTTATGGATATTATCGAGGACATCAAGACAGGTCTTGCAAAGACAGACGGTAAATATGTAGTTGTTCCTAATCGTAAGGACGCAATAAGATATTGTATGGAAAACGCACAGGACGGCGATATTATCGTTCTTGCGGGCAAAGGCCATGAGGACTATCAGGAAATCAAAGGCGTAAAATACCATATGGATGAAAGAGAGCTTGTAGCTGATATAATTAAAGAAATGAGCGAAAAAAGCAAGTAAAATCTCTATACTATTATTATAGGTAATGGTTTAACGGATTATCAATCGGGCAACAAAGTAAAGCAAAAGCTAAACTTTCCGTCCCGAAGTTAAAAGTTTGGTCATCCTTTTCAAAGGTTGTAGTTGCGGGCAACGCCCACAAACTTTATGCTATTGCAAATTTTTGATAGCCAAACAGCTTGCCGTTTGGCGGCTTAAACATAACGAAGAACTTTTAATTGCGGTAGCAACAAAAAAATATTCTTATAATTTGTGCCGTCTTTGCTACGCAATGACGGCACATTATTTTAATTATTCTTTTTTAAGGGCTGTCGCCTGTTTTTTCAAACATAGTCTTAGCACGCAAACAGCCAAGCTGTTTGCGCCTGCAAATTTGTCCTAAATAAAACTTTTTATGGGCTCTGCCCAAACCCGCAACCCTTTAAAAAGGGTTGACCTAAATTTTGAATTTATTACACTAAACTTTGTGTGCTAAACCATTATTTACCCCAACTCATTATAAAGACCCTAATTAAAAGGGACAGCCGTAAAAAGCTGTCCTTTTTTATATTTTATTCGATTTACCTTAATTCAGGCACTACGGCAAAAAAGACTAAGTCCTCATCACCGTCATTAATCAAACTGTGGCTGTGTCCCTTTGGGCAATAATGGCAAGAGCCTGCGGAAAGTTTTTCTTCCGTATCATCATACTTTACCTTGCCGTTGCCACTAAGAATATAAATAATCTCGCAGTTACCCTCATGAGTATGAAGTCCGATTGACGCACCGCTTTCAAGTCTGCCACGCATAATTTTGGTATCGCCGTCATCAAACATATCGGCTCTGAAAGTTTTTTCTCCTCCCTTAAAATTAGGAAGTTCCTTTGTTTGCATACCGTCAAAATCTATATACATTACATATCACCTTTCTTTATTATACGGAACAATAACAAATATGGTTTCGCCTTGATTCAGTCCGAGAATTTTTCTCTCAATTTTCGGATTTTTATATCTGCGCACCATATCTCGCAGTGCAGTTCCGCCGTGAAATCCGTGCAAAACGGTAACTTCACGCACATCATTCGGCAATTGCTTTAATCTTTGCGTTAAAACTTTTCCCGCACTTTCCACGGTGTGACCGTGCAAATCTATCTCTACAGAATACGGCATCACTACACCTCTTTTCTAAAATTTTACCTCCGCACAAATGTACGGAGGATTTTTTATAAATTATTCGGTAACTTCCGGTTCTGTCGGAGTAGGTTCCGGATCGGGTTCCGGTTCTGTCGGAGCAGGAGTCGGTTCCGGATCGGGTTCGGGAGTTACAGTAGGTTCCGGATCAGGCTGCGGAGCAGGCTCCGGATCCGGGGTAGGTACATCAGGTGTAACCTGTGATGACGAGTTATTGTTTGAAGATGAGTTATTGTCAGAAGAGTTCGAGTTATTATCGCTCGGTCTTGAAACTACACCGTTGTCGCCGTCGGCAGAGCCGCCGCCAATACCGCCGCTGCTCTCATAAGTGGATGACGGGAGTTCCTCACGGTCAACTTCTTTGCCGTCCTTATAATATACTCTCCACGCTCTTGCAGAAAATTCTTTTCCGCTTGTAGAGCCGATTTCATTTTCTGTTCTTATTTCATCATAATCAGGACTTTGCCATCCCCAAAATGTAACAGAAAGCGTTGTACCGTCCATTTTACATTCTATAAACATCTGGTAATCTGTCTGATTAGAGAACTTAAGGTCAAGGTTAGGATAATCAATTGTTGCGTCAAGACCTGTAGGAACATAATCGGATGCCCAAAGGTGGCAGTATCTTTCCTCAATCTCAACATTTGCTCTTATTGCGGCATTATAAATAGTTGAACTTGCCTGACAAATTCCGCCGCCGTTGCCCTGCACAAGTTTACCGTCTGCAATCACACCTGCAGGCTTGTAACCGTTTTCAGAAAGGTTTGAATCGCCTGTGCATTCGTTAAACGACCATACTTCCCCCGGTTCAAGTACAGAACCGTTGCAAGCCTCAAGCGCAGTTTTCATATTTGAATTACCGTTTGCGTTGTTGTAAGAAACGGTTTCGTATGTAGAAAGCTTCACAATATTTTTCTTAACCATATCAAGAGAAATATCTGCGTCAACATCTTTAACTACAGCATTGAGTGCCATTGTGCCAGTACCGCTTTTTATAGCTGACGAAAGCTGTGTAACAAGGTCTTTTTCGTCAAGCTCCGCACCTTTTTCGGCATCGGCATATTTAAATCTGTTGTCACCGTCATACGGATTAAATTCAGAAACACGGGCATTTGTCGCCTTTACATCAACTTCTTTTTTAATCTTTTTGGCATTGCTCTTGATAGAATCATCTGTGCAAGTGGCAACGACAGTATATGTCTTTGCGGTTTTGCCCGAACTTTCTTTGTTAAGTTCGTCATTCTTAAGCTGTGTAAGAACACTCTCTGTATTGTATGTATATTTTAAGTCTTTCTGTGTAATTGTGTATGTCTTTTCTTTCGCCTTTACAGAAATTGAAACAGGAGTTATAAACGACTCCTGCTTTGAAGTCAAAAGCTTGAGCGCCTCATCATAAGTTTTGCCCGCAAGTGAAATTCCCGACACCTGTGCATCATCGGAAAAATGGAATCCCAAGCCAAGATTATCGACAGTAGTCTGTCCGTTTTTGCTTGGCATAAGCATAACCACACCCGCAACGGCAATACCGATAACTACCGCACCGGCTGCGCAGCTTGCAATAATAATTTTTTTCTTATTACTTTTTTTGCCGTCTTTTTTATTGTCTTTATTATCGTTTTTTCCCTTTGGTTCAGACTTTTTATTTTCTTTTTTCTTTTTGTGTTTGTTTTCATCTTCGTAAGAAAACACACCTGCATAATGGTGAGCGCCCGAAGGTGAATGTTTTGCGCCTTTTTTAGAATTTGCAGATTCTTCGGCAGTCTTAATACCGTTTGAAACATCTACAAGTTCATCGTCCGAATCATTGTAAAAAATAAAATCCTTGTCATAATCGGCCATTAAAAAATTCCTCCGTTTGGGAAATGAACATTTACAATTTCTTTATTATGTATGTTACCAATATAATTTTACTACACTTTTTGGTAAAAATAAAGACATAAATTCAAAAATCATCCTAAAATAATTCCCAAATTTTAATTATACTTTCAGCCTTAATTTTTATGCAATGCTACATTTTTGTGACAAATATTTATTGCAAAAAATTATTTATTAATCTTTTTTTACTTTTCGGTTGAAAATTGTTTATATTAACGATATAATATAGTTTACAGACATTAATATTTAATGGAGCTTTTTATTATGAAAATATTGATTTTTACCGCCTCAACCGGCGGCGGGCACAAAAGAGCCGCTGCCGCACTTGACGCCAAAATAAAAGCGCTTGATGCAAACAATGAGGTAAAGGTCGTTGACGCATTAAAAGCAATCGGCAAAGTTTATAACAAAACAGTCTGCGGCGGTTATCACTTTATGGCTACAAAAATTCCGAAGGTTTACGGTGTGTGCTACAAAGTAACAGACCGCAAAACCATCGTCTATGACGCAGTTATGAAATCAAATACCGCAATGTCAAACAAGCTTTTGAGCATTATAGATGAGTTTAATCCCGATGTTATCATTATGTGCCACCCGTTTATTACAACGATGGTATCAAGATTGAGAAGAAAGGGCAAAATCAGTGCAAAAGCAATCAGCCTTATAACAGACTATGACGCACACCGCACATATTTTGTACCGAACATTGACGCTTATGTACTTGCCGAACCTCAAATGGCGGAAAAATTAGTCAACGAATATGATGTAGATAAAAATATAATTTATCCGCTCGGCATCCCGATTTTTGACAGATTTTCCGAGCCGTTTGATAAAGCTGAAATCTGTAAAAGAGAGGGACTTGACCCCAACATTCCGACTGTTTTGCTTATGGCAGGCTCTTTCGGCGTTACAAGCGTATTAAAATTTTATAAAAGCCTTGTTTTGCAGAAAAAGCAAATCCAATTTATCGTAATTACAGGAAGAAACAAGCACCTTTATACACATCTTAAAGAAGTAATGGAAGAACTTAATGCCCAGGACTGCACAAAACTTCTGTACTTTGTTGACAATGTTGAGGATTATATGCATATATCCGACCTCATCGTAACAAAACCCGGCGGACTTACAGTTACCGAAAGTCTTGCCTGCCGACTTCCGCTTGCAATTTACAATGCTTTTCCCGGACAAGAGCGTGATAATGCAGAATTTCTTGTAAAAACGGGTGCCGCAATTATGCTTGATAAATTAAACGGTGCCGAACAGGTTTGCAGACTTCTTGGCAATCCGGACAAACTTGCCGAAATGAAAAGGTTTTGCGGCAATCTTGCACAAGAAAATTCAGCAGAAAAAATTTATGACCTCGCTAAAAAGCTCGTCAATGAAGATTAACGAAAGGACCGTTCAAATAAATGAAAAGAACTATATCAGCCCTGCTTTGCGCAGGCTTAATCGCAGTAACATTTACAGCCTGCTCAAGTGCAGACAGCTTTTCAGACAAGGAAAATCTTTCAAAAAATGTTGAAAGAAACAGCGATACTGAAACCACATTTAATTATTCCGACGGAGCAGTTAGCGCTCCTACGGAATATAATTCTTACTCAAGCGAAGTAAGCGATTTTGAATTAAAACTTTTCCGTAACTATTACAAAAACAATTCCGATAAAAAGAGTTTTGTGTTTGCGCCTGCAAATACTGCTCTCACACTCGGATTACTTGCAAACGGTGCCGCAAAACAAAGCCAGACAAATATTGTCAATGCGCTGAGTGATGAGCTTGTACTTGATTCCGAAAATCAATGTTCGTCATATTTTCAGAGCAGACTTAAAGCCTTTTCTTCTGACGGCACAAATACAGATGAAAACGGTAAAAATTCAGAAAAAGCTTATGTAAAACTTAATCAATCAATGTTTTTTAACGACACGGTTGATATAAGAAAGAATTTTCTGAAGGCAAACGCTGACTTTTACGGAGCAAATATTTTCAGATTTGTATTTTCAGATGAAAACGCCGTTAAAAAGGTTAATTCCGTACTCGGCGAAAATGCCGTGACTTCTCTTGACAACTCAAATAACCTTTTCTGTACAAGCACATCGGATATATATGACGAATGGCTTAACGCTTACGAAAAAGACGCTGTTGCGGACGGTACTTTTTACTCTGAAAGCGGCGAAAAAACAGTAAAATATATGACCTCTGCAGAAAATTATATTCATACAGACAAAGCGCAGGGCATTATAAAATATATGCGCAACACACCTGTAAAATTTGTTGCAATTATGCCAAATGAGGATACTTCGCTTGAAAGCTACATATCCTCAATGACATATCTTGAGTATTCCGATATGCTCGACAGCTTTAAAATAACATCTCTTACAAATGCCTCTGTTCCCGAATTCAGTATAAAGTCAAACGGCAAACCTACAAGCCTTAAATCCGAACTTGAGGATTGCGGCCTTGCGGATATATTTACCGACAGCATTAACCTTTCAAATATCACTCTTTCAGATGACCTTTTCGTAAATGATATTTCCGAAATTCAGCCGTCTGTAACCGTAAATTCAGCTGGTATCGGCGGCAGTGAAAGCGTTAAAGCAACAGTTACCGCAAACACACTTAAATCCGACTCCAAAACAGCCGACAGCACTCTCAAGTTTGACCGTCCGTTCATATTTATGCTTATAGATAACGAAAGCAACATTCCGCTTTACATCGGAACAGTTGATTTCTGATTATTCGTTATCAGTCAATTTTACAGCAAGCACCGTAATGTCGTCATCGTGACCGTCATTGCGGTGCTTTATTGCTTCCGCAACAACCGCCTGCGCAAGTTCCTGTGTGCTGCCCTTGTTCCATGTTCTTATAAGATTTTCAAGCCATTTTTCGTTACCTGATAATACACCGTCAGACACCATAACCACCACATCTCCTGTTGTCAAGTTGACCGTATCGGTCGAAAATTTAATATTGTTGAGTATTCCGGCAGGAAGTGACGGCATTTCTTTTGCAATCACTCTGCCGTTTTTCTTTATATAGGTAAGCGGTGCACCTGCTTTGTTAAGAGTTACTCTTCCGCTGTACAAATCTATTTTTGCCACATCAACGGTTGAAAGCGATTCGTCCTCGCTCTTTACCATAAGTGCGGAATTTACAATCTGCAGTGAGCTTTCCGGTGTAAGTCCGGACTTGAGAAGTCTTGTCATAATAGAGGTTGCCATATTGCCGTCAACCGCCGCTCTGCCGCCTGTACCCATACCGTCACACACAATGGCATAAGTATTGCCTGTGCCGTCGTTAAAATAATTAAGGCAGTCGCCGCAAAGTTTGCCACGATTTGCAATATGCTGTTCCGTACCTATTTCCACATCGTAAACAGGCATTTCGCAGAATTTTGCCATTATACTGCCGCCCTCTTTGGTAATAAGAGGCAAATCAAATCTTCTGCCGCAGCATTTTGAAATTTCACGCATTAACTGTCCTTTTGAAAAGCGCTTTGATTTGGGAGAAATTGAAAGTTCAACATTCATTCTTCCGCCCGAAGTTATAAGGCAAATACATTCCATGGGAATAATTCCGACAGCCGACAAAGCGGAAATTACCCTTTCTGCCGCCTCGGTGTCACATTTCATTGCGCTTTTAAATTCATCAGATAAATCGGATAAAATATCCCCGATTCCCGAGAATTGTCCCGCAACGACACTGCGTACATCATCTACCCTGCGTTGAGCCTCCAGACAAGAAATATATTCCCTGTAATTGCTGTTCATACTGTCGGCTATCTCACGCTTTTTGCAGCACTTTTTGACAAAGACCTCCTCAATATCGTTTTCACTCACTCTTCCCTGTTGTTCAAGCCTTTCCTCAAGGCGGCGAAAATCATCATAGGTCACTCCCTCCTGTTTATCGTGACAGTAAACTTTTAATCCACAGCCTGAACAGACATTTTTTCTGACATTGTCGCATACCATATCAAGTGTGGGCGAATACAGCCTTTTAAGTCTGTCGGATACTCCGTTGACATCATTTTTAACATTATTAATGGCTTTTGAGGCAAAATCAAGCCTCATAACCACATTTTTCCTCAAAGTTTCACCGAGAGAAGCATTTTTTTCATGAGAAAAAACAGGTGCAATAAAATTACCTACTTCTTTGGGCAGAATCATAAAAATGACAGACGCCGTAAAACTTTCTATAAGTACCTCGGCAAGAGCCACCCTGTCGCTGAAAGCAAGGCACATAACCGCATCGGAAATCATAAACGCTATTACGCAGGCAAATTTGCCGACAGTCGAAAACAATCCTGCCATAAGTCCGCCAAATGCGTATCCGCCGCAGATAAAGCCTTGATTTCTGCTTGCAATACTGAATATTGCTCCCGTTGCAATTCCGCAGACAGAACCGCCTGCAACACCCCCGTATCTTGCACAAAGCAAGGTAACAAGAACGGCAAGTATTCTGCCGACAGAAATGCCCTCAATGGCAACACTGCCGAACGATAGCATTAAAACACAGCCTGTAAGCACAAGACTTGCGGTTTCCTGTTGGGAAAATGCGGCAATACTGCGTCTTTCGGTTGAAAGCCTTACCGTACTGCTGAAAAAATAAGCCGCAGTACCTGCAAGCACCGCCTCGATAATGCAATCGGTAAGCGAGGAAAGCGTGCTTGTGCTGACAAATGTGAGTACAATACCCGTTGCAAGAATAGGAAAAAACGCAACAAGCGGAGCAAAAAGGGCGCTGTTCTTCACCCTTTTTATATCGCTTGTAAGCCACCTTATACCTCCTATCGCAACCACAACAGCTATGTACCTGAAGCTGTCCGAGGGCGTAAGCAAAATATAGCCAAGCCCTGTGCCTGCAAGTGCCGACAGCAAATATTTTTTTGGTACAGCCGCCGCAAAAGACGCTCCGAAAGGAGATAGATTTCCAAGCATTGCCCCCTTTGACACAAGAACACCGCTGACAAAATATACTATGTTTGTAATCACCGTTCTTGCAAATTCAGCCGAGCCATCAAAATTTTTGCGAACCAGAGCTTTTTTTGCCTCCATTTTTAACATCCTTTTCTTTTTTATATTATAATAGATAGCATTGTCTGCAACCTTTACCTATATTATAAAATTTTGCACTCAATCGTTTTGTCAGTATGTGGAAGGCAGTTTATATATTCTTTTGTAGAAATAATATTGCTTGCTAAATTAATTAATTTATATTTGGTAAATATAACTCTTATGCTTATTTTTATCAGTATTTAAGCCGTTATTAAGTAATTTTTAAACATTAACGCAATCAAAGAGTTAAATAATTTTATCTTACTGCATTATGTCGCAATAAATACAGAAAGCGCAAAAAAGCACAACTGTCATAATGACAGCCGTGCTTTTTGATATTATATGTTAAATTTTTTGCAAAAAATCAGAATAAAAATTTTAAAATCTGACACCAAGCCAACAATTTGCCAAATAATTTATATTCCCTTAACATATTGTCTTAGTGTCGGTAAAAAGCCGATTTTATCGGGTGCTTGCAACGGCATTTGCGGTAAAGCGTCGTGTCCGGGCATATTATTCGCCTCAATAAACAACGGTCCGTTCTCTGTAATTGCAACATCCCAACCGATATATCCGAGTTGCGGGAGTTTTTCCGCCGCCTCACAACACATAGCTATTGATTCCTCCCAGAACGGAATTTGATAACCTTTAAGTTCACATCCCGAGCGTGGGTGTTTTTCGTAAACTTTTCTCTGTTTATCACAAGCAGGAAATGCAATTTTGCCCGTTTTCATATCAATAGGCGAATACATACCGCCTGCGTTAATATTATCTACAGGGCGATCGCTGTTGCCCATACGGATACACGCATATATAGCATTAGCCTTGCCATCTGTCAAAACAGTATAAACACGGATTGTGTTTACGGAATCGGGGTTGATTCTGCTCATATCGTGATGCTGTTTTACCACTTCTTCAACAATACTGATATGCCGTCTTTTCAGTTCGTCATACATATCGTCAAGACTGCCAAAATCCGCTTTTTTCAGCTTGTCTACACCTTTGCCGCAGCACAAATCATCAGGCTTACATATAATTTCGTCAAATTCCTGCATAAAATCTACAAATTCACTTTTACTGCATTTTGCAAAATTAAGCCACTTGCGGTGAAGATAATCGTTAAACATAGTGTAAAATTCAGTTTTATTATCAAGAATATGATAGTAATCAGGGTCATTCAAGAGCTTTACAACGGTATTGTTTATACCTCTTGTCACAAATGTTGCCCTCTGTTCGCTGTTGAGATTATAAAATTCACAAAGCAAATAATCCTTATATCCTGCGCCGTACTTAAATCCGCAGGAAACTATATCGGCAAGTATAACCGCTCTCGGTTTGCCTGAAAGTTTATGCACCTGCTTTACAGTATCAAAAAGTGCGCTGTAATCCATATGTGCAATACATCTTACAATATAGCCAAGCTTTCCCATTAAGAAAACTCCTTTATCACTTCAAAAATGTTAAAAAATTGTATCTAAATTATTACCGATTAGTAACTATTTTAAAGCCTGTATTACAAAATGTCAATAGAGATTTTGTGTTTTATATATGAAAGTTTTGAAAAGGAAAACTCACAAAAACATCATTAAAAAGAGAAAAACGGCGGATTCACAATGAAATCCGCCGTTCGTTACAGCTTAAAAAAATATACAAACTATATTGGTTTTAAAACAATGTCTTTTAAAATCGCTATAATAAATATAAGTCTGTCTGTTGTTACTTTCTCTTTGCAAAGCAATCGCTGCAGTAGTAAGACTTGCCTTCCATTGGCTTGAAAGGAATCTTTGCAACACCGCCGCACTCTGCGCAGGTTGTTTCAAAAAGTTCACGAGCCGGTTTAGCAGCATTCTTACGAGCCTGTCTGCAAGCTTTGCAACGCTGTGGCTCGTTTACGAAACCTTTTTCAGCATAAAATTCCTGCTCGCCTGCTGTGAAAACAAATTCATTTCCACATTCTTTACATACTAATGTCTTATCTTCGTACATTGTTTTTTACCTCACTTTTGTACTGTATAATTGTTTTGCCCTTTTGCGGAATTGCACCGCTTAATCTTTTAAGGACATATAATGTAAGGAAATTTTCTTTTTGGCTCTCTGCAACGCATTGTCGGCTGACTTTGCGGATATGCCAAGTTTTTTTGCAGCCTCAACATAACTCATTCCGCCGCAGTACAGCATCAGTACCGTATACTCTCTTTCCGAAAGCAAGGTTTTAAGTTCGTCTAAAAGCAAAGAATAATGTTCTTTTGCAAGCATCAACTGCTCCGGGTCTGTACTTTCGCCCTCAAGCTCGTCGTTGTCTGCATCAAGCGACACAAGACTTGAACTCGGCACGGCTTTTTGCCTTTGAGCTTTACGCACAATAGAAATAAATCTGCGTTTCGCAACAATATCAACATAACTTTTAAAAGAGGCTTTGTTGTTGCTGTCAAATGTTCGACAAGCGTACAAAAGTCCCAAAAGTCCTTCCTGAACAAAGTCGTTGAGCTCGTAACCGTCCGCAGAATATTTTTTTGCCAAAAAGCCAATATTTCGCAAGTATCTTAGCGTAAGCACATCAAAAGCACTGTCATTTCCGCTTTTTACAAGCTCTGCAAGCTTTGCATCCGAAAGCTCTGAAAGATTTTTTAACGATTCAGACACAAGCTCACCTCAAAAGACTTTTCCTTACTGTAAATAATAACCTATTTCCTTTTATTTGTCAATAAGAAAGTAAATATTATTTGTAAATTTTTTTAATCCGTTCGTCAATAATTGTGCAGAATTTACATATTTATATATTTTTTGACTTGTAAGCAAAAAGATAAAATGGTATAATATTATGTAGTTTTTAATAAGAGGTGCTTAAAATGGTTGTGAAAATTAACAGTTTCGGTCTTATGGGAATGGACAGCTATCCCGTAGAGGTTGAGGGCGCAATTAACAAAGGATTTCCCGCATTCGATATGGTAGGACTGCCGGATGCCGCCGTAAAGGAAAGCCGTGACCGTGTTAAAAGTGCAATGAAAAATTGCGGATTTAATTTTCCGACCGCACATATCACAATTAACCTCGCCCCTGCCGATATAAAAAAGGAAGGTCCTATATACGATTTGCCAATTCTTATTGCAGTGCTTAAGATGACAGGCGCTGTAGTTGCGGAAATTTCCGACTCGGCTTTTTTGGGAGAACTGTCACTCGGCGGAGATGTACGACCCATAAACGGCGTACTCCCTATGGTAATAAAAGCCCGTGAACTCGGTTATCAAAAGATATATGTACCTTTTGCAAACGGCGCAGAGGGCGCAGTGGTTGACGGCATTGAAGTTTATCCCGTTAAAAATATTTTACAACTGATTGCACACTTGAGCGGCGATAAACCTATTGAACCTGCCGTTGCGGAAATTGATGAAGATAATACAGACAAACAGTTTGTGCCCGATTTTTCACAGGTTAAGGGGCAGGCAGAAGTAAAAAGAGCGCTGGAGATTGCGGCTGCAGGAGGTCACAACATACTGTTAATCGGTCCTCCCGGATCGGGTAAAAGTATGCTTGCAAAGCGTATTCCGTCAATTCTGCCCGATATGACATTTGAAGAAATGATTGAAACCACAAAAATTCATTCAATAGCAGGTTTGCTCGACAAAAACGGACTTGTACGCACACGACCGTTCCGTTCGCCGCATCATACGGTAACTGCCGTGGGTCTTGGCGGAGGAGGTACAGGAACAGTTCGACCGGGTGAAGTATCGCTTGCTCATAACGGCGTACTTTTTCTTGACGAATTACCCGAATTTTCCCGAATGTCGCTTGAAGTGCTCCGTCAGCCTATTGAGGACGGAAAAATTACGATTTCCCGTTCGCACGGAAGCTACACTTATCCTTGCACCGTTATGTTGGTTGCGGCAATGAATCCGTGCCCGTGCGGATATTTTAATGACCCGTCAGGAAAATGCACCTGTACTCCGCAAAAGATACATAATTACCTTAATAAAATCAGCGGTCCGCTGCTTGACCGTTTTGATATACATATAGAGGTATCGGCAGTTAAATTTGACGAGCTTAGAGATAAAGAACAGACGGAGCCGTCTGCCGAAATTAAAAAGCGTGTTGACAAAGCAAGAAAAATTCAGTCCGAACGCTACAAAGGCACAAGTACAAGCTGTAACGCAAATATAAATGCCGAACAGTTTGAAAAAGTATGTATTATTGATGACGAGGCGGAACAAATGCTGAAAAGTGCGTTTGAAAGTATGGGAATGACCGCAAGAGCCTACGACAGAGTGCTTAAAGTCGCAAGGACGATTGCCGACCTTGATAACAGCGAAATCATTAAATCCGACCATATTCTTGAGGCAGTGCAGTATCGCAGTTTGGACAGAAAGTATTGGGGAAAATGATTTTCGGTTATAAAATTCAGATTGGATAATAAAAATTGTCTGACTGAATCGCAGATCAGATGCAGACAGCCATAGCGGAGAACAGCCGGATGGCACTTGAACAGAATGAATATGAGAGAAGATATGCTGACCTTACCGAAAGGTACAATACCATCAAAGCAGATTATGACAAGATTTCAGAACAGATTGAAAGCAAAAAGACTCAGAGGGAATTATTCAAGGGCTTCATCCGGGCATTGGAAAAGCAGGGTGCTTTGGTAGAGGAATTCGATGAGGGACTTTGGAGCAGCCTTGTTCATGAAGTGGTGGTAAAGTCAAAGGATGATATACTATTCATCTTTAAGAACGGATTTAAGATAAAAACGAGATAAATTAAATCCTGATTTGACATATATTATAATAGAAGAAAAAAACGAAAATTTGATTATAAAAGGTCAAATTCGTCAGTAGCCATCGGGCTTGTCGGGTTTGACCTTTTATATTGCAAAAATATGACATAAATATGACATAAAATTGATATGCGAATCAGCCGATATAAGGTATAATAAGTGTGTTGAGTTTTACAAATCGGAATTGACAGAGCTCTTTGAGCGAGGGATGATTCTTGTCCGATGGGCAAGAAGATGGGAGCAAGATACAGAAAAATTGGGATTTGTTTATGAGGTGACTTATGGATATAAAGATTGAAAACGGCAAAATCATTTTTAGCGAGAATAATATTAAATATTCTTTTGATGCTCACGGAGAGTATCCTCGTCCGTCAATAATGCCTGCAATCAGCGTTGGTGGAAAGCATTTGTCAAACAGAAGCGAGGATATAAAAATCGAAAAGCATACAGCCGTTCAGGACATTGCTATCGGAAATAATATGGCTGCATGGTATACTCAGGAATTTCTGCCCGACGGAGCCGATTACAAGTTAAGCAAAAAAGCAAGCATATATATTGGAGATTTCTCTACGGGAAAAGAAAAGCTGATATATAAAGGTGAATGTTACGGTGATCTTTGCTTTTACGAAAACGATTTGTTTTTCAATATAGGCAACAAAGTTGCTGTATATCACTTAAACAGCGGAGAATCCGAAGTATTGTTCAAGCATTCAGGCATCAAGAAAAGCGGCATAGACTTGCATATTACGCCAAAGCGTATCTTTTTTCAGCACTGGACACATAGTAATAACAATACAATGTGGTATGACCGTGAAACACAAAAACTTATCAATCCGCATTTTGATGGATCTGTTATGTTTTTCCTTGATGATGAAACAATTATCTACAAAGGTCTTAATCATACCTGGATTTATGATACTAATTCTATGAAAAAGAAATGTTTTTTCAGTAATAAAGACCGTAATAAGATAATTGAAATGGTAGGAATGTTTTTTGATATCCCTAAAGAACATATTAATAAATATACTTCTTCTTGGACAAAAATAGAGCTCAACGGTTTTGAGAATGGCAGATTATATTTTAAATGTTTCCTTGACTATTTTGAAGAAAGCTCTTCTTTTGAAGATGACCAAAGAAATTGTCATTCATTGGGGCTTCCATCAATAGCTCAAACGCAGATATCCTGCGATCTTTCCGGAAAAAACATTATAATAGAAGCAGACAAATCTGACATCGTAATTGAAGAAAAGCCATATAACACACTCCACATGGAGAAATTCGATTTCACAATGGTTACAAAAAAGGCTTTTCGCGACAAACAAGAAATTAACGAATAATCTATTGGTTGTTTATCATAGTGATAAATTCAAGTTTGTCGGGCTGACGAGATACAGAAAACTAGATAACAATAATCAACAGGCAGGTGGTCTTGTAACGAGACCGTCTGCCTTCTTTTATGCCTGCAAGTGCCATTTCTCAAGGGGTGTTCAAATGAACCCCCTTTGAACACCCCTAGGGGAAATAAGGTTAAATTGTATCAAGTTCAGTGTTCCAACGAATCCGTGCCCGTGCGGATATTTTAATGACCCGTCAGGAAAATGCACCTGTACTCCGCAAAAGATACATAATTACCTTAATAAAATCAGCGGTCCGCTGCTTGACCGTTTTGATATACATATAGAGGTATCGGCAGTTAAATTTGACGAGCTTAGAGATAAAGAACAGACGGAGCCGTCTGCCGAAATTAAAAAGCGTGTTGACAAAGCAAGAAAAATTCAGTCCGAACGCTACAAAGGCACAAGTACAAGCTGTAACGCAAATATAAATGCCGAACAGTTTGAAAAAGTATGTATTATTGATGACGAGGCGGAACAAATGCTGAAAAGTGCGTTTGAAAGTATGGGAATGACCGCAAGAGCCTACGACAGAGTGCTTAAAGTCGCAAGGACGATTGCCGACCTTGATAACAGCGAAATCATTAAATCCGACCATATTCTTGAGGCAGTGCAGTATCGCAGTTTGGACAGAAAGTATTGGGGAAAATGATTTTTGGTTATAAAATTCAGATTGGATAATAAAAATCGTCTGACTGACTATAAAATTATCATACTGTTATTAATATAAACAGCCACACCTTGCGATTCTTTTTTGCAAGGTGCGGCTGTTTTAATCTGTATTTGAATTAACCATTTCCGCAAAGGACGAATACTCCGGCCTTTTTGTAAAACTTTTCAAAGTATCAAAAAAGCCTTCTTCCTCACTCTCCCTTTTTATTTCAAACGGTATCTTCTGTTCTCGCAAGGACTGCTTTAAAAACAAATTAACCGCTGTTGACAAATCAAGCCCTAAATCCGAGTACAATTCCTGTGCCGATTTCTTTAACTCGCTGTCTATGTTTATATTTGTACTGACAATCATTTTATCACTTCCGTTTTTATTTACTATACTTATTATATGAAGTATTTTTCATTTGTATGTTTTTAAAAGTCAAGAAAATATCGGCAATTTTTAAAAAGGTCAGAAAAAGTCAAAAAAATTTTAAAATTTAGTATTTGCGAGTATTTGGGAGTATTTGCGAGTATTTTTTAAATTAGCATTTGATTTTTGACTTTATTTGACTTTGACTTTCTCTGACTTTTGTTCTATAATAAGGTCACAATCTGAAAGAGAGGCGAGAAAAGATGAGAATGAGCGATTTGGTCGCTAAATATATTACAGAAATGCTCGACGAACAGAACGGCAGTGCGGAAATTCAGCGAAATGAACTTGCGGGAAATCTTGGTTGTGTGCCAAGTCAAATAAATTATGTTATCACCTCACGCTTTACTCCGGAACAAGGTTACATTGTTGAAAGCAGACGAGGCGGCGGCGGTTACATAAGAATAAGCCGTGTAAGTATGGATAGAGGTACTGCTATAATGCATATAATTAACTCGGTAGGCAATTCGCTTGACAAAGCGTCAGCCGAGGCAATGCTTAACAATATGGTCAACAGGTCAATTATTGAGCTGAGCATTGCAAAGGTTATGGCATCTGCGTTGTCTGACCGAGCGTTGCATACCGTTGAGCAGGAAAAAAGAGATTCGCTCAGAGCTGATCTTTTTAAAAATATGCTTTTAGCAATATCATAAGAGCAGGAGGTATTTATTATGAAATGTCAAAAATGCGGTGTTAATAATGCTAACACACATGTTAAATCTATAATCAACGGAGAAATCAAAGAATATGACCTTTGCAGTGAATGTGCAAAGAAAATGGGATACACAAATGTGTTCTCTGACATTGAGGATGAATTTTCAAACTTCCTCGGCAGTTTCTTTGGCAACGCACTTCCGGCAAGAACACAGGCAAGAAGATGCGAAACCTGTGGCAGCACTTATTCGGAAATTGCAAAAACAGGTCATGTAGGCTGTGCCGATTGCTATGATGTATTTGGCGACGAACTCTTCCCACTTATCAGAAGAATTCACGGCAACACAACACATTGCGGCAAGAACAGCGACAGAACGGTACAGAAAGCCGAAAAGCACGAACCTACAAAAGAAGAAAAAATTGCTCAATTAAAAAATGAACTTGACGCAGCAGTCAAAGAACAGAATTTTGAAAGAGCCGCAGAATTAAGAGATACAATCAAAGGAATGGAGGCATAATAATGAGTGACAATTCAGTAATTTCCACAAGAGTAAGACTTGCAAGAAACCTAAAGGATTTTCCTTTTCCCTGCAAGCTTTCACCCGACGGAATGGAAAAGGTTATTGAAAAGGTAAGATCGGCTGTCAAAAACAGCAACAGCTCTATTGCCTCCGACTTTAAATTCATTAAAATGAGCGACCTCACCGAGGCACAGTGCGTATCGCTTGTTGAACGCAGAATTGTAAGTCCTGAGTTCATAAGCAATACAGAGGGCAGAGCGTTGCTTGTAAATTCCGATGAAAGCCTTTCGATTATGATTAACGAAGAGGATCACATCAGAATACAGGCAATTACAAAAGGTCTTGCGCTTGAGCAGACATATGACCTTGTCGATAAACTCGACACCTTGCTTGATGAAAGCCTTGACTTTGCTTTCAGTGAGAAACTCGGTTATCTTACCCAGTGCCCTACAAACCTCGGTACAGGTATGAGAGCCTCTGTAATGCTCCACCTGCCTGCCCTTGAAAAGAGCAGAGCAATCGGCAGAATTGCAGGCAACCTTTCAAAGCTCGGTCTTACCATAAGAGGTACTCATGGCGAGGGTACAGAGCCAAAGGGCAGTTTGTACCAGCTTTCTAATCAGGTTACACTCGGCATCTCCGAAAAAGCTGCCATTGAAAACCTTAAAAATATAACATCACAACTTATCTCGCAAGAGGAACTTGCAAGAGAGCGTATTTGTTCAAATATTGACATTCAGGACAGCATCAGCCGTAGCCTCGGCATATTGAAATATGCCCGTACAATCGCACACGATGAGGCTTTACAGCTACTTTCAAATGTTCGTTTGGGCATAGTTTCGGGACAGCTTAAAGATGTTCCTTTGCTTACAATCGACAAGCTGATGACAGATGTTGAACCTGCTACGCTTATGGTAAACAGCGGTAAAAATCTTTCCGCTGCACAGCGTGATGTGGCAAGAGCGGATTTGCTCAGAAAAGCACTTGAAGAAGTGTAAAAAATAATCAGTAAAAAATTATCGAAAGGACTGACGATTATGTATGAATTCAGAGGATTTACTCAAAAGGCAAACAAGGCATTAAACCTTTCTATTGAGTCAGCTCAAAATTTCGGTCACGACTATATTGGCACCGAGCATATTCTGCTTGGTCTTATAAAAGAGGGCAGCGGTGTTGCCGCCGCAGCTCTTGAAGAATGCGGCGTAACGGCGGAGGCACTTGAAAAAGAGATTGCCAATGTTGACGGCAGAGGTATTCAGACTTCCCTCTCACCCGACAGCTTTACTCCCCGTACAAAGCGTGTTCTCAGAACCGCAATGATGATTTCTGCAAGGACAGGCAGCAGCTATGTAGGCACAGAGCATATTTTGCTTGCAATAGTTTCCGAAAGTGACAGCTACGCTACAAGTATTTTAAGAAAACTCGGCGTAAGTTCTAATGCTGTTGCAAATGCGGTTGCAGGCGGCTTACAGAAAGGCTCATCCGAAAATCAGTTTTCGGGTATGGAAAACGGATACCCACAAGGCAAAGAAGAGGGTGGCTCCGCACTCGAGAAATTCGGCAGAGATTTGACAAAGGCTGCCAAGAACGGTGAAATTGACCCTGTTATCGGCAGAGAAAAAGAAATAAAGAGAGTTATTCAGATTCTCTCAAGGCGTACCAAAAACAACCCTGTGCTTATCGGTGAGCCGGGCGTAGGTAAAACAGCAGTAGCCGAGGGACTTGCTCTTGAAATTGCAAACGGCAATGTACCTGAAATTCTGCGTGACAAAAAGGTTGTAAGTCTTGACCTTACAGGTATGATTGCAGGTGCTAAGTACCGTGGCGACTTCGAGGAAAGAATCAAGTCCGCAATTGATGAAGTTAAAAAGTCAAAGGACACTATCCTCTTTATTGATGAACTCCACACCATTGTAGGTGCAGGTTCTGCCGAGGGCAGTGCCGATGCGGCAAACATCTTAAAGCCGTCGCTTGCAAGAGGTGACTTCCAGGTTATCGGTGCAACAACCATTAACGAATACAGAAAATACATTGAAAAAGATGCGGCTCTTGAGCGTAGATTCCAGCCTGTAAAGGTTGGCGAGCCTACAAAAGAGCAGGCTGTTGAAATTCTTAAAGGCTTGCGTGACAGCTACGAGGCGCACCATAAGGTAAGAATTACAAACGAGGCAATTGAGGCGGCAGTAAATCTTTCTTCCCGTTACATTGCCGACAGATACCTCCCGGATAAGGCTATTGACCTTATTGATGAGGGTGCGTCTAAGGTAAAACTTAAGGGCCTTACCTCTCCTCCGGACATCAAGTCGCTTGAAGAGTTAATTGACAAACTTGAGCAGGAAAAAGCAAGTGCCATTAACGAGCAGGACTTTGAGCGTGCCGCAAAATTAAGAGATGAACAGAAAAATGTTCAGTCACAGCTTGACACAGCCAAAAAGGAATGGTACGAAAACAGAGAGAACCGCAACGGCGAAGTTACTCCGGAGGTTATCGCCGAGATTGTATCGGAATGGACAGGAATCCCTGTTGTTCAGCTTACAAAAGAGGAAAGCGAGCGACTTCTCAACCTTGAAAAAGAACTTCACGAAAGAGTTGTCGGTCAAAACGAGGCAGTAAGCTCCGTTGCCAAGGCAATCCGCCGTGGCAGAGTAGGTCTTAAAGACCCTAAGCGTCCTATCGGTTCATTTATCTTCCTCGGTCCGACAGGCGTAGGTAAAACAGAACTTTGCAAGGCACTTGCCGCCGCTATGTTCGGTGATGAAAACGCTATGCTCCGTATTGATATGAGTGAATATATGGAGAAGCATACGGTATCCCGTCTTGTAGGTTCACCTCCAGGATATGTCGGTTTTGACGAGGGCGGTCAGCTTACGGAAAAGGTAAGAAGAAAACCATACTCGGTAATCCTCTTTGATGAAATCGAAAAGGCACACCCGGATGTATTTAACATTCTTCTCCAAATCCTTGATGACGGCAGACTTACCGACTCACAGGGCAGAACGGTTGACTTCAAAAACACTGTTATCATTATGACATCTAACATAGGTGCAAAACTTCTTACGGAAAAGCACAGTTCACTCGGATTTACCGATGAAAACAGTGAAAACAAGGAAACCGAAAACACCAAGGAGCTTGTGCTCGGCGAACTTAAAAAGGCTTTCCGTCCCGAATTTATTAACCGTATTGACGACATCATCGTATTTGACAGACTCAGCAAGGACGAGATTAAAGAAATTGCAGTCAAGATGCTTGCAGGTCTTAAAAAGCGTTTGTCCGATATGGAAATTGAAATTGAATTTACAGACGAGGCTGTTTCCGCAATTGCCGACAAGGGCTTTGACGAAGTCTACGGTGCAAGACCTCTTCGCCGTGCCATAACATCAGACATTGAAGATCCGCTTTCGGAGAAAATGCTTGACGGCACAATTAAAGCAAACAGCAAGGTTAAATGCGACTTTGCAGACGGAAAGTTTACCTTTGCCGAAGCAAAGTAAAAAATCCTAAAATTTAATATATATTTTTTGACTTTCGGTTAAAAAATATGTTATAATGATTTATCCGCTAAAATACCGTTTTTGGCGGATAAATCTGCTTTTAGATTTAATTTTGGCTTTGCCGACAAGGAGGTTTTTAATTATGGAAATCACAAAGAATTCTATCATCGGTGATGTTCTCGACAAATATCCCGAAACTGCCGAGGCTTTCTTCAGCATTGGTATGCACTGCCTTGGTTGCCCTGCATCAAGAGGCGAAACAATTGAAGAGGCATGTATGGTTCACGGTGCAAATGCCGACGAGCTTATTGATGTTCTCAACCGGATTGTAAACAAATAATTTGTCCGTTTATCACATTCGGGCTGAAAGGATTGATTAATTTGCAAAATAAAATATCTCTTGACCAAAGGCTTAGAATGTGTGCGGGCTTTGTAAGGCAAAACGCAAGGCTTGCCGATATTGGCACAGACCACGCCTATCTTCCGCTGTGGCTGTGCCTTAACGGCACCTGCCCGTCTGCCATTGCCGCCGACATTAACCCCGACCCGCTTTCAAGAGGCCGGGCTGCAATAAAAAGTTTTAACGCCGAACATTTGATTTCCACAAGACTTTCAAACGGACTTGAAAACATAGCCGAAAACGAGGCTGACGATTTTGTAATCGCAGGTATGGGCGGGGAACTTATCGCAGCCATTCTTGACAGCTGTACATATGCAAAAAACAGTGAAAAGCACTTTATTCTACAGCCTATGACCAAAAGTGAAATTTTGATTAAATACCTTTTTGACAACGGTTTTGAAATTTTAAAACAGGACTGCTGTACCGCCGCAGGCAAATGCTACACAGTACTTCTTGTATGCTACAGCGGCAAAAAACACGAATACACGCAAACCGAGCTGTATTGTGCAAAGCTGCAGCCGTCCGTAAAATCCACACACAGGCTTTTTACAGAAAAGCAAATAACAAAACTTGAAAAACAGGCAAAGGGCGATGCCCGTTACGCTGAAATCGCAAAAAAGCTAAGGGAGATGCTCTGATGACTACAATAAAAGATATACTTGAATTTTTTGAGGAATTTGCACCCGTTGATACCGCTATGGATTTTGACAACTGCGGTCTGCTTATAGGCAGTAAAAACAAACCTGTAAGCCGAGTGCTTGTTGCTCTTGACATAACAAACGAGGTCGTTGACGAGGCAGACAGGCTCGGTGCAGAGCTTATCATAAGTCATCACCCCGTTATTTTTAATGCAATAAAAAAACTTGATTCCTCCTCTGTTCCCTACCGTCTTGCGGGAAAAAACATTTCTGCCGTTTGTATGCACACAAACCTTGATTTATCCGAAAGTTTCGGTGTAAACCTTTGCCTTGCAAACGCAGTGGGACTTAAAAACACAAGACTTTGCAAAAGCGGCGAATGTCTTTTTATGGGCGAACTCGACACGGATATTGAAAGTTTTGCAAAAACCGTAAAAACAAATCTCAATTGCAGCGGACTGAGATACACTAATGTAAAAAACGAGATTCACAAAGTCGCAGTATCATCGGGAGCAGGCGGTTCCAATGTGGAAAGTGCATTTTATGAGGGAGGCGATGTTCTGCTTACAGGTGAAATAAAACACCACGAAATTCTGCTTGCAAACGAACTCGGAATTTCAATTGTTGACGCAGGACATTTTAAAACCGAAGATATTGTAATATCTCCGCTTTGCCGTAAACTTTCTGAAAGATTCGGTAACACCGGCTTTACAAAATCGGAAGTATGTAACGATAAGATTAAATACATTTAAGCAATGTATTATTTATTAAATATTCGTTGCAATATCTGTAATAATTTGATATAATAGTATGATGAATATTTATGAGGAGATGCACATTAAGTGCATAATTTTACATTATGAGAATCAGAAAGAAAAAATGGGCAGAGCCTGAACTTGCGGTTTGCGATTTTTTTGTAAAAAATCCTGAAGAACACGCAGGCAAATGGAACGAAACTTTTAACAACGGACTTCCTATTTACCTTGAAATAGGCTGCGGCAAAGGCGGGTTTGCAGGACAGTTTGCCGTTAAAAATCAGGATAAAAATATTATTGCGGTTGACATTAAAATTGATATGCTCGGCGTCGGCAGACGAAACATTGTTGAAATTTTCAAGAACGAGGGCAAAACAGACGCCGATATTACAAATCTTTTGCTTGTAAACTACAATGTAGAGCAAATTGATAAAATAATTACAAAGGACGATAAAATCAAGGGTATGTTTATTAATTTCTGCAACCCGTGGCCTCGTCCAAAGCATAACAAGAGAAGACTTACATTTCCAAAGAAACTTGAAATGTACAAAAATTTTCTTGACGAAAATGCCGAAATTCGATTTAAGACCGACGACGACGCACTTTTTGCGGACAGTCTTGAATATTTTGAGCAGAGCGGTTACGAAATCATCTACAAAACATACGACCTGCACAACAGCGATGTTACAGACAATATTGAAACCGAGCACGAAAAAATGTTTTCTGCCGAGGGTATAAAAATAAAGTATTTAAGAGCTGTTGTAAAGCACGATTAATTTTAACTTTTTATAAAGGAGGGACGGATATGAAAGTCAAAGCGGTTATTTCCGCCGCACTGTTGTGTGCGTTTGCAATTTCCGCAAGCGGCTGTGACGGTGCAGACATAGGAACAGACAACCTTATCCGCCCTCCGAAAACTGTCGGTGACGAGGCGGAAATCGAACAGCTTATTGCCGACACTGCAGGCAGCGGATACACCTTAAAATATCCTAAGTCGGGCAACTACCGCAGTGCCATAGTTATGAAAGACCTTGACAATGACGGTACCGACGAAGCAATTGCTTTTTACCGCACGCCTAACGAAACCAAAGCGGAAGTGCATATGCTTGTAATGTACTGCGCAAATGACGAATGGAAGCTTTCCGAAAACTGCGCCTTAGACGCAACCGATGTTGACTGCGTTGACTTTGCCGATGTAACGGGCAGCGGTACGCTTGAGATTCTTTCGGGATACACTACATATAACTCAAGCATTAATAATCTTGCCTGCCACTCATACTCAAACGGCAAGACAAACAGGCTTACGGTTGAAAGCAGTTATTCAAGTTTTTACTGCTCCGATTTTGACAGTGATGGTGTAAACGAAGTAATGCTGCTGTCACTATATACCACAGAAAATGACGCAACGGCAAATATGCTTGTTTACAGCGAGGAACGCAACTGTCTTTACTCAAAGGCAAGCGTAAAAATGGACCCGAATATTACAAGATTTAAAAATATTACGGTAACAGCTGCCGAAAATGGACAAAATGTGCTTATAGTTGACGGTTGTTTTGCCAATGATGATACCGTCACACAGATTATTTATTTTAATACCGAACTTTCGGTTTTGAGAAATCCGCTTTATAAAGAAAAAGATAAAAATATTACTCAACGCTCTGCCGATATAATCTGTACGGATATAAACAACGATTCAGTTACGGAAATTCCTGTCGTTGACAAATTACCTTCAACAAGCGATGAAGATAAATCGGCTGTTGCGGATAAAATAAGCTGGAACAGTTTTTATCAGCAGAGTGAAATTTTAAATCACTTATCAGACCAAATTCCCGATTACCAAAACGGCTACAGCTTTACCGTTCCCGAAAGCTGGGCAGACGGTACATATACCGTCAGACTTGACAGTGAAAAACGGGCTATGAGCTTTTTTGAATGGGATTTTGACAACTTAGGACAAAAAGTATTTGAAATCAGAGCTTTTAAACTTGAGCAATGGGATGTCGGCGAGGACAGTGACGCTTATACATTAATATATAAGAACGAAAGCACAGCATACGCTTTTGCGGATGTAAACGAAGAAACATCACTTTCAATCAGCGAAGACGATATAAAAACAGCTTTTTCACTGATGACAGTTAATAATATATAATTTTTTTGGATAAAACACATTACGGAGGTTTATTATGAAAAAAATTCTTGTTTGTGAGGACGAGGCTGCAATTCGTGACTTTGTCGTTATCAACCTTACAAGAGCAGGCTATGATGTAGTCGAGGCTGACTGCGGCGAGGCTGCACTTCAAAAATACGAAGAACACAACGGCGACTTTGATGTTGCCATTCTTGATGTTATGATGCCGGGTATTGACGGTTTTCAGGTTTGTAAGGAGCTTAGAAGCCGCAACGGCGGTATCGGCATTATTATGCTTTCCGCAAAAACACAGGAGATGGATAAGGTAACAGGTCTTATGCTCGGTGCGGACGATTATGTTTCAAAGCCTTTTTCACCAAGCGAATTGCTCGCAAGAGTTGACTCCCTTTATAGAAGAGTGGCGCTTGCACAGTCACACGCCGAAAACAACTTCAAAGAAGAGCTTAAAAGCGGCGAATTTACACTTAACTTAAGAAACCGTGCACTTATGAAAAACGGTAAGATGATTGAACTTACACAGGTTGAATTTCAGATTATGGAATACTTTTTCTCTAATCCGGGTACTGCCCTCGACAGAATGGACATTTTAAACCATGTTTGGGGTGACGCTTATGTCGGCGAGGACAAAATCGTTGATGTAAACATCAGAAGACTTAGAATGAAAGTTGAAGACGAGCCGTCTAATCCTAAGTACATTATCACCGTATGGGGACTTGGCTACAAGTGGAACGCCTGAACTTAAGGAAACACCTTTAAGGAGGGCGACAGCGTAATGTTTAAGGGTATTACAAAACGCTGGATGTTAAACACATTGAGCGTTATATTTACAATAATAGTTCTGATCGTTGTCAGCCTTATCTTTGTTATTACATATGTTTACCAAAGCAGTGTTGAACAAACACTTTCTTCGGCAGGCAATGAATTGTCGCTTGTATTTTCAGACTACGAGAGCGACAACACAACAAGTTTTAATTCATCTGCCCGTGAATATGTTGAAAACTTTGACCGTAAAGAGCAAATGGAAGTTATTGTAATAAATTCATCGGGCAGAGTAATAATGACTTCCACGGGTTTTACCCCGTCGGATAAAACTCAAATGCCTGATTTTCAGGACGCTCAAAACAACTCAGACGGTTACGCCATATGGAACGGCAAACTTCTCTCCGGAGAAAGAGCAATGAGCGAAACCCGCATTATCAGCAATTCAAACGGCGTTATGCTCGGTGCCGTAAGATACATCGTGTCTATGGAACCCGTGCACTCAAGAATCTTATTTATTTCTGTTCTTTGCGTTGCGGGCGGTCTTGCAATAATGGCGCTTGTATTTTTGTCGGGACTTATGTTTATCCGCTCCATTGTTAAACCGATAGGCGAACTTTCACTTATAGCCGGTCAGATTGCGCAGGGCGACTTTTCCGCCTCCGAAAAAATCGAGCATAAGTACGATGACGAAATCGGCGACCTTTGTGACGCTATATCGGATATGGCAAAGGATTTGCAAACTACCGAACAGACTAAAAACGATTTTATTTCAAGAGTATCTCACGAATTAAGAACCCCGCTCACGGCAATAAAAGGCTGGGCAGAAACCATGCAGCTCAACGAAAAAGGCAAACTCGACAGGCGCACCTTTGACAAAGGTATGGGCGTTATTATAAAAGAAAGTGCCAGACTTACAAGCATAGTTGAAGAACTCCTTGATTTCAGCCGTATTCAGAGCGGCAGAATGGTGCTTAACAAAGAGAAACTCGATATTCTTGCCGAATTTGACGAAACCGTATATATGCTAAAGGACAGAGCCGTAAACGAGGGCAAGCATTTACTCTATGACGAACCTATGGACGCAATGTATCCGCCTGTTTACGGTGACAGCAACAGACTTAAGCAGGTTTTCCTCAATGTAATTGACAACGCACTTAAATACACACCAAAGGGCGGTGTGGTTGCGGCACAGGTTATTTACAGTAAGGATGACCCCGACATTATAAAAATTATAGTTACCGACACCGGCTGCGGAATACCTGCCGAAGACTTGCCAAAGGTTAAAGAAAAGTTCTATAAGGCAAATCAGACGGTACGAGGCTCGGGAATCGGTCTTGCAGTTGCAGACGAAATTATGAATCTGCACCACGGCTCTCTTGACATTGAAAGCGGAGAGGGCGTTGGCACAACAGTTACTCTCACCTTCCCTATCTACAAAGAGGGTGACGAGGATCAGCCGCAAACAGAAAATGTAAAACTATAAACGAAAGGATTGTGCGATGAGAAAAGTCAGTACAAAAAAAATCACTTCAATAGGCGGCAGTGCTCTTATTGAAGGTATTATGATGCGTGGACCTAAGCGTACTACCGTATGCGTAAGAACAGGCGAAAACGAAATTTACAGCGAAGACATAAAAATGACCACTATTCCCGAAAAATGCAAACTTTTTAAATTGCCGCTTTTACGAGGAATAGCAGGACTTATTGATTCAATGCGACTTTCTTATAAATCGCTTATGCTTTCCGCTGACAAAGCAGTTGAAGCGGGCGAAGTGGAAGAAGAAGAACCGAGCAAGTTTGAAAAATGGCTTGACGAAAAATTCGGCGACAAACTTGTTAAAGTAATAATGGTGTTTGCTTCAATCTTGGGTGTGGCACTTGCGGTCGCTCTGTTCTTCTTTCTACCGTCTTTTCTGTTTGACCTTACGGCAAATGTCGTACCCGTCTTTCAGGGTGACGGCGAGGGCGCTGTTTTCTGGAAATCAGTTTTTGAGGGTATATTAAAGATAGCTCTCTTCCTCGGATACATTGTATTATGTTCACAAATGACAGAAATGAAGCGTGTATTTATGTACCACGGTGCAGAGCACAAAACTATTTTCTGCTACGAAAACGAAGAAGAGCTTACCGTTGAGAATGTAAGAAAACAGATTCGTTTCCACCCCAGATGCGGAACAAGTTTTATGGTGCTTATGCTTATTGTAGGCATTGTAATCGGTCTTTTTATTCCCGTTGCTCCGTTCGGCATCGGATTTTTAAGACCTGTATTTAAAATTCTTCTCCTCCCCGTTTCCTGCGGTATCGGATACGAACTTATTAAAATTTGCGGCAAACACGACAATGCTTTTACAAGAGTTATCGCCGCTCCGGGACTGTGGGCACAGAGAATTACAACAAAAGAGCCTGATGACAAGATGATTGAAGTTGCCATTGAGGCTATGAAAGCTGTTATCCCCGATGACGGCACAGATATTATTAACAACAAATAATTGCGAGGCTTTATTATGACTGTCGGCGAGGCTTACAGAAAAACTAAAGACATTTTAACAGAGGCAGGGTTTGAAGCTCCTGCCTTTGAGGCTTTGTGCCTTACGGAAAAAGTTTTCGGTTTTAACCGTCTTGCACTCATTACAAAGGGCGAAGAAACTGTTGCAAGCGAAGAAAAACTTGCGGTTCTTGCCGAGCTGACAGAAAAACGCCTTAATCACGAACCGCTGCAGTATCTCCTTGGAAAGTGGAGTTTTATGGGAATTGACTTGCTTGTGGGCGAGGGTGTTCTTGTTCCGAGAGATGACACAGAGGTAGTTACTTCGCTTTGCATAGATTACTTATCATGCAAAGAAAGTCCGAATGTAATTGACCTTTGTGCAGGCAGCGGCGCTATTTCCCTTGCGCTTGAAAAATATGCAAACTGCAAAGTAACAGCGGTAGAACTAAGTGACAAGGCTTTTTCGTATCTCACACAAAACATTAAATTAAACAATTCTGCGGTAAACGCCCTGAACGGCGACATTTTTGAATGTCACAAAGACATTGCCGATAACAGTCTTGATCTCATAGTATCAAATCCCCCGTATATCAAAACTGCCGATATTGCATCATTACAGAAAGAAGTTCAACACGAACCAGCAATGGCACTTGACGGCGGCGAAAGCGGTCTGGACTTTTACCGAAGAATTGTTCCTTTATGGAAATCAAAACTTAAAGCAGGCGGTGCGCTTGCTTTTGAGCTTGGAGAAGGTCAATATGACGAGGTAAGCCGTATTTTGGCAGACAACGGCTTTGGCGGAATCACCGAAAGTATAGACTTCGGCGGTATTCAAAGGGCTATAATTGGGACTTTGCTCCAAAAATAGAAAATTAGTTCGATTTTTTAGCCCTATACTTATTGCATTTTTTATGACGATATCTTATAATATACAAGTAATCAAACGGATTAACTAAAATTTAACCTGCATATACGGGAGGTACTTAATAATGGCTTTAGATAAGGAAAAAGCGCTGCAAACTGCGCTTACTCAAATAGAAAAGCAGTTCGGTAAAGGTGCGGTTATGCGCCTTGGCGAAAATAAACATATGAATGTTGACCACATTTCAACAGGTTCTCTCACACTTGACATCGCACTCGGTATCGGTGGTCTTCCACGAGGCAGAATCGTTGAAATTTACGGTCCGGAATCTTCGGGTAAAACTACGCTTTCACTCCACTGCATTGCAGAGGGACAGAAAAACAACGGTAATGTTGCCTTTATAGATGTTGAGCACGCACTTGACCCTACCTATGCGGCTGCACTCGGAGTAGATGTTGACTCCCTCCTCGTTTCACAGCCTGATACAGGTGAGGACGCACTTGAAATTGCCGAAGCACTTATCCGAAGCGGCGCTATTGATGTAATCGTTATCGACTCGGTTGCCGCTCTTGTGCCAAAGGCTGAAATCGAAGGTGAAATGGGCGACAGCCATGTAGGCTTACACGCAAGACTTATGTCACAGGCATTAAGAAAACTTGCGGGCGCAATCAACAAGAGCAACTGCGTTGCTATCTTTATCAACCAGCTGCGTGAAAAAGTCGGCGTTGTTTACGGCAACCCGGAAGTTACCACAGGCGGCAGAGCGCTTAAGTTCTACAGCTCGGTAAGAATAGATATTCGTAAGCAGGAAGTTCTTAAGCAAAACGGCGAAATGATAGGTGCACACACAAAAGCAAAAGTCGTTAAGAACAAACTTGCACCGCCGTTCAGAGAGGCAGAGTTTGACATTATGTACGGCAAGGGTATTTCAAGAACAGGCGAATTGCTTGACCTCGCGGTAAAGGCAGATGTTGTTCAGAAAGCAGGCGCATGGTTCAGCTATGACGGCAAGCGCCTCGGACAAGGCAGAGATAATGTAAAGGAACTTCTTGAAAACGACAAAGAACTTTCAAAAGAAATTGAAGATAAGCTTATGGCAAATATAGACAAGGTTGTTGCGGCAAGCTCTCCTGCCAAAAAAGGCGCAAAGGCAAAGATAACCGAAGTTGCCAATGCTAAAAAGCCCGCTGATGCTCCTACAGAAAATGCAAACAGTGCAAACATTGATGTGCTTGTTGACGAATAATGAAAATTACAGAAATCAAACCACGCAGAAAAAGGCTTAGCGCTGTTTATATTGACGGCGAATTTGCCGTTTCTCTCGACACACAAACGCTGATTGAAAACCGCTTTGATGTCGGCAGAGAGATAGACGACGAAGATTTGCACGAAATTATAAAACTAAGCAATGAAAGGCGTGCAAAAGAAAAAGCTCTTTGGCTGTTGTCGTACAGAGAACATTCAAAAAAAGAGCTTGAGGATAAAATCCGCCGTACGGCAGACGAAGATTCTGCACAGAAAGCTGTTGACAGAATGGAAGAGCTCGGCCTTGTGGATGACGAGCGTTTTGCAAGACACTATGCCGAAAAACTGCTCAACTCCAAGCATATGTCAAAGCGTGGCATTGCCTTTGAACTTACAAGAAAGGGCATTGATAAAGAAACCGCCGAACAGCTATGCGATGAACTTGATATTGATGTTCACGAACAAATAAGAGCGGTTATTGAGAAAAAATATAGGAATCTATCCGATGAAAAGGTAAAAAGAAGAGCTGTTGCCGCACTGCAAAGGCTCGGTTACCGCTGGGACGACATAAAAAGCGTTCTTTCGGAATATAATGAGGATGAAACAGATGAGTTCTAAAGTTGGTATTGTATCACTCGGTTGCCCTAAAAATCAGGTTGACGCTGAAATGCTGCTTTTTACTTTAAAAAGCAAGGGCTTTGAATTAGTAAACGACCCCGCAGACGCAGATGCGGTTATTGTAAACACCTGCGGATTTATTGAATCGGCAAAACAGGAAAGCATTAACGAAATTATAGAGCTTGGCAAGCTAAAGCAAGAGGGCAAAATCAAAGCCATTATTGTAACCGGTTGTCTTGCAGAGCGCTATAAAAACGAAATCACCCGTCAGCTTTACGAAGTTGACGCAGCACTCGGAATCGGCGCTAACTCTCAAATTGCGGATGTTGTAGCCGAGTTGCTTTCAGATAATACTGAACATAAAGAAAAAATCGAGAAATTTCCCGACAAACAGCTTTTATGTCTTGAGGGCAGAAGAATACAGTCAACTCCTCCCTACACCGCTTATCTCAAAATTGCGGAGGGCTGCGACAACCGTTGTACATACTGCGCAATTCCTATGATTAGAGGTAAATTCAGAAGCCGCCAACCCGATGCGGTTGTTGAAGAAGCAGAACAGCTTGCCAAAGACGGCGTAAAAGAGATTATTGTTATTGCTCAAGATACAACACGCTACGGTGAAGACCTTTTCGGTGAGCCTTACCTTGCAAAACTTTTAAAAAGACTCTGTAAAATTGACGGATTAAAATGGATAAGAGTGCTTTATTGCTATCCGGACAGACTTACAGATGAACTTATCGACACCTTTGCAGAGGAAGAAAAACTTGTTAATTACATAGATTTACCGCTCCAGCATTGCGACGGCAACATTTTAAAGCGAATGAACAGACACGGCAATCGTGAAAGTCTTACCGCATTACTTAACAAGTTAAGAGCAAAAGTACCCGATATGATTCTTCGTTCAACATTTATTACAGGTTTCCCCGGCGAAACCGACGAACAGTTTGAGGAACTTGCGGAGTTTGCCGCTGAAATTAAATTCCAGCGCCTGGGTTGCTTTGCCTACTCGGCAGAAGAAGGCACACCTGCGGCAAGTTTTCCCGACCAGATTGACGATGAAATCAAACAGCACAGAGCCGATATTATTATGGAACATCAGCAGAGCGTTATGGCAGAATACTGCGAAAGCCTCATCGGCAAAGAAATTGAGGTGCTTGTAGAAGGTTATGACAGAATTGCGGAATGTTTCTACGGCAGAACCTATGCCGACGCACCTGAAATTGACGGATGTGTATTCTTTACCGCAAACGGCACCAAACCACAGCCCGGCAGTTTTGTAAAGGTTAAGATTATAGATTATACGGATTGTGACCCAATCGGCGAATTGGCAGAATAATTTTATTTACATATAACCGACATCGGCATATAATATAATGGTGTCAAAAGGAGATCAGAGGGCAATTATGAATTTACCGAACAAACTTACTTTAAGCAGAATAATACTTGTGCCGTTCTTCGTGGCATCCTTGTTAATAAATTTTCCTTTTCACACAGCAGTTGCCCTTGTAATTTTTGTTGTGGCAACTTTTACAGATATGTTTGACGGTAAAATTGCAAGAAGCAGAGGACTTGTAACCGATTTCGGCAAGTTTGCAGACCCGCTTGCAGACAAAATTCTTGTATTAAGCGCATTGCTTTGCTTTGTGCAAACAGGTTGGTGCGACTGCATCGCAGTTATTATCGTACTTTTCAGAGAATTTTCAGTAACCTCTATCCGCCTTGTTGCCGCCTCAAAAGGCAAAGTCGTTGCCGCAAATATTTTCGGCAAAATAAAAACCGTAACCCAGCTTGTAGCTATTATTGCCGTACTGTTAATGCAGTTTTTAATTGAATTATTTACCGTAACATCTGCATTTTCTGTTGATACAATTTTGTATCTCCAAGGCATATTTACAGTAGTTTCACTTTGCCTTATTTGGATTTCAACAATTATGGCTCTTGTTTCGGGCGTAATTTATATTGTTCAGAACAAGCAGTTTATAGCAGATATGTAAAAAATCAACACCACATCGGATGTGATACTTTGTTTAAAACACTAAAGGCCGACCTTGACGCCGTTATGGAGCGTGACCCTGCCGCAAGAAACCGAGCCGAAGTATTCTTTTTATACTCGGGTTTTAAGGCTGTGCGCTCTCACCGTAAGGCTAATTGGTTTTTAAGGCACAATATGAAGTTTATTGCCCGCTGGATTTCACAGCGTAGCAGGCATAAAACAGGAATAGAAATACACCCGGGAGCTACCATAGGCAAGGGATTATTTATTGACCACGGTATGGGCGTAGTTATCGGTGAAACAACTATCATCGGCGACAACTGCACAATTTATCAGAATGTAACCCTCGGCGGTACAGGTAAAGATACGGGAAAACGACACCCTACACTCGGCAACAATGTGCTTGTAGGTTCGGGTGCAAAGGTGCTCGGCCCGTTTAAAGTCGGAGATAACGCACGAATTGCCGCAGGTGCGGTAGTATTGAGCGAAATTCCGCCGAATGCCACAGCGGTAGGTGTACCCGCCCGTGTGGTGAAAATCAACGGAATACGCAGCGAAACTCTCGACCAGATTCATGTTTCAGACCCTGTCGCACTTGCACTTTGCAGTCTGGAACAAAAAATTACAGATCTACAAAAAGAAATTGACGCTCTAAAGGCAGAAAAGGAAAGCAAAAAGTAAAGGAGCAGTAAAATGATTTTATACAATTCATTGGGACAGACAAAACAGGAATTTATACCTCATACAGCAGGCAAGGTTAATATGTACACCTGCGGCCCTACTGTTTACCACTTTGCCCACATCGGCAACCTTAGAACTTATATTATGGAAGATGTGCTTGAAAAGTACCTTCGTTTTGCGGGATATGATGTTAAGCGTGTTATGAATATCACCGATGTCGGCCACCTTTCAAGCGATGCGGATACAGGCGAGGACAAAATGCTCAAAGGTGCAAAGCGTGAGCACAAGACTGTTATGGAAATCGCAAAGTTTTACACTGACGCATTTTTTGAGGACTGCAAAAAGCTCAACATCAAAAGACCTGATGTTGTAGAGCCTGCAACAAACTGCATTGACGAGTTTATTCATATGGTTTCTGTTCTGCTTGAAAAAGGCTATGCCTATATTGCAGGCGGCAATGTATATTTTGATACTTCAAAACTTGATAATTACTATGTTTTCGGAAATATGAACGAAGATGACCTTGCTGTCGGCGTTCGTGACAGCGTTGAAGAAGACAACAATAAGCGTAATAAAGCGGACTTTGTTCTCTGGTTTACCAAGTCAAAATTTGACTCACAGGAGCTTAAGTGGGAAAGCCCATGGGGCGTCGGTTATCCGGGCTGGCATATTGAATGTTCAGCTATCAGCTGTAAGCACAACGGCGAGTATCTCGACATTCACTGCGGCGGTATTGACAACGCATTTCCTCATCATACCAATGAAATTGCACAGAGCGAGGCTTACCTCGGTCATAAGTGGTGCAAGTATTGGTTTCATGTACTCCACCTCAATGATGCAAGAGGTAAAATGAGTAAATCAAAGGGTGATTTTCTTACCGTATCTTTACTTGAAAGCAAAGGTTATAACCCTCTTGTTTACCGTTTATTCTGCCTACAGAGCCATTATCGCAAGCCGCTTACTTTCTCTTATGACAGTCTTGACAATGCGGCTATCGCTTATGACAAACTCATTAAGAAGATTTCTACACTTTCTCCTGACGGAGAGCCTGATATGGAAGCTGCCAAGCCTTATCTTAATGAATTTAATGACGCTCTCGGCAACGACCTTAACACTTCACTCGGTCTTACTGCCGTTTACAGCGTATTAAAAGGCAATATCAGCGACGCAACTAAACTTTATCTCATAGGTGAATTTGACAAGGTTCTCTCTCTTGACCTTACAAAAGCACAGGAGAATAAGTCTGAAAACCCTGTAAACGAAGAAGTTGAGTCACTTATTGCACAGCGTACAGAGGCTCGTAAAAACAAAGACTGGGCGACTGCCGACGCTATCCGTGATAAACTTAAAGAAATGAAAGTTGTTGTGGAAGATACAAAAGACGGCATTAAGTGGCATTTTGAAAACTGATTTTAAAACCGAATAGAATAAAATAAAAATCCCTTTCATATACTTTGACATAAGCAAAGTCAATACGGAGGGGATTTTATGCGTCTTTATATAATAACAAAACGAACCTTATTTTCAATTGGATTTTGTCTGCTGATTGGTGTAATTGCAGGCGGAATTGCTTTGACTTCTACCGTACAGGCAATTCAGACCGCAAGCGCACAGCGAGAAATCCCCATTTACTGCGTTGATACAGATAAAAAGCAGGTAGCGCTGTCTTTTGACGCCGCATGGGGCAACGAACAAACCGAACATTTACTTGATATTCTTGATAAATACAATGTAAAAACTACATTTTTCCTTGTCGGCGATTGGGTAGAAAAATATCCCGAGTCTGTAAAAGAGATTTCAAAGCGCGGTCACGATGTAGGCAATCACAGCAATACGCATCCGCATATGACGCAGATGTCGGTTGACGATATGAATACGCAGATTCAGACTTGCAACGAAAAAATCAAAGCATTGACAGGCAAATGCCCTACCCTGTTCCGTGCGCCTTACGGTGACTACAACAACGATGTGGTAAAAACGGTAAAAGCTAATAATATGTACTGCGTGCAGTGGGATGTTGACAGTCTTGATTGGAAAGACCCTACTCCAAATCAGATTACCCTGAACATAACAAATAAACTTAAAGACGGCAGTATTATACTTATGCATAACGGCGCAACAAATACACCCGAAGCTCTGCCAATGGTAATTGAGGCTATAAAAGCACAAGGATACGAAATAGTGCCGATAAGCCAAATTTTGTTAAAAGGCAATTACACAACCGATGTACAAGGTAAAATGCTCCCTGCTCAAAATGCCACATCATAATGTTTTAGCGAAGTAACAATCAGGCCATCACTAAGCTATATGCCAAAATTATAAAAGTTTGGTCTAAATTTTTAATTATTCCTCTTAAATTCTTCTCTGATTAACAGCAAAAAGCCTCCGCAATCAAGCGGGGGCTGATTTTATGGGATTTATTCTGCAACCTGATTAATAATAGCAAACTGATAAGCTGTAATCAGGTTAGCTCTCTGTCGCCAAAGAGTCAAAAGCTATTTGTATCATAGAGCAATGTAAGCTGATCAAGATATCCGTTAATCCGGTTGAGCTTATTCTTTGTTGCGGTTAAAAGCTTTGCGTTTGCAAACTCACCGTTAAGTATAGCGTCTTTCAAAGCCTTTCTCTGCTCGCTTGTAACAGTCACCTTTGGAATATCCTGCGGCTTTGCAAGTGAATATGTGCTTGTGCTGTCTGAAGTTATTGATGCAGCCACAATGGCATTGTCAATAAGTTTATTATTATATATTAAATGTTAAAACAAAAATTCCCTTACAAACCGATATAAATTTAACCTAACCGGTCTGTAAGGAAGTTTTTATTAAATTACATTAAATTTTACTTTAAAGTATTAATACACTGTTTAAAAGTTTCAATAACATACCATGCGTCATCGTCCGACATGGTTGTATTGAGCGGAAGTGTAAGCTGATTTTTATGCATATTATAGGTATTCGGATAATCCGAAATCTTAAAGCCTCTCTTTTTGTATGCGGAAAGCATTGGGAGCGGCTTAAAGTGAACATTGCACATAACACCGTTTTCCGCCATCATATTGTAGAACTTGTTACGATACTCGTCATCTTTTCCGATAAAGCGTACAAAATACAAATGACCGCTGCTCCTGTGATTTTCGTCGCAATGGTTAAGCACCTGAATAGGCAAATCCTTAAATTCCTCGTTATACACACGGATAAGCTCGTGACGGCGTTCAAGGATTTTTTCGTATCTTTGCAGCTGAACCACACCGAGTGCCGCAAGAATATCCGGCATATTACATTTATATTGAGTATCCACAACATCATATTCCCAAGACGCTACCTTGTTCTTCTGATAAGCGTCCTTTGTCTGACCGTGAAGTGACAAAAGCATATACTGCTTGTATATGTCGTCCTCGTCAAGCCATTCGTGCGGACGGTGAACGGCTGCGCCGCCCTCAGCAGTAGTCATATTTTTAACTGCGTGAAAACTGAAGTTTGTAAAATCGGCAATTTCTCCGCACATTTTGCCTTTTCTTCTTGCGCCAAAGGCATGTGCGCCGTCTGCCATAACAATTACTCTTCCGAATTTCTCCTGAATTTCATTCTTTGGCTTAAACACGCTTTTCTGTCGTTCAACAGCCTCAAAAATTCTGTCATAATCGCAGATAACACCCGCAAGGTCAACAGGAATGATTGCCTTTGTGTTGTGATTTATGGCAGCCTCCATTTTGTCATAATCCATCTCAAAGCTGCCGCTTTTGCAGTCAATCATAACGGGCTTTGCACCGACATGATAAACTATAGACGCTGTAGCTGTGTAAGTATATGCAGGTAAAATTACCTCGTCGCCCGGTCCGATACCGAGAATACGAAGTGTAAGTTCTGCGCAAGAGGTTTGTGAAGAAAGGCAAGCCGCACGCTCAACATTGCAATATTCTGCAATACGGCTTTCAAAAAGTTTTGTTTCGGGACCTGTAGTAATCCAGCCCGACTTTAAAACCTTTACAACCTCGTCAATTTCTGCCTGTGTAATATCAGGCGGCGAAAACGGAATTTTTCTCATTTCAACTTCTCCTTGTAACGGGATATTCAGTGAAAACAATAAGTATATAAAAATACTATAAAATCTATATTTGTAATTAAATGCTAAACTTCATTATACATCATATGTTCATAAAAGTAAAGCAAACAAATTGACTTTTCACTGATTTTGTTCACTATTTTTTAATTTTTCCCTCTCCTGTGCCTGTTTTTTAAGTAAATATTTATTCTTTGTTGCCATTCCGCCTCTTATATGTCTTTCGCTTTTGTTGGTTTCGAGTATTTGCCGCACCTCTCTGTACAATGCAGGATTTACCTTTCTTAATCTTTGGCTTACATCTTTATGTACTGTTGACTTTGAAATTCCGAATTTTTTAGCGGCTTTTCTTACGGTTGCCTTGCTTTCTATTATATATTCGCCGAGCATTGCCGCCCGTTCCTCAACTATACCTTTCATAAATTCCCCTCCGAATGGTTTATGGTAAATTATATGAAAGTGGCAACTTGTGTATGCAAGATAATATCATTTGTAGAAATCAGACATTTTATTACAAGATATTTATGTAAAAGCAACATAGAAATTGCGGCTTTTGTAGATAATAATAAAAAGAAGCGGCAAAGTTTGTGAGTTTATTTGCCTTGTTATATATTTATATTTATGCTAAAATGTAAATAGTAAATAAAACATTTTTAGTTACTATGTTCAAAATAAAGGAGGCTGTAATTATGAAAAAACACAGTCGCTTATACAAAATGTTATCTGTTTTTTCAGCACTTGCAATTACTGCGCCTATGTTTGTAATCTCCGCATCAGCCTCTGTTAACGACTCCTCTGTAGGCAACCCAAACTATATTTCATATAATCAGGATTTTTACAATTCAAACTCCGAGCTTTGCAATACACTTATAGACAGTATGGAAAATTTGAACAGCGAAATTGATGTTGAAAAATATCAATTATCTATAAATGATATAAAAAAAGCTATGCGCACGGTATCGGAAATAAGCCCCGACCTTTTCTATGTAAGCAAAACCACCTACGGTCTTGCAATCGGTTCTTGCGTAGCAAGAGTTATTCCTACATATATATATTCAAACGAACAGATTGTACAAATGCGAAGCGAGCTTGAAAGCAAGACAAATGAAATTCTTGCAAAAATTCAGCCGAATATGACTGATTTTCAAAAAGCCGCAATAATTCACGATGAAATTGTACTTAACTGTGAATACTCAAATTCACCTGACGCACAATATACCCGTACTTCCGTTTATGATTGTATTGTAAACGGATATGCAAATTGCCAGGGCTATACAAGCTCAATGTCTTATTTGCTTGAAAAAGTAGGTATTAATTCCGAAATTGTTGAATCCTCTCAAATGAATCATATTTGGAATCTCGCTGAAATTGGCGGAAATTATTATCATATTGACGCTACATTTGATGATCCTACGCCCGACAGATACGGTTTTGTATCACACAAATATTTTCTGTTGAGCGACAGCGCAATTAAAACCTCGTCGGATATTTCGGTGCATTACGGATTTAAAACAAACAATTCTTGTACCGGCACCGCTTATGATAACTCATATTACAAAAATCTTAACACAAAATTCTGTTACTCAAATAATCTTTTTTATGCCGCAGACAATAGCAACAGCGGTAAAAACTCAAAAAAACTTGTTGCTTTCAACCCCGAAACCGGTTATGCAGAACCTGTAGCGGATATTTCCGATAAGTGGTACACTAACGGTGGTTTAAGCTATTGGCACGACAGTTTTGTAAGTACAGACGAATACAACGACAATATCTATTTCAACCTTAACAATTTTGTATGCAAATACAATACTGCAAACGGAACGGTAACCCAAGTTACAAATAAAATCAATACTTCAAACTATGCATACATCTATGGTATGAAAGTTGATAACGACGGAAATTTCCTTGCAGATGTAAAAAAATCCCCGTTAGACGATGCAAATATTATTAAACTTAATGTTTTGCCTGAAAACAAACAGGAAAAACTTGATATTGGTTTTGGCAAAGTAAACACTGATTTGTTAATTCCTCCTAAATTTTTATTAGGAGATATTAATGAGGACGGCAATCTTTCAATTCTTGATGTTACTTTTTTACAAATGATTTGCACAAATTCACTTGATGCAAAAGAATCGCAAAAACTTGCGGCGGACTATAACGCTGACGGACAAATTGATGTTAATGATGCAACCGCATTGCAAATTTATATTTCTAAAAACAGTTAGTAGTTTTTTCATTTTATACCATTTTTCCGAAAAGACATCTTCAAGTAATGAGGGTGTCTTTTTTATTCCGTTTTTATATCGGAGTAAAGGAGTTAAAATAAGGTTTAGCAAAATACTTTGTTATAGTCTTATATTTTTTGTAATACTCTGTTAAACCATAATATTCCCACTTAAAAAAAGTACAAAAGCAAAACTCCGCACAGGTCAGCCGACAACCTATGCGGAGCGTAATTTTATATTATTTTTCTGTTTTACTGTCTGTAGTATTCGATTCTCTTTTAATCATTTTTCCGTTTACAAAGACATAATCATTACTGCTGTCTGCTCTTTCGACTGCCTGCTGTTCAACTATTTTCTCTACTTTTTCTTCAAATTCTTTATCAACCAATAAATCTTTACCTGTAAAAGAACCAACATTTTCCTGTAATCCCTTTGCTATTATGACATTCACACCATAAGTTGCTATCAAGGGATAGAATAAAACCGCAACTGTTATTGCAATCACCAGCATTGTTCCCTCTGCTGCGGCAATCCATAATATAAAACCAAGCGATACAGCAATAAAGAAAAGCATCGCAAAAATATTTTTAAGGATATTACCGAAAACAAGTATAAAAGAATTTTTATAAATATCTGATATTTTCAGTTCATATGTAACCGACATTATCGGCACATAAAACATCATAGATGTAAGAATAAGCGAAAACAGAACATATACGGTAAGCATTGAACCGTATGCAAGACTTGAACCGAGCAATGAAAAATAATACATAAACGCAAATATCGAACAAGCTATAATTGCGTAAGTAACAACTCCGTGCAATAAAAACGCCTTAAAATTCTCTTTAACTGTACCGAAAAATGTTTTTGCAACCGGTACATCCTTTTTTTCAATTCCTATTTTTCGCACCGTCATAACAAGTCCCGCAAAAAACGGCATTGACGGAATAATTCCCAGACACCATACTATAATATTGTTAAAACCCGTAAGGTAACCTATCAAAACAAACAACGCCGTAAATACCGCAAACGCAACTGCATTGATAAGTTGGGCAAGCAGTAATTTGGGAAATTCAGTAAAAAACCGTGCAAAAGCACTATTTGAAAAACTGTTCATAAAAACCTTCTCTTTTAAAAGATATTAATACAATTCTACCACATTATAAGCTTTTATAGCAATAGTAATTTAATATTAATAAATTACAAAACTGTAAATTCAACCGATTATTTATGCTGTTTTGATGTGATTACGGCAAAACAAGTCAGATTTTCACTGCAAAATTTGCCGTAATTTTTTGTAATTATTTATTTTACACAGCACTATGTTTTAAAACAGATATAAATTTTTTAAACTTTTTTTAAAAAACTCTTGCAACTGTGACAAAAATATGTTATTCTTGTGATAACGAAGAAAAGCAAGTATTGCTTTTCATAATGCTCGCAAAGAGTAAATAATTGAAATTAAGGTGAAAGATTATGAAAAAGTCAACAATCATAAGAGCATCTGCTCTTTCCGTTGCTGCTCTCATGGCTGCAACATCACTCGTAGGCTGCGGCGGCAACTCAAGTTCAAGCGACAGCGGTAGCAAATCAGACGGCGCTAAAAAAGGTTCGGTTTATTATTTAAACTTTAAACCTGAGCAGGACAAGGATTGGCAGGCTTTAGCAGCTAAGTATACAGAAGAAACAGGCGTTAAGGTTACTGTTGAAACTGCTGCCGAGGGTACATACGAATCAACCCTTACAGCTGCAATGGATAAGGACAACGCTCCTACACTCTTCCAGGTAAACGGCCCTGTAGGTCTTGCAAACTGGAAAGATTATTGCTATGACCTTAAAGATTCACAGCTTTATTCACAGCTGACAAATGAGGATTTTGCTCTTAAAGAAGGCGACAGCGTTTACGGCATTGCTTATGTTGTAGAAACATACGGTATTATTTACAACAAGACACTTCTTAAGAAATATTTTGATTCTGATTTTGCAACAATTAAATCAATTGACAAGCTCAACAACTTTGCAGCTTTAAAGACTGTTGCAGACGAAATTCAGGCTCACGCTTCTGACCTTGGCGTTAAGGGCGCATTCACATCGGCAGGTATGGATTCATCTTCAGACTGGAGATTCAAGACTCACCTTGCTAACCTCCCAATCTACTATGAGTACAAGGCAGACGGTATTACATCTACAGACGCTATCAAGGGTACATACCTTGACAACTACAAGAACATCTTTGATCTTTACATCACAGATTCAACTTGTGCTCCGACTGATCTTGCAAACAAGACAGCTACAGACGCTGTAACAGAGTTTACATCAGGCGAGGCTGTATTCTATCAGAACGGTACTTGGGAATACACAGGTATTAAGGACGCAGGTCTTACAGACGACGATCTCGGTATGCTCCCGATTTACATCGGTGTTGACGGCGAAGAGAATCAGGGACTTTGCACAGGTTCAGAGAACTACTGGTGTGTAAACAAAAACGCAAGTGAAGATGACATCAACGCTACACTTGATTTCGTAAACTGGTGTGTAACAAGCGAAACAGGTACATCTGCAATGGCTGACGATATGGGCTTTGTAATTCCTTTCAAGGCTGCTAAGGAAGCTACCAATGTATTTGTAAAGGCTGATGCTGAATACACAGCAGCAGGCAAAACTCCGGTAAGCTGGAACTTTACAACAATGCCAAGTGAAGACTGGAAAAACGGCGTAGGTACAGCTCTTACACAGTATGCAGCAGGCACAGGCTCATGGGACGATGTTAAGACAGCATTCGTACAGGGCTGGGCTACAGAATACGCTAAGGCTAACGGCTAATCCGTAAATCCATTAATCATTAAAGGTTAAAATGTATGGCAGGGGAGGCGGCATCGTCTCCCCTGTTTTTTTTGACAGAAAGTTTGACAGAAAGGTAAAAATATGTTTAAAAAACGCAGCAGAAAAATATATTTTCTTGTTTTTGTTGTGCCTACTCTTATTGCTTTTATGATCGGCTTTATATACCCATTCTTTCAGGGCATATACCTTTCGTTCTGTAAATTCCGTACAACAAGTAATGCAACCTGGGTAGGTTTTGACAACTACATAAAAGCTTTTCAGAACGAATCGTTTATCCGCTCATTCTGGTTTACCGCACTGTTTGTGGTTGTATCCGTAATTCTTATTAATGCAATAGCTTTCTTTGTTGCCTATGCGCTTACTCTCGGCATAAGAGGCTCAAATGTTTTCAGAACCGTGTTCTTTATGCCAAACCTTATTGGCGGTATTATTCTCGGTTACATTTGGAAACTTATATTTGACGGTATTTTACAGAATTTCGGCACAAACATTGTGCTTGATGCTAACTTCGGCTTTTGGGGACTTATAATTCTTATGTGCTGGCAGCAAGCCGGATATATGATGATTATTTACATAGCCGGTTTCCAAAGCGTTCCGTCCGACCTCTATGAAGCAGCAAAAATAGACGGTGCAAACAAAAAGCAGTTACTTACAAATGTAACTCTTCCAATGATGGCTCCATCAATTACAATTTGTACATTCCTTACACTTACAAACTCATTTAAATTGTTTGACCAGAACCTTGCCCTCACAGGCGGTGCTCCGGGCGTTCTATCTGAAACAAGCGGTACAATGATTTATCAGACACAGATGATGGCTCTCAATATTTACAACACATTCTACGCTAACCAGAACTCAAGAGGTGTTGGACAGGCTGAGGCTGTAATCTTCTTTGTAATTGTTGTAGTTATAGCACTTGCACAGCTTTACTTTACAAGAAAGAGGGAGGTGCAGCAGTAATGGCTAACGAAACAACTAAAGTTGCTCCTGCAACAAAAGTTAAGGCTAAAAAAGAAAAGCCGCCTAAGAAAAAGCAAACAAAAGGTATGAAAATACTCACAGTTATTTTCTCAATAATTTCGGTATTTTATGTTGCACCTGTTTTTATTGTTCTTATGAACTCGTTTAAAACAAATGCAGGCATCAGTAAGTATCCGTTTGCATTGCCGAATGCAGAAACCTTTTACGGACTCAAGAGCTATATTACAGGTATGTTCTTTGGTAATTTCCCATTTTGGAAAACAATTTTATGCTCGCTTTTCATTACTGTTGGCGGTGTATTTCTGATTTTGCTCTGCACATCAATGTGTGCATGGTATTTACAGAGATCAAACTCAATTATCTGCAAAATCATCTACTACTTCTGCATTTTCTCAATGGTAGTACCTTTCCAGATGGTTATGTTTACTCTTGCAAAAACAGCCGACAACCTTCACCTCACAAACCCCGTTGGTATTTTGGTTATATATCTTGGTTTTGGCGCAGGTCTTGCGGTGTTTATGTTCTCGGGGTTTGTAAAATCTATTCCGATTGAAATTGAGGAGGCGGCCGATGTTGACGGCGCAGGTCCGCTAAAAACTTTCTTCGGCATAGTTCTTCCGATTATGAAACCTACATTTATTTCGGTTGGTATTCTCGAAACAATGTGGATCTGGAACGACTATCTTCTCCCTTATCTTATCCTTGATAAGTCGCTTTACAAAACCATTCCTATTCATATTCAGTATCTTAACGGCAGCTACGGTCACACAGACACAAGTGCCATTATGGCGCTTATCGTGCTAAGTATTATTCCGATAATTATTTTCTACTTTGCTTGTCAGAAATATATCATCGAAGGCGTTGTAGCCGGTGCCGTAAAGGGTTAAAAATTTTTCAGGACATTTTCAATGTGAAAATGTCCTGATTTTTGTATAAGCAAAGCCGAACTCAATCAAGAGCTCGGCTTTATTTTAATTCTTCTGATTTTGTCTTAGTGTACCGTTGCGATAGGCTTTTATGAGGTCTTTTAAATCTTTTATGTTCTCTCGTATTTTTTTGCCGTTGTCGGTATCCCCCACAAGTATTCTCTTTTGGCTGACCTCGGTCGCTACCTGATTTGTCTGCATATCTCTGCCGCTGCGGATTGTATAATCAACCGATTTAAACGGCTCGTGAGCGGTCAGCATTAAACCGTATGAATTATAAATCAGCGTATAACCCGCAATACCCGTAACTTTATGATACGGTTGAGAAAATCCGCCGTCAATTATAATAACCTTGCCGTTGCATTTAACGGGACTTTCGCCCTCTGTATGGTGAATAGGCACATGACCGTTTATAATATGAGCATTGTCGCCCTTTATACCGAACATTTTAAAAATTTTGTCTACAACCTCTTCATCATTAAAGAGTCTGTAATAAACATCTTTTATTTCTTTATGGGTGCTCTCGTCTGCGATAAAATACCGTTCAAATGTAGTCATTTTATCCCTGCCGTACAGCGGAGAATCCGCACCGTTCCACAAGAACCACAAAATGTCCCTGCCCACTCGCTTTTCTTCTTCATTCACGGAGAAAAACGCTTTTCTTGCCCAGCGCTCAAGTTCATCGTAAAGTTCTTTTCCGCATAAATCTTCACCAAAAAGATTTATATTTCTGAAACTGCCGTCCTCATTCATCGGAATACAACCGTGGAAAAGCAGATTATTATTGCAAACCTTATAAAGACTTCCTTTTTGCAAAAGTAAATTAATATGTGATTTCAGCTTTGAACAGTTCACAAATGAATTACATAGCTTTGCAATTACCGACTGTTCTTCACTTGTAAGCTCATAAGGATTATTAAAATCAATTGTCGGGAAATATCGGTCAAGCATAGGATATTCCTTACCGTCAATTGTAACCGTTCCTTTGTCTGCGTCAATTTTGTCAAGCAAGCGTCTGTTATCCATATTATACTCGGGATGTTTTGCTATTAACTGTCCCTCAAGTTTAAACTGAATAATCGTAATCGCCTTGTGCATTTTCATTGCGAGCACAGTTTGAGTATTCATTTCACTGCCGTGGCGACTGCGAATTGTAAACTGAGCGCACGGATCGTCTGCATAGGTTTCCATTGCAAACAGTACAAGCGGCATCATACTGATTCCGTAACCGTTTTCAAGCACGGAAAGATTATCGTACAAAAGGCTTGTACGCACAATATTGGCAATGCAGGCAGGCTGACCCGCAAAAGCACCCATCCACAATACATCGTGATTTCCCCACTGAATGTCAAGCGAATGGTAATTCATCAGGCTGTCCATTACAAAATGCGAGCCGTAGCCTCTGTCATAAATATCGCCGATAATATGCAGATGGTCGATAACAAGCCTTTGAATAAGGTTTGACATCTCAACTATAAACTCGTCCGCACAACCTATCTCTATAATTGTATTTATAATTTCATCATAATAAGCCTTTTTATTGAGAACTTCTTTTTTCTCGGTAATAAGCTCCTCAATAACATATCTGAAATTTTCAGGCATAGCTTTTCTGACCTTTGAGCGTGTGTATTTTGAAGATACAATCTGACACACAGACACAAGTCTGTACAGCGTTGTGCGATACCAACTGCTGTCGGCTCTGCCCTGATTTTTTACATACTGTAATTTTTCTGACGGATAATAAATAAGTGAAGCTAAATCTTCTTTTTGGTCTTCAAAAAGAGTATCGCCGAAGACATCGTCAATCTTTTTCATCACAGCGCCCGACCCGTTGCGCAGTACATGGGCAAAGGCTTTGTATTCGCCGTGAATATCAGACAAAAAATGCTCTGTTCCCTTTGGCAAATTTAAAATTGACTGCAAATTAATAATTTCCGTTGCAGCACTGTCTATGGTCGGATATTGCTTTGAAAGACATTCCAAAAATCTTATTTTTTCCATAAATTCACCGCCAATTTCATTATACCCTTATTATATATTCAATTCTTGCATAATTCAATATTTTTATAAAAATCAATAAATCTGTTATGCCGAAAGTCAATAGCAAACGCTTTAGATTTTACAATTTGCATTATTCAGGATATTGAACAAAATCAATATAAAATGTATAATAAAATAAAATTCAACAATACTTGGAGGCATACAATGTCTGAAAAACGAAAATACACACTCGGAGAAGAAATTTTTAACTCTGTATCGCACGGTGTGGGCGCTTGCCTGTCTGTTGCCGGAACAGCAGTAATGATAGTTGCCTCGGTAATCCACACCGATGTATGGGGAATTGTCAGCTCGTGTATATACGGTGCTTCGCTGATTATTCTTTACACAATGTCAACTCTTTATCATTCGTTTACAAACAAAAAAGCCAAGGCTTTTTTCAGAATAATGGACCACAATACAATTTTTCTGCTGATTGCGGGAACATACACACCCATTACTCTTTACTATCTGCAAGGCGCAGTAGGTTGGATATTATTCGGCATAGTGTGGGGTGCGGCAATATTCGGAATTGTAATGAATTCAATTAACCTTGAAAAAGCACGAATACCGTCAATTTTCTGCTATGTGGCAATGGGATGGGTAATAATCTTTGCCATAAAACCGCTTATTGCATCAATGCCGAGTATTTCACTTGTATTTTTAATAATCGGCGGGGCTTTCTACACACTCGGAATTATATTTTACGCAATAAAAAAGGTAAAATACTTTCACTCAATATGGCATCTCTTCACCATTGCAGGCAGTGTTTTTCATTACTTTGCAATCTTACTCGGATTCTGGAATATATAACAAAAAGCGACTGTCTGCGGGCAGTCGTTTTTCATTGAAGCAGCGTTTGCAAACCGATAATTAATCCTATATTTTTCGGCTCTATGTCAATAGTTGGGGTAAATCTGAAAAATAAGAAAGATTCTTTATCAAAAGTTGGGGGAAATTATGATTTTCGCACAAATTAAGCGAAATAATTTTTAAATTCAGGTCAAGCCTTTTACCTTTTATAATTGCTTGATAAAGCAATTTGCTAAATCATAATAACTCAACCGTTAATGAATAACCGTTACTCTTCTTCCGGGTAGGTCATTCCCCATTCTTTGCGAATATCGGTCATAATTTTCATTACATCTCTTGTAAAATCAAGGTGCATTAAGTCAGCGTTACCTGCAACCGTTTGCTCCATATCTTCAACTTCATAAAGCAGGGCATTCTTGGTTTCGCCCTCACTTACAGTTTCTGTATGTCCGTCATCTGTGTATGTTATAACCGCTTTCTGTCCTCTCGGATATTCAAAAATTTCAACATATCCTTTGTCAAAAGCAATTGTGCCACGCTTTGGCTGTTTTGCGTGCAGTGAAAGTATCACAGACGCCATCTCTTCCTCTTTGTTTTTAAGAAGAATACTTGCCTGTTCGTCAACTCCCGTTTGCGCATATTTGACTTGTGAGAGCACTTCGTTGGGGCAAGAGGTCATAAACCATCTTACAAAAGAAAGCGCATATACGCCAATATCAAGCATTGCACCGCCCGCAAGATTTCTGTTAAAAAATCTGTTTTTCATATTATATTCTTTGTAACTGCCAAAATTCATCTGCAAAAGCCTTAACTCTCCCAAATCGCCCGACTGTATTTTTTTGTTGAGCGCTTTATAAATCGGCATATGGTAAATTGTCATAGCCTCGGCAAGCACAACATTATTTTCCTTTGCAAGTTTTATTGCCTCTTCAAGTTCTTCCGAATTAAGCGTTATTGATTTTTCGCAAAGCACATGCTTTTTCGCTTTCAGCGCCTTTCTTAAATAAGAAATATGTGTATTATGCGGTGTAGAAATGTAAATAATATCAACATTTTCATCTTCAAACAGCTCGTCAATGCTGTTATAAACCTTTTCAATACCGTACTTTTCGGCAAAAGCAACCGCTTTTTCGTGAGTTCTGTATGCCACAGAGTACAGCTTTTGTCCACGGCTCTGCATTGCTTGCGCAAGCTCGTTTGCAATTACACCGCAACCAAGTGTTGCCCAATTAAATGTCTTCATCATCACCATCTCCGTTTCATAATATAATACTTTCGTATTACAAAATCAGAAAATATAATTTATTTCTAAAGAGCGATACTTAAGCACTTACATGATTATTATAAAACTCGAAAAAGCCTAGATAAATCGTAACTGAACAGTGTTACCGTGAAAAAGGCGGTAAGAGTAGTTTGCACTTTAGGTTAAATTAAATAATCATCCTTGTTTTAATTATTAATTTATGAGTTAAATCGCATTAATAGGAATTTAATCTTGATAAATCAAAACAAATGAAGAGCTATAGACCAAACTAAAAACACTATACACAAAATTATTATTTCACTTCTGTATCCCCACCATATATCTTCTGATGAATCTCTATTATATGTAATAGCTGTATATATTACTATAAGTAACGTATCAATAATCATCAATAAAGATACAGTGACTTTTAAAAATACATTGAAATAATCTAATAAAAAACCAGATAGAAAAAACAGGATAATTCCACATATTAACAAAATTAGAAGTATCTTATTCTTTTTATTTAAACTCTTAGAACTCTTCTTGTGTAGCTTGCCCAACTTTCACTTCCCCTTTTCGTGAATTTCTGCACAACTTTTTTTATTATATGACCAATGTCTTTAGATGCTAATGGAACAAGAAAATTAAGCACGGGATTTTTAAGAGATTTAAGTAATTTAGGAATCTTAGCGTGTTTTGCAACCCGAATAAATTTCGCCAACTTGATAATCCTCCGTTTATTGCCCCTATCGCCGCCGCAGTGGCTACTTCTACACCAAACCATAAACCCTTGCCATACAAAGTCGCTTGGCGTCATTGCAACGGTTAAAGTAATATCAGAAAAATAAGATGCCGCCACCAAAGCAAGTATACCTGTAGTTGATGCTCCGACTATACCGATTTTTGTATTTCCGTATTTTTAAGTACCTCAATAGCCTTTTCTATGCGCTCCGGAGGGTAATTGTGATGTCCGTAATCCTTTTTGGCAGGCGACATAGTCATAACATTCACACCGTTTTTGTGCAGCCATTTAACGCAGGTCTTAGCCAAATAATCTGACGGATCATCGCCGAGCATAGCAATTAACGCTGAATTCGATTTGTTTTTATTTTCCCAATAGGCCCCGTAAAATCCGCTTTCTTCTACCTCAAATGAAATTTTCTTCATTTTTATCCCCCGTAAATTTTACTCAATCCCTATAATAATTACATTTCATTTTTCGGCTATATTATATCACTAATTACATTCTTAAGCAACATACGGGCAAAAATAAAAATCCGTCCTCAATGAGAACGGATTTTGTCAGGGTTGAGCAAAAAAGATGTTTTTGCCAATTTTTATGGTAGTTTCGAACCAGCGAAAAATTATTTTTTATTGCACAACTAATTTCATTTGCTTTTTTCTATTATAACTGTAAAACGGTCAGAGATGACTTTTTCGAAATTCTTTTTATCATCCTCATTGATAATATATATGCTAGTATATGTGTTTTGCTTTATTTCATTTCTTGTTGCTCGCCTTATTGCTTGCATTAATTTCAATGCCAACTTATTGTTGTTCTGCTCTTCAGCTACTAGCATAGCCTTAATTGCATCATATTTTGAAATTTGATAACTCATTTTTCCTCCACTATAACATTTTACGCTATTACATAGTATGATCTGAATACAATATAGTTGCTATCGGATATTCGTAATTAAACTGTTCTAAAACTTCTTGTAAATAAGATTCAAACTTGCAATAATTTAAAAAGTTGAACAAGTGCTTATATTTCGTTGCATTTTTCACAGAAATTCCAAATGAAATGCAAGGTTTACCATCTTTTGTAATATTATAAAATGCTCCTGTCATATATTCTGTCCAAGTCGTGCTATTAATTCCATCGTAATCATAATCAATGTTATGGCTCTTTATTAATGCTCTTCGACACTCAAATGACTTAATTATCATATTAGCTTTATCGCAAGGAATAAACGTCAAATCTCTTCTCGACTCTTTAGATGCAATTACTGAAGTAAGTTTATTATAACCATTCTTCACTTCATCATAATATCTAAAGTGAACACGCACGTCATTAGCGTTTTTTCCGAATAATTGTTCAAGTATTTGAATTGATAATAATGTTAAGTAAACCCTGAACTCTTCATAGTCAACTGGTATTTTTTTGTTATCTTCAGAGTTTACATGAGAATCTAAAAATAATTTTGTTTCTGCTCGTATTCCTTGTATAAAAGCACCTAAATCCTCAACATATGACGGTAATAAATCTAAAAACTCTTTACTTACGACAAGATTTTTATTCTCTGGCAATTTGATTCTCAATTTACCCTCTGTTAATTTTTCAAACTCATCTCTTTCTCTTTTTAAAGCTTCCAACTTGGCATTATATAACTGTTCTTTTCGACTAATATCGGTTTCTCTTTTTTCTAGGGCAGTAACATTAAGTTTATCGTCTATTTCTTTTTCTCTCTTTTTATAATAAGTTTCTATATAGTTTTTTTGTCCTAAAATAATATCTCTAATTCTAAGAATATCACCATCATCTCTGTCTTTCATGATTTTACACATCACTGCTAAAAACAAAATAAATGCAACTAAGAATGATAAACAAAATGCACCAGCAGATATAAACACTAGCTTATAATCTGTTACATTGAAATTTTTATAAATGCCCCATAAACCGCTTCCACTAGCAACAGTAGTAAATATTGTGGAAAGCGTTTTTTTCCAACCCGAATCGAAAGTAACAAAAAGTAATGAAAAAATTACTCCTACAAACAAACCTAAACATATGCCAAAAAAACAAACCGCAAACATATTGAAATCCTTTTTTAATGTTGAAAATATAAAATTACTTATTTTTTCTATTATATCACATATAAATAGGTTATTCAACTTATTTCGACTTTATTTTACAACTTAGCCTTTATTTTTAACACATACATTTCGACTTTATTTTCACAGAACAATACAGCGAAATACTATTCTCATACTGCGTAATTTTACAATTGAAGTGTTACAACTCCTGTTCCACCTCATATCCGCCGACAAATGCCACCTTGATTTTCTCCTTTGATTCAACGATTACGCAATCAATGATTTGTCTGATTATTACATCGTTAAATTCCATGGGATGATTTTTTAAACCTTCGATAATTTGGAAGATTTCATCAAGCCTTGTTTTTGTATTTGCCTGTCTGCTGTTTGAGTTTTCGTATATTTGCAGTTCCTTTTGCAGGCTGTGTTTTCTGATTACGATTTCCTCAAGCTGTGGTTCCAAGGCTTCTGCGTTCTCCATATCGGAGGTTATACGATTAAGTATATCGGTATATTCTTTGTCAAGCCTTGCGATTTCTATTTGAATGTCTATTGTTTTATCCTCGGTTTCTTCGCCTGAAAGTTCTATTCGTATGTGTCGCTTAAGCTTTTCAAGCACTTCCGAGCATTTACCTATGTTATTCTGAACAGCTTGTACAATAGCACTTTGCAGGACGCTTTCTTCAACAGAAGGGGAGTGATGGCAATATTTTTTTCCGTAGTCAAGCCTGTTTATACACCGCCATACAATTTTCTTTTTGCCGTCGGTTGTTGTCCATGTACACCGGCGATAGGGAGTATGGCACTCACCGCAGATTAGGAGTTCCGATAAAGCATATTTGCTTGAATACTTACCAAGCTCGGTTTTTGTGCCAACTTGTTTAACCTTTTTCTTACTGCTTCTCCTTGCCATTTCTTCCTGCACACGATTAAATTTTTCAGGTGAGATAATAGCCGGATGATTATTTTCAACATAGTATTGAGCTCTTTCTCCGTCGTTTCTTTTACCCTTTTTCGAGATACAGTCAATTACATATGTCTTGTTTATCAGGGCATCGCCTTTATACTTTTCATTTGAAAGTATGGATTTTACTGTCCCGTAATACCACACTTCCTTGCCTGTGGGAGTTTTAATCTGATTATCGTTCAGATAATCCGCAATTTTGCGGATACTGTCACCCTCAAGGTATTTATCATAAATCTCTCTGATTATTTTTGCCTCATCTTCAACTATTTCAGGCTTTCCGTCTGTGCCCTTTTTGTATCCCAGAAATGAGTTATAGGAGAATGCTACTTTTCCTTCTTTGGCACTTTGCTGCTTGCCCCACCTGACATTGGCACTGATATTCTCTGCTTCGCTCTGTGCTATACTGCCGTAGATTGTAATATAGAATTCAGCACCTGCATCCTTGCTGTGAAGTCCCTGTTCTTCAAAAAACACATCAACATTAAGCTCTTTCAGAATTCTTATATATTTCAGACAGTCAAGTGTATTTCGTGAAAACCTTGAAATTGACTTCGTTATAATCATATCAATTTTATGTCGCTTGCAGGCTCGAATCATTTTCATAAATTCATCCCGCTTTTTTGCACTTGTTCCCGATATACCTTTGTCTGCATAGATTCCTGCAAAAGACCATTTCGGCTCACTGTTGATTTTGTCGGTATAATGCCTTACCTGAACCTCATAGCTGTTGAGCTGTTCTTCCATTTGGGTGGATACACGGCAGTATACGGCTACCCGAATCTGTCTGTAAGCAGTTTCAGACACTGTTTTGGCATTGAGCGTGGGAGCTATGTAATTGACTTTTCGTTGCAGCACTTTTTGCTCCATATTGTACCTCCGATTTTTTGATTATTTTTAAGAGTTATTTCTATATATTCTTTGTCTAGCGTTATTGCGGTAACTGTTTGAGAGAACAGTGATAATGAAAAAGCTGAAAGCGGACTCGTGTTAAAGTCTGCTCTCAGCTTTTCCGTTATATGATTCATATTTTTGATATTAGCATACTTAAGGGAAGCGTTTCTGAATATCATCTCCGTAATACTGTCTTTGTTGATTTCGCCGTGTTCAAGGGTTTTCCTTATCTCGTTTTCAAGCCTTATGGTTTCCTTGCTGATTATACCGCAGTCATCGTTATCCTTTATCAGGTCGGGATTCTTAATTATGTGGTTGAGCAAGTATGTTATTTGCTCAATCAGCGTATCATCGTTAAGGTGTATTATATTATGACACTCGTTGTTTTTGCAAACCCATCTTGTGCCCTGAACACATCTCATTTCGTGATTGCGCTTTAACGGTGAACCGCAGTCGGCACATAATATCGGGACATTGAGATTATATATGTCAGATGACCTGTCAACACCCTTTTGAGTGTCCTTTGCAGATTTTACTTTATTTGCTTTTTCAAATGTATCTTTATTGATTATGGATGGATAAGTATCTGTTCCTGTGTAAATATCATCATCAATTATTCGCTTGATTTTTCCTTTGTTCCACGATACTTCACCGACCATATATTCAACATTTTCCGCAATCATAAGTTGTGCTATTTTTATCAATGACAAGCCGTTAATATACAGGTCAAATATTCTTTTCACTGTTGTTGACTCTGTCGGATTTACCGTGATAACACCGTTTTTATAGGCATATCCGTATTTAACACTTCTGTTTTTCATCGTTCATATCCTTTCATTTAATAATCTCCGTTAATTCAAGTCCACCCGATAGTGTGAATACAAGCTTATTGTCATAGCCTGCTTTAATCCGCTCTACCGTGTCGTTGAACATTTCTTCATTGAAACCGTCACGGTAATCAAAGTTATCTATTATTTCGCTGAGATGTTTCAGATTGCTTATTGTTTCCTCTGAGAAATCATCGTTTAACAGAAGCTTTCTCTTACTGCGTAGCTTTGATATTTTAGAGTTTATTTCAAGCGCCTGCTTTGAAAACTCACTTTCACTTAATATGGATTTTGTGCGGAGCCTTGCTATCATATGGTTCTGTGAGCTTAAATCAGCTATCTGTTTATCTATATCCGATATTGATGCCTGATTGGGATTTGTTGTTTCCTCTATGTATTCAAGCTGATTAATCATATTGTCGAGTATTTCCGATTTGTATCTTTTGAGCTTGCTCATCATTGCAGTATAAGCACTGTATATATCGCTTTCAGGCAGTGTTTGCGTTGCGCAATCTGTTTTCAGCGCTGCTTTATATGAACATCCCCAATACACTTTGTTATTGATTACTATTCGTCTGTAATTATGACCGCACTCACAACACTTTATGACTCTGCTCAACGGATATGAAACATTTGAATGCTGTACGCTTTTTCTTCTCTGCAATTCTTTTGCGGCGTTGAAGGTTTCCTTTGATATAATTGCGGCATTACTGTTCTCTATGTAGTATTTAGCACATTCGCCTTTGTTTTTCTTTCTGACAAAGGGGAAGGATTCTGTGGTATATGTTTTTTGCAGTAATGCATCTCCCATATATCTCTCGTTATTAAGAATATAGTCCACCGAGAAACAATGCCATTTTCCTTTTCGGGACGGTATATTATTTTCATTGAGTGTATTTGCTATGGCTTGTTTTCCCATACCCTGCAAGTACAGTGCAAATATTGTCCTTACTGTTTTCGCTTCATCTTCATTGACTATAAGTTCGTTGTCTGATATCAGATAACCAAACGCAGGATATGTAGTGTTAAAATCTCCTGATTCCATTCGTTTGAGGTAACTCCACCGCATATTATCGGAAATATTGATTGATTCCTGCTGTGCCGCAAGACCGGGAAGCGTTACAAATAGTTCGGCATTCATTTTTTCTGAATCAAGTGCCTGTTCTTCAAAATACACACGGACTCCCAAAGTTTTAAGCATTCTCAGTACGGTCAACAAATCACTTGTATTTCTTGCAAACCTTGAAATTGATTTCGTAATAATGCAATCAATCTTACGGTTTTCACAGTCCTTTATGAGCCGTTTAAATTCGTCACGCTTTTTAAGGGAGGTTCCCGATATACCTTCATCGGCATATATATCAATCAACTCATATTCGGTATGCACCTTAGCATAATCAGTATAATATCTTATCTGAGCCGCAAATGAATTCAGCTGATCCGAAGAATCACTTGATACTCTGCAATAAGCAGCTAACCTGATTTTTTCGTCAATCTTTTTTGTCGGCTGTATCTCAGCAACTACCATTTTTCTTCCTTCCCTATAAATCTGTTTTTGCAAGACAACAATATCACAAGAGTTTGAAACTATCCAGTGAAAATTACATCTTTTTTGAATTATTTTTTATGCGGTCAGCAATACGCTTTCAGATCCTTCCAAGACGATTTCAAGTATGCTTTTGTACTCTTCCTCTGTCAGCAGATTCATCTTCAAAAGGAGACTTAACATATTGAGTTCATAGTAACACTCTGAATTTTTTATTGCTTTACTCTTATTCATCATCTTTAGTTTCCTCTGATGTTTTATGATTTCCAATATTCTTGTCAGCGTTTGAAGCTGCGTTGCATAAGCACATAATGCACACACCGATAAATGCACCTATAAATAATCCAATAATAAAACCTATCATATAAAATTCTCCAATCTTTAAATATATTTTGTTACGGCAGGCAACAGCTATGCAAAACATAACCGCTGCCTGCTGTCATATATCAATCGTTTTGCAAGGCGGTTTACATACACAACACCGCTATCGGCACATTGGGTTGAATATCTGCAAGACATATAATGTGCCGTTACTTAGGCATTGGGATTTCTCTGAATATGAAACCGCCTTGCTTTGGTTGGTATTTATCCTCAATATCCCCCAACCGGGAACACGTCAGACGGTCATGCATTTGACCTCATTGGAATTTCACCACCGTGAGGATCTCCCACAGCCGCCATCTTTGGTTGCGACGGTTTTATCACGCTCGACTTTTGACTTGACGGAAGTATCATTATACCATCTGCCTGTCATCGCCCTCATTGAATTTGCCTTTCAATGTCTGAGTCCTGAAGATATATAAAATATGTTCGCTCATGTGGCTTGTCCGTACCGAACAGCAGAAGGAAAGTATCTGATGTGCTGATATTTATTTTTCAAAGAGCAATACCTGTTCTCAAAAAGAGAAACAGGCGAAAGAGAATTAACCCTTTCACCTGTTTCCTCACTTAAGTGCCAAAACACACCCCTATTTTATAAATTTTCTAAAATACTTTTTATTTTTGCCACTGCACGATATACAGACCTTTGAATGCTTTGATATGTACATCCTTCTTCAAGTGCTATTTCATCAAAAGTTTTTTCTTCAAAATAGTACTTTTTCAGTCTGCGTTTTTGCACCTCGGGTAATTTGGTTATTGCCATGTGCAAATTTTCCATAACCAAAACATCTTCAAAATGTTCTTCTAACGATTGACTAACAGCAACATTCTTTTTATTAAGTGTCTTTTCATACACTTCAGAATGTTCATAATGTCTGTCATATTCATTCATTTGAGAAATATCCTCTAGTTCAAATTTATTAAAGCTATCAAATAATTTCTTAGATAACTCTACTTTCTGAATATGGTTATTAACATCAATAAACAAAATATAGTACTTTCCGCTTTCTGTAGATAATGTATAGGGATTATATTTATCTTTTCTTCTCTTTGGACGCTTGTCCATTTAGTTATCCTCCAATCAATCTAAATTTATTTCGGATTGATTGGAGGACTTCTGTTCCTATAAATCTTTATGCTCTTTCTGTTCTAATGTAAAAAGGGCATAAAAATACCGACAAGCATAAGCATTAAAAGCTATTACTTGCCGGTATTTCTATCACACTTAATTAAACATCTTTATTTTTTAACTTTTCTTTTTGAGTACAAATTTCTTTAATTATGTAATTATTTACATAAAATTTACCTTTAGCTCCTGTTTCTTTTCTGATGGTACGAAAGCACTTTTCAGCTTTAATTTGTATATTATCATATGCTGTCACAGTATTTGAACATTCCTGACAAACTTCAACAATATCCCAAATCAGAGTTACAGAAAATGTATTTGAGAGTTTGGAATAATTTTCGCATAAAAAATCTTTCAAATGAACTATAGCATTTAATGATTTTTCAGCTTTAGTTTTATTGCTTATATTTTCTTTATGGATAGAATATTCATTTGCTAATAACTCAACTAATATCTCACTAAGTTCCTCATAGAAAGATTTATTTTCCTCAAATAGTGTTTTCCTTAAAGCCTCATCTTTCTTTTGTTTATTATTAAGATAGTTAATAAATATCGGAACAACAACTATTGAAAAAATACCACCTACAATTGATGCAATCCATATTCTTGCATCTTCCGGAGACTGCAAAAATACGGTTAATGTTGGTATAATAATGACCGACAAACACAATAAAATCATAAGTATGTAGCTGACTATTAAAACTCTGTTACAAAAGTCAGCAATCATGTCAAATATTTTTCTTGTTTTGGGATGTTCTCTTCTGATTTTAAAATACATAATTTTTCCTTCCTTTTTTCTTGCTAAAATATTAAGATACACATCTTTCATCATTGGATTAGAATTTTTGAAATGTTTAATACACTGTTTTGCCGCTACTTCATATATCAAATATTTCTGTTATTTCTTCATAATCAGATCCGGCAAAATAGGTAATCACAATGTTTTTTCCATCTTTTGAAAATTTAGCATTTGTAATTGGATCTACCGTGTTAGCAAGAGGTTTTTTAAAGGATGAAATCTCTTGGTAATAATTTGTTTTATCAAATATGTCCCTTATAATGATTTTATTCGAATTTCTATAAGCGACTTTCTCATCAGTTTGGTCATAAATTGAGTTAAAAGTCCTAGAAAAAACATCCTTTTTTATGTCATAATAAAACCCCCACTGTGTTCCTATTCCTGTACCAGCTTGTGATGTAAATCTTATAAGATGATTATTAATAATTTTAATATGCGGTTTTCGACTAAGCGGCCCATCCGATTTTACTGTATTGTAACTATCATCAAATATATAGTAATAATACATTGAATTAGAATAAGTGATTTTATAAAACTCCGTTTCTTCTACAGTCTCACAATCGCTAACATTCTCATTGTTTACAACCAATTCAGTGTTTTGAATTTCCTTCGTTCCAGGATTATTTGAATGAGAAGAACAAGATGATAAAACAATTACAATAATCATTATTAGATTGATTTGTAAAAAAAATTTTTTTATCAAATAAGCTCCCTCTCTTTCTAATTGTATCTATAAAATCTACCTTCATAATATACATCAACACCTGGAATAGTTACTTCAGTCAGAACATCAAAATTCCAATCAGGAGAACTACCAGCAGGAACCATAGCCGCAGGGGTATAATACAATTGGCACCCTTGTGTAATGTCATTATTATATGCAGACATTACATCCCAAATTATTGCTTCATATGTAGCGTTACTGCCGTCTCGTGCGTTTAGATAGGTCATACAATCTTGGAAATTTTCATTTCCATAACCATCAAATCCAGTGTACTGACAAATTTCAGCAACTGTTTTATATTGCGACCATTCACACACACCAACTCTATTTAAAGCAACATTGGCATTGCCTGTCTACCCGCTGAACTAACTGGATTACCTTGAGCTGTTACTGTAGCTTCTGCTGCAATTGTGGCAACTAATACCTTTTGATCTTCCGATAAAGTATTCGTTTGTGTAGATGTTGACGAAGAGGGCGTGGTTGTTGGTGCTGGTGTAGGGGTTGAGGTTTGCAATGTGATTTGGGTCTGTGATTTCACTGTTATTTGAATTTGTTACTGTGAGCACATTTCCCCAGGCATCATATTCATACTTTGCTACCATATTACCGTCGCCGTCATAGATTGAAGTAATGTCACCTCTCCAATTATGCGCATAGTAATATGTTACTGCGTCGGTTGAAGAATTTGCCTTGTAGCTTACTGCATAAAGCTGACCGTTTGTTTCATAACAATAGTCGAATACTTTTTCTCCCCTTGTTTCGTGCATAAGGTGACCGTTGAGGTATTCATATGTGTATTCAACTCCATTTACGGTTTTACTTGTTATTACGCCGTTGCTGTCATACTTATAGCTGATACTGTCATTGCCGCTTTGTAGGGTTGTAAGCTTTCTGCCGTTGAGCCAAGTCATTTCCATACCGTCACGATATGAAAGCGGATTGCCTATTTCATCATAGGTTATTGTTTCTCCGTTGTAGCGTGTAAGCTTGTCGCCCCAGTTAAAAATATTATGTATCCTTTCAAAAAACACTTCACATTAATTTAAAGGAAATATTCTTAAATCTTTAAGACAATTTTTTGTTTTAGCGAAAACAATTAATTTTTCTATGCTCTAATTTCACATTTATTGCAATAAGCTTTTTGTAATATATTTTCTGTTGTATTAAAATTAGATCTAATAAAAATTAACATCACCAAATTACCAAAACAAAACATTAATATAGGAAGTAATATGGTTGAAGGATTATACAATAAAAAAATAATAAAAAACAATATACACAAGCAACTATATATTATCTGAAAAAACAATGTTACTGGTGATGGTTTTAGTTTTGCATAAACGATAGTTCCTTCATTATTACTTTTAAAACAGCCCACAACTTTTGTTCTTATCGGTTCTCTTGGACCAGATAGATTAAGTGTAATATCAAAACTATCATCTGATATTCTGCCAATAAAGTCGCATTTGTACTTACTTGCTTTGCTATAAGGAAAAGTCAGTTGTTTCAATTTTTCTTTGGAATTATCTAAAGAAAGATTTGTATTAATTGTTATACTCTTATCATAAATCATAGCATTATACTCCTTAATAATATGACGGAGAACTACAAAAACCCGGACCTTTTCCTATTGGTCTTCCACAAGCACGACAATACTTCTGAGAGTTTTTATTATGTATCTTATTATTGTTTGTATTATTTTTATTCATATTCTTTTTTATATTCTTGTTAGTCGTTTTGGGAGTATTCGAGGTACTTGTATATATTGTATTAGTTGTCGGTGTATATGTATGGAAATCAGCACCTAAGCCGCCACCTGGATTTATAACAATACCCGCAAAACCATATTCACTAAAAACTAAATCAACACCTAAAAAACCGCCAAAACCAGCAGAACCACCAAAATAGAAATAGCGTCTCTCAGATAATTCATCAACACTATTTGCATCCCAATAAAAGCCAATCGGCATTGATGCACTCAAATCAGCAACACCAAAATATGGATTTTCTTTTAAATTGGTTCCGGCGTATGAAAATTGCAAAGCAGTATCTCCATTTCCGTCGAAAGCTGCACAAATAGATGCATTCACTCCCCAAAAAAGTGTACAATCTCCAGAAAAGCCAACTGTAGTAACAAAACAACCACCTGTGTCAATATAGATTCCCGGGTTATTCTGACAATACGCATTCATATTAGTATCAAGAATGTTATCGCCTGACTGGAAATAGCCGTCTGCATTCAAAAATCTGTGGGTAACCGGGTCATAGTAGCGGCTCATAAGATAATATAAGCCTGATTCAGAATCGTAGTAATAACTGCGATAACGGAATGGGTTTAAGTTTGCTATATGAGCAGGGTTTGTGATTTCAGAATTGCTTGCATCTGTTACTGTAAGTACATTGCCCCAATTATCATATTCGTACTTAGCTACAACATTACCGCCAGCATCATATATTGAAGTAATATCACCTCTCCAATTATGCGCATAATAATAGGTTACTGCGTCAGTTGAAAAATTTGCCTTGTAGCTTACCGCTATTATTAGTGCATTCAACTCAATTTATGTTTTTACAATTTAGCCAAGTCGTTGTCACACTGTTATTAAGTATGACAACGACTGATTTTTAAATTATGCTTTAGTCATCTGAATTACTTAAATCGGCATATGTAATAAACCACCAATGTTGCAATATAATTATCATAATATGGCTGATTGCACACATCAATATCAGAAAATCATACTCGGTATCGGATATATACAATTCAAGAAAAACAAAGCTATTATAAGATTTAAATAAGACAATATTTTAAAATACTTACTCGTGCTCACTTTATCAGTATATATTTTAAATTTCTTGTATGACGATATATAAAATCCAACACTAATCTTATTAGATTTATTATCAGTATCCATTATTTTGTGATTCGGATATTTATTATATTTTTCATCACAGTTATGTTTACACGAAACGCATAAAAAAATATCTGACAACAGCATAAAAAGATGTACCGCTAATATATAATTCAAAATATTAAAATCAGCAATGATTACTTTTAAATGCAAGAATTTTACTGTCATTCCATAATAAAAATATAATACTACGATAACTGTAATATTTATCCATATATTAACATCAGTAACTTTTATTCTTTTTAATTTATATATCCTTAGTAAGTAATAAATGGCAGATATAATAAATACCGCAAATTTACATATGTAATATTTATTACTATAGATATACGCCGGCAATTCAACTTTCTCTGAAATCCATATCAAAAACGGAAACAGCATTGCAACTGTCATATAAATGAAAGTCAATATGTAAGGCTTTTTGTTTAGCATAATATAAAACTCACTTAATTTAAATATCAATTAATGATTTATGAAGGAAAAGGAGTTGATAAGGAATACTCATATCTATTTTATTAATAAATATATTTACAAGTGCTCCTAATATTACACTACAAAAATATATGATTACAAAATATTGTACTATTCTACTATAATCATATTTATTTTTGAGAGTATTATTTTTTATAACTACTTTTTTATATGCTAATTTTTGGTTAAAATAACATGAAATATTTATAAGAAATTTTGCGCCAAACATAGACTCAAATACCATACATATATTATTATTTACACCTATGTGTCCAATAAAGCCCAAACATGGTAATAAATATATTATATAAAACAAACAAAAATATAACACAGGTAATATTGTATAGATGATGGTTTTATTACTAATATAATGGCAAGATAAGTATAAAGAATATATTGATATAACAATCGATAAAAATGTAAAAACACTTCGCACCAATATAGTATCATTATTTTTAAAATACAATGAGTAAATTATCATTAATAAAACACCAAGCATAAATACAAATATATCTTTATATAACAAATGAAATTTTTTATTTATCATATTAATTACCACCATATATATTGAAACTCGTTTGCAATATAATCAATATTTATTCCAGCACTAAATGATGCTCCAATTATTATATATCCACCTGAGGAAAAACCTATAACATGCGATTCACCTGAATTTATAATTGTTTCATCAGATAAACAATCCATAAATTCACTTTCACCATATGAACCTAAATCCCATCCCATAACTGTAAGACCAAGTTGACTTGATGCTTTTTCACCAAAATAAATATTATTATAATCTATATGTATAGATAATGGAGAAAATTGTGCTAAAGCTTCTATTCCCACCAAATCCAGTGTATTAAATTCTGCACCCAAACCATAACCAACATCAGCATCTACTTCCAAACTGTTAATTATTGTTAAAAATGATTGCTGAATTTTTTCCCCTACATTGTAGTATTTAAATTGCCCATTATCATCCACATAATCATAATTTGTTCCGTGATATTTGTTATAATTACGCAGACCTTTTTCTGTTTGTAAATATTTTCTTCTGTCCAAATTACACATTGGACAAGTAGGGTTGCCACAGATTACATCTGATGGATGATTACCAGTTGGATCAGAATTCATAATCGGGTTATTCTGACAATACGCATTCATATTTGTATCAAGAATGTTATCGCCTGACTGGAAATAGCCGTCTGCGTTTAGGAATCTGTGTACTACAGGGTCGTAGTAGCGGCTCATAAGATAATATAAGCCTGATTCAGAATCGTAGTAATAGCTGCGATAGCGGAACGGATTGAGGTTTGCAATATGAGCAGGGTCAGTGATTTCAGAATTGTTTGCATCTGTTACTGTAAGCACATTGCCCCAATCATCATATTCATACTTTGCTACCATATTACCGTCGCCGTCATAGATTGAAGTAATGTCACCTCTCCAATTATGCGCATAGTAATAGGTTACTGCGTCGGTTGAAGAATTTGCCTTGTAGCTTACTGCATAAAGCTGACCGTTTGCATCGTAACAATAGTCGAATACTTTTTCTCCCCTTGTTTCGTGCATAAGCTGACTGTTGAGGTATTCGTATGTGTATTCAACTCCGTTTACGGTTTTGCTTGTTCTTACGCCGTTGCTGTCATACTTATAGCTGATACTGTCGTTGCCGCTTTGTAGGGTTGTGAGCTTTCTGCCGTTGAGCCAACTCATTGTCATACCGTCACGATATGAAAGCGGATTGCCTATTTCATCATAGGTTATAGTTTCTCCGTTGTAGCTTGTAAGTTTGTCACCCCAGTTAGCGTCATCATATCCGTATGTATTTACTCTTGAATCATATAGTTGTCCATGAGCACCAATCCTGCTGACAGTTTCTGTAAGAATATTTCCGGCTTCATCATAATCGTATCGGTATTGTTTTTGATTAATATAATCACAGGAAGTTATAAGTTGATTAAATTCGTCATATTCATACAAATATAATCTTTGCCAGTCATTGTTTACCTTTTTATAAATGTCGGTAATATTGCCATTGGTGTCATACTCATATTTATAAGTATCTTTAGCAATGGTTTCTTCCTTAATTTTTGTTGTGGTAAAATTTTCTCCACGATTACTGTCATAGTAAGTGTAACTCATATCAAGCGGAGTTTTTAATGCAACAGATGATTTTGTCTGTCTGTTTAGTCCGTCATATGTATATGTTACCTTACTTGAAACATCAGAAGAATATTCGGTAAGCAAATTGTCTTTGCCGTAAGTAAAGCTGTGCACAATTGAACTGTCGCCGTTTTTGCTTGCGAGTTTTGTTATATTGTTATTTAAATCGTAATCATACTCATAAGCCGAAACAAACTTATTTTCTGCATCGGATTTTGAAATATCGGTTTTAACCTGTCGCACAAGTCGGCCTGTTGTATCATAATCATAGTCATACTGTCGATTATTTACAAAGTCTTTATGGCGCATAACCGAACCTGTTTTATCGCTTAAAAAGCTGAATGCAAGTTTGCCGTTATAGAAAAGTTCCTTAACATTGCCGTATTTATCGTAATTGTAATTTACGGTCTGACCGTTTCCGTAGGTTACTTTTTGAAGTATGTTGTTATTTGTGCCGTAATCAAAAGCAGTAAGCACCTGTGAACCTACTTTGTTTTCGGTTGTATTGTAGAACTTGTCATAGTCGATGATGTAATCGGTATTTGAATGGTTGATTTTTGTTAGAAGTTTTCCCGATTCATCATAGGTATAGTTATTTTGCGCCGTGATGTCAGTGTATGAATCTGTCTGCGACACGCTGATAAGCTGTCCCCTATTTTCATCATAGGTATAGTTAATCTGTGCACCTGTGTCGTTATCCTTTACACTGTCAAGATAACCTGTGGTTGAATTGTAATTATATGTATCACAGTTGCCGTCCTGATCATACAGTTTATCCAAAAATCTTCCATTTTCAGTATAGTCCAGATTTGATTTTAGTACAAGTGTTTTTTCGGAATTATTTGCTTCAAGTGCTGTTGCCTGTCCTTTGGAATTGTAGGTGTAGTTGTATTCAACTCCGTTCTGACTTGTTGCCTTAGTCATATTATGATTATCGTCATAGTCATAAGTGTAGCCATAGCCTTTTGCATCAACTGATTTTGTAAGATTTGAATCGGAATACTCCATTTTGGATTTTTGTTCTGCATTAGAAGTTACAGTTACAAGTTCACCGTCATCGTTATATGTATAACTCGGAACAGAATCTTTAATAAGCTGTGCGTTGTCAAAGTAAGCCGTGTTGTACTGTTTGGTAAATCTAAGGAAAACCGTAACTTTAACAGGTACTTTATTTGCATCTGTTTCATCACTTAGATTAAATGCAAACGAAGTGTATTGCCATACACCAACGGACTTGTTGAAAGACTGCGGCTTCTTTCCTTTTGCACTTCCGTCGCTGTACTTTACCTCAACATACAAATCGAATCGGGAAGTATCGTTATCCGTTACTGCTACAGAATCACCTCTTGACCATGCACTGAAAATATAGGTATCGTCTTCACTGCCGCTTACAGGCACATCCTGATAAATTTGTTTGTTCTTTGTAACATCACCACGGATTTTAAATGATTTTCTGCCGTCGCATTTTGTATAGGTGGTAGTTGTATCATTTGAGGAATTTAAAGTTAAATTATGATTACCCCAAAATGTTGGCATCAAGTTACTTCCTGTAGTTTCAAAGTTTGAATTTTGAAGAAGATTGTATTTATTGGGAACATCGCCCTCTTCAAGCTGTACACCGTCAAAATACGCTGTTCCTGTAGTACCTCTTACGGCAAGATATACGCAAGAATTTGTTGTGTTTTCAGGAACGGTAAAAGTAGTATAAATTCTCTGCCAACCGTTATTTATATTTTTATCTGTTGTGCCTGTTATGTGCTCTGAATTATATTGATTAAATGTACCGTCCGCAAATTCGGTTTTAACTCCGATTAACGCACCGACATCCGTGCCTTTTAAAATATTTGAAGTTTTTACATATGCCGATAATGTATATGTTTTGCCCGGTACAAGCACATTATTGCCTGTTGTTTGCCTTACGCCGCATCTTGAATCTTCACCTGCGGTATTTACTTTAACTTTCAGCGATTTTTGTCCAAAACATTTTTCTTCGGAAACATAGCTTGTTGAATAATCAATACCGCTGCCTTGGCTTATATTGCTCCAATATGTACTGCTTTCCAAGCTGTGGTTTTTAAGTAAATTTTGAACATTGGTTGTTGTCGCATAATTAGTTGTAACTCTGTTAAGATTTTTCAGGTTATTTTTAGATGTATCGGCTTGTCCATCAGTATAAGAATAAACCGCTGCGCCCATTTTTTCGCCGCTTTGCAAACGGTTTTCAACAGATATTGTTCTGCCGAAATTATCAAATTGATATACAGATACGCAGTCGTCACTGTTGCCATAGACACCGTCAAGACCTGAAGTGCGGATATTTGTTAAATTAAATTCATTACGGCTGAATGTAATCTTTTGACCTTGTGTTCCGTCAGAAGCATATTCTGTAACAGACGAAACTTTTTTGCCTGAATTAAGCGAAGTATATCCAAAACAAACTTTATAACCGTCGGTATCTGTTACACTTGTCATGGAACCGTCATTATCGTATTCAAATGTTATTATTCCATTGTCGGGGTTTTGAATTTGAATAAGTCTGTCGTTGTTGTCATATCTGAAAATTCTTGCTTTTCCCGCTGAGTTTGTAACCTTTGTTATACAATGCTCGCTGTTTCTGTTAAATGTAAGTTTATCTCCACAAGCATCTTCTATTGTACTTATTCCTTTTGCAGAATCTAAATTAATTTTAACGCTGTTAGAATTTGAATCCGTTGTCTTAACAAGAACACCGTCACTGTTAAATATCAATTTGTTATTTTTTTCATCTTTAATTGTGTACTTTTCAGCTGAATTTGACGAATTAACGGTTAACTCCAGCTTTAGACCGTCTTCATCTTTATATGTTGTTTTACCGTTAGTTGTTTCTTCCAAAAAATAATGGTCCGTACCATCTTCATCAGTATATACATACGGATAATTATCTATTAAGTAATCTGATGTGCTAAACTTTGATGACGGATAAAGTGTCTGCTGATAATTCAGTTTCCAACCTTTTCCGGCATACGGAAATGAGCTTGTAAAATGTGAATTACTTGTATATCCGTTAAATATATGCTGTAAAGAAACAGAGCCACTGCCGACAGTAGAATTATCAGATGTAATAAAAGTCAAGTTTCCCGAATAGTCATTAATATACGCAGTACCTGCCGTACCGACAGAGAACGAAGAATAAGACCAATAGTTTTCAAGACCTTTATTGTTTCTGTAAGTAATAGCGATTACCGGGCGTGGTATTGAGGAAGACGGATAAGAACCCGAATAGAATGAAGCACATTGTTCTTCATCACTTTCGTTTGTTGATTTTAATACAACACCGTAGTTTTTGCTACCGTTATACCATTTTTTTACAATATTTGTAATATCCCAATCATGCCATGTTCCGTTATCGGAAGTTAATTTTTCATAATCAAGCGCTGTTCCGCTAAAATCGGCACTATTATTCCAAGTAATTGTTTTTTGTGACCAATCGCTTGTAACAGGATATGCGCCTATATACATATCATCATAAAAAGAATTCTGATAAAGATGCATATTCAGTTGCGCCGAAACAACAATATCTCCCTTATTGAGCTTAGGCAATTCATTTAACTTTATATAAGTTCTGTACATACCAGAGCCATATGTTCCGACATATACAGTTCCTGTATATCCCGTATCACTGCCATAGCCGTAAGAAGTATTTGGATTTGAATTATCTACATATGCACATGATGTTTTATTCCATTTTTGACTTGTGGTGAAAGTAGGGTCAAGAGTTACAGGAAATACTCTTTCATCGTCCTCAAGCCAACTTTTATCATAAGATAAAGTAACCGTCAATTTATTGTTTTTCTGATTTGTAATTTTCACCGAAACATCAGAACTGCCGTTTCCCGCAGAATCCGTCATATACGGAGCTTCAATTATGTATACTTCTTTACCGTTTTTATCTGTAAGCGATATTTCCCTTTCATTTTTTTGAACTGCATTCAAATTGTTTATTTTATATTGAATTACAAATTCATTATTTACATTTTTACTTTTAATAATAAAATTTTCTTTAACACCCAATGAGTTGACAAGACATTGCAAGTCTATGTTGTCATAAATATTTTCATAGAGCATTTCAGACATAAGATTTTCTTGTGCAAGGAAAGCATCATTACCGGTAAGTTCTTCTGTGTTATCAACTAATTTACCTTTACTGTAATTAGTGCCTTTATAACCCCAACTTACCATGTAATCGTCAAACTCAACTTTAATCATATTGTTTAGTTTGGCTTTATTTGATAAATTGACATTAATATTACTGTTTTGATTTTTATAGTATTTTTCATTATTTGCAATTCCTGCTTCATCTTCGGTAGCGTTTCCGTTTACTTCGGACAATGAATTATTATATTCCACCCATTCGTCATTATTGTCTTTATAATGCACCGGGTACTCATACTGCGCCGCCATCGTAGAGCCGTCACTCATTCTAAAATACTTTGTGTACTCATCTCGTTCAGAAACCAATTCACCGACAATAGTGTTTTCTGTATCATTTTCTTCTGCAGACGAGAATTTTGATAAATTTGCCGCAACCGCCTGCACAGGAAAAGTGAATGCTATTGTTGCCGTTAATGTTACCGATACGGCAGATAATAATTTTTTAAATACACCCATAAATAAAACCTTCTCAATTATTGATATACAGAACTGTTCATTTTACATCAAATCATAATAACCACACACAAATCATAATAACCACACACTAAATAAAAATAGATTCGTATTTCAATATAATCTTTTGTGGGATTGAAATATACGAATAAATTTACAACAATCTAAACGTCTGTTTAAAATACATCACAAATGAAGTTAAAATTTCATTTAGGCTATTTCTGCTACTTTCAAAAGCAGTAAGCAAACAAATGATGCCACAATAGATAATAATGCAAATTACAAAAGCTTTGAACTTCATAGGTAAATCCTTATATTTTTTAACTTAATCGGTTACCATATAATTATGCAAATATCTGCGGCACATTAAATTTGCAGCAGATATTTTTGAATAATTATGAATTAATGACATTTGTTTCTGTATGGCAATTTTTATTTATAATAACTTTACACTATAATTTAACCGCCATTTTCCATCTTTTAAAAGATAACCGGTTATCAGCAATTGATAATCAATAAGATTATTCTTCCTTGTTTTTGCTTTTTTCAGCAAAATATGTCTTGAGCGATTCAGGCTCTTTGGGCTGACCGCACAAATTAAACGAAGCTGTATTGCAAGCTACCTTTACTGCACACTCAGACATTTTCTTTAATACTTCACTTATTTTTTTCATTTTTTTCAACTCCTTGTTTTAATTTTTCTATAATAATCATTGCATCTACAGTAAATATTGTTAGTAACACAATGATTAACATATAGTTTTGGTGTATTGAAAATAAAGCAACTGATAAAATTATATTTATACACAGTGCGATAACAGAAAGCTTCTTCTGCATTGTTGGATTAAAAATTGTTTTACCGTTGCTGTAAACCGGACATATTTTAATAAATAAAATGAGAGAAAGAACAAATATCATCAAAGCAATTAAAACAATAATGCTATAGGATAACTCAGATAAGATATTAGTCATCAACAAAATCAATATATAGCTAATCATAGTCACAACAAAACATTTTAAATATGAATTTGCATGATAACCACCGCTAAAAAATCTTATACTGGAAAAAGATATTATAAACAATATAGTTTCTACAAATTTTCCGATTAAGCCTCCTATCAGTATCAATGCACCGGTTTCAATTATTGATGATACTAATAATTCAAATCCATAGACATATATTTCAAAAGGTATTTTATCTGTTTTTTTACAAACTAAAAAAGCTATTCTTTTTGACAGAATATGTAGCATATAATACATCTCCTGTAAAAAGAATAGCATATCTTCAACTAATTTGTATTAAACTGGGAAAAATCAACAGTTTTCTGGTAAATTTCTGTTATCCAAAATAACAGAAACTATAAATTCATTATTTTTTTCTGAAACAACTACATCTCCTCCGTATTTTTGGGCAATACTTTTTACTATGGTAATTCCTTTACCGTGATTTTTCTTATCTGCCTTATCAGTCTGTAATAAAGGATTTTTAGACAGTACAGAATCAGTAATTTTATTTTTACATTTAATAATAGAATAATCCCCTTTATGTTCCGTACTGAAATAAATTTCTCTGTTTTCAATTTCATTTTCCGATAAATATGAAATCGCATTATCAAAAATATTTCCTATTATCGAAATTATATCCGAACCGTTACTAAACATTTTCATATCATTGTAAACACTTAATCTGACCAAAATTCCATTACTTCTTGCTTTTTCAATTTCAACATTCAACACCGCATTCAATAAATAATTTTCAGTATTAACAACAGAACCTATTGACGAATACTTATCCGTCAGGCTCCGGCAAATTTTATGTGCTTCATCATACTTACCCTCAACAATCAGATTATCAATACAAGCAACACTGTTTTTCATATCGTGACGCAACATTTTTGTGTTTTCGATCTGCGTATTTGAGTTTATAATATTTTTCTCATACAAATCTGCTCGCTGTTCTGACAATAATAGCTTTGTTCTTATCTGATTATCTCTGTTTATCCTTGCAATCATAAACCAAACCATTCCGGCAATCAAAATCATACTGATGCAAATTATTGACAACAACATAATTAAATTTGATTGATAATTTGTAAGAATCAATATATAAACAGTTATATAGATTATCGCCATAGTCAACACAGGAATAGCAATAAAAGCTATTATGTTTGAAACCTTCTTCAAGCTGTACACTTTTGCTTTTGTACGCCACATAATCAAAAAAACTATCACAGTTGTCAAATTCACAAGCACAACACATAAATATCTGAAAATACTTGACTGTGACCCCAACTGTTCCAATGTTAAACCTACTACAAACGATGTAAGATATAAAAAACCATATGATATAATCGTGTTGATTAACGAAGCAATTAGAGGAAGTATTATTTTTATTGCCGGTTCACCTCGAAGACAAACCAGACAATATATTTCGTGTAACATAATGCCTATCAACATATCAAGCATTATGATATACGGATTGTTAAATGTGAAATAAGTTAAAATAAAAAAATTTAAAATAACAAATACTGAAAAAAATATTATATTGCATTTATGCGAATATTTCCCACCTAAAAAAGCCCAAAAAAAGCCAATAAAATATACTGACTGCACAAAGTTTACTATCAATTCAAAGATATAATTAAACATTCATATCCCCCCAACCATTTAAAATACTCTTTTCTAACATTCTCTCTGTATTTTTTGTTAAGGGGAATGTTTATATCATTTTGCAATAATACGCAATCAGCAGCAATATATTGAACCGATTTATTATTCACTGCATAACCTATATGCGGTCTTATAAAACCATATTTTGAGATGTTTATAAATTCAGTATTCATATCACTTCTTACCTTATAATCTTGATTTCGTGTGTGATACACAACATAATTTTTTATTTTTTCAAGATAGATAATATCATCAATAATAACAGGTATATCTTTTCTTTCAGTATGTAATACTATAGTCTGATGTAATTCTTTAAAAAAACTATTAGCGTGGTTAATACATTCATATAAATCTGATTCTATTTTATTTTTCCTTATAAAAGAATACGGAAAGCTTTTTAATGCTTCAAATACCAGTTCATCGTGACTAGTGACAAAAATAAGGAGTGGTATTTCAGCAGAACCCTTAAATTCGTTTAGTCTTTTAGCTGTAGCAATGCCATCAATCGAAGGCATTTCAATATCAAGAAAAATCAAATGATATTTTTTATAATTATCAAGTATATCAAATCCGTTTGAATACTTGTCAATTTTAAATTCCAAATTAAGTTTTTCACAAACCTCGGTTATTTTGTTGATTAAGATTTCAACAAATTCAATTTCATCATCCACAACCGCAATTTTTATCATATCTTCACCGCCCATTTTATTCTAACAAATACTAAAATGTTTTTCAATATACACTTATGTAATTTACGATTTTAAAAATGGTTTTCTATAAATTTTATAAATTAAAGAGCTATTTCCCCCATTCTCCCTATATCTTTGCTTGGTTACTATCAATCCAACTTTCTTCAAATCCTTAATAGCTCTTCTGACTGTGGCAGGCGACAGCTTTATGTCGCCTGCTATTGTTTTTACAGAGGGCCAGCATTCACCGTTTTTGTTCGCTCGGTCATATAGGTAGGTATAAACAGCTACAGCTCTGTGTGGTAAGTCCATTTGATAGAGAAAAGTTAATCTACTCATTGTCCAGCACCTCCTGTGGTGGTCTTTCGGTTCTTATAACTACTTTTCTTTGCTTGTCTGCGTTCTGTTCAACATTTGAATTTTCAGGTTCTTCTGTTGGATCATTTTGCTGTTCTGAATTAATAGTATCTTCACTCTCGGTCTGTTCTGTATCTGGCGAGGTCTTTAGGTTTTCATTTTTCTTCTTTTTCTCACTGCTTGCCTCATCAAAATCCGAATCAGTTGCAGGCTGTTCAAGATAGTGAGGATAGTATTTCTGAATTATGTTATTGAACAACTCCGAACGGTTTGCATAGTGAACTTCACGATTGCCGTTTTCCATGACCTCATACTTTTCCTCAAATTCAATGTCCCATTCAAAGAACAGCTTAAGCTTAACTTTCATGGGATAAAAACCTGTTTTCATAACAACAAATGTGCCTTTTGGAAGTGATTTTAACTCATCGGGGGTCATCAAAGGTCTTTCTATCATCTGCAAGGATTGCGACGGATCGTTTTTGCTCCTGCTCACCGAGCCACTCATTACGGTACGACTTCCAAGTGCTTTTGATAACACTTCCGCACTTGTGCTGTTGGGAGCAAAGCCGCCGAAGATAGTCAGCTGTGTGTTGTCGATAATTACATCAGCACCCTCTTTGCCGTAGTTGCGTTCAAGCTGTGCAAAGGATTGAATGATTGGTACTATCTGCAACCGCCTTGAACGGGAGGCAGAGAACATCATCTCGGCTGAATCAATCTTTGGCAAGGTTCCAAATTCATCGCAGAAGAACACACAGCGGTTTTTCAGTACACCGCCGTTTTCATCTGCGACTGACAGTATTTCACGGTAAAGCTGTTGGATTATAAGCGAAACCATAAAGAATGTGTTAGGGTTTTCCTCCGGCATTACAATGAAGATTGCACACTTTTCATTGCAGAATTTTTCAGCGTCTATTTCTGTATCAAAACACAAAAGCTGTTCAAGCTCGGAGTCGAGAAAAGCATTCAGCCTTGAAAGTGCCGTACTCATAACACTTGACATACTCTGCTCGGCTGTGTTCAGCGCCGCCCCTGCAAACCATTTTGCTTTGTGGTCGTCGGGAAGATAGTCCATTAATAGCTGAAACTGATTTTTGCCTTTCTTGTTGGTCGGGGCGAGTAATTCCTGAATGATTTTGAATACCGAAACAATATGCCTTTCTTCAGGTTCGCAGAATTCCGAAACAAGCAGAATGGTTGCTGTTAAAAGTCCCTCTGCCGTATCATAAAAGTAAGCGTTCTGTCCGAATGAAGCCGAGTCCATACCTGAAAGAATAATCGTTTTTGAAATGATTTTTGCGTATTTTTCGGCTCTTGCCTTGTAAACAAGCTGTTCGGGCTCGGCTTTGTATAAGTCCATATACTTATTCACAAGATGCAGAAGATTGTTGCCGTGAGAGCGTGTTGGGTTACGCAAATCTATTACTGAAATTTTGTAGCCGTAATACTTTTCTGCAATCGTTCCATAATTCCGAACTACATCACCCTTTGTGTCGGTTGATAAAAATGACATACCCGTTGCACAGGCATATTCAATGCAGGGATATAACCAATAGGCAGTCTTGCCGACACCGGCCGCACCAATCATCAGAGCGTGAACATCTCCTGTATCAACCATTGCGGTTGTTCCTTTTCTACTGTTCTTGCAACCGACAACTATTCCTTGTTCAGTTGGTCTGCTGTCAGGATTATTTCTCCACTCGTTAGGCTGAAAATCAATTCGTTTGTATGTTTTTTTGACTTCCTTTTTGGTCGCCCAACGAGCTGTGCCGTATTGCCCTTGTCCAACTGTTTTATTTTTTATTCGATTTAGTGAATAGTGATTGCCGACCGTAGAAATTATTATGAACAAGGCAAACATTGAGCCTGCAACAATAATCAGAGTTATAACACTTGACGGCATATTTCATCAGTCCTTTCACCGTTTAAAATATCCTCATTCCAGTCTTTATGAGTTGGAATGAGGATTTCATTTTGAATATTCAGTTTGTTCAGTTTGTCGGCTATGCGTTTGTTGGCGGTCTGTCCTGCTTCGTCATTGTCAAAGCAAAGAAAAACATTTTTGATATTCGTATTGTCATTAAGACATTGAAAAAGCACCCTGTCCGAAACGGAACAGGATGCCGCATAGCTGTGATTTTTCCAATTTTCCTTGTGCATACTTATGAACGATAACATATCAATCGGAGCTTCAAATAAAAATATCTTGTCGCTTGTGCCGTGCCAATGAAAACTGAATTCAGGTTGACTGCCAGCAACATTTCCCTTGTACGAATTACTTGTCACCGTTCCTCTCTTGTGTGCGTGGCGAGGTTTACCGCTTGAATCATAGCCGACAAATACTACATTGTGATAATCGGCAGATTCATAAATCATTTTGTTTCTTACAAACTCAAAAAGTACATCTTTGTCAATGCCACGAGTCAACAGCAGATAAGAAAAAACTCTGCTCATTCTGTCATTTCTCGGTGGCAGTTCAAAAAGTTTATGCTCTTTTTCTATGGGCGGTGATGTTATGATTTGACTGCCACCGTTATTCAAAAGCATTTGAACCGCTTCGGTATAGTCCTTGTTGTAAAATCTGCGGACGAAGTCAACCGCATCACCGCCCTTTTGTTTGTACTGATGATACCAGAGGTGACCTCTGATTGTAACCTTTTGCGAGCCGTCAAGCCATTCGTACTCCGAACCTGATTTTTTGACTTTCTCGCCCTGACTGGTTAAAAAATTAGCAAGGTCGGTTCGCCTTGCCTGTTCTCGCTGTTCTTTTGTAAAATGAATGTAGGTTGATATTTTAATCACTTCCTTGAGTATAATTTATTTTTTCTTTCTGCTGTAATATCTTATAGTGGGTAGTTCTTCTCTTATCACTGTGACAGGTGGCACCTATCAACGATTGGGTGCAGTTACCTCTTGGCGGAAAAATTTTATTGACATTCAAATAACTATTGATTATAATAACATTAGGATATATTTATCCTATTTGCACATAATAATTCTGGAGGTGTTTTTATGAATGTAAACACAAAATCTCTTGTTTCAATCACAGAAGCAAATCAAAATTTTTCTAAGGTTGCAAGATTAGTTGATGAAAATGGTTCGGCAGTTATTCTGAAAAATAATGTTCCTCGTTACCTTATTGTTGAATTCAGTCAGGCAGAAAACGAACAGATTGCTGTTGATGAAGATGTTATGGATATTTCAAAAAGGCTGATTGCAAAAAATAAAAAAGCCTATGAGGTTCTTGCAAAATGATAGTTTTATCTAAAACACAAATTCTTATGATGCACAAATCCTTGATTGAGGAAACAGGCGGACTTGATGGTATCAGAGATGAGAACTTGCTTGATTCTGCGATAAATGCACCTTTTCAAAAATTTGACTGCCAAGATTTATTTCCAACTGTACAACAAAAAGCTGCACGGCTTGGGTATGGAATCATAAAAAATCACGCTTTTGTTGACGGGAATAAACGCATTGGCACGCACACTATGCTTGTTTTTCTTGCACTCAACGGAATTGAACTTGACTACACACAAGAAGAACTTTACACAACAATACTGGATATAGCTGATGGCAAACTTGAACTTGCTGATTTGACAAAATGGATAATTAGACATCAAATATAGTGCAAATTGGCAAACGCAAACAAGAATTTATTATACGGTGAAAACAACATGAGATTTTTATTGATAATTGATATGCAGGAAGATTATATGGGCGAAAAAAGAAACAAGAAAAAATTTCCCTATGATACTAAAAAACTCATAGATAATGTAAAGCATAAAATCAATTCATATTCGAAAGAATACATAGTCTATATTAAAAATCAGTTTTTCTGGGAATCACCTAAAAGAGAAAAGTCACTATCAAAAGAGATGAATGTGGTTTCCAAACAGATTTTTACAAAGAGAAATCCCAATGCTTTTAAAAATATTCAATTTGCTAATTTCCTAAAGGAAAAGAATGTAACAGAACTCGAAATTATAGGCATTGATGGTAATTATTGTGTAAGAGCAACAGCAATTGCGGCTTCCAAGACTGGGTATGAAGTGTTTTTAGATGAAACCTGCATTGGAATTTCTAACGCTAAAAAGTATGAAAAGTCTAAATTAAAAATGAAAAGTGTTGGAATAAAATTTTTATAGATTACATTTTCAAACCCTGATCGTGTTTCTTATCATTAATCTTCTGCTGTAATTTTTTATCTGTCCTCTGTACTTTCTGTTTTTCTTCAAAGCGAAGCTGATTTTGAATGATGTTGCAGAGGTAACGCAGGAGATAAAGAGAGGAAACTGCAACGCTGTTGCGGTTGGTTTTAATTGAATAATGAGGATACAGAACACCTTTGTCTGAATCAAAAACTGATTCGGCAGAGGTGTTTTCTTCATATTCAAAGGAATTTGAAACAGATTCTTCGTCCGTATTCTCTCTTTTCTCAACCTCATCTTCAGTGAGATTTAATTTCAACGCTTCCTTGATTACCGCATTCTTGATTGACTTAAATTCCTTGTTGTTGACTAAAGGAATCCTGTCAGGTATTTCATCTGTGTAGGTGCGGATTGTGTTTTCCTTTTGCTCATACCAAAGGGCATACAGCTTTTTAATCCTGCTGTCATTGGCAAGCTCATCAACAATAGAATCCACAATTGCTTTTACATCAGGCTTGAGATAGCCATAAACCTTTTTACCTTTCGTTTTTGAAAGCCTGTCGGCAAGTTCCAACAGCTTGTGCTGAATTGATGCTCTGATATATATTTCTGAGTTGATTTTTGAAACCAAATCCTCTACAATGTCACGAGCCTCGGCTCGGAGCTTATCCCTGTGTTCGGTTTGCTTCTGATAAATACTTATCAAGTCCTGACGGAAGATAACCTTTGCAAGGTTTGACTTGATATTTTCAATTCCTTTTTCAGTCAGATACGCTTCGTTCGGTTTTGTTGAGTATGCAATCATATGAATGTGAGGATGATGTCCCTCGTTATGAAAGGCTGCATACCATCTGAAATTTTCGGGAGCAATTTTCATATTCTCCGCTATCATATTTCGCTGTGAACGAATTAGATTCATCCAAGCTTTTGCATTGTTGTAACCCAGCCGTTCTGCATCTTCTCGTTTTAGAGAAATAATATGTGTCCACACATTACTCTTGCTTTCTGCAACCTCTTTTTGCACATCAGATAAAACTATCGGCACACCGTCATCGGTAAATAAGCCGTGTGAAGATATTTTTTCTACTCTCGGTCGCTGTGCAATGTAGCTTACATATTTCTCACGGTCACCGAATAACTCTGCATGGGTTTCGGCAATCCGCAAAATCAATTCGTCTGCATTACCTCTGTTCGGCTTATCAAGATAATCCTGATACTCATACAAGTCCTTTGAGTCAGGATAATCAGAAAGCAATTTCTTAATGATCTGCTTTTGTCTTTCGGTTGCTTCCATAAACTTTTGTGTGCTGTCAACCTTTTCAACTCCGTCACGGGTGGCAATGTATGAAACATAATTTCCGATATGAGTTTTGGAATTCGGTTTGATGTAGGGCGATTTCATAATAATTTTCGGCATAGCTTACCCTTTCTGAAACCTGACTGCATCATCAAACTTATATTTACCGCTGTTTCGTTTGACCTCATCAACACATATTTTTCTTAAATCCCTAAGCTGTCCTTCGGTAATATCATTGGTCGCCGCAATAACATGCATCAGCATTGCAAGCTCTACACCCTGTTTGAACAGAACTCTTGCAATCCTGTCCTCTGTATCAAGTATTTTTGAACTGATGACAGATTCAAGTGCAGGAGTAAGCACTTTACTAACACTCTTTGAGTTTAGCCAAGCAATGTAAAATTCAATAGCGTTTGAAATAAACTCACTTCGTGATGTTACATTGGTTCTTGAGATTGCATTGTCGCAGGCTTTGAGTAAATCCTTACCTATATACAGTCCTATTCTCTTTGAGTCGTTGTCCATTTTTCACCTTTCCTTTCGGTAACACTTCGAGTATTATGAGAAAATCTCATCAAAACGGCAAAATCGGGCAGTTAGGAATACAAGCGGTAACACAATGCTAAAAAAGTAACACCTTTAAAAATCCCCGAACGGCGTTGCCGGTCGGTGTGTTTCGGCAACCGTTGCTCTGCAACGGAATACGCCTTTATCCTGCTTAAATACCTACCCTTGAAAAACTGCCCAAATTGCCGTAACTTCGATTTTTCACACCTTGCCACAAACCGCCCGATTTCGGCTTTTATTCGATTTCGGATACTTTTCCGACTTCTCCTTTAAAAGCCGACACGAGGCGAATGTGGCGAGAATACCGCCGTTATTCTGCTTTTATTGACTTACCGTTTATCACTTCAAAATTGCACTGGGTATAGGACAGTCCGTACTCCTTGACTTCACGGTTCAGAATATCGAACATTGATTGTTCAATACTTCGAGGGGATAACTTGATTTCATCACTTAATGTGTCATAGCAAATCCATTCTTTGCTCTCGGGTGTGTCCTTTACAAGAATATCAAATCCGAGGAGCATCTTATCGGGAGTAGGAAATACAACAGCGTTGATTTTCACACACCCGACTGTAAGTGAAGCAAAGAGAGTGTCGTGCTTGTCCTTTGGATTTTCGGAAAGTAATTTCTTAACCTCGTTCACAGACAAATACATTTTGAAAATATATTTATCGCCGAGATGCTTTTTAAATTTCTTTCTCTCGTTCATAAACTCATGCCACCTATTCCCATATCTTCATCTTCATCAGGTGAATCAAACAGATTGTTCTGTTCAAGGTTATCGTAGAATTTCTCTGCACTGTCATTTACGGCTTCGTTTAAAACATTCAAGTCAAAACCGCAGTCCTTGTACCCCTGCAATACAGTATCATAATAGCTTGCGCTGGGCAATCCGAAATTCTGCTTAAGATTCATAATGTAAACCATCGCTGTCGTTTCCGATCCATTACTCATCCGAACAGGCAAGTCCTGCTTGAAGTAGTGGGAGGGATAACCCTCGTAGCGGTCAAGCAGTTTTTCATCTCTCGGCTGAAGTTCCCACAGTGCAACGGCAACGGACTTACCGACGCAAGGTGCGATTGTTGCATAGGAGCAGTGAGGCATACCCTTGAACTGCAATTCGTAATTTTCGACTACACCCTTTCCGATAAGCTTTGCTGTCGGACAACGGTATTTCATCTGTTTAAGATTGAGATTACTGCCATAGGCAATGTATAATTTTTTACTCATAATAGATTTCTCTCCTTACATACTCATAACAAAACCCGAATCCTCATTCTGCTCAGTTGCAGTTTCAGATTCGGGTTCGTTGATATTTATATTTTCGTTTGTATTCTGAACTGTATCGTTCAACTGTACGGCTCGTTTTTGAGCAAGTCTTTCCTTTTGCTTTTCAGCCTGTGCAGGATCCTTCCACGCAATGTTGCCCTCAAGATTTTTCAGCAGATGATGACGAGCTGTTTTGAATTCGTCACCTATCAAACCCAATCTTAAAAGCCAAGTTCTGAAAGTGTACTTTTCATTATCCGATACAGTTTTAGCGTGTCTTGCAGACTTCTGAATTAAAGCCTGATGACTGATTGCAAGGCATAGCTGAATCGCTGACTTTACTTCTCCTGCGTGTAAAGTGGAATTGAATAGACGAAATTCAATCGTACCCTTGTAGAACACGCTGTGAAGATTCAAAGCATGGTAGCGTGTGTCATCATAGTGTCGGTAGCTGTAATCCTCGCCGTCATACCACATTGACTTGAATTGCTCCATAGACATCGGAGGACGGTTATTGATTTCATCAAGGAAGCGTGTGTCCATCTTTTGACAGTAATGTTCTCTTGATACATTCACTTTTAATGCCTTGTAGAGCAACTCCTCTTTCGCCGCCATAATGTTTACGATATTGCGAAGTGTTTTCGGGGTATGCCTTGACGCATCTATGTGACAATGCAGACCGCAGCTTGAGTTGACTCTCGCTCCTGCACCACGAAGCTTTCTGACTAACTCCTGAATGGTTTCTATATCGTCATAGTTGCAAATCGGAGTGACAAATTCAACCGAGTACATTGTGCTTGCATTTGCTCCCGAACGATTTTCGCAACGAACGCTTGCGTCACGCATAATCTTCCACATCCTGCCATCATTATCACGAACAGAATAAGCATCATAACAACCGCCGACATGAGTTGCGTCTGTATGAAAATAACTGGCAATCACTTTCGCCGCAGTACTGCGAGTGATGCCGGTCATTTCTATTTCTATGCCAAAATTTTGCGACCTCAAGTCTTTTCCTCACTTTCAATCTTTGGTTTTTTAGGCTTTGGTGGTTTCACCTGTGAACCTTTCATATCAATGAACTCCCTGACATTTGCAGGGACATATTTTGCGTACAGAGCGTCCACAGATTTTTCAAGTTCTTCCTTGAAATCCAAATCACGCTGTGACATATACAACTTGATTGCAGACAACTTTTCATCGTCATACATAATGCTGATACTTGATTTTTTCAATTCAATCACTCCTCACTTTTTGTTTTTATCAATATATTTGATGTTTGGAATCTTCAGCCACTTAGTCCAACCTCGACCGTTAAGCTCTGTTTTGACAACTCCGTAGGCTGTGCCTTGTGCTTCAATGACTTCACCGTTGCCGATGTACACTCCGATATGTCCGTCCATCCAGACAGCAAGTCCAGGTGTATCGGGCATATTAGAAATCGGTCCGCTTTCTGTAACATTGTTCCAAATAGAATTTGCACCGCAATCCGTAAACCCGTTTGAACCTGCTACAATTTCTCCGCTGTCAGAGTTGTACCAAGCGTAGGATTTTATCAAGCCTATGCAGTCGCATACTCTCTTGCCGAGCCACTTTTCAGCGACCTGTCGCATTTCACCGCCTGCCTCGTTATTTCCGGGAAACAACGACGCCTGTTGGTCGAGATACTGCTTTGTACAGACCTGACCGTAACCGCCGTAAACATAACCCCAGCCGTTTTTGTATGCGTTCTCGCACCACTTGACAAGGTCAAGATTATTTTTCGTGATCTTATCGGTAAAGCCTGCGGTGCTGATTTCCGCACCCTTGATTGACTGCATCATCTTTTTAAACTCGTCATACTTTATCTCCGTTCCGAATTTCTGATTGACGGTTTTTATCAAATCCTCATCAGACTGATTCTTCTTGAAACAGGATACAAAGTTTTTTACAAAGTCCTCATCCTCTGATTTATCGGACAGAGAAAACAGATAGATAACCTCTGCCTGTGCGTTATAGTCGGACAGCTTTTTGCTTTTGAGTTGATTTTCAACCTCTGTCATTGTGTCGTTGATAAGCTGTAGATTTTCCATCTGCTCTGCTGAAATGTTTTCTTGTATGGACTGATAGAGCTTGTCGGTATCAATATCCATACTTCCGTTGAAAACGGAAACAACAGCAACAATCGGCATAACCACAATTATGATTATGCCGATTACTATACCGCCTATTGTTTTTATTACTTTTTTATCTGTTAGCAGAGCAACTGCTATTTTCTTCAGTGCCGCACCTATGGTTGCACTCACAAAATCACCTCCTTAACACCAAAAATCCGATTGAAATTCATTTAGAAAATCAATCGGATTTTTCAAATTTGTACTAAAGAATTCATGTAAATAATTTATCTATTCCCCTTTTTGCTTCAGACATTATCTTATATACATCACTTCCATATATATCAAGATTTTCTGCCTTTATTAGTAAAACCTCATCTATTCCAAACATACCCTGTGCCAAAGCTTTGACATAACCATATCCGTAGGCATCATCAGCAATCGTTCCGCCTGCTGTTGTAACATAATACAGTTTTTTTGCTCTGCACATACTTACGGGTATTCCTTCATCTGAATAAGAAAAAGTAAGACCGACAACACAGATGCTTTCGAGATATGCTTTTACAACTGACGGAAATGATAAATCCCAATAGGGTGCAACTAAAATTAATTCATCTGCCTTTGCAAACTGCTTGGCATACTTAAAATAAGGATTGCTGAAATCTCCTTTTTGACAAGATTCATCTCTCATAGAAAGAGTTTTTAAATTCATCGGTAAAATATTTTCTTTTGAAAGCCGTACATACTCAACATTACAAATAAATTTCCCTGCAAGATAATCTGCAAGTTCTCTCGTTCTTGATTCAGTTCTGACAGCTCCGTCTATATATAAAAGCATTTTTATTTTCCTCTTTTCTGTTTATTACTTGCTTCCATTGTTGTTTTTCCTTTTATTTTCAAATTGAGCTTTGTGTTTTCTGTCAATTCTCGCTGTATTTTCGGAATTCAAACCTCTTGAAATAATTGCCGTGCCGAACCTGTTGCGTAGGTTATCAACCGTCTTATCAATCTTTCTCTCCTTGTCCTTATTTTTGTCTGAAGCTGAAAACAAAGACATTTGTTCGTTACCTTCTCTTGTAATGTCAGTCAGAGAAACGCCCATAAGACGAAGCGGAGAATGTCCGTCCCACAGTTCATCAAACAAAACCTTTGAAATACTGTATATCTCAGTTGTAATATCCGTAGCAATATCAAGGTGCCTTTGATGAGATTTGTTTCTGAAATCATTTGTTCTGATATTTACGGCAACACAATAAGCTTTAGCACCGTCATCACGAACACGAAATGCAACACTGTCAGCGATTGAAAGCAGGACCTTATGAGCCTGTTCTCTTGTTGTGATATTATCCTCAAATGAGGTTTCTACGCTGTATCCTTTAGCTTTAGGCGGAACATCAAGGACAGGGGATTCATCGATGCCCTTGGAATAGTAATACAGCTGTTCACCGAATTTATTTCCGACAATGGACTGAATGTTTTGAAGAGAAAGCTTTGCTAAATCCCCTATCGTTCTGACATAAGATTTTTCAAGCTTTACTGCTGTGTTTTTGCCGACAGAAATAAGCTCACTGACAGGCAATGTCCACATTTTATCGGGAATTTCATTCTCAAACAGAGTATGAACCTTATCGGGCTTTTCAAAGTCGCTTGCCATTTTAGCACACAATTTGTTAGAGCCTATACCGACATTGACTGTAAATCCAAGCTCGCTTTTAATCCTGTCCTTGATTTCATATGCGGTTTTTATCGGTTCGGGATATATTCTCTCCATACCCGACATATCAAGGAAACATTCATCAATTGAGAATTGCTCGACAACAGGTGTGTAGCTTTTGCAGATTTCAATAAATGCTTTAGAACATTTATCATACAGAGAAAAATCGGGTTCGGCTATTACCAAGTCGGGACATTTTCTCAAAGCCATAGAAATCGGCTCGCCTGTTCTGATATTGTATTTCTTTGCAGGAATGGATTTTGCAAGTACAATGCTCGTTCGCTTTTCGGGATTACCGCCTATGCAGGACGGAATCAAGCGCAAATCGTCTTTACCCTCACGAACTCTGCGTGAGGCTTCCCACGACAGAAATGCACTGTTTACATCAATATGAAAAACAAGCCGTTTCATAAAATTCCTTTTCTGGTTCATTTGGCACAACTTAAATCCAAAAATTTGATTCTCAATAGTTGTATTCCCTTATTGAGCTTTCTATTGGTTCAGCATCATACTTATTAAATAAAACCAAATTTTTTCCATGTATTTTATTGGTTCTAGTGCAAGGATAAATAATTCCTGTTACACCCTGTTCTTCTAAATATTGTGCCAACGCCCAAAAAGATTTATAAGCCAATTCTCTTTTTTTATCATCCGTTTCATCAACCTTTTTATAAATACAACTACATATCATTTTAAGGTATTGCTTTGCAAAACTTTCTTCAATAATATCTTTATCTACTTGATATTCACCTTGCAATCTCTGTATATCTCTTTTAAGCTTGTCTCTATCCCTATATTTTTTTAATGCATTTGAATCTGAAGCAAGCTCTTGAAGTATTTTTGAAGTCAAATTTTCTTGATACTCTATTAAGCCGTTTTTTATTTGCCTTAAAGAAACATCATTATATGACAAATCAAAAATCACACCTTCATTAATTGCTTTAAAATTACAGAAGTAGTATTTTTTACCCTTTTCTGCTCTGTATTCTTCAAGACAAATGTATTCACTTAATTTCAATTCAGAATTATATGGTTTATCATTTTCTGTAAATGAAAGGTATAGATATGTCTTCCCAGGTGGATTCCACCTATTTAACTTATCTGAGCTATCCCACGGTATAAATCTTTCTTTATTTATCTCATATTTATCATCTACTACTCTACACAATGTATCCGTTTCAATTAATTTATGAAAAAATCTATCTCTATGCTTATTCAAACACTTTGTAAAGATATCATCAAAAACAGCCTTAAAACTTTTTAAACTATCATCAGCCACCGCAATATCTTTCCATTGATTTTCTATTATGACTCTGGCATTTTCCATTTGTATATCATCTATTAATTGATTATAATAATTCGCCTTCAAGTTAGGACATATTACGATGCAATATTTAGCTAATAACCTAACATATTCAATTACAACTGACAAATCAAAATAATTGACATATTTAAAAAACATCTCGTAAACATTATTAATTTTATTTAGTAATTTAGCTAACTTACTTTCATTGCTGTAGTTCCAAAAGTCTTTTCTAATTTTTTTACTTAAAAATCTTAATTCATTACGATAGTCTTCTGATAAATCTTCAAGTCGTTGTAATTCAGTTAACATCATAATAGAATAATCCATAACAATCAACTCCATGTTCATGCACTAATTTTTATAAACAGTTACTATATATACTATCATATCATTAATTAAAATAAATGTCCATAAAATTATCGACCGCCAGCACTGCCGAAAATCTCTGCTTTGTATTCGGGAGCCTGAACAAGAAGCAAATACCTCTCGTTTCCGCACCTATACAGACAAGTGCCACGTTCACCGAATTTTATTAAGGCATACTCGTTTGGTTCTACCATTAGTGCATCTTCAAAGTCCTTTGGGTTAATATTTCCGGGGTAAAACAGGAAATGATGAGTAGGAATTGAAAATAGCGGCTTGGTATATTCCTTGACATTTTGAATCAGGAAATCCTCAATGTTTTGACTGGCTAAAATCACTGCTGAGTCCTTTTTGCGAACACGCTTCATTGCGTTGCGGATATACTCAATGGCAGTGAGGTTAGACAAAAACAAATAGAGCTCATCTATTGATGCAACGGTGTTTCCCTCGCCGAGGAGCTTGTTAGACATATAGGAAAGGATATTAAATAACATTGCGTCTTTGAGCCTTTTGTTAGTATCAAGCAAACCCTTAACCCCGAAGCACAAGAATTTGTCATCAGTAATGTTTGTGTGACCGTTGAAGTATTTACTTTCAGAACCGACACACATACTGTGAATACCAAGACAAACCTCCTGCAAAATTTCTTCGGTGTAGAGATACTTTCGCTTGTGGTCGTAGGTCATATATTCTTCCTCGCACAAGTCATAGAAATCACTCATCACAGGAAAGTCGGACGGTTTCTTTGTGCTGTAATCAGTTGTGTCGGTTATGCCGAATCGTGCGTACAGCTTCATAAGCAGAATTTCAATTGTATCAAGCTGTGCGTCCGTGAAATCCTTGTAAGTTCTGAAAAAGTCTTTCAAGAATGCAATGTGCTGTGATAAACGAGTAACTTTTGTAAACGCTTCCGGAATATGCAAATCTTCCTCGCAGGAATCAAAGTCTATCTTGCTATCAATATTGGTGTGCGAATTGCCTGCAAGCTCAGCTTGCTCATTCCATGCTTTAGGTTCAAGGGGATTAATTTTGCATTTGCCTGACATAAAATCAATGTAGCAACCGCCGAGGGCATTTGTCATATCCTCGTACTCAGACTCGGGATCAAGGCAAATAATTTTCTTTCCGCTTTCTCTGATATTAGTTAAAATCAATTTAAGAAGATAACTTTTACCCTGACCTGAGTTTCCGAGAATAAGGATGTTGCTCGTTGTCTTGTCCTCTGTTCGCCTGTCAAAGTCAACAAGGATATTTGTGCCGTATTTATCTCTGCCAATGTACAAGCCGTTGGGATCTGTCTTACCTGAAAAGTTAAACGGAAACAGATTTGCAACAGATGAAGCAGGCAACACTCTTTCATACAAAAGTCCGAATTGATTTGAACCTATGGGGTTCACAGACAAGAAGCCTTCTTTCTGCCTTAGCGTTAATCTATCCACTTCAATCTTGGAGCGTGTCAGCTCCATTGCAATATCGGTTTGCAACTCCTTCAATTTCTGCTTACTCTTGGCTTTAAGCTCTATGAACACAGAACAATGCAATAACGGTTCTTTGTTTTTTCGTAAGTTCGCCATCAGCGTGACAACATCCTGCAAGTTGCCCTGTGCTTCAATGGTTTCGTTTACATCATTACCGCTTGATTTAAGCTTGTTTTTGCGTGTGGCATTCTGTATGATTTTACGCTGTTCCATGCTCTCAACAAGTCTGTGATATATGCGGAGAGTTACTCCGTTTCTGTCTGCAAGCTGTGAGAGAATCGCCTGTTCTTCAGTTGACGGCGGATATTCTCTGACTGCCCACACACTGCGGTATGAGTCGCCGACAATGTAATAATCGGTGAAGAACTTTATCGTTGACGGCAGAATCATATCAAAGAAATCTTTTGTGTATATTTCTTCTGCCTGTTCGGGTGTGAGCACCTTTGGTTTTCTATTGAATAGTCCCATAATTTTTACCCCCTTTAATTTCGGACTGCCAACACAAGTATGCGGTCATCTTGATTGTAGCCATAACAGGTTGAAAGCGTTAAAATTTGCTGACCGTAAACAGGTGTATTTCCTGTGCCATATATGGATTTATCTTTTGCATACGATATTTTCTTTTCATATGATTTTTCTGTTTCTGCTGTTATGAATCTGTACCAATCATCATCGGATTTTACTTTCATAACGGAAAAGACAGAGTAAGCAAATGCCTCGTCTTTCGTTTCAAGTACAACTGTCGGATGTTCAGTAAAGTACGAATAATCGGTATAGTTGCATAGGTCTGCAAACATTGTGCCGTTGTTCATATGGTGTCCGTATATGATTAAATTTGTACTGTCAGCTGAACATCTGCTGTCCAGAAACGGTGTACCGCTGTAGCTGTACTCTCCGTAAAAGTTTCTGTTCAGATATTTCTGCGGATTATTCGGTGTGTGCATAACAGGATAGTTTATGTTTGTTCCCGATATGCTTATCCAGCCGAAACACTCGGAATTCATTGAAATAAGTTCTGATATTGAATGAGGTTCGTAATAGGTCGTGTAATACACTGTTTGTTCAGCCTGAACTTCATTATCAAAATCGCTGACTTTTAATATATTTGGCTTTTTAATTCTTTCTGTTACAGTATCTGTATTCGTTGTTTCCTCTGTAACGATTTCTGCAAGCTGTCTAAATTCTTCAGTTTCCTTGTTTTCGGCATAGAGCCTTGAAAATATTGATATCAGACAAGCAATTATAATTACAGAAAATATGCCTATCACAATTCCCATTTGGATTTTCCCTTTATGCTTCTTCATAGGTCTGCTCCTTTTCAAAATACTGCTCGCCGTCATAATCGTGCATCAAATCGCCGTTCATACTTGCGTCAAAATATATTGCAAGAAAACGCTTGATGTCGGCTTTCTTCATTCTGGTTACTTCAAAGCCTTGGTCTGAAATAATCTTCTCAACCCTGTTTGCTTTCTGCAAAACATTTTCGGATTTTGAAGATTTACACCTTGCTATGAACAGAAACTGCCTTGCGGTTGAGGTTTCGGTCTGAATGCTGTCGAGAAAATCTAAATCCTTATTCAGAATTTTTCTTACTTTTTCATTCTGTTCAGCTTCAATCCTGCCTTTGATATAGCTTTTGTTCGTATCAAAGCACTCGCACGAGTCTGTACAGGTGATTTCAATATCCGGCACAGCAGAAAGCACCATCATCAGGTGGCGCACCTTGATTTCAATATTCGTATGAGAAAGTACAGAAATATTTGTCGGCTGAACCATATAGAAGATGAGTTCTTCTTTGCCAACCTTCAAACCATTTTTAGTAAAGGTTTTTATGCCCAGCAAGTCCTGAACAGATTTGCCTTTTCGTTTTTGCTTTTTCACTTTTTCTCCCTCCAGTAAAAAATTTGTTGTGTTGAAATAAAATACTTTACGGCATAGCGTATGAAATCAAGAATTGTTGTATCTTCCAGTCTTATTGACAAAAAGCCGAAACAGAGAGTTACCGCAAGAGGTACTATTATTCTCGTCTGTGCAAGTATCAGTATTGATAACAAAAGCGCTATGCTCATAATTGCAAAATCCCGTAAGCTCCACAGCCATAGATTGGCTGTGGCTTTTAGGTTTTGCGGATATAAATAAGTTGTCATAATATAAATTCTCCTTTACTTTGCCGCCCTCACAACACTTCTTGTCAGGTTCACGGCAGTTGTAGTTGCGTGAACAATGCTCGTCATATTAACCTTAACTGATGAATCAAGTCCGAACTGCTGTGCAATTCTCGGAACTTCGTTTGATGCAAGCATTATTCCAAGTCCCAAAAGCATATTGCCGGGGAAGGTCAGCAACCCGAGGAACAGCAGAGTTGTCTGCATAAATGCCGTCAGACAAAGTGCCGCTATCTGCTTCATCCACTGATTGAAGCCGTCCTGATATCCTCTCGGAACGCTGAACATATACAATGCACCTACTGCCATCTGAATAAGCAAGATTCCTCCGCGCTTTATGTTAGCAAAGAAGATCTTTATTACGCAATAGGCAAAAGCTATCATACATAGCAAATTGAGAAGTCCGAATGTTGTCTGTGTTGATACTGCAAAACTACCTTCTAAAACACTTGTGCTTTTTCCTGCTAAATCAAGACTTTGCTGTCCTGCCATTATAGATGACAAATCCTTTGAGAATGTGTTTTGCAGGCTGATGCAAAATTTATACAGTTCCACAGGCACAACGCCGAACAGTGAACAGGCAAAGAAACCTTTTAAGACATTAATTGCAGTTGTCTTTATGTTCGCTCTGCCGTTCTGATATTCTATTGCAACATCAAACACGGCGACGACCGTGCCTGCGACGAACAATGCCCAGCCAAACAGCGTAAACAGGTTTATTGTCGCCTGCACCCATTCAAGGTCAAACACATCTGCTCCCATATTTCCCATCATAGTGAAAAAGTCTGCGACAGCGTTGTAAATTGTTTCATAGAACCACTGTAACATCGTGTTCCATATAGCGTTTGAGATTTGCTCACCGAGGTAATCAAACACACCGCCTATGGCACTTCCGATTCCGCCGATGAAATCTCCTAACCAGTCAAAAATATAAATCACCTCCACAAAAGGCTGTTATGACTTAACACAACAGCCTTATTTTTATTGTTATCAGAGTATCGTCCAGATGTACAGTGGTGCTGTCAGCGAGAACACAAGACAACCGAAAAGTATTGCCGGCGCCGTGAACTCAAACTGTCCGTGCTTGCGGTAATCGAGATAAGCAGTAGCAAGTTTAACAAAGAAAAGTATGGCAAGAATCATATCTACCGCAGGAAAGACAACATTGTTTACAACATTTTTAATCTGTGTTTGCGCCGATGTCCATGTGCTTTCAATGGCTGATGATACATCTCCTGCGGCAAAGACTGTTACCGCCGATATTCCGAGCATTAACAGTATTACTGATATTCCTGCCAACCACTTCAACAACTTAATTTTTCTTGATTTTATCATTTTTTACCTCCGATTTTCTTAAATCATTCTCCGATATATATCTGACTTCGATGTTCAGTTTTTCTGCAAAGCGAATTTCTGTTTTCATACCCTCGGTTAATTCATCACCGAAAACCCAGACCGCATCACACACCCAAAGCATAGAAAGTCCCGCAAGCATACCAAGGTTTCTTTCTTCTTTGTTGCTGTCATCTAAAATCAGCACATAAAAATGCGGTATGAACGGAGCCATACCGCACTCTAACGCATAACGGGCATATCGTTTTGCGTTTTCAATGTTTACAGATACATTACCGCCCAAAGGCGAACAGATATACACCCTGTGCATTATTCATCGTCCTCATCTTTCTTTTTGAATTTGATGATGAGAAATGCAATTAAACCTCCGACAGCAACAGAACCTAAGCCAATATAAAAGCCAATATTTGAATCGTCGCCTGTCTGCGGTTTTTCAGGTTCAGGCTGCGGATGAATTGTTACAGTCTGATTCTCATCTTCAATGTCAGCGTGTCCTGCAATTTCTGTTCCCTCACGGTAGAGAGTTTCAAACACAACAATTTCTGTTTCTTTGGTAATTACAGAACCGTCAAAGGTAAAGGATACTGTTACTTCGCCGTCTGCTGTTTCGGGTGTGAATGTTACTTCGGAACAAACTTCTTTGCCGTCAACAAGGAATTGCTTACCCGTGGATTTATCCATAAGGACGCCTTTAATTGTGTATTCTTTTCCTGTTGTGAGATGTTTGTAGGAAACAACATCATCAATGGTAATATCTCCGTTAGCTGTGAATTCCTTTTTGTCGTCTATAGTTGCAGTTGTTCCGAGTTCAGGTATTTTATCGTTCTCGACTGTGATTTCGATAATTTCCTTGTTCTCAGAAATTGTTACGGTATAGTTTTCTTCATTAAGGAGATAACCCTCGGCAGGCTTTAATTCACTGACAATGTATTCGCCGTATGGAACATTTTCAAAAGTGAAGATTCCTTCCTCATTTGATTTGGATGTCAGAATTGCAGTTTCTTCTGTAAATTTGGTTTCAGTAATACTGAACAATCCGAATAATGCGCCTGTGATATTTTCGCCTGTTTCACGGTCAATTTTCAAGCCTTGGATTGTGCCGTAGATAATTTCATTTTCAATCGGCTCACCGTCATTTACCGAAATATGAACAGTTGCTGTATCCTGTCCTGCATACTCAAACACAACAGGATATTTTTTATCGGAGAGGATATAGTGGTTATCTGTGCTAATTTCCTTAACATAGTAACTGCCGATTGGAATATCAGTTGTAAACTGTGATTTGCCTTTTTCATCACAGGTGATGATTTCAAGAAGTCCGTCCTTTGGAATGACCGTTCCGTTTGCGGCTTTCAAATCTTCATCAGCGTAAAGTCCGAATGAAATATTCAGGATTTCGTCATTGTTTCCGATATTGAATTTCTCGTCCTGTTCAAGAATTTTTGTAAGGTCAATTACAACGTTTTGCCTGTCGTTAGTAAATGATGTTGAGGTGTTGGTCACCTTTTCATTCTGTCCTGAGTAGGTAAGTTCAATAGTATGAGGTTCGGGATTGATAACTGTTCCATACGGTGCAACGGTTTCAACAACACGGTATTTGCCAAGGTAAAGCTGTTTACTTATAGCTGTGCCTTTTGTGTTTGTTTTCAGAGTGGCAACAAGCTCGTCTTTCTTTGCTCTTACTGTTCCGTCAGGCGTTGTAATATCCTCATCAGCATAGATTTCAAACACTGCACCCGCCAAACCGCTTACAGAATATTCAGGCTGATATATGGTCGGAAGTGTAACATCATTTCCGTTTTCATCAGTATATCCGCCGCCGACTGCAGTTACATTCGAGAAAATCTCGCCTGTCTTTTCTACGGTAATTGTACCTTTTTGCGGAGTGTTTTTCTTCTCGGTCTTTACGATTGTAACGCCGTTTTCTTCTGTTGTGTTTTCTGCTGTAATGTCAAAATATACAGGTGTGCTGTCAAGGATATATCCGTATGGAGCCTGCACCTCAACGACTGAATAGCCTTTGCCGTATGGCAGAGTTTCGGGTGTGATGAGATAACCATCGCTGTTCGTGTAGAAGGTGTCAATCTCTGTAACATTCGGATAGGTGTATTTCATTGTTACCTTGTTTCCATCGGGATCATAAATCTGAAAGCCTGCGCCAGCATACGGAATCTGTTTGCCTGTTTCAGAATCAACCTTTACAATCTTTACATAGCTTTCAAGTGAAGAGTTGTTTATGAGATATTTATAGGTTTTGCCATCCTCGTTTACAAAGACATCAAAATCGGCTATAAACTCCGTACCGTTCCAACCTTTGGTCTGATGAACCGTGTATGTTCCGTAGGGCAAATTCTTTGTTTCTGCAAAGCCGTATTCATCACATACAAGAGTATCTCTTTCAGTTTCCTTTGCCTTGTTGTAACTACCTGCCGATTTCAGATACACCTGAAATTCTGCACCTTTTTCGGGAGTTTCAATTTTTGTACTGCCGTCATCGGTGTGCTTGATAATTGCAATTTTTCCTTTCAGTATATCTTCGGTAACACCTATTGAGATGCTGTTGTTTTCAAGCGTATATTTTTTCGCCTCTGCACCGATATGATATTCGGTTTCGTCAAGCAGATAACCCTCGCTCGGCTCAATTTCTTTCAAAGTCCAGTTATCTCCGCATACATAGTTTGAAGTTGTAAAACCGCCGTTTTTATCGGTGGTGTACTTGTCAACCAACTTGCCGTTATTGTAGATGCCGTAAACTGCTCCTGCAAGGGAAGCATCGCCCTGTGCGGTTTTTGTTTCTGAATTAACCTTTGTTACGGTTAAATTCCACTTCTTCAAAACATTTTCAAAACTTCTCTGTGTTACCTTGTTCCACTCAATCGGTGCAGTCTGCTTTTTCGGAATAACATATCTGTCGGCTGTATTGACTTCTTCAAGCGTATATGGTTTGTCACTACTTACAAGGACATTTTCAAATTTTGCAACACCGTCAGCGTTTGTTGTTGCATACAAATCAATGCTTGCACCACTGAGTGAAGTTCCGTAAAGGTGGAATTCAACTCCCTCGTTGAAATTATCCTCACTTGTTTTTACAACTTCAAGACTGCCTTTCTTGAGGACATTTTCAAAAGTAACCGTTGCAGTTTTACCGCTTTCAACCTTAACATTCTGTGACTTTTGCGTTTCGTACTTACTGTCTGTAATTTCAGTAACGGTGTAATTTCCGGGAACAAGGTCGGTTAATTCAAATTCGCCTTTTGAGTTTGTCTTAACTGTTTTGCTGTAACCATCGTCTTTGACAGTAAACTCAATATTTGCAACATTGCCATCCTCGGAGGTTTTAACAAGTTTGAGATTGCCCGAGCTTGTCTTGACCTTGAAATATGCTCTTATCGGGTCAGCGTCATTTTCAACACCGCTGATTACATCCTGCAAAGTAGCATCTCCATAGGGAACAAGCACAGTTTTGCCGACATCGGGCATTGATTTTGCAGAGTTGAATGTTACTGCATCATTGACTGGCAAAGTTGAAGTCAAGGTCAGCCTGTTTCCTGATACAGATGCACTCACACCGCCTGTTGTCTTGAAGCTGAAATCTGAAAGAATACTGCTGCTGTCGGTAAGGGTTAAAGTATATTTTCCGTCCGAGTATTTCATTTCATAGGTTTCAGCCTTTGAAGCGATTGACGATGCAAAGCTCGGAACGGTTGAATAATTTGCAAGGCTTTTTGAGATTGCATTGTAAACCGACTTAACTCCGGGATTTGCACTGCCTGCACAGATACCGTCAATGAACTTTGTATTCGTACACTTGTAACCGTCAGCAGTACTTCTGCAACCTGAAACAAACTCCCATACAATCAGCTGTGTTGCTATCCATTTCTGAGCCTCTGTTCCGCTTAAGTTTTTTCCCGAACCGGGCTTGCCGTAGAGCAGAGCAAGGTTAATTGCTTTCTGCTTTGCAGAACCTAAATTCTTCCAGACGGTTGAGCCGTCACTGACTGTTGTCTGCTTATATCTGATTATGTTTCCTGCGCTGTCATAACAGTAATCAAAGGTGATTGTAACCTTATCACCGCTTGCCGCACTTACGGGGAGAGTGAACATTGTTCCGAATATTACTGCAATCGCAAGTAAAAGTGCCGTTATTCTTGTAAGTTTTTTATTTTTGATTAAGTTCGTCATTTTAAAATTCCTTTCATAAAAAATATGGGGCAAGATTTTACCCTTGCCCCGATTGATGTCTTATTCTGTTTTAAATACAATCATAATTTCATCGCCTGCCCTTCATTGAAATCTTCATCTATATCATCAGACTGCTCACTGCCGTCTGTGATATTTACATACTCGCCGATAATGTTCAGTGCCTCATAATAACTGCCCGAACTTGTAACACGACTGCACATTTCCTTTGCCTCGTCAGCCATACCGTTTTGCTTAAGGGTGCGACTTGCAATACCCATCAAATTGAATATATTAGAATCACAACCTATTAATGCACAGTCGGGTTTGAGCTTTTCTTCTTTGTTCTGCTCAGGTTCAAAGCCACTGAGCCTGTTGTCAACATAATCGGACAGCCACATTCCTGCAAAGGCTGTGTATGACTGCAACCGCCACATTGCAAGCTTGCCGATGTCAAGATGGACATCGGCAAAGGGATAGAGAATACAGGTAACGCCGTCATTTTGAAATACAGAGACATTCTCAAACTTTGTGTCGTCAAGAAGTATTCCCTTGTCCGTGAGCATTTTATTGATGCCGTCCACCCATTCCTGTGTTTCACCTCCGCATCCCTGCAGGATGAGTCCTTCCTTGCCGTTCATACGGCGGAGGTCAGAGAGTGTAATATTATTGATTTTCATTGAGATCATTCCTTTCAAAAAAATAACAGCACCCGATTAAGAGTGCTGTCTATACTTTATTTATCAGTAAACTACATATATTTTGTTGTTTTCTGCAATTACATTGAATGATAAGTCGCTTGGGACTATGCCGTCACTTTGATAGTAGTAGACTACATACTCAACATCACCATAGCAATCTGCCGTCAGTTCTGAAGTGCTGTCATAGTATGATGTGTTTGTGGGCGAGAACCAGCTTGCGTTGCCTGTGTTCAGCGAGGAATCGTATTTCATTCCAAGCTGCTGACCGTAGGCTATGCAGGCACTCACCGCATACTGAACATCAACCGTTTTTGCTTTGGTAGGCGGTTGCGTAGGCTTTTGCGCAGGTTTCTGTGTTGGCTTTTCCGTAGGCTTCTGCACAGGCTTTTGCGTTGGCTTTTCAGCAGGCTTTTGAGTAGGAGTTTCGGTTTTCTTTTTCGCAGTCGAATCCAATTTTTGCTGATTACCTTTCACTGTATTCTTGCTGTTGTTCTGAACCTCGGATTGTGTTTCTTGAATCGGAGCCGTTGCCGAAACAACCGCCGAATTTTGTCCACTGTCGGCTTTTTCTTCGGTTTTGGCATTCTGTCCCGAAGGCTCTGTTTCTTTTGAAACTGTGGCATTTTCGCTAGATTGCATTGTTTCGGTTGTTGCCATTTCAGAACTTTTCCCAGATGCAGAAACACCCACGGAAGTTGAAACCGTGGGTGATAAAGAACTGTTATTCACTTTTTCTTCTGCAGTACAAGCCGTAAATGTTCCTGCTGCTAAAATCAATGTCAGCATTATTGCGATTTTCTTTTTCATATTCTCATCGCTCCTTTCAAGCAACAAGTATATCCAAAGAATTTCAAATGTCCAGAGATTTTTTTATTTGCTGTTACATACTCTGCGTAAAGCTTTCCGATTCATCTTCCGACATATTCTCGGATTCATCTTCGCTCTGCTGTTCATCAAGTGCCTGATGATACGCTTCCATAACCTTGCTGTTGAGTAAATCTCTGACTTCTTTGGAAATCGGGTGAGCAATCTCGCTGAACTTCGTTTCGCCGTTTTCGTCAACATAGTTACTTGCAGGCATTGCAACAAATAAGCCTTTTCTTGAGTTCATCACTCTGATTCCGTGAATTGCCACCGCACCGCTGACAGTAACGCTTGCAAATGCCTTTGTGTTGCAGTCATCTACATCAACGAGCTTATCAATTCTCGCCTTGATATACGGTAGTTTCCTTTTCTGATTGTTGTATTTATTTACTTTGAAATTAGTATTTTGTGCCATTATAAAATTACCTCCGATTTAGCGTTTCTGTTTTTCTGCCCACAGCAGAGAAAGATGCAAAAGTGCATCTCTCTGTTCTTCCTCGGACAGGCTGTCGAGGAAATCTTCAAGGGTGAAATTTTCCTCGAATTCTTCTGCAAATTCATTACAGTTGTCGCAGATTTTTTCTTTCCTGACAACTACCGAGCCATCATCCTGCTGTGTGAATGATAAAACATCGTTGTATTTGAATCCGATTCGCTGACGGATTTCAAAAGGAATTGTAATTCTTCCTCTTTTTCCGAGAACTCTGAACAACCTGATCATTACTCGTCCTCGCTTTCTGCGAGTTCTGCTCTGCACTCATCGCAGATGCAGTCGCAACAACATTCTTCACTATCATCATCGCACCTCTCAATCAGAATTGCTCCGTCCACAGCTGAAATCTGCACAGCACAGTCGGATGTGATTCCTGATACAATAAGGGCATCAAGCGGTATGCTTACATAAACTCTATTTTCCATTGTTAATAATACACTCCTTCAAAATTTGTTCTAAATCAATTTGTTGTTCGGTGGTTAAATCAAGCAGGCTCAACTGTAACGGCTTGTTTCTCTGCCTTTCATACATATCGTAGTTGCTGATTAGCAGTTCGGGGAATTGTTCGCCTGCATTGATTCGCTGTTTCATATTGTGAAGCCTTGTGAAATCAAAGAAAGAACAGCCGTCGTACAAATTGCGTATTTCTTTACAATCATTGTATGATACAAGCCATTTGCCTTTTGCATTTGCAAGTGCGTTTTTCAGCCTCAGATGGTCATCCCAAGTGAATCCGCATTGATAAACATACTCGCTTGAGAAGTATGGCGGATCACAGTAGAAAAAGGCATTTTCTCGGTCATAATGCTTTATTAAAACTTCGAAATCCTGATTTTCAATCACAGTATTTTCAAGTCTTTTGCCGACTTGCTTTATCAGTTTGAAAAGACTAACAACCGAAAACGGCTGACAGGCAAATGATTTTCCGCCGCTTGAATAGCTGTATCGCAAAAGTTTCAGCAACATTACTGCTCTGCGCAAGTCGTAGTCCTGTTTCATTTTTATATACAATTCTATGATTTCTTCTGCTTTCAAGTCAGGCAGGATAATCTTCGTCAGTTCCAATTCCTCATCAAGGTACTTATCTTCAAACTTCTCCTGTTTAAAAAATTTCTTTATTGCATTGAAATCATCCCTTGAATTAAGCGGATAAAATCCGAGCTCTTTTATGAATGCCATAGGTCTGTCACGCATACAGCGAAAGAGGTTTACAAGATTATGGTTATAGTCATTGTAAACTTCGAACTTATCAGGCTTTTTCTTGCCTAAAAGTACAGCTCCTGAGCCTCCGAACGGTTCAATATATCTTTCGTAATTTAGAGGAAACAGGGCATACAAAATATGAAGGATGGATGTCTTGTTACCCATCCAACTTACAGGGGTTTTGATATTCTCACTTCCTTACGGCGAGCCGCCGTTGGCAATTCCCCACCGCATAACATTACGATAGAGGAAACATTGTCAGCGGTGGGGAGTTATAATTCTCATCTCGCCAAAAATTTCTAAATACCAATCGCCCTGAAACGACAAAAAGCCGTTGATTAAGTTTTTAACTCAACCAACGGCTGTATATCTATTTTTGAAATCTATATCAATCGTTGTCAGAAACGATTGATATTAGTTGTAGTTATTTAATTTTTATCGTTTACCTTCTTAATAATCTTCCCAATTTCAGAAATTACATTTACTGTCACAGCATTTCCAGCCATTTTGTATAGCCTGCTGTCGGATAGTCCTGTTGCTTTCGCCTTGTTGAACTGATCGTTCGTGAAGCCCTGTAATCTCCAGCACTCCTCGGAGTAAGCTTTCTTATTCTGCCGATATGGACTTCTCCGTTTGGATCAACAAAAGCAACTGCGAATTTTTCATTGTTATCGAGAACATCTGAATTTTCTAGAAACACTCCCGAATGTTCAGCTTTTCGGTTACTGATTCCCGAGTCGTGCCTTGCGGTTATGCATCTTGCAATTTCTGTCAGTTTCGGGTCAGGGTTAAGGTCAATAAAATAGTACGCCTGCGTTGCTGAGGTTGTTAGAGTATGTGCTACCTGATTGCCGACTCGACCACGTCTTGAGTTCTGTCCAGAAAAAGCAGTATCAATGCTGTCGCCGGGATATGCAACCTGATAACCGTCTTTGGTCTTAGCTTTTATCAGCAATCCGAAATTTTCAGTATCTTCAATAAGATACAGTCCGCTATGACCGCCGAATCCTCCCGAACCGCAAGTGAGCGTACAGCTTAGTCCTTTAGATGAGTAGATCCGCTCACCTTGCGTTGGCTTTTCTTTGTATAAGAGCTTTTCCGCTTGTTTGCGTGAAAGATAATACTTCTCCGGCACATTGTCCTCAAAGATAGCCGATAATGAACACTCGATTTCGTGACTGGGGAACTCCGAAATTTTTGCTGTTAAGTATCTGCCAGCACACATCATACCCCTCGTCGGCACAAGCTCCGCTTACTCGTTTCGACCGCAAGCGGTCAAAAGCTCGTTCGATATGCTGTGCCTCCTCTCCCCAAAAAGCTTATAGCTTTTCGGGGACCCCGTACGGAGGATTGTTTCAAATGTTTTGCCTGAGTCATGGTTAAGGAGACCGGGAACGTTTTCGAGGTAGAGATACTTAGGTTTTTTAACGGCAGCAATTCGAGCAATCTCGAAAAACAGCGTTCCTCTTGTATCGTCAAATCCTTTTCTTGCTCCGGCGATTGAGAAAGACTGACAGGGAAATCCTCCAACAAGAAGGTCGAAATCGGGTAACTGTTCGGGTACAATTTTTCTTTCGTCATCAAAGTAAAGTTCACCTCCGGTATCGTATATTGCTTCATATGCCTGCTTTGCATACTTATCGATTTCGCAGTATCCGACGCACTCAAAACCACCTATGGCTTCAAGGCCTGAACGAAAACCGCCGAGCCTGCAAACATATCAAAGAATTTGATGGACATAAATCTTCATTCCAAACGAAGATTTATTGATTAAATCTCACCTCACATTCCCATAGTCATTCCGCTATCCTCATCAGGAGTTCCATTTTCAACTTCTGATTTAGATTGGTTTTCTGCTTTGATTTCTTCCTGTGTGAGCTTTCTGAATGAGTCCTCACCGGGAACGATACCAATGGTTCGATTGTTGTCCCACTCGGGGAATATCGTTCCCATAGAATCAACAAATTTTACTGTTCCTCTTGTACCTGATGGAACAGGTGCGTAAGGGTCCTTCATATTGATAAGCTCAATTCTTGTACCCGGCGGATACAATTTCTTTGTACTTTCAGCCATTTTGCGCTGTCTTTCATATTCGTTCAAGTTATACATCTCCTATTTTTTTAGTTTTGACTCAAGCAATATCCATTAGTAGGACTCCTGATTTTTATAGTCATAAAATCAACCCATGTCTTTCTTGTTTCTGTTTGTATTAAGTTTTTTGTTGCCAGAGAAATGTGCAATCTCGCTTTCATTGTTATCATCATTACGCCTGTCAAAATTAGGTTTCTGACGCATCTCTCTTTCAAACTTTCTGAGTTCGGGTGTGTCGGTAAAATACATTTAAAATCATTCCTTTCAAATTTTTTGCAAATAAAAAAGGCAACCGTTCTAATCAAAAAAATTAAAACGATTGCCAATAAAAAAAGAGCCAACTTTATATTTCTATAAAATTGACTCTGCTATAACAATATTAAATTTTAAAATGGGGGAAAGGTATATATTTGCGTTTCGGGGGTTCGAATCTCCAAAACTGCCGAAACAGGCAAAATACATCTACGATTTTGCAACTAAAAATCACGGGCTATACAACAAAAAAAGTCCGATAAAATCGGACTTTTTTGCGGTTACATCTTTTTTGCACAACCATTATGGTGGGAGAAGGTGGATTCGAACCACCGAAGTCAGTGACAACAGATTTACAGTCTGCCCCCTTTGGCCACTCGGGAATTCTCCCATATGTAAAGCCTACTGCCTAAACAGTAGGCTTCTTTTGGAGCTGGTGGACGGACTTGAACCCCCGACCTGCTGATTACAAATCAGCTGCTCTACCAACTGAGCTACACCAGCGTTTTTCGCTGTTTCACAAGAGATTTTGTTTTGCTTTTGTATCTCTCGTTGACTGCTCATATATAATACCATACGAGGTTCCAAATGTCAACACTTTTTTCAAACTTTTTTAAAAAATTTCAAAAAAGTTCTTCAGCCCCACAAAAGCGGCTTAAATCCCGGAGTTTTTTAAATTATATTTATTGAACAATCGTCTTGTTTTTTAAGAAAATTCAAAAATCTTTTTAATTTTTCCTTTAAATATTTTAAAAATATCCGATTTTTTTTAGAAAACGACATTAAGACAACAGAAATATTATGTGCAGATAATCAATTTATCTATACAACACATATATTCTTTTAATTACTATTAATGTTTTTAACGGTCGGCTTCAAATCCCTTTTTTTCTTTGTATATAAAAATAAAAAACACCGCAAAGGATGTTTTTTATTTTTTGGCCCACCCGAAGTACTCTTTCTTATTCTTTTACTCTCTGCCTCGTATATAACGGCTTGTTCTCAATTATAATATCATCAACGCTCCTCCCTAAAAACAGTCCACCGGACTGTTTTCTTAACGGTCGGCTTCAAATCCCTTCGTTTTCTTTGTATATAAAAAATAAAAAACACCGCAAAGGATGTTTTTTATTTTTTGGCCCACCCGAAGTACTCTTTCTTATTCTTTTACTCTCTGCCTCGTATATAACGGCTTGTTCTCAATTATAATATCATCAACGCTCCTCCCTAAAAACAGTCCACCGGACTGTTTTCTTAACGGTCGGCTTCAAATCCCTTCGTTTTCTTTGTATATAAAAAATAAAAAACACCGCAAAGGGTGTTTTTTATTTTTTGGCCCACCCGAAGGGATTTGAACCCCCATTCTCCAGAATCGGAATCTGTTGCGTTATCCAATTGCGCCACGGATGGATATTCAGCCGTATTTTCATACGGCTTTTTATATTTAATTAATCTGAAAGTTCTTCCCAAATTGCATACTGTTCTTCCTGTTCATTCTGCAATTCTTCGAGTTTATTTGTAAGTTCAATAAGTTTTTCGTAATCAGCCGCTACTTCCTCGCCTGACAGCAATTCCTGTGTCTGCGCTATTTCTTCATCAAGTCTTTCAATTGCCTCTTCCGCTTTTTTAAGTCTTGTCTGTTTTTTGCGTTCTTCACTCTGTCTTTGCTTTTGCAGAAAGTAATCATTCTGCGGTTTTTCTTTTTTGACCGCCGCTGTCTTAACTTCGGTCTGCTCGGTTCTTATATGCTCAACATAATAATCGTAATTGCCGAGATATTCGGTTATACCGTTCTTATCAAGCACAAGCACTCTATCTGCCAACTTATTGATAAAATAACGGTCATGGCTGATTATGAGCAAAGTACCGCTATAGTCGGCAAGTGTTTTTTCGAGTTCTTCTCTTGACGCCGAATCAAGATGGTTTGTAGGCTCGTCAAGCAAAAGGAAGTTACTGCCCTTAAGCATAAGTTTTGCAAGCGAAATTCTCGCTCTTTCGCCGCCGCTCATTTTTGAAAGAGGTTTAAATACCTCGTCACCTCTGAAAAGGAATGATGCAAGCGCACTTCGTACATCTGTTTGAGTCATTTGAGGAAAAGTATCCCATATTTCATCTACGGCGGTATTTTCAAGGTTAAGGTTTTGCTGTAACTGGTCAAAGTAACCTACCGTTACATTTGTACCGTACTCGTACTCGCCGCTGTCCTGCGGGCATTTTCCCGTTAAAATTCTGAACAGAGTTGTTTTTCCGCAGCCGTTACCGCCGAGAATAAATACTTTCTCGCCCTTTCTGATATGTATGTTTACATCAGAAAACAACTTTTTATCTCCGAAAGATTTTGAAAGATTACTGCACATAAGAACATCATTGCCGCTTTCAATCTTCGGAGTAAATCTCATTTTTACGGTATCAAGCTCGCTTTCAGGCTTAACAAGCTGTGCCTTTATGCGGTCAGCCTCTTTTTGCTTGCTTGCGGCAGTAATAAAGTTTCTTTCTCTGCCCCAGCGTTTCTGCTGTTCTACTATGCCCTCTATACGCTTAATTTCGTTTAAGTCATTTTCATATTTATTCTTTAAAGACTCGTTATATGCCTCTTTTTTCTTGATAAATTCAGAGTACGAACCTTTATAGCACATTGTTTTGCAGTGCTCAAGTTCAATCGTCTTGTTTGTAACATTGTCAAGAAAATATCTGTCATGGCTTATTATAATCATTGCGCCCTTAAAGTCACGCAAAAAGCTCTCAAGCCAATTTACTGCGCTTATATCAAGGTGGTTTGTAGGCTCGTCAAGCAAAAGGAAGTTGCTTTTTGAAAGCAAAAGTTTTGCAAGGCTTAATTTTGAACGCTGACCGCCGCTTAAATTTCCGACAGGCATATCAAGCTCCGCCTCTGTAAAGCCGAGCCCGAGCAAAGCCGAGCGTGTGCGGCTTTTGTATGTAAGTCCGCCTAATCTTTCAAACTCGTCAATAAGCCTTGTCTGGCGCTCTACAAGCGCATTTAAGTCGCCGTCTTTATTTTCTATCGCATTTGTTACTTCGGCTATCTCCTGCTCTGTATCGGTCAAATAATCGAACACGGACAGCAGTTCGTTATAAATGCTGATTCGTGGATTATTGCAGGCATGCTGCTCCATATAGCCGACAACAGTATCCTTGGCAAAAACCACATTGCCCGATGTAGGTGAAATTTCGCCGTCCAATATTTTAAAGAGAGTTGTTTTGCCCACGCCGTTTGCACCGATAAAGCCAACTTTATCCCTTGACTCTACCTCAAACGATACATCGGTAAACAAATTTCTTTCTATAAATGTCATTGTAAGATTACTTACAGATAATGCGGGCAAAAACAACACCTCCATATTTACTCATTCTCTATTATTTTACATTAAAATATGAAAAAGAGCAATACAAAATTGAAAATATGCCAAAGATTTACGAGCATATATATAGAAATACCCACATACAGCATTATGTTTATTATAATACTGTCGCCTGCGTTCGCCCATTTGTTTACCAAACAGCTCAACATAATTACCGCAAGGGGAATTACTCCCTTGATTATAATTGTCTGCCAAAAATTGTTTAAAACAGGCTGCATAACAGGATTAGCCTCTGCAAAGTATCCGCTTGCAAGCAAAGCCTCAGTGCATATCCAATCCGTTATATTGAGAAAATACAGAAAAAACATCTTTTGATAAAAGGTGAATTTTATCCTTTTGGGTTTCTCTGCTTTTTCAATCGCTATGTTTATTGCCTCTGACATTAAAAATCACCTCACAACTATTATTTGCTGTGAGGTGGTTAAATATTACGATTTTTTCCATGCAGACGGTGCAAAAAGGAGCAAGAGCGGGTAAATCTCAAGTCTGCCTGCCAGCATATCGAAAATAAATACTATCTTTGACAAAATGCTGAAATCGGCATAATTTCCTACAGGGCCAACCGCACCAAGACCCGGGCCCGTATTGTTAAGATTTGCCGCTACCGCCGTAAAACTTGTTGTAAAGTCCATATTGTCTATGGAAACAAGCAAAAAGCTAATGGCAAACACACCTATATAAAGCACCAAATACATTGAAGTGGTACGCATAATATCGTGATTTACTGCCTTGCCGTCCATTTTTACGAGTTTAACATTTCGTGGGTGTACAAGGAGAGAAAATTCCTTTCTTACCTCCTTAAAAAGCAGGATAATACGGGAAATTTTAAATCCGCCGCCCGTACTGCCCGCTGACGCACCTATGAATGTAAGAATTATAATAACCGTTTTTGAAAGTTCAGGCCATTTATTAACATCGGTAAGTCCGAAACCTGTTGTAGAAATAATTGATGATACATAGAAAAAGCTCTGATGGAAAGCGTCATACGGCTTGTAAATCGAGCTGATATTAAATGCAATAATTGCAGTTGAAACCGCTACTATTCCAAGGTATATCCACAATTCCTCAAATTTGAGCGATTGTTTGAATTTTCTTGCAATAAGACAGAGATATACCGAGAAATTTATGCCGAACAAAAGCATAAACACGGCAATTACAGTCTGCACATAATAGCTGTCAAAAGCCGCTGCGTTGCTGTTATATATTCCGAATCCGCCTGTACCGGCAGTTGAAAAACTTGTGTTTATTGCCTCAAATACATTAAGACCGCCAAACAAAAGCAAAATAAACTCAAGTGCGGTAAGAGTAATATAAATGCCGTAGAGCATAGTGGCATAATTTCTCATTCGAGGTACAGCCTTGCCTATGATAGGACCGGGGCTTTCTGCTTTCATAAGAAAAATATTCTGCTGTCCGCCGAGTTTAGGGATTATTGCGAGCAAAAAGACGATAACACCCATACCGCCTAACCAGTGAAGAAAACTTCTCCACATAAGCATACCTTTGCTAAGCGCCTCTACATCATTGAGAATTGTTGCGCCGGTTGTAGTGATACCCGATACGGTTTCGTAAAAAGCATCTATAAAAGACGGGATTTCTCCGCTAAGCCAAAACGGCATACAGCCTACAAGCGAAAGCAAAATCCAACTAAGCGCCGTTGATGCAAAACCTGCTTTTTGGTAAAGCACCATATTTTTAGGCTTTTTAACCTTTATAGCAAGTACACCGAGTATTGCGCTTACAACACCGGTAAGCACAAAATACCACGCCTCTTTTTCACCGTAAATTAAAGATGTAATTGTGCCTATCTGCATTGCAACGGCATCAACTATAAGCACCCAACCCAAAATATAAATAATACTTCGTTTATTCATAGTTATTTAACCTCAATGCTTTAAAATATCATCAAGGTCGCTAAGGCCTTTATGCTTAGTAATTACAACTACGGTATCGTCACACATAATTTTATCGCTGCCTTGCGGAAGTATAATTTTTCCGTGACGATTAATGCTGATAACCTGCAAGTTATCTTTTAAATTAAGTTCCTGCAAAGGAATACCCGTTACTCTTGATGTACTGCGCACTCTGAATTCAAGCGCCTCTACAGCGTCATCATTGAGTTTGTACAATGTTTCAACATTACTGCCGAGTGAATTCTGCATTGCACGGATATAACTTGCAATATACTCGCCCGTAAGATTTTTAGGGTGAATAATTGTTTTTATTTTCAAGCCGTGAAGAATAGAGTCAAAAGAAGTATTATTTACCTTAGTAATAACCTTTGCCTTTGACACGCTCTGAATATAAAGAGAAATAAGGATATTCTCTTCATCATAGTCCATAAGTGCAGCCACACCGTCGGCGTGTTCAACGCCTTCGCTTAAGAGAAGATCCTGATCCATACAGTCACCTTGAATAACAACGGCCTCGGGAAGTATGTTTGTAAGTTCCCAACAGCGATCAGAATTTTTTTCAATAATTTTTACGCTTGCACCCGAAGCAATAAGGTTTTTGGCAAGATAGAACGAAATCTTACCTCCGCCAAGCAAAATCACATCTCGGCTTTTACCGATTGATACGCTGATACGCTTAAAGAATTTTGCCGCCACATCGGCCTTTGACGCAACAGAAATTCTGTCACCACCAAGCAGCACAAAGTCACCGTTAGGAATAAATACCTCGTTACCTCTTTCGACAAGGCAAATTCTGACTTTACCTTTTAAAATATCAATCTGGCTTATCTTTTTATTCGCTATTGAAGAATTCTCGGGAAGAGCGACTTTTATAAGTTCAACCGAGCCTCTGGAAAAAGTGTCAATTTCAAGAGCACCCGAAAATCTGAGAAGTCTGCTCATTTCTTTTGCCGCCGTAAGCTCCGGATTGATAGACATTGAAAGACCGAGAGTATCTTTAACACGGTGAATATCCGCCGCATATTGCGGATTTCTTACTCTTGCAATAGTGTGTGTTGTACCCGCAGCTTTTGCCATAAGGCAGGTATAAAGATTTACTTCATCGAGAGCCGCCGCCGCAATAACAAGGTCAGCCTTTTCCGCCCCAGCCTCCGCAAGCACCTCATACGATGCACCGTTACCCTCTATTCCCATAACATCAAGGGAATTAGAAAGATTTTGCACAGCGTTGCGGTCAATATCAACTACAACAATGTCGTGCCCCTCCGCATTAAGCTGGGACGCTATAGATGTGCCGACTTTACCGCATCCGACAATTACTATCCTCATATTATTACCTCATAAAATTAATTGGACAAAATATGTCAATTATAATTCTAACTAATCATACACCAATTAAATATGAAAATCAATACATACTCGTTAAAATCTCTGTTTATTGAAGTTACAAATCCGTTACAAATCAAAAAGCCCGAAAATTATCTGATTTTTATAAATTCAACCGCTTAAATACAAAAGGCGGCATATAAAGGAACTGTTTTTTTATTATCTTCATATCCAAAATTCTTAGCAGAAAGTTTTATTGCATATTTAGGATTGAATTTTTTCATATATATGCCAAGGCTCTTGGCTTTTGTATTGTCAGCAGACTTTACCTCTATAGGAATAATATCCGAAGCTCGCTGTATTATAAAATCTATTTCAGCGCCCCTGTCGGATTCCCAATAATATGTCTTATGTCCGTTAATTGTCAACTGAACATTAACATAATTCTCTGTCATTCCGCCTTTGAATTCATTAATTTCATCAACCATATAAAGTATATCGTTAGCAGATAAAGATTTTTTTGCGCATAAAAGCCCCGAATCCGATACATATATTTTAAAAGAATCAATATCACGATAATTTTCAAGCGGCTTTTTTATTTGTTCCGCTTTATAAACCTGTGAAACTATACCCGAAAGATTGAGCCATTCAATTGCATTTTCAAATTCAGATGCTCTTCCGCCTTTTTTTATTAGCTTATATTGAAATCTTGTATTCTTTTTTGAAAGTTGGACGGTAATATTATCATAGGCGAGCCTTGTCTTTTTTATCTCATTGAGATTATTATATTTGCTCATATCATTAAGATAACTTGCAAGAATTGTGTCTTGATTATGTCGAACAAGCACATAATCTTTTGTTTGTGCAAAAAGTGAAACACATTCAGGCATTCCGCCGACTACAAGATATTGACGATATAACTGCATACATATATCATGCAATGCCGCCGGCATAGGTGCATTGCTTTCAAATGATTTTCTTATCATTTCCGTCAGGTCTTTGTTGCCCATTGCTATCATAAATTCTTCAATATCCATAGGATACATAGTTTTGATATCCACTTTGCCTACAGGAAAAGAAAAAGTTGAACGATTGACGGCTACTCCAAGCAAACTGCCTGCAACAATTATATGATATTGAGGAGCATTTTCGCAAAAATATTTTAGTGAAGTCAGTGCTCTTTCGCATAATTGTATTTCGTCAAATACAATCAAAGTTTTTTCACTTACAATTGTTACTCCCGCAATATGCGATAAAATAGGAATTAGATAATCGGGGGTTATATTTTCATCAAAAGTTTTATTTAATGACGGATTAGTTTCAAAATTAAAATATGCTACATTTTCATAATATTCTCTGCCGAATTCAAGCACTGTATATGTTTTTCCAACCTGTCTTGCCCCCTGCAAAATTAACGGTTTTCTATACTTACTTTCTTTCCATTTCTTTAAATACTCCATAATTTTTCTGTACATAAGCCAATCCTCCTTCAATCATAATTATATTATAACATTTATTCGTGTAAAAACAAGTGAATTATATCGAGATTTTTACATTAAATTGCATAAATAGTTATCAGAAATTTCATTATTTTACACTTATGTTTTCAGATAAACAAAAAAGCCCTCAAAAGAGAGCTTTTATACTGTTACGGCATTCCTACTATATAATAAACAAGTACAGAAGAAACGCTGAATACCGTTACAAGAGTGTAAATTGCACCTCTTGCAACAGATTTATATTTTTTGTCTGAAGCTTTGCCTAAATACTGCACCGCAAGTCCCGTAAAGAATGCTCCGAGTATTATAAGCGGTACTGCATATCTTATGTTTTCTGTACATACAAATGGGAATTGGAAACAGAAAATATAATATGATACAAAGAATACTGCATATATCAAAGCAATAAATATTTTATGTGCATTGTTAAGGGCTGAATTTTTCCTTTTACAAAAAGCATAAATCATTGCCGCAAATCCGAATATTCCGATAATAACCGCAGACCAGAACAAAATAATGTTAAACCCTGCAATTTTCGGATAATTGTTTGTATTTATAAGTTCGTCAAACATTGATGTCTTGAACAATGCCACAAGCGGGTTGTACTCATTATATGACGCACCGTAGGTGACAAACTGATCGCCTACATTTGCATACTGATTTAAACCGAAGTCAAACAGTCTTTTTGCATACGGCAAGTTTCCGATATACTGGTCGCTTGTAATTGAAAGTGCCGGCACATAGGTAAGCGGTACTCCGAATTTCAAAAGATTTCTTACCTGCCACCACAGTGCAAGAGGCGCACACACAACGCCAAAGCACAGAAATTGAACGAGGTACTTTTTAAAGTCCTTTAAATTCTTAAAGAAAACATATAAAAATACAAACGCAATTGCAGGTGCTACCATCCATACGGAAAGCTTTGTCATCATTCCCAAGCCAACACAAAGAGAAATTGACATAATTCTCGGGAAAGTCGGATTTTTATACCAATAAAGCGTATTTAAAACAGCCGCAAGCATAAAGGCAATCGAAAGAATATCGTTGTTTACGCTGCCTGCCATTATGTAGAAAGTAGGACAGAAAGCCACTATTGCGACTGCACATACAAGACCTCTGCCTTTCAAACCCAATTGTCTGAAAATCTTATATGAAAGAACCATACAGATTGATGAATAGAAAAGTGTGAGAATCTGCACATTTTCGCCCGCAGCATAGAAATCTATACCTAAAAATGTCTGCAAACGCATCCATAATGCCGCTATGATATGGTGGAGCGGAGGATGATAGAACTGCCAGTAATTTCTTACATCAAAATCAGGCAGATTAAAGTTTTCGTAAAAATATCTTATATATCCGCAATGACCTATTTCCATATCGAAATTGCCGACATCGTGTTGTCTTACCGAAATATCGGTATAAAGCACATAGGCAAGCCTTAACACAAAACCGAGTGCAAAAATTACAACCACAAAAGCCTTATCCGTCAGTCTGTCTGTACAGGCAAGGTAAATAAGCACAAGTGCCGACACAAGCAAACCGTAATTCAGAATATGAAAAGCCGTTGAACCTTTCATAAGTATTATTAAAAACAGCCCTATCGCACCTGCAAATGAGGCGACAGACATAAACAAAGCCATCTTTTTTCTGCTGTCGTCATCGGTTGTGTTTTTTGAACTGAAATAAATTCCGACAGGAACTCCCGCAAATAATACAATGAGCATAGGAACAATCGCAAATATCGGCAAAAGACTTCCGAATGATGTGCTCGTTGTAATAACCGTGCTTGCAAGGCACAATATTGCAACCGCAATGTACGGATGTGAAGTTACAAATTTTATAAAACCACTGCAAGGATGATTTTTCCTTTGTACAAGGCTGTGCTCATCCTGCACCAAATGGTTAGGTTTAAATTCCATCAGATTACCTCCAAAACCGATTACTTTGTTTCGTGGTATTCTTTTTCAGTATTTACATTCCAAATTGTGCCCTTGTCTGTCTTGCCTGCCTTTATAGCTTCTGCGGCACGGATAGCGGTAAGCATAGAGTGGTCCATATTATTGTAACGATGCTGACCGTTTCTGCCGACGCAGTAAAGGTTTGTGTATGTATCAAGATACTTGATAAGCTCGTCCATTTGAGCATAAGTATCAAAATAAGCGGGATAAGCCTTTTTGATTTTCTCACGGTGAGAGTCGAGAACTTCGCTTGAACTGATAACGCCCATTGATTCAAGTTCTTTTGTAGCAAGCTTAATGCACTCTTCATCGCTTAAATTCCAGAAATCGTCACCCTCGGCGCAGAAATATTCAAGTCCGATCCATACTGTATTTTCCGGGTCTTCCACCATATACGGCGACCAGTTGTTGAAAATCTGAATTCTGCCGAGTTTTACGCTGGTTTCCTGAACATAAATCCAACAATCGGGTACGATATTGTTAAGAGTTTTCATCTTGGTTTCATTCTTAAGGTTAAGTTTATTAACAAGAAGTCCGACCGTAACAAAATCTCTGTAAGGAAGATTCTCTGCAATATACTTAATCTCCTTAGAAGGCTCATCGCCTGTCATACCTGCAACAAGGTCTTTAACAGGCATTGACGATACAAAAATATCGCCCTCAATAGTCTTTTCGCCTTCGGGAGTATTGCAAACAACGGCTGTAATCTTGCCGTCTTTGCATACAATATTCTTTACACTGTGATTTTTAAGAAGTTTTGCGCCTCTTTCAATCGCTCTGTCAGTAGCAATCTCCCAAAGCTGTCCCGGACCGTACTTTGGGTACCAGAACTGCTCAATAAGCGAGGTTTCCACCTCTTTTGATGATTTTTTGCCGCCGAATGCCTTTGAGAACATATCCTTTAATACGGCTCTGATTGAAAGTCCCTTTACACGCTGTGAACCCCAATCGGCTGAAATTTCACTCGGATGTCTGCCCCACAGCTTTTCTGTATAGCCCTCAAAAAACATTGAATAAAGTACCTTACCGAAACGGTTAATGTAGAAATTTTCAAGAGAATCTTCGGGCTTTTTGAACATTACGGATTTAAGATAGCTGAAACCTGCTTTCATTGTGGTGAGAAAGCCCATATTTTTAATTGTTGCCGCCGACATTGTAACGGGGTAATCAAAGAAGTGCTTGTTATAGTAAATTCTTGAAACTCTGTCACGCACAAGAATAACCTTGTCGTCCTTTTCGGGGTCAGGGCCGTTTTCAACCAGCGGCTTTTCTCTGCCGAGAATTTTATCGTCAAAAGACGGCTTGCCCTGTACAGGCATAAGCTCGCTCCACCAATTCATTACCTCGTCGCTCTTTGAGAAAAAGCGGTGACCGCCGATGTCCATACGGTTGCCGTTGTAGCGTACCGTTTGAGAAATACCGCCTATACGCTCTGTTTCCTCAAGAATTGTAACATCATATTCGCCTTTTGTATCCTTTAAAAGCTCGTTTGCCGCTGTGATACCGGCAGGACCCGCTCCGATAATAATTACTTTTTTCATTATATTTCCTCTCTATCTGTAACAAAATTATTTTTTGCTCTTATCAAATAAAATAAATTTTCTGCCGCAGAAGTTCCATAAAAATACAACTACAGTAGAAACTATCTTGCCAATGTGGTAATACTGAATACCCCAAAGCCAGAAATACTTTGTTTCGCCGTTTACCACAGCAGATTCGCCGCCAAACACAAGACCTGTCGCAAGCGGATTTTGGAAAAGCCAGATAATTGCGGCATTAATTCCGAGACCGATTACACCGATAAGTGCAAAGGCAAGAAATTCCGCAAATCTGTTTTTTATTTTTGAATTTTTAAATATCCAAAATGTACTGAGCAGGTAATTTACCAACAAACCCGCAACAAAAGAAACGGTTGACGAAACCACGGGATAAACCGAGAAAACCTCTGTTAAAAGCGTCATTACGCCAAAATCAACAACAAAGGCAAAACCGCCTACAAAGCAATACCTGAAAAACTGAATAAAAGTATTGTCGGTATCACCGACAAACAAGCTCTTGATTTTCATATAATTTTCCTTTCGCACCGCAAAGCAGTGCTGTTTTTTCCACACTAAGCTATTATATAATTTTAATTCAAATAATACAAAAAGTCAATCTTTTACGCCATTTTTATACAAATTAACAGCAAAAAAATAAATACCTCTGCAGCCAAAGCGCAACGGTATTTTGTGTTGAACGGATTTTATTTAAAATTATGATTTGCACTGTTAAGATTTTATAATCGCAACGGATAGTTTAGTGGTTTTCAAGCGTTATCACTCGATTATCACTTTACTAAACCTTAATAAAAAATCAGGTCAGAGGTTATCACATTTTTACGACATTCTCTGACCGAACTTTTATAATTTTGATTGCGAAAAGTTATACTGTTACGCGCTTTTTGCTTGTTTTTGCCTGTTTAATTTAAAATCTGTTTTGCTCCTTAATGGCACGCTCCATATCTCGTTTTGCAGAGCGTTTTGCCATATCCTCTCTCTTATCGTAAAGTTTTTTACCTTTGCACAGACCCACCTGCACTTTAACCTTGCTGTCTTTAAAATAAAGACTTATCGGTATAAGCGAATAGCCAGTCTGTTTTACAATACCAAAGAGGCGGTTGATTTCTTTTTTGTGCATAAGCAGTTTGCGCACACGCATTGGGTCACGATTAAAAATATTGCCGTGGTCATAGGGAGAAATATGCATTCCGTTTATGAAAATTTCGCCCTCAACTATAGAGCACCAACTGTCCTTAAGGTTTACTCTGCCTGCACGGATTGATTTTACCTCTGTTCCGCAAAGCTCAATGCCTGCCTCAAAAGATTCTTCAACAAAATAATCGTGATGTGCCTTTTTGTTCTGCGCTACTGTTTTTAATGAAGCCATTATATTTCACTCCTGCCTTCAAGAGCCTTTGCAAGTGTGTATTCATCGGCATACTCAAGATCTCCTCCGACGGGGATACCGTAAGCAAGTCTTGTAACCTTAACTCCGAGCGGTTTTAACAGCTTTGAAATATATAAAGCTGTTGCATCACCCTCTACGGTCGGGTTTGTTGCCATAATAACCTCTTTAACATCATCTCCGTTAAACCTTGCCAAAAGCTGTTTTATGGTAATGTTATCGGGGCCGATTCCGTTAAGCGGAGAAATTGAGCCGTGCAAAATATGATACACACCGTTGTACTCGTGTGTTTTTTCGATTGCTGAGGCGTCACGGGGAGTTTCAACCACACAAATAACCGACTTATCTCTTGCGGGATTTGCACATACGGGACAAAGTTCTTTATCCGTAAGATTACAGCACTCTGCGCAATAATGGATTTTTGTGTGAGCATCAGTCACAGCCTTTGCAAGTGCCTCTGCGTCTGTTTTTGACAGGTTAAGCACATAATATGCAAGTCTTTGCGCTGTTTTGTGACCGATACCGGGCATTCTTTCAAACTGCTCCACCAACACTTCGAGGGGAGCAACATTATAATTAGACATTATTAAAACATTCCCGGAATGTTAAGTCCGCCTGAAATAGTTTCCATTGTGTCTTCCTTTTCCTTACGGGCAGCTCTTAAAGCCTCGTTTGTAGCTGCAATAATAAGGTCGGAAAGCATCTCTACATCTTCGGCGTCAACAACATCAGGAGAAATATCAATCTTTGTGAGTTCCATCTTACCTGTTAATGTTACGCTTACTGCGCCGCCGCCCGATGTAGCTGTGTATTCTTTTGCCTCAAGCTCCTGTGAAGCCTGCTCCATATCGTCCTGTAACTTTTGAGCCTGACGAGCGAGCTGCTGAATGTTGTTTGCGCCACCGTTGCCGTAGCCCTTTGGTAATCTTGCTTTCATATTAAAAACATCCTTTCAATTACATATTTATTCTTGTGTTATTTCTACTCCGCTGCCCTCAAGGCTTTGCACAAGAGAGTTGAGCGGGTCTGTTTTTTCAACTTTTTTAGGTGTTGACCTTTTATAAGGTCCGAGACTGTAATTTTTGCCTGTCAATTCAAGCAAAGTCTGCTTTATTTCTGCTCTTCTGCCGTTTTGTCTTAACAAATCAAACGCAAGCTCATTGTTTGTGTCAATCAAAAGGTAATTTCCGCTTTCGTAAGCTGTCGAACCTGCAAAGGCAGCCGCTATTGACCTTGAAACCGATTTCAGGCTGTCAACTACTTCTACCCATCTTGCAAAAGGCACTGCATTATCGTAAAGTTCGTCAAGGTTTACGCTTGCTCTCTGTGCAACAGGCTTAACCTCCGGTGCAGGCTTTGCAACAGGTGCTTTCTTGTGCTCCGGTTCGGGTTTTGCAAACGGTTCTTCAACTTCGGTCTGTGTATTCGGTACACTTGCCGATTGCGCAGCTTCCGCCTGTACGCTCTGCTGTGCAGGCTGTGCGTAATTTACGGTAATTCCACGCTTTACCGCTTTTTCAAGTGCAGTAACTCTTGCGGTCAATGCCTCTACCGTGCCGTCAAGTTCGGTTGCCGACAGCTTTACAAGAGCCATCTCAAGCTCTGTTCTGTCGCCTGTTCCCCTGCCCATTCGCTGATATGCCCTTGAAAGCACATCCATATAGAAAACTATATCTGCAAGCGAAAGATAATCCGACTGCGTAACCGCCTGCTCAAACTCATCGTCCGACATTATCAGAATATCTCTCGGATTTTTGATTGTTTTAATAAGCATCAATGCTCTGAAATGTTCAACAAGTTCATCACAAAGCCTTGCCATATCCTTTGACTCGGAATACAGCCTGTCTATTATCTCAAGCGACTTTGTGGGATTCTTGTTAATTATAGCCGTTGCAAGTTCAAAAAGATATGTTTTGCTTACAAGTCCCGCTGCATTGCGGACTACTTCCTCATCAATATGAGAACTTACGGCAAGACAACTGTCCAAAAGCGAAAGTGCATCACGAAGTGCGCCGTCTGCAACAGATGCAAGCATAAGCGCCGCCGACTCGGTAATCTCTGCATTTTCCTGCGAAACCACATACTCTACTCTGTCTGCTATCGCCTTAGGCGGTATTCTGTGAAAATCAAATCGCTGGCATCTTGAACGGATTGTCTGCGGCAGCTTGTGAACCTCGGTAGTGGCAAGTATAAAAATTACATGCTCTGGCGGTTCTTCAAGCGTTTTAAGAAGAGCGTTAAAAGCCTCTGTGGTAAGCATATGTACCTCATCGACAATATACACCCTGTATTTGCACTTTGCGGGCTTAAACTGTACCTCGTCAATTATCTGACGAATATCATCAATTTTACGGTTAGATGCGGCGTCCATCTCGACAATATCAAGAATACTTCCGTCATCAATACCCTTGCAGATTTCACATTCGCCGCAAGGATTGCCGTTTTGCGGATTAAGACAGTTTACAGCCTTGGCAAGAATTTTTGCGCAGGTGGTTTTGCCTGTTCCTCGTGAGCCTGTAAAGAGGTAAGCGTGGTTAAGTCTGCCGGACGAAACCTCGTTTTGCAAAGTCGAGGTAATATGCTCCTGTCCCGAAACATCGGTAAACACGGCAGGTCGCCACTTGCGGTAAAGCACACGGTACATACAAAACACCTCTCTTCAATAAAAAATGCAAGCCGTCAGCCGAATATTATACGGCATCATGCAAATAAGTGAACGACAGACTTACTGCATCGCATCGGCAATACTGCTTAATGCTGCTCGGTTCCCCGCCTGACATGATTCACAGACCCCAATCGTACAGGGCCTGCCGCTCACTTACTTGCACGCTTAACTGGCTTGCAATTACTTTGTAAGTATAGCATAAATTTTTAACAAAATCAATACCTTTTTAATAAAAATGCAAAAGGTCGGCAATTTCAACAATTACCGACCGAATATTTTTACATATAAATGTTATATTCAAATTTACTTTTTAACTTTTTCCTTATACATTACAGTAAATGCTCTGAAAATTATAGAGCCTACGCCGTTTGCGACAGATACTGTTAATATGTAAACAAACATTTTCGCAACCTGTTCAAGTGATGACGCTGCATAAGAAAAATAACAAATATCTGCAATACTGTGTTCAAAGCCTGCAAATATAAAAGCGGGAATACCGAGAAAAATACCGAGATATTTGCCGAGCGGACTGCTGTTTGCGCTGTAATTTTCTACAACAATATACATAATCATACCGCAAAAAATACCGAGAATAAATGTCTGCAAAAAATTCTGTGAAAGTTTATTTTCAGCAAGAACAACAGCTGCCTCGTTATATTTAGGATTTGCAAACCTCAGCGGAACTGTTGTTATAAGACAACCGACAAGGTTACCGAGCCAAATCATAAGGCAATTCGGATTATTTTTTGTAGGAATAACATAGCCGATTTTGCCTGTAAAAAGATTAAACCCAAAAGCACATATACCAAAAAGTCCCAGGCAGAACAAAATTGAACCGAATACTTTATTTTCAGATGAAATAAATGCTGTAACGCCCAATCCAATCATCACGCCGGCAGGTACAGACTTTAAAAATGTGTTCCAATTACTCATATTATAACCCCTTGTTATATACTTTGTATAAATCCGAACTCAAAACGAGAGGTCACAGAAAAAACTCTGCGACCTCCCTAATTGCATTAACCGAAAGGTTTATTATTTATTTAATCCCTCGTAAACTGCAACTGCACATGCAACTGTAGCGCCTACCATCGGGTTATTACCCATGCCGATAAGACCCATCATCTCAACATGAGCAGGAACTGAAGATGAACCTGCAAACTGAGCGTCACCGTGCATTCTGCCCATTGAGTCTGTAAGACCGTATGAAGCAGGACCTGCGCCCATGTTATCAGGGTGAAGTGTACGGCCTGTACCGCCGCCTGAAGCAACTGAGAAATACTTAACGCCGTTCTCAATAGCCCACTTCTTATATGTACCTGCAACAAGGTGCTGGAAACGAGTTGGGTTAGTTGAGTTACCTGTGATAGATACACCAACATTTTCGTGCTGCATAATAGCTACACCTTCACGAACATCGTCTGCGCCGTAGCAACGAACAGCAGCTCTTTCACCATCTGAGAAAGCTCTCTCTTCAACGATCTTGAGCTCTGATGTGAAGTAATCAAACTGTGTCTTTACATATGTAAAGCCATTGATTCTTGAAATGATGTAAGCAGCATCCTTACCAAGACCGTTAAGTATAACCTTAAGTGGCTCTTTTCTTGCCTTGTTAGCGTTACGAGCGATACCGATTGCGCCTTCAGCGGCAGCAAAACTCTCGTGACCTGCGAGGAATGCAAAACACTTTGTTTCATCTCTGAGGAGCATTGCGCCGAGGTTACCGTGACCGCGACCAACATTTCTCTGCTCTGCAACCGAACCAGGGATACAGAAAGCCTCAAGACCGATACCGATGCACTCTGCAGCCTCTGCAGCTGTCTTTACGCCCTTCTTAATAGCTACCGCACAACCAAGTGTGTAAGCCCAACCTGCATTCTCAAATGCGATTGGCTGAACGCCCTTAACGATGTCATAAGCGTCAAAACCCTTGCTGTTGCAAAGCTCTCTTGCCTCTTCAAGACTTGCAATACCGTATTCGGCAAGGCACTTCTCAATTTTAGGCATTCTTCTTTCCATACTTTCAAATGTAACTGCCATTATAGTGTCCTCCTACCGAATTATTCTTCACGAGGGTCAATGTACTTAGCCGCATTATCAAAACGACCGTACTGACCGATGTTGTTTTTGTAAGCTTCGTTTGGCTCTACACCGTGACGAATGTCCTCAAGCATCTTGCCAAGCTTTACGAACTGATAGCCGCAAACCTCGTCATTCTCGTCAAGAGCTGTCTTGAGTACATAGCCCTCGGCCATTTCCATATAACGAACGCCCTTAGCGTTTGTGCTATACATTGTACCAACCTGTGAACGGAGTCCCTTACCGAGGTCCTCAAGACCTGCGCCGATCGGAAGACCACCCTCTGAGAAAGCTGTCTGGCTTCTGCCGTAAACGAGCTGCTCAAAAATGTTTTTCATAGCTGTGTTGATAGCATCACAAACAAGGTCAGTATTAAGGCACTCGAGTAATGTCTTGTTAGGGAGAATTTCAGCAGCCATAGCAGCTGAGTGAGTCATACCTGAACAACCGATTGTTTCTACAAGAGCCTCTTCTACGATACCGTCTTTTACATTAAGTGTGAGCTTGCAAGCACCCTGCTGAGGTGCGCACCAGCCAATACCGTGTGAAAGACCTGAAATATCCTTAATATCATAGGATTTTACCCACTTACCCTCTTCAGGAATAGGTGCAGGACCGTGTTTTGGACCTTTTGCGACAGTGCACATCTTTTCTACTTCATTTGAATAAATCATGTGTACTTCTCCTTTCGATTATTGTTGAGCCTCTACACTCATACACATTTATTATAATGCGAAATATCGCATTTTTCAAGCATTTTTTACAAATTTTATCCTGCTTTTAATTTGTATATTTTGGATATATGTGTGGCATACTCAACAAAAAAGCACCTATGCAAAGCAAAACAATAGTCAAAATTTACTCTGTTATATCAAAAATTTTCACTGATAATTTTAAAAGTATTGCAATTTTAACATAAGTATAAAATATAGTTGAAATAATCAATAAATTATGCTATAATTTTTAGTATGAGCGTGTAAATACTCATATTGTAAAAAATATAATAAAAAGGCTGATGAGGATGAAAAAATTTTTCGAAAATAAGTTAAACACCGTACTCACTGTTATTCTGGGCGTGCTGATACTTGCACTTTTAGGTCACTCTGTAATTTCAGCTCTCACACCGCAGACAAAGAAACCCGCCGTATCTACTTCTGACACAGCATACAAAAGCCGTATTAATCCTAATATAAAAAAAATCGCCACAGCAGACACCGCAGCAAGCGAACCTACGGAGGCTGCTGCAACAAAGCCTACTAAACCGGCTTCAACACAGGCAACAACGGTAAAACCGTCAACCGCTCCTACAACTGTAAAGCCAACGACTGCCAAAGCGTCTACGGTTGCCACAACGCAAGCACCTACGGTACAATTTGCCACAGCAATTCCTGCCGCAGAACCTGCTGATTACAACGAGCAGTGGAACGCAGGCTATCTTGTAGCTATTGACAATCCGGACAAAACATACAAGAGCGGTCAGGTTACACTTTCGGATCACGACAGAGATTTGCTTGAAAGACTTTGTATGGGTGAGTTTGGCTCGGGCGGATTTGTCGGTGCATCACTTATCGCACAGTCTGTAAAAGACGCAATGTGCTTTGACGGATTTACAAGCGTTGATGCAATCATCAGAGATTATCACTACACAGGCAGTACGGACATTCCCGCAAACGACAATTGCAAACAGGCTGTAAGATATATTTTTGACGAAAACCACGATGCCGTTCAGCACAGAATACTTTATATGTATAACCCTCTCCTTGTTGCAAGCGAATTTCACGAAAGTCAGAATTACATTCTCACATACGAAGATGTAAGATTCTTTGACCGTTGGGGTTATTGATTTTACTCACCACGCCGATTATTTATAATAATTAAACTCCCTTTTGCAGATAATAGTGCAGAAGGGAGTTTTTTTATGATACGAAGAATCGGAGGTCACACGCTCGGCTTTGAAGAAATGCCGTCAATAATCGGTTACGCCTCGGTTGTGGGAAAGAAAGAGAGCGAAGGTCCTCTCGGCAAAGGCTTTGACAAGATTATTTATGACAGCTATAACGGTAAGAACACCTATGAACAGGCGGAAAGCACACTGCAATTTACCGCTGTAGAAACCGCAATGCAGAAAGCCGGTGTTGAAGCAGAGGACATCGACTACATTTTTGCAGGAGATTTGCTCAACCAATGTATATCGTCAAGTTTCGGTCTGCGTGATTTCAACATTGCTTACCTCGGGCAGTACGGAGCCTGTTCCACAATGGCTCAAGGCTTGCTTATGACGGCTGTATTTGTTGAGAGCAATGCGGCAAACACCGCTGCGTGCGTTACCTCTTCTCACTTTGCCTCTGCGGAAAGGCAGTACCGTTTTCCTCTCGAATACGGCGGAGTTCGCACACCGACCGCACAGTGGACGGTTACAGGTTCGGGATGTTGCATTGTAAGCAACGCTAAAAAGGGCGCTTGCATAGCTCGGGCAACGGCCGGAAAAATAGTTGACCTCGGCGTAACCGACGCTAATAATATGGGAGCAGCTATGGCGCCTGCCGCAGCACAGACATTCATTGATTACTTTGCCGACACAAATACAAAGCCGTCCGATTATGACGCTGTTTTTACGGGTGACTTGGGCTTGGTCGGCAGCAGGTCGCTCTATGATTTGCTTAGCCTTGAAAACATCGATCTTGAACCAAAGCATTATGACTGCGGTATGATGATTTTTGATTTAGAGGGACAGGATGTTCACGCAGGAGGTTCCGGCTGCGGCTGTGCAGGTTCGGTATTTTGCTCGGAAATTTTAAATTCCGTAAACAGCGGAAAATACAACAATATTCTTTTCATGGCAACAGGTGCGTTGATGAGTCCTACCTCATCGGGACAGGGTGAAAGTATCCCGTCGGTCGCTCATTTAATCAACATAAAATTAAGATAAATTTTATAAAAGCTCTGTTCAAAACAAAATTCTTGTGCTATAATAAAGATGTGTAAGGATATTGTTCAAAGTATAATAATTATTTGCTAAAATTATTAACATCTTTTGGAAATTTAACAGTATCAGCGTTGATTAGGAGTTTTGTTTTATGTTCGGGCGGATTCAAACAGTTGACAACAAAGTTCTATATAATATCAGCAGAATGCACAAGCCTGCTTTAACCAAAATTATGGTAGCTTCTTCAAGACTGGGAAATGCCGGCTTTGTATGGTGGGCGATCTGCATACCGTTCTTTGTTGTACCGGAGTGGAGAAAAACAGGCTTTAACTTTGTTTTTGCCCTCTGCCTTGCTCACCTTATGGGCGAAATCATTATTAAACATCTTGTAAAGAGGACACGCCCCTGTCATCTGCTTGAGGACGAGGAGCAGATTATAAACAAACCGAGGTTTTACTCATTCCCGTCAGGTCATACAACGGCGTCATTTGCGTTTGCAACAACGGCACTGTTAAGATGTCAGCCTGCGGCTTGTCTGCCGATTCTTTTCTTGGCATTTATGATTGGCTTTTCAAGAATTTACTTGAGAGTTCACTATCTTACAGATGTAGTTTGCGGTATGCTGCTCGGCTCAACCTGCGGAATTATCTCTGTAATGCTTTTCAATAATGTTTTCAGCTAAAATCAAATAAAAAATATGCACTCTTTGAGTTAATTCTCAAAGAGTGCTTTTGTTTGCCATTGAAATATAGGACTTTATCAAAAGTTAGGAAAATTATTGGTTATCATATAAACTTAAGTGAAATAATTAAAAAAATACATTGTATATGAAATGCATTTCCTCACTTATTTCTCCTATAACTCTCATCGTCTATGTATTCTTCGTGTTGTTTGAGATATTCTTCGTCCTTATCTCCGCAAATTGTATAATCACACACACAGCCGTTTGCACAGGTTATTTTTCTTACAAGTCTTGCATGGATAAGCTCCATAGCGGTATAGTCGGGATTGCACATTGCAGGCATCACTTCCGACAAATTATGTTCCCTTGCAAAATCCGCAATCGGACATTTTGTAAATTCATAATAGATTGGCTCATCTTTTTTTACGGAGCTACATTCATATCAAAATCGTCCCACTTGTCGCACTTCTTTTTAGATAAAGCAAAAGACCAATACATCAGCTTTTTATATATCGGTTTATTGCAATCGACAAACTTCAAATTTTTAAATGCAGGCAAGAACAAATTGTCCTCCATCTCCTCGATTTCCGCAAGAGATGTTTTTTCTTTGCACACCACATAATAACTGAACAGAGCAATACAATCGTAATTTCCGCCGGCGCCGTTGTGGAAATTCTTTTTTCCGCCTAAATCTGTTCTGTAATCTTTTAAAAATTCAACATACTGAAGCTGAACCTTTGTGAATATTTTTTCAACATCTTCGGCAGAATAATGCAGAGAAATTTTATTTAAAATTTCCTCTCTGCACTGCTTCATATACAATATATGGTGTTCACTGTCAAACACAAGTTCTTTATCTTCCATTCGCCGATTTCCTTTCCTTTTGGAATTTGCCTTTAACCCTTACATTTCAAAATTTTTCGCTTAAATTTTTTGTTGAAAATTATACCTTGACACAATATTTATACTATTTGTAATCAAATTCTTTCCACATTCAAGTATTAACACCTATGTTGAAAACTCCTGAGTTAATTGTTGAAATGTTACATTTCTGTAAAAGATTGGGTATTACTTGTAAAAGAGCTGTAGTTTTGACAGTCGTTTAACATAGCTTTTCACACTTTCCACATAGTTTTCAACATTTATGTTAAAAGATGTGCTAAATACAAATTGTATAAATTAATAATTCTTACTGTTCTTTCTTTTATCAAGATAATTTTGCAAAATTATCGTTGCGGCAACTTCGTCTACCACATTTTTTCTTTTTTTGCCTCTTGTATTTGTATCGTTTAAAAAGTTGTGGGCTGTAATGGTAGTACCTCTTTCGTCCTGCAAATCCACCTGCAACCCTGTTTCGTTGTGTAAACGCTCCGCAAAGGCTCTTGCGTTCTGCGCACTCTCGCCCTCACTGCCGTCCATATTTTTAGGAAGACCCACAACCACGATTTCAGCCTTTAAATTCACAACGGTTTCTTTCACTTTTTCAAAAAGTTTTTCGGGTGATTTTTCAAAAATCACCGTATGTGGCGACGCTAGAAACTCTGTCTTATCGCAAACCGCTATACCTGTTCTTGCTTTGCCCAAATCAACTGCCGCTATTATCATATTAACATCCTTTCAAAAACAGGGAACCCTGCCGAGTTCCCCTTATTCATATTATCGTGACGGTCTTTTTACATCTGATGCAACACTGAATACATCACTTGATTTGCCAAGCACTACAAGGTGGTCGTTTTCATCAAAGACATAATCGCCGCCAAGGTTCAGATTAAGTTCATTATCATTTTTTACCGCAATAATATTAATCTTATGTTTACGGCGAACATCAACATCCATTACCTTTTTTCCAACCCACGATGATACCACGGGAATTTCAAAGATAGAATACTCCGAAGTGAGTTCAATATAATCAAAAATATTGTCTGCATTGTATCTTACCGCAAGGTTTTCGGCAATCTCTTTGTCGGGATATACAACCTCGTCAGCGCCTATTTTCTTTAAAAATTCAACCTGTCTTGCCCTTTTAGCCTTTGCAATTACATACTTTGCACCGAGTTCCTTTAAAATGGAAGTAATTTCGAGAGAGGCATAAAAATCCTCACCGATTGTCACAAAGCAATAATCAAAAGTATTAACTCCTATAGATTTCAAAATTCCGTCTGCCGAGCAGTCACCGCAAAAAGCGTCGTTGAATTCAGGTGAAAGCTCCTGTATGAGTTCCTCGTCCTTGTCTGCAATCATTACTTCATTGCCGAGGTCCTGCATTTTTCGTGCAAGATAAATTCCAATTGTTCCCATTCCGATTACAAGTACCGACTTCATAAATGTTTCTCCTTAACCGATTAATATCTGTTCTGTAGGGCGCTTTACAGGTGCTTCGGGTTTTCTTTGTCCAAACACAAGCACAAGCGAAAGTCCGCCGATTCGTCCGCCATACATCATTATCATTAATATTATTTTTGAAATTGCCGAGATTTGGTTTGTTATGCCTTTTGACACTCCTACAGTGCCTGCCGCCGAGGCGGTTTCAAACAATACCTGCGACATACCCAATCCCTCTACGCTGCAAATTATCATTGACGAAAGCATAACCGCAAAGAGATAAATCAAAATAATTACCGCCGACTGCTTAACCACATCAGACACAATTCTGCGCTTAAAAGTGTTTATATCGTCACCGCCTTTCGCCATTGCAAATACCGCAATCACAACCACCGCTATTGTAGTTGTTTTCAGGCCGCCCGCCGTTGAACCCGGGCTACCGCCTATAAGCATAAGAATAAGCGAAAGCAATGTGCCGGAATCCGAGAGATTTGAAAGGTCAATTGTATTAAAACCTGCCGTTCTTGTGGTTACCGACATAAACATAGCGTTTACAATTTTTTGCGGAACAGTCTTGTCGGCAAGTTCGCCGTTGTATTCAAAAATAAAAAAGCCAAGTCCGCCTGCGACAAGCAAAATTGCCGTTGTAACAAGAACTATTTTAGTATGAAGCAAATATTTAGAAAAATGAAATTTATTTTTTAAAATGTCATTCCACACAATAAAGCCGATACCGCCGATTACAATAAGCGACATTATAATTATGTTTACATAGTAATCATTTGTATAGTAAGTCAGCGAAGAATACGGTTGGCGAAATCCCATAAGGTCAAAGCCTGCGTTACAAAAAGCAGAAATTGCGTGGAAACAACTGTAGTATATTCCTTTCAGCATACCCATTTGCGGACAAAAGCGAAAAGCAAGTAATACAGCACCTATTCCCTCAAAAATAAAAGTACCTCCGACTATTTTCTTAACGAGTTTTAAAGTACCGTCAATTTGAGTATTGCCCGATGACTGCATCATCATTTTGCGTTCACGCATATTAATCTTTTTGCGCAAAAATATTGAAATCATTGTTATTATCGTCATAAGACCAAGACCGCCTATCTGAATCATTATCAGAATAACAATCTGTCCGAAAACAGTCCAATGAGTAAATGTATCAAATACAATCAATCCCGTAACACAGGTTGCGCTTACCGATGTGAAAAGTGAATCAATAAAATTCGTCCATTCCCCCGTCTTTGAGGAAATCGGCAGGCACAAAAGGAAAGTTCCCAACAAAATTACAGGAATAAAGCTCAATGCTATAAATCTCGTGTAGCCGAGCTTTGATATTAACTTGCTTATCATTAAGCATTCACCGCCTTAAATTCTATTGTATCATATTATGTAACAATTCACAACAAAAAAATGCCCCTGCAAGCATTTTGCAGGAGCATAAATTTTAATATTGACTTTTAAGAAGCAATATGAAGAACTATGGTTACTATTCGTACTACAAAAAGTGCGGCTGCAACCCACATAACAGGGTGAATCTGCTTGATTTTACCTGTAACGATCTTGAGGATAACCCAAGAAATAATACCGAACATAATACCTGTTGCAATTGAATATGCAAACGGCATCATAATGATTGCAAGGAAACCGCCAACTGTGTCGGCAATGTCAGACTCAAAGTCCATTTGAGTAATGTTCTTGAGCATTAAAAGTCCAACGAACACAAGAGCAGGAGCTGTTGCAAATGACGGAATTGCAAGGAAAATCGGGTAGAAAGGAATTGCAAGAAGGAAGAGAATACCTGAGGTCATAGCTGTAAGACCTGTTCTGCCGCCCTCGGCAACACCTGTTGTTGACTCAACATAAGAAGTTACGGTTGATGTACCAAGACAAGCACCTACGCAAGTACCTACGGCGTCAGCCATTAAAGCCTTACCTACTCTTGGAAGCTCGCCTTTTTCGTTGAGAAGGTTACCCTGCTGTGCAACACCGATAAGTGTACCTACTGTATCGAAAAGGTCAACAAAGAGGAATGCAAATACAATAACTGCAAAGTTTATTACATTCTGTGCTACATAAGTAAAATCGAACTTAAATAAAGTTTCTGTTGCCATATTCTGAACAGGAGCAAATATTGCATAGTTTGAGAAATCAGGAATAAGTGAAGTGCCCTGATACCAACCGCAAAGCTGTGCAATAATGCCGAAAATGTAAGTAACAATGATGCCGATAAGGATTGAACCCTTAACCTTGAAGTGCCACAAAGCGGCTACAATAAGAAGACCTACAATTGCAAGAACTACATTTGCAGAACCTAAGTCACCGAGTGTTACAAGTGTTGATGACTGAACAGCTGTGCCGTCATAGTAAGCATCTGAAACGATAACGCCTGCACCCTTTAAACCTACAATTGTAATGAAAAGACCGATACCTGCCGAAATACCGAGTTTTAAGTTCTTAGGTACTTTATTAACAAGTGTTTCACGGAATTTGAAAAGTGAAAGGATAATAAAGATAATACCTTCAACAAGGATTGCTGTAAGAGCAACCTGCCATGGATTTGTAATACCCTGTGATGCAAGCTGCGGAACTACTGTGTATGCAAAGTAAGCATTAAGTCCCATACCGGAAGCAAGAGCAACAGGATAGTTTGCAAAAAATGCCATAAAAAGTGTAGCAAATGCTGCCGATACTGCTGTTGCAGCAAAAACCGCACTTGAGTCCATTCCGGCAGCACCAAGCATACTTGGGTTTACGGCAAGTATGTAAGCCATTGCAAGGAATGTGGTAACGCCGGCAACAACTTCTGTTTTTACCGCGGTACCGTTTTCTTTGAGTTTAAATAGTTTTTCCACTTAGAAAACCCCTTCATTAAATTTTTTATACAAAAGCCAAAAGGCTATTGTTTACCGCATTAATACTAAAAGTATGACACCTTTCGAGCAAAAAGTCAATGCTTTTTCGATTGGAAAAATTTTTTTGTATGATACTATAAAATATTCCGTTAATTTTTTAACATTAATACAATAACATATTAATATGATAATTTAATATACTGTATTTCACAAAAATTTTTATTAGATTATGGGTAGAAAAATACTTAACCCAAACTTTTATAATTACTCGGCGAAATATTTCGCTAAACCATAATTACCTAAACTTTCAAAAACAACCGACAACAAAAAATTCCGACCCTTGCAGATCGGAATTTTTTATCTGTTTAATTTTTAATGTTAATTATTCTTTATTGCCGGCAATAAGCTGTTGAAGCAAAGTAACATCCTGAACATCAAGCTTACCGTCTTTATTCAAATCAACGCTCTCAAAAACATCCTTATTACTCTCATCAATCAAAGGTAATTCATCTGTGTTTTTGTTTCCTGCAATATGTCTTTGTAAATATGTAACATCATTTATATCTACAATTTCGTTTTCGTCTGCATCACCTGTGATAATTTTTTTAATAAGTTCAATAAAATTAATTTCATTTTCCTTGGCATAATTTTCAGCAACAGAATTTTTGTAACCCATAATTGTGAGATTTTTACAACCGTCAAAAGCACTTTCCAAAATACTTGTAACACTATTCGGAATTGTTATAGTTTCTAAAGCCGAGCAATTTTCAAAGGCTCTGTAACCGATTTTTTTTACGCTGTTCGGAATTACTAAACTTACCAAACTTTCACAATCGGTGAAAGCATAGTCACCGATATTGGTTACCTTTTCAGAAATCGTTATATTGATTAAACTTTTGCAACCGTTAAAAGTTGATTCTTTAATACTTTTTACACCGTTTGGAATATTAATATTTTTTAAGTTTTCACAACCGTAAAACGCATACTCACCAATATTTGTAACACCATCAGGGATTGCAATATTCTCCAAGTTTGTACAATCGCTAAAAGTACCGTAAGAAATATCTGTAATACTGTCAGGAATTGTTATATTTTTTAGACTTGTGCAATGACCAAATATATTTTCTCCAATAGTTGTAACACTATTCGGAATTACAACATTATCTATACTCGTGCAATACACAAAAGCAGAATCGCCTATAGCTGTAACACTGTCGGGAATTAAAATATTATCTATGTTTGTGCAATTTCGAAATGCTCTTTTGCCAATATATTTTACACTGTTAGGAATTGTGACATTTGTTAAATTACTGCAATCATAGAAAGCACTGTTACCAATTGAAATTGTACCAAAAGGAATTTCTATACTTGTATTTTCAGGCATAACACCTTTATAACCGTACAATACTTTGCCTGCAAACACCATACCATCTGACTGATTATTGTACCATGCTGTACCTAAAAAAGCCTCTTTACCTATGTTTGTTATGTTATTTGGAATTGTAATTTCGGATAAATTTTCACAATTGCAAAAAGCGGCATCACCAATAATTATCACATTATCGGGAATTACAATATTTTTTAATCTTGAACAGCCCTCAAATGCATTGTTGCCAATACTTGTCACACTTTCGGGAAGTGTTATATCGGTTAAACCGTAGCAATCGTAAAATGCCTTATCACCAATATCTGTTAAACCATTTGAAAATGTTATATTTCTTAAACTAGAACAGCTGCCAAAAGCATATTCCCCAATCTTTTTTAAGCTGCTTGGAATTGTTACTTTTGTTAGACCTAAATAGCCACAAAAAGCATTTTTGCTTATGGAAACTGTACCGTCAGGGATTACAATATTTGTGTTACCAGACATTATACCTTTATAAGCATACAACACTTTACCTAAAAACACCATACCGTCAGGCTGATTTTCATACCAAGCAGTACCCGAGAAAGCAGCATTTCCGATATTTGTTACACTGTCGGGAATTGTTATTTTTTCTAAGTTTTTATTTTCATAAAAAGCTTCATCGCCGATACTTGTGACTTTTTTTCCGTCAATCGTATTCGGAATAATTACTTCCGATGCATCACCCATATAAGTCTTGATTTCTACGGTACCGTCATCAAGTATTATATACATATAATCATCGTTTTTTAAATCCTCTGAAACAGCGGTTACTTCTCCGTCCAATGTTTTTGCACTAACCGTAACAGCAGAAAACACACTTGCCGCCATAAGCGCAGACAATATTATTGCAGTGAATCTTTTGGCATTTTTCATTAAAATCATTCCTCTTTTCTTATGTAAAATTTTTAGGTTCTATTTTTATGTTAGGGAAATATTTTAAATTACTTAGCTAAGTATTATGCTAAACCGTAATTTACCATTATTAATAATAAACCTCTTTAAGTAAAACATTTATTAAAATATATTCTATCATTAACAAAATATTTTGTCAATATGAAACAAAATTGTTTATTGTTATCTGGTATATTTGTTAATTTTCTTCACTTATTTTACAATAAAAATTCCGACCCTTGCAGATCGGAATTTTTTATCTGTTTAATTTTCAGTAAAATTATTCGTCTTTGCCGCAGCACTTCTTATATTTTTTGCCGCTGCCGCATGGGCAAGGATCGTTTCTGCCGACTTTTTTGCCTTTACGGATAGTTTTGTTGGCTGTGTCTGTACCGTCACCCGAAGTTTCTGTAGGCTGAGCAACCTGCTCACGCTTTAAAGCAATTTCAATCGGGCTTTCTTTCGGCTCTTCATCTTCGCCGTTATTTAAAACTACCTGATGTGCAGCCTGTGCCTGCTTTAATGCCATACGCTTTGCAGCCTCGATAGCGTCCTGGCGCTTTTTAACCTCATATACCTTTTTAGGCATAATGAGCATCATCTTAACTGTATCTTCTCTGATGCTTTCAATCATCTCGTCGAACATATCAAAGCCTTCAATACGGTACTCTACTACAGGGTCATGCTGACCGTATGAACGGAGTCTGATACCCGACTTAAGCTGATCCATATTATCAATGTGGTCCATCCAGTGTGTATCAACATTCTTGAGGAGATATACACGCTCCATTTCACGGATAGTTTCGGTCGGCAAAAGCTCCTCGTTTTCTTTATAGATAGCTTTTGCATCTTCGATAAGCATATTCTTAATGTCTTCGGCTTCCATATCCTCAAGGTCTTCGAGGTCAAAGTCGTAACGGCTCTCGTCCTGAATAAGCCAATCCTTATAATAATCCTTAAGGCTCTGGAGATTCCAATGCTCGCGAGGGCCGTCCGGGAGATACTGCTTAACGCTTGTGTCAATTGTATCTTCAATCATCTTATAGATAGTATCGTGTAAGTCCTCACCGTTAAGAACCTGATCACGCTGACCGTAGATAATTTCTCTCTGCTTGTTAAGAACATCGTCGTACTGGAGTACATCTTTACGAATACCGAAGTTACGGAGTTCGATTTTCTCCTGCGAGCTGTCTATGATATTTGAAATCAACTTAGCATCAATCGGAGTGTCCTCTTCAACATTAAGGCGCTCCATAACCATCTTCATTCTGTCACCGCCGAACAAACGCATAAGATCGTCTTCTGTAGAAAGGAAGAACTTACTTACACCCGGGTCGCCCTGACGACCTGCACGGCCCTTAAGCTGGTTATCAATTCGTCTTGATTCGTGGCGCTCTGTACCGATAATGTAAAGGCCGCCTGCTTCTCTTACCTTTTCAGCTTCTTCTTTGATTTCTTCTTTATATTTTGAGTTAAGCTCATCAAATGTCTTTCTTGCATTGAGGATTTCCTCGTTATCTGTTTCTGCGTGACCTGTTGACTCTTCAATAAGTTCATCTGTAAAGCCCTGCTTACGCATAGATGCTTTAGCCATAAATTCAGCGTTACCGCCAAGGATAATATCGGTACCACGGCCTGCCATATTTGTTGCGATTGTAACCGCACCGAGCTTACCTGCCTGTGCTACGATTTCAGCCTCTTTTTCGTGCTGTTTGGCGTTGAGCACATTGTGCTTGATGCCACGCTTTTTAAGCATTTTTGAAAGTTCTTCCGACTTTTCGATAGAAATTGTACCGACAAGTACAGGCTGACCCTTTTCGTGAGCCTCTACAACCTGGTCGATTACATTCTTAAACTTGCCTTTTTCTGTCTTGAATACAGAGTCAGGAAGATCTATACGCTGAACAGGCTTGTTTGTAGGAATTTCAACAACATCAAGTTTGTAAATTTCCTGGAACTCCTCTGCCTCTGTCTGAGCAGTACCTGTCATACCTGAAAGCTTTTTGTAAAGACGGAAGTAGTTTTGGAATGTGATTGTAGCAAGAGTTTTGCTTTCATTCTGAATCTTTACGCCCTCTTTTGCTTCAATTGCCTGGTGCAAGCCCTCGTTAAAGCGTCTGCCGTACATAAAACGACCTGTAAATTCATCAACAATGATAACTTCGCCGTCTTTAACTACATAGTCAACATCAAGTTTCATAATACCGTGAGCCTTGATAGCCTGGTTTACATGGTGCTGAATTGTAAGGTTTTCCGGGTCTGTAAGGTTTTCAATGCCGAAAAATTCTTCGGCTTTCTTAACACCGTTCTGTGTAAGTGTAGCTGTTTTCTGCTTTTCGTCTACAACATAGTCAATGTCGTTTTCTGCGTAGTAATCCTCCATATCTTCTTTGGAGTCAAGCTCTTCAAAGCGCTGAACCTTTAAAGTTCTGGCAAACTTATCTGCCTTTGCATACAAATCTGTTGACTTGTCGCCCTTACCCGAAATAATAAGAGGTGTTCTTGCCTCATCAATAAGGATTGAGTCAACCTCGTCGACAATTGCGTAAGCGTGGCCACGCTGTACTTTCTGCTCCTTGTAAACAACCATATTATCACGGAGGTAGTCAAATCCGAGTTCGTTGTTTGTACCGTATGTAATATCAGCTTCGTATGCCTTTTTTCTGCCCTCGTTGTCAAGTGAATGAACAATAAGACCTGTGGTAAGTCCGAGGTATCTGTAAAGTTTGCCCATCCATTCGGAGTCACGGCGTGCAAGATAATCGTTGACTGTTACGATATGTACACCCTCGCCTGTAAGACCGTTAAGGTATGCAGGAAGTGTAGCAACCAAAGTTTTACCTTCACCTGTTTTCATTTCGGCGATTCTGCCCTGATGAAGTACGATACCACCTATAATCTGTACCGGATAATGTTTCATACCAAGTACACGCCAAGCACCCTCTCGGCATACAGCAAAGGCATCCGGTAAGATGTCATCTGTAGTTTCGCCGTTTGCAAGACGCTCTTTGAGAACAGCTGTCTGATTTTTGAGTTCGCTTTCGCTCATAGCCGCATACTTGTCCTCAAGTGCAAGCACCTTATCGCAAATCGGCTGAATTCGCTTTAATTCTTTTTTACTGTAATTGCCAAACAAGGCTTTGAGAATATTCATATATAAATGTCCTTTCGGTATAAATTCTTTTTACTGTACGGCAGCTGCACCAAGTGACTTTGCCGCCTGTATCATAGCTGCCTCAACAACAGGGCCCGCATAGGTAAAGCCAAAACCCGAGTCTTCCACAACGCAGGCAAATGCAAGAGGGCAATCCTCGTCCTTTGCATAACCTACCATCCAACCGTTAGGGCCTTTGTCCTCGCCGACCTCGGCAGTACCTGTCTTTGCGCATATCGTAAGTCCGCCAAACAGATCGTCGCCGTAGTAATCGGTCATTGTAAAGCGCATCATATCGTCAAGCGCTTCTGCCGTGCTGCTGCTGAAAAGTTCGTTTGTACTGTCCGAGCCGCCCAATCCGAGCACACCCAGAATTGAACCGTCCTTTATCATATACGGTTCTTTTGTTTTGCCGCCGTTTGCGATTGCTCCGCAAATAACAGCCATTTGCATTGGGTTTACTTTGTCATTGTACTGACCGACGCCCGACCAGCCAAGCTGGTTTGTGTTTGCATCGCTTACATCGTAATTTCCCTTTGCGGTTTCGTTGTCATCCACCTTAAAGCTGCTGTTTATGCCGGCTTTATTTGCGGTGGCAGTCATTTTTTCTTCGCCGAGTTCAACCGCAAGTTCCGCATAAACAATATTGCAGGAATGTGACATTGCCTCTTTAAAGTTTATGTAACCGTGCGGTTCAACACAGGTTACATCACTTCCGCCGATATCTTCCTTACCCGAACAGTACCATGTACGGTCGTAGATGTCGGGAAGATTTTCAATAGCGCAGGCAGAAGTAATTATCTTAAAAATCGAACCGGGCGCATAGGTTGAAGAAATAGTATTGTCAAGATACACACCCTCGTAGTCTTTTTCGTTTTCCTCGGTAATTTCGGGAGGCGCTTCCGGATCGTAAGCCTTTGTACTTACGGAACAGATGACCTCACCTGTTTTGTAGTTATATACAACGCAAGCACCGTCTTTGCCGTAGCCTGACAATACATCATAAGCCGCTGCGCAGGTGTCTGCGTCTACTGTCAGATTAATGTCATTGCCCTTTCTTAGAGAATCGGGCATATTCAGTCCCCAAATAAGATTATATCCGATAAGCTGGGAACGGTATCTGCTCTGTAAAGCAGTAGAAATATTAGAAGAATTGTCGCCTATTGTGTGCAAAAGCGAGGTTCTGACGCTTTGGTTTTCATTATAAACTCTTTTTCCGTCAACACTTTGAGCAAGAATATTGCCGTTGCGGTCATAAATTGTACCTGCCTTTGCAAGTCCGTCGGTTCCTGCGATGTGGTAGTTATAGTGCTGATCTACCCAATCGCCCGAATTTGCAACGAGCTTGTAGGCAAAAAAGCCCATACCGCCGATAAAGGCTACCGTAACCGCAAATATAAGCGTACTTCTTCGTAATACTCTTTTCATTCAAACACCGTCCTTTCTCTGATTTATTCAGAGGGTACTGCAAAGCAATACCTCATTCGGTTTTGTAAGATTATTTTTTCACCGCATATGTTCTTTCGTCTGCCGCCTTGATAAATGCAATAAGTCCCCAACAGGAAAGCACGCTTGAACCGCCACAGCTGATGAACGGGAATGTTACACCTGTAAGCGGAAGAATATCGGTTGCGCCAAAAACATTGAGTGAAAGCTGTATTACAAGCAAACCCGCAGCACAGCAGGCAGAAATAGAATAGAATGTACTTCTGCTTCTTGTTGTGATTGCTCTTGCATAGATAACAAGGCAAGCTACCGCAACGGCGAGAGTAATTGCAACAATTACACCCATTTCTTCGGAAACCAAGCCAAAGACGAGGTCACTCTCCGACGCTCCGACGCCCTTTAAAAAGCCGTTGCCTATGCCGACGCCGAAAAGTCCGCCGCTTGCTATATATGTAAGCACATGAGTTTGCTGATAACCTAAGTCATTTGCGTATTCCCACGCATGTCCCCAAGCCTTAAAACGGTCGAGGACATAAGATTTAAAGCGCAACACAATAGACACACCGAATACAGCCGCCACAATGGCAAGAATTACTGTTTTAAAGTCGCCCGAACGCATAAATGAGATTAAAAGGAAGGTCATAAAGAATATGAGCGCTGTACCGAAGTCACCCATTAATGCAAGCAATCCTACACAAACAGCCGAGAATATAATAAACTCAAACAAATTCTTTTTTGTCTGTAATCTGTCAAGTGTGTTTGCACCTATAAATATGTATATGATTTTTACTATTTCGGACGGCTGAAGCGAAATACCGCCAATGCTGATCCAGTTAGCCGCACCGTAAGTTATTTTGCCGAATACTATACTCACACCGAGCAGTCCTACTGCGGCAATCATAAGTCCGTATCTTAATTTTGTTGACGAAGTTCTGTCCGGGTCCTCAATAAACTTAATTATTACGCAGAACAGCGCCATTCCCACAACTGCGGCAATAAGCTGTACATAAGCCGACCGCTCTACCTGCCGCACAAGCAGCATTACACCCACGCCCGTCAAAAACAGCGCAAGGCTTTCAAGTTCAAAACTCACCCTTTTAAGTACCTTTGAAGAAACAAAGAAAAATGTCCATTCTGCCACTGCAAGGCATCCGAAAAGTACGAGCGGTGAATACTTGTTGGTACCGTCCTGCCAAAATACCGCCTCTACGCACATAAAGAAATGGAAAAGCGTGATTAAAAGCATAAGCTTCCACGACTTCATTGCAGGCTTGTTGTTGGCTTTCTTAAAAAACCAACTGTAACGGAGATTTTCGTCATAATCTTCGCCACGCAAAAACTGAAACTGCGAATTGCCCACACTGATAACATCGTCAATAAGCACTCTGGTTCTGCCCACAGCTTCTTCGCCGTTTACATATGTACCGCCTTTTGAACCCGTATCGCAGATATACCAGCCGCTGGCTCTTCTCAAAAGAACGCAGTGATTTCTTGAAACGGCAGGGTCATCAACGACAATGTCGCTTGCCCTGCTTCTGCCGATTGAATTTTCCCAGAAAATAACAGGAAGTTTAAGTCCTGTAACTGTATTGTAAAGTGTAACAAGAGGCTTTTCGGGCCTTCTGCGACGACGCATTGCAGCATAGCACTGATATACAATTATAATAGCATATACGGGCATTAATATTCTTAACGCAACAATGGCTAAATCGTAAATTACCGTCATATCAAGCACAGGCATCCTCCTTGTAATCATAGCTAAAGTTATACATTTATCATAATACCGCATTTTGGTAAAAAAGTCAATAAAAATAAAGGCGGTTGACCCCTCAACCGCACAATATGATTTATCAAAAGCTATTATTTGCTTATTAATACCCGTAAATAATTGTCATAATCAGCATTATTACAGGCTGATGCAAAAGATATATTATAAGACTGTATCTTCCTATTACATTTAATATGGGAATTTTAAAATAAAAATATTTCTCCCATTTTATTTTCTTTATTATACGCCATAAAAATATTCCGAACACAAACATAAACAGCCACGGAATTATCGAAAAATAGTCGCTTGAAACAAAATCATACGAACGAAAGCCCAAGAATGACAGATATTTATATTCGTACAAAAAAGACGGCAGTTCAATAATCGGTATTTCAAAAAATCCTATGTAGCCTGTCGGAACTCCGTATGTAACGGCATAAAGCATAAAACTCAAAATTGCACCCACTACAGTAGGAATTGCATTAAATAAGTCTTTTAGTGCCGAACATATAAGCATTGAAATACCCAATAAATTCAGTATTCCGAACCAAACAACCTGACTCGGTATAGCTATTGCAGTAACTGCTGTAACAACAAAACCGCATAAGCTCACTATTATTCCGTTTCTGACCGTATGATTTGAAAAATTAAAAGACACTCCCGAAATAATAATAAACGATACACAAATAAAGCGTTCCCATACGGCAAAAAATGAGTTTGTAAAAGCAGAACCGTCGCCGTATATTATAAAAATATCATACAATGCGTGAAACGCAACCATATTAATAACGGCAAAGCCACGGATTGAATCAATTAAGTCATATCGTTTTTTACTTTTCAGAGTGTCCTTGTTCATTCGCAAATTCCTTACTTATCCTGTTTCATTCTGCGGTTAAACAGCAATACAGCACAAGCAAAAATTACTGCGGCATATCCGAATACCCAAAGTAATTCGGGTATTATCTGCGAATAATTGCCCTCAAGCGCTGCCCTTAAAGCATTTACGCAATGAATAAACGGCAAAAATTCTGCGATTTTTTGAAATGCACCGCCTACAAGCGAGATGTCAAACCATATATTTGAAAGCCATGCCGACAGGTTTGTGAGTACCGCACCGCATATTATACCTACCATTTTATCACTAAATGCCGTACCGCACAATAGCCCTATTGAAATATATAAAAAAGCAGGAACAATACTTACAACCGCCGCAAGCAAAATATTTGCCGAAAAAGATAAACCGAAAATCAGCGCAAACAAACAGGTAACAAGTGTTTGCAATAAAGCCATAGGAATGAGCGGTACTGTATAACCGAGTATGTAGCCGCTCGGCTTAAGGGGCGAAGCGTAAAGTCTGATAATAAAAGCCGTGCATCTGTCTTTTGAAACCAAAAGCGCAGAAAAAAGCGACAAAAACACAAGTCCGAATGCGCTTATTCCGCCCGTAAGATTTTTAATTTCAAACAAGGTCATATGTGCCTCTTTCGGAATACTTGAGTTAATTACCGACAACAAAACAAGCAATACAATAGGAAAAGCAATACCGAAAATTGATGTTAAAACATCTCTCTGCAATTCCTTTGCATTTCTTGACGCAAAAGCTAAAGTTTTCATAATCATTTACCCTCTTCCGCAATTTTTACAAAAGCGTCTTCAAAAGATGTGGCATTAACGCTGTTTTTAAGTTCGTCAGCCGTACCCTCAGCCACACGATTTCCCTTTACCATAATACCTATGCGGTCTGACAGTGACTCCGCCTCTTCGAGATAGTGAGTTGTAAGGATTACCGTAATCTTACCTTTTAAAGCGCTGATTTTATTCCACAATTCTCTTCTTGCCAAAACATCAAGTCCCAAAGTCGGCTCGTCAAGAAATAAAATTTCAGGGTCGCTTATAAGCGCCATTGCAATGCTCAATCTTCTTTGCCAGCCGCCCGATAAAGTTTTTGCCTTTGACTTTGCAACTTCCGCAAGCTCAAAATCATCTATCATATTCTGCGCTTTCTGCACCGCCGTTTCTTTTTCAAAGCCGTATATTTCAGCTATCAGCTCAAGATTTTCTCTTACGGTCAGATTTGGCGCAACTGCGGTTTCCTGCGGTGATACATTAATAATTCTCTTAACATCTTCGCTGTCATTTACAATGCTGTATCCGTTAAGCACAGCGTCACCGCTTGTCGGCTTAATCAGACACGAAAGCATTTTTATTGTTGTAGACTTGCCCGCACCGTTTACGCCGAGCAACCCGTAAATTTCGCCTTTATTTATAGAAAGATTAATTGAATTTACCGCAACTTTATCTTTGTATTTTTTTGTAAGATTTTCAGTTTTTATCGCTAACATAAATAAAACCTCATTCCTCAAACACAAAATCACTTGCAATAGAACGGCTTACCTTGCCTATTCCCAAGCCACGCTTTATATCCCCGACAACGAGCAACTTATCTCCGGGTTTAATGTCAAAAACATCTCTTGCGTGTTTAGGAATAACTATCTGACCACGCTCGCCTACTTTTACAATGCCAAAAACATATTTTCCGTCCTCCGAATTTGTCGATTCCTCTTCAACGGATATTTTATCGTGTACAAGCTCATCGAGCGATATTTCATAAAGATTAGCAAGTTCGCTGCATTTTATAACATCGGGAATACTCGCTTCGTTCTCCCATTTAGCCACAGACTGACGGGAAACATTGATTTTTTCCGCTACTTCTTCCTGTGAATAACCCTTTGCTTTGCGCAGCGCCTTTAAATTCATACCAATCATATTTTTCACACCTTTCATAGCCTAAGTATAGCACAGCAAATTTACATAAACAACCAACTAAATTATACAAGAGATGTAAAGAATAGTTGCGTAATTAAACATATTCTATTAACTCAAAAAAATCAGTGATAAATATTCACAATAAATATATTTATAATGCATTTTTAACATATATTAATAAAAATGCACAAATATACAAAATTGTTTTCTGTTATTATTGCAGTTACATTTTCATCGTTTTTATAGTATAATCAAATATAAGATAAAATAAATATTAGAACTTTACCGACAAATATTTACTTTATCAGTGAAGATGTATAGTTTAGAAAGGAATAATAATTATGAAAAAAATCACAAAAGTTGTTTGTTCAACTGCTCTTATCGTAGGTATGCTTGGAACAGCTCAAGCTTTTTCGGTTTCTGCGATGGTAAGACCTATAATTACAGGCGATGTTGACGAGAATTTTAAAGTTGATATCAATGATATTACACTTCTTCAAAACGGACTTGCCGGCAATGCGGAACTGTCACCAAGACAATTTTATGCAGGGGATGTCAATTTTAACGGTGTAAACGATGTCAGTGATGTTACTCTTATTCAGGAACATATTGCCGGTACATATGAATTTGAGAGAAATAGTACTGCTTCGGAACACATTATCCGTAATTTTTGCGCCGATTATGATTCCGGAAAGGCAATGGCAGGCACTCCTGTAACATTTACCGCAACAATGGATTCGGGCGTTACACCGTTCAGCTATGAATTTTTGATTAACGGCGAGGTTGTTCAGCAAAAATCAGAGTTAAACACATTTACTTATACATTTAGTGAAAGTGGCAGCTATGATGTTTCGGTAAGGAGTTATAACGCTATTGATGATTGCGCAGAGGAAACCCTGTATAATTATACGGTAGTTGACGCATATGAAAGTGAAAACCCTGTTATTGTGGGTATTCATACAGATAAGGACTACATCGGTAAGAGCGATAATAATGTAACAATTACCGCAAATGCATTTATGGGAACTGCTCCTTATCAGTATAAGTTTACACTTGACAACGGTTTATTGGTACAGGATTATTCGGATGACAATAATTTCTTTATTGATATGCATAAACTCGATTATGAGAACAATACTCCGTTAGAAATAGGCGACCATACCGTACTCGTTGAGGTCAAGGATGCAAACGGCAAAACCGCACAGGAAACATTTACATTTGAAGTTAAAGAACCAAGAATGTGATTGTCCGAAACAGCATAATATGATATAAAAATTCAGCCGACAAACTTAGTTTTGTACTATGTTTGTCGGCTTTTTATTATTTGTCAAAGTTGGTGGGATTAGGTTTTAGGAAATTATCGGTCGGGCAACAAAGTAAAGAAAAAGATAAACTTTCCGTCCCGAATATAAAAGTTTGGTCAACCTTTTCAAAGGTTGTGGGTGTGGGCAACGCCCACAAATGCTTTATGCTGTCGCAAATTTTGATAGCCAAATGGCTTGCCGTTTGGCGGCTTGAACATAACGGCGAGAGCATAAAAATTGCGATAGCAACAAAAGAAAAGGCACGCTACTAAAACTACTAATTTGCCTCTTTTCAAGGGCAAATTAGCCACACACAAAAACCTTTGCATCCTTTAGAGTATCTTTTTCTAAGACTGCTCAAGTGCAACTTTCTTACTTTCTGCCACTCATTAGTCTTTACTTTTGTTTTATATTAAAATCTTGATTAATCTAAAGTTTGGTTATTCTACAATATAATTACAACTGTTTGTTTTAATTACAAATCAGTTCGCTTTTATTATTTAATGGGCTCTGCCCAAACCCGCAACCCTTTAAAAAGGGTTGACCTAAATTTTGAATTTATTAAACTAAACTTTGTGTGTTAAACATCATTTACAAATACCACCGTTTCTCCTTAATCTGCCATTCTTGCCAGTAAATTGACTTTTATGCCAAATAGTTGCAATTCTTGTCATTAATGTGTATTATATTATCTGTAAACAAAAATATGCAATCAAAAAATTAAAGAAATGAGGTAATTGTTTATGAGTAAAGCAGGTGCAATTTTAATCACATTTTTCCTTGGTGGTTTAGGTGTACACAGATTTTTGACAGGTAAAATCGGTACAGGCGTAATTTGGCTTCTTACAGGTGGTGCTTGCGGTATTGGCTGGCTTGTTGACCTTATTATGGTTATTGCCGGTAAATATACTGACAAAGACGGTAATGTATGGGGTACAAACTGATCTTATACATAATGAAATGGGTTACTAATGGCTTTATGTGTTAGATCAACAACATAAAAGCCAAAAATTTCTATTCTATTGAAAGTTTTTACAAAGCAATTAAAGACAAGCATTTTTCAGCCGGTGTTCCGTCACTGACTAAATACGGTGCCGCAAGTGTTATAACATTCCCTGCAATTGACAGTCAAAACCAAGTATGGATTATGAAAAACGGTTTATCTACCGAGTCGCATAAATTTTCCATACAGAAATCATATGAGGCAGGTCTTGATAATATCGAAAAAATCATTTATCCCGACTCTGAAAATCATAGTTCTTTCGGCTTTGATTCGATTATTAACGACAATGCAAAGAAATGCGAACATCTTGTTGACATCACTGCAAAAGAGCTTTTAAAACTTAATCTTTAAAATCGACAGGTACAATCAATTTCCGATTGTACCTGTTCTTTTTATGGTTTTATTCTAAATGTTGGGGTAACAATAATAATAATCTGATTTATGTAACTGTTTTGCCGTTATGTGGAGTTGACCAAAACATTGCTACATAATAGAATATAATAGTAAAAACATACATATAGGATTGCCTTATTTTGACATTTTTCTGCATTATATAAATTGTAATCACAACAGCGTTATGTTAAAATATGTAAAATGATACAAATGGAGGTTTATTATTATGAAAATAAGAACAATTATAATTACAGCGGTACTTACTTTATCTATGGTTGCGGGCATGGCAGGATGTGCAGGCGGAAACGGCTCTGTTTCAGATACAAGTTCAGTTTCTCAGGTTTCGCAGGAAAACGGTTCGGGGTATTCAGATGACAATGACACCAAGGTTTTACAGATGCTTGATAAAGTCACGCTCAACGGAAAACCAGTTGTTCTTCCATTTAAATTGAGTGATTTAGGGGAAGGATATAGTTTTGATAAAAATGATGTTAGTGTTTACGAAAAAGATGGAAACACATATGCCTATACTGATTTGTTATATAATAACAAAATGATTACAACAGTATCTTTGTTTGAGTATGCTGAAGGTCAAAAAACTGAAGATTTCATTGTTGATATGATATCATATTCTTATCTTGACGATGAAAGTGTAAGTGAAATAATTAAGGTTGATGATATATCAGGTAAAAATAAAAAAGAAGATGTATTAAGTAAATTTGGAGAACCTACAAACAGAGAAACTCTTGATACAGGAAGTGAAATAATAACTTATGAAACGAACAATAATGATAACTCATATGTTGAATTCTGGTTTACCAAAGATAATATCATTAGTACAATAATGATTAAAAACATTTAATTAATTGGAGAATTATATGGATAACAATTTTGTTTTTGAAACAACCAAATTTGTTTTAGATGAAGTAAAAAAAGAGGCTTTAAAAACTGCAATGGAGGAGCTTGCGGCTTTGTCAATAAAAGTGTGTAAGTTTTTTTAGAAAATAGATAATTGATGTTTTTGTACGCCTTTGGAGTGGAGCGGAGCGCAACGAAAAAGGCGTACAAAACGGCGTCAGATTAAGTGCTCGTATTTTTCAATACGGGCGGTACCCCATAAAATTCTGTGTAAATAATAATCCTTCAAGCAATAACAAAACAGCGGATTGCGGTGTAATCAGGCTTTCTGATTTGCCCCGTGTTAACTTTTATTTCCTGTCTGTGGAATGTTATGCACGCTTTGCGTGCATAACATTTTGCGGACAGGAAATTCTATTCTCAGGGGCAAATCAAGCCAGTATTCTGTCCTCAAATATTATCGATAACTGGCTCAAAACTATGTCCCAGTTTCGACATCTTTGTGTCCAGCGTTCGACAATCTTTTGCGACGCTAAATACAACATTTTGCGCAGGCTGTCATCATTCGTGAATGACGGCTTGGTCTTCGTAATCTGCCTGAACTGACGGTTCAAGCCTTCGATAATATTCGTTGTATATATTATCTTCCGAACCTCGGGCGGATATGCGAAGAAGGTGGAGAGAATATCCCAATTTTCTTCCCAACTTTTAACGCAGGACGGATAGGTTTTGCCCCACTTATCCTTGAACAAAATCAGGTTGTTCATAGCTTCTTCCTCGCTGATTGCCTGATACACTTTCTTGAGGTCAACCATCAGCTCTTTGATGTGTTTGTAGCTTACGAATCTTGTGCTTGAGCGTATTTGATGAATGATGCAACGCTGAATTTGTGCATTTGGAAAAGCCGCTTCAATAGCTTGTCTGAAACCTGTCAGACCGTCCACGCAGAACAGAAATACAACTTTTTTTATTCATAACTATAGACCTCTTGATATGTAACCTTTGTTTCATTGCATCTCCTTTAATTAAGTTTACTGTTGTTACAGTCCTGTTTCAGAGGAACTATGTCTTTTTTAAGTAAGAAGAAGGGTGTACAATATTACAGATTTTATTTAAAATAATGCTAATTAATATCGGTACAAATAGACCAAATATGAGATATACAAAAGCCCACTGTTGCAAACCGTTTGGGAGATAGTAGTACCATATACTTGATTTAAATGATGCAACATTAAAGTCACCAAACAATGAGCCTGAAGTAATGCAGCTTAATCCGTAGAATACAAATTTTAGGCACATAAAACCCACAAGCTGATTTACCATAATTCCGTATGTGTTGTCAGCTATAAGCCTTACAAACTTGCTGTTTCCTATGGCAGGTACAAGCAATCTTGAAACTCTCAACCAAAATGCAATTGCTGTGATTGACGAGATATACGGAATTACAAAACCGTTGTTGAAATTAGTGAACGATGACGGCGTGTACTCCAATTCTTCGCAAAAAGTTAAAAGTATCAGCTGTACAGCAAATATAATTGCAAAGTACGCAACATTATTGAGAGTGTCTTTCTTTTCAAGCACAGCTTTATAAAAACGACCGAATTCATAACACGGCAGGAAAAACATTGTTCTGACAAAAAGTTTCACTATACCGTTAATTGCAGTCGGATTTTCTATTGCAGTGTTAATTCCTATCATTCCGATTGCGAGATACACTATCAAAACTATAAATTCATTGTCAAGATGAATCAGTTTCAAAAATTTTCTGAACAGCACATTTATTATACAAACCAAAAACAGCGGATACACAAACCATGAACCAAGGTTATATTGAAAAGCCTCACCGTCAACAAACGGCATAACAAAAAGATTGTATAAATCAGGCTTTGCACCTATAGTAAATCCAAACAAACCGAGAAATGCAACCATACCACCGTAAAATATATTCCACAGATACGCAGGAATAAGAAGCCGCTTTGTTCGTTTCCATATGTATTTTCCGATATTTTCTTCATAATCGGTTTTGTAAAAATATCCCGATATAAATACAAACAGTGCCAAATTATACGAATACGGCGGGAACCAGTTATAAGCAAGTTCCATTCCGCCATGATAACAATGTCCGGAAACTATAATGATAATTCCGATTGCCGACAAAAGTTTGAATTGCAAATTCACCCCTCCGTCAGTATTAACGCTACGCAAATTTCTACCCTTTTCCAAAATTCAACTCTCCTTAATTTTTGATTTATATTAAATATTACTGCTTATTTTTCTCTTTTACTTAGAGCGTATCTGAAACCAGAAACGGAGGAACAAATATGCTCTACAAATATTTTACCGAAAAACTCTTAGTATTGCAAGATGTTGATATAGAAAAAAGTTGAAGAAATTGATAATTCAATCCATATTAACTGCCGATTAAAAAGAAAACCTCATAAATGTCCCTGCTGTGGCAATTTAACTGATAAGGTTCACGATTATCGTGAACAGCCTATAAAGGATATTCCTGCCTTTGGCAAGCACATCTTTATTCATCTTAATAAGCGTCGATATCGTTGCTCCTGTGACAAGCGTTTTCGTAACCGTATTTTACATATGTTTTCTCACCAAATGCAAAAACAAGCGATAGCTTGATTTACTATCGCTTGTTCATTTCAATTCTTCTTTTTCGGGTTTACCCCAACTATTGACATAGAGCCTAAATAAAAAATTATAATTAACTAGGAGGTGACTCTGAAAAATAAGGAAAAAACGCAAGAGTAAAAAAGGATACAAAAAAAACAGAGCAGCTATAAAAACTACTCTGTTATGGCTCCCCCAACTGGGCTCGAACCAGTGACATCATGATTAACAGTCATGCGCTCTACCGACTGAGCTATGGAGGAATATAGTGCAAAACACCCGATTAGGTGTTTCGCCTGTGTTGGCATCTCCCTATCTTTCCAGGCCGTCACCAGCCAAGTATTTTCGGCACCACTGAGCTTAACTTCTGTGTTCGGTATGGGAACAGGTGGACCCTCAGCGTCATCAACACCAACTATTCTCTTGTATTTATTCTTCCCTTATTTGAGAAGTATATACCATCTTCATGGTGACTCGTGCGGGAATCGAACCCGCGTTGCCGGCGTGAGAGGCCGGAGTCTTAACCGCTTGACCAACGAGCCATCTGTTTGTAACAAAGGCTAATGGTCTTCTTTTCATTAGCCCCTGTTACCTTTTTGGTGCACCATCAGGGGCTCGAACCCGGGACACCCTGATTAAGAGTCAGGTGCTCTACCAACTGAGCTAATGGTGCATTTCACAGTCGCTTAGACAGCGCCCTGAAAACTGAATAAAGATTAAGCAAAGTGAGAAGCAATATTGTAAATACTTTAATAAGCTGACCAAAAGACTCTTGTGGTCAAGCCCTCGACCTATTAGTACTGCCAAGCTAAATGCCTCACGACACTTACACACGCAGCCTATCAACCTCGTAGTCCTCAAGGGGTCTTACTTGCTTATGCAATGGGATATCTAATCTTGGAGTCGGCTTCACGCTTAGATGCTTTCAGCGTTTATC
>ERZ506957.15-NODE-15-length-93337-cov-5.394267_pt1 | contig 93337 bp, 79 predicted proteins | sample MGYA00512894_ERZ506957 | MGnify/ENA metagenome assembly ERZ506957
TCACACGAAAAAGCCGAGCAGATTCGTGCACGCATTGTCTGCACGCCCGCTGAAAAAGAGTGGCGCGGGCGTGGGTGGAGTAAGTGCGCTGACGGGATGGAGTACATATTTTTGCTTTTTCTGTTGACTCTGCCACCCTGATCCCTCCTCTTCATCACCGAAAAGTACAATGAAAGAAAAGTTTTTTAAGCATCTTTTTGTGGCTGTCGCGGCACTGCCGCATACAACTGCACCGCATAACTCCAACCGCCGCAAAAAACAGAGCGGCGATTGCTCGCCGCTCTGTTTTTGGAAGGAGAAACTTTTATTTTCCACGTCAAAGAATGATAGCTTAATTTTGGGTATTCGGGTTGAATTCCTCGAATGTTACACTGACCTTAACCTCTGTGCAATCCTTTTGATAAACTGTTGTAGAGGTTATGCCGCCGCTTGAACGGAGCACTGTCAGCTCCACCGTGTCGCCCACCTTATATTTTGAAAGGGCAGAAGCGAAGGAAGAAGCGGGCGTAAATTCGCCGTCAAGCATATAGAGTATATCGCCTGCCTGAAGTCCTGCCTTTTCGGCACTGCTTCCGGAGGAGACAGACTGGATATAATAAACAATACTGTAATTTCTTTTTTCATCTATGAGATAGAGCGAATTTATCGTAACACCGAGGCGTGCTCTGTCTCTTATATAACCATATGTCAACAGGTCGTTCACATTTTTTACCACCGTGTCTATCGGAATGGCAAAACCGAAGCCCTCAACGGTATCGCCGCTTATCTTGGCATTGACTATGCCGACAAGCTCGCCTGCCGCATTGAAGAGACCGCCGCCGGAATTTCCTTCATTGACGGCAGCATTCGTCTGAATGAGCGTCATGGAAGAGCCGTCGATGGAAACTTTTCTCGAGAGGGCGCTTACCTTACCGTCGGTAAATGTGAGCCCATAGCCGAGCGGATTGCCTATAGCCGCAACATAGTTGCCGACCACGAGATTTTTGGAGTTGCCTATCTTTGCGGGCTTGAGTCCGCTTGCATTTTCAAGCTTGATAACGGCAATATCGGCATCCTTGTCACCTACGACAAACTTCGCATTGTATGTCTTGCCGTCGCTTGTCGTGACGGTGATGCTGCTGCAGGTTTCACTTGCAACATGGTAATTTGTGATAACATAGCCATCCTCGCTGTAGATGACGCCGCTTCCCGCGCCGCGCGTAGCCTGCTCATATTTTTTACCGAACATGGTATATGTTGTCACTGTGACGACTTCGACTATAACGACGCTGTCAGTGCAGTTTGCCGCTATCTCTTCGGGAGAGAGCGTATTGCCCGAGCTTGCCGCCTGCTGTATCAGCGGGACAGGAGATGTGGCCGCTGTGCTCTCATGTCCGCTTGTTGTCTCATTCGGTGTAACCGTAGAGGAAGAGCCGGAATCTGTCGGCGTTGTCGCATCGGAGGGAGTATTCCTTCTTCCGATGAAGGCTCCCGTCACGATACCCGAAATCATCGATACCACGAGGCAGAGAGCAACTATTGCGGCAATACCGCCGCCGCTCATTCTCATGCCTTTCTTTTTCTTGCGTTCTCTTTCGCGATCAAATTCATTTTTATATAAATTTTCAAAAACATAGGTCGGCTTCTCATCAGTCGTATCTCCGGCATTTTCGTTGCCGCTGTCCTTCACGGTGAAGTTCGCTTCCATGGCGTCGTTGTTCTGCTCACCGTTTTCATTCTGATTGTTTTCATTTTCCCAAAGGCTCATAAAACCTGACCTCCAAACTTGCCTTTTTCTTTTTACGCATACATCTTACCACTTATTTTTTACGATTTAATGAACAACATGCGGGTTCTTTGTAAATAAGATTGGAATTTTCCGCAAACTGCACGATTTTTTTCGTCGCTTTTTCATCGCAAAGAAGAGTAAAAGGTATTGACAAAGAAATATTGCTTATATTATAATATATATATTAACCTTAAACTGACTATAAAAATATAAAAATGCGCAAAAATAATTAAAGAGGTAGAGTATGATCAGAAGTATGACCGCATACGGGCGGGCAAAAAGGCAGATAGGCGGACGCGATATTCTCGTTGAAATAAAGAGCGTGAACAGCCGCTATCTCGACTGCACGGTGAAAACCTCGAGGCTTTTCGGCTTTCTTGAGGAAAAGGCAAAGGCTTATATTCTCGCGAGAGGCATATCGCGCGGCAAGGTGGAGGTCTTTATCGGCGTCGATGTGCTGGAAAACGACGGCGTGGAGATAGAGATAGACCGCGCTTATACGGAAAGCTACATAAACGCGCTGAAAAAGCTTTCCGCGGATTTCGGGCTGAAGGACGATATATCCACGATGCGTGTGGCGCAGAATCAGAATGTTTTCTCCGTCAAAAAGGCGGATGAGGATACCGAGGCGGAATGGCAGAAGGTGCTTCCCGTTATGGATGAAGCGCTCGCGGCATTCACGGCGGAGCGCGAACGCGAGGGCGAAAATATGCGCGCCGACATTGCCGCAAAGAAAGAGCGCGTCAAGGCGCTTGCCGGGCAGATAGCTCCTATCTCGGAGGAAAACAAGGCGGCGCAGTTCGCTTCCGTTTCGGAGCGTATACGCGCACTTGCGGGAGATATCCCACTCGATGAAAACCGCCTGCTGACGGAATGTGCGATATATGCGGACAAAATCGCTGTAGATGAGGAGATTGTGCGCCTCGCTTCCCACTTTGAAGCGTTCGATTCATTCCTCTGCAGCAGTGAGCCTGTCGGCAGAAAGCTCGATTTCCTGCTTCAGGAGATGAACAGAGAGACAAACACGATAGGCTCGAAATCAAACGATTCGCGCATAGCAAAGCTCGTGATAGAAATGAAGAGCGAGCTGGAAAAGATACGCGAGCAGATACAGAATATAGAATAAGCGCGGAAAGGAAAACGGCAATATGAAATTTATAAACATAGGCTTCGGCAATATGGTGGCGGCACACCGCGTGGTGACTTTCGTTTCCCCCGATTCCGCTCCGATAAAGCGTCTCGTGCAGGATGCGCGCGACGCAGGCAGGGTGATAGACGTCTCCTGCGGCAGAAGAACGCGATGCGTCATCATAACGGACAGCGACCATGTGATACTCTCGGCTATCCAGCCGGAAACGATATCAAACCGTCTCGGCGGTATGCTCGAGCAGGAGGATGACGAGGAGGAGGACGAATGAAAAGAGGACTTCTCTTTGTGGTTTCGGGTCCCTCCGGCTGCGGAAAGGGAACAGTTGTTTCGCTTCTGCAAAAGGAGCATGATTTTGCCGTTTCCGTTTCGGCGACGACCCGCTCTCCGAGAGAGGGAGAGACAGACGGCGTACATTACCATTTCTGGACGCATGAGCGCTTCAATAAGGCTATCGCCGATGGTGAAATGCTCGAATATACACTCTACAGCGGAAGCGGCAGATATTACGGAACTCCGAAAGCGCATATAGCCGAGGAGCTGGAGAACGGCAGAGATATTATTCTCGAAATAGAAGTGGACGGGGCTATGCAGATAAAAAGGCGCATGCCGGAGGCAATACTCGTTTTCATGGTACCGCCGAGTATGAAAGCGTTGCGTGCGAGACTCATCGGCAGAGGCACGGAGAGCGCCGATGTCATAGAGGCAAGAATAGGGCGCGCATACGAAGAACTGCGGCTCGCGCACTGCTATGATTATATAATAGTGAACGGCGAAAATTCAATTGAGGAAACGGTGCGCAAGATGCTTGACATCGCCGCGGCGGAAAGATTCCGCACGGCAAGGAATACCGATTTTATTAACACGCTTATTTCAGAGCAAGGAAAGGAATAAACCAAAATGAAAAAACAGCAGGTAAATACGCAGACAATGATAACACCCTCAATAGAGGAGCTGACAAAGGGAAAAATGAACCGCTATGCGCTCGTCATGGCTACGGCGAAGGCGGCAAAGATAGTTACCGACGAGTATATCGAGCAGCGTGAAGCGGCTGAGAAGAAGATAGCCAATAAGGAGACGGATAAGCCGCTTTCCGCGCTGATAGACCCCGAGCTTCGCGATAAAAAGGCTGTCCGCAACGCCGTGAACAGAATGTATGACGGCGAGATTATTATCAAAGAGCCGGAAGAGCTGGAAGAAGCTGACGAAGAGACTCTGGGATGAGCGAAAAGCTGCGGACGGCGGGCGTGCATCTGCTCGACCTGCCGTTTCATCTGGATAGCGAGTACACATATTATGTGCCGCAGTCGGCGGGAGAGGTGAAAATCGGCTCGCTCGTATTTGTCCCCTTCGGCAGGGCAAATGTCAGGCATGCCGCGGTGGTCACCTCGCTTGACCCCGAAACGGATATGGAGCATCTCAAGCCGATACTCGGAGCTATGAGCGACGAACTGCGGCTCTCGGAGTCGCTCCTTGCGCTTTGCCGTTTCGTCTGCGAGCGCACCGTCTGCCCGATGGGCGATGCCGTGAAAAGAATAATCCCTGCGGAGGCTCTCTCACGCTCGGATGAGCTTTTTTTCATAAACGATGATGCGCCGGAGGCGGAGTTCAATGCGAAATCGCGCCTTGTGCTCGATTATGTGGCATCGCGTTGCGAGGGCGTCACTGCGGAGCAGGCGGAAAAGGCTCTCGGAGCCGACAGCGCTGTGCTTCTCCGCTCGCTTCTTCGCGAGGGAGCGCTCCGCTCGGAGCTTTTCATCCGCGAGGCGGCAAGCGCGAATATTTCCGTGATATACGCCTGTGAGGATGCCGACACGGGCAAGCTTCTCGCGGCGAGAACACCCGCGGCGCAGAAGGAGATATTTTCTCTCGTTTCCGAGAGCGACGGCATTGAGCTTTCGGAGCTGACGGCGCTCGGCTATACCTCGGCGCAGGTGAAGGCACTCGTCAAAAAAGGGCTCGTGCGCGAGGAAAAATGCGAATATTACAGAAACCCATATGAAAATCTCGATGCCACGCCGCACCGCGAGCCTGTACTCTCGGAGGAGCAGGCGCGGGCAAAGAATCTGCTCTATGCGCTGACTCTGGACGGCAAGCCCCACGCGGCGCTTCTGCACGGAGTTACGGGGAGCGGCAAAACAAGCGTTGTGCTTTCGCTCTGCCGCAACATCATCGACGACGACAGAACAGCGATAGTTCTTGTCCCCGAGATAGCGCTGACATGGCAGTCCGTTTCGGCATTCGCCGCTGTTTTCGGCGGCAGACTCGCCGTTATACATTCGCGGCTCTCGGGCGGAGAGCGTCTCGATACCTTCCGCAGAATAAGGCGCGGCGAGGTCGATATCGTTCTCGGCACGAGAAGCGCCGTTTTCGCTCCGCTCGAGCGGCTCGGCGCAATAATCATAGATGAGGAGCAGGAGCACACATATAAGTCGGAGCAGTCGCCGAAATATCATGCGCGCGATATCGCGAGATACCGCTGTGCGGAGTCGGGCGCGCTGATGCTCCTTTGCAGTGCCACTCCCTCTGTGGAAAGCTACGAAAAAGCGAAGCGCGGGGTCTACACCCTCGTGGAGCTGAAAAACCGCTACGGGACAGCACGCCTGCCCGAGGTTATCATCTCGGATATGCGAAAGGCGGCTTCTCCCGAGAGCTACATAGGCGAGGATCTGCGCCGCGAGCTTGAGAGAACGCTCCGCGCAGGCGAGCAGGCAGTTCTCTTTCTCAACAGGCGCGGCTACAGCAGCTATATGTCCTGCCGCCTCTGCGGCGAGGCTGTGCTCTGCCCGCATTGCTCCGTTTCGTTGACATATCATAAGAAGCGCGGCGGGAAAGGTTATCTCTCCTGCCACTACTGCGGATATCGCAGAGAGGTGCCCTCTGTCTGCCCCTCGTGCGGGAGCGAACACCTTTCGCTCGGCGGCTTCGGCACGCAGAAGATAGAGGATGAGCTTTGCACGCTCTTTCCCGATGCACGCGTTATGCGTATGGATGCGGATACTACGCGCGGCAGATTTTCGCAGGACGAAATATGCGAAAAATTCCGCAATCGCGAGGCGGATATTCTCATCGGCACGCAGATGGTGACTAAGGGACATAATTTCCCATCGGTCACACTCGTCGGCATCGTGGCGGCGGACAATTCGCTCTTCATGGATGATTTCCGCGCGGGAGAGCGGACATTTTCGCTGATAACGCAAGCTGTAGGAAGATCCGGCAGAGGCGCCGCCCCCGGCAAGGCTGTTATCCAGACCTCAAATCCCGATAATCCGACAATATGCCTTGCCGCAAGGCAGGATTATATCGCCTTCTACGAAAACGATATCGCCATGCGCCGCGCGATGAGCTTTCCACCCTATTGCGATATGGCGGTGCTCGCCGTTTCGGGCACGGAGGAAAATCGCGTGCGCGATATAGCGGCGTCTCTCTCGGAGCGCCTGCGTTCGCTCTGCACGGGAGAATTTTCCGATTGCCGCGGTGTGATATTCGGTCCCTTTGAAGCCGATATATATAAGATAAACGAAAAATACCGCATGAGAATGGTGATAAAATTCCGCGAAAACAGGCGGTGGCGTCTGCTTTTCGCCACGCTGATGAAGGAATTCGGCAAATATACCTCGCAGTCGCTCTCTGTCGGTATAGATATAAATCCAAGCACCGTTTGATTTACGGAGGTAGAAAGATGGCACTACTCAATATACTCAAAGAAGGAGAGGAAGCACTGCGCAAGAAGAGCCGTCCCCTCGACAAAATAACGGAACGCACGTGCACGCTCCTCGACGATATGCTCGAAACCATGCGAAATGCCGACGGAGTCGGGCTTGCCGCTCCGCAGGTCGGCGTACTCCGCCGCATCGTGGTGATAGAGGTGGAGCCGGGCGAGGTCATAGAACTGATAAATCCCGAGATAATATATTCCTCCGGCTCGCAGACGGGGCTTGAGGGATGTCTCTCGATCCCGGGCAAAAACGGGATATGCACGCGCCCCTCTTATGTAAAGGTGCGTGCGCTGGACAGAGAGGGAAACGAGCGCGAATACGAGGGCACGGGACTGCTCGCGCGTTGCTTCTGCCACGAGATAGACCATCTCGACGGCAGGCTCTATCCCGATATAGCCGACAGGATGATGACGCCTGAGGAAGTAGCCGAATATTACGCGGAGGATGATAAATGAGAATAGTTTTCATGGGTACGCCCGAGTTTGCCTCGGCGGCGCTCGGTGCGCTCATAGCTTCGCCCTACGGAGCCGATATCGTCGGCGTCGTCACGCGGCAGGATAAGCCGAAAAACCGCGGTCATGTCATGACCCCGCCGCCCGTGAAGGTACTGGCGCAGGCGCACGGCATTCCCGTATATCAGCCGCAGAACCTGAAGGCGGAAAACTTCGCCGATACGCTCACTGCCCTTGCCCCCGATATAATCATCGTCGCGGCATACGGGCGCATACTGCCGAAATATGTGCTTGACGCACCGCGCTTCGGTTGCATCAATATTCACGGCTCACTGCTCCCGAAATACCGCGGTGCCGCGCCCATACAGCGTGCCATCATGGCGGGAGAAAAAGAACTCGGCATCACTCTCATGTATATGGCAGAGGGAGTTGACACGGGCGATATGATAGCGAAAAGCTCGTATTTCCCCGATGAAAACGACAATTTCGGAAAGATACACGATACGCTTGCGAAAATGGGCGCCGACCTGCTCGTCCGTACACTTCCCGATATTTTTGCGGGAAAGGCGACAAGAGAAAAGCAGGATGACGCGCTCTCAAATTACGCGGCAAAAATAGAAAAAGAGGACGCGAAGATAGATTGCTCCGCCACGGCAAAAGAGGTGCACGATAAAATCCGCGCGCTCTCGCCGGAGCCTGCGGCATATGCTCTGCTCGGCGGTGCCTCGCTGAAAATAACCGAGGCGGAGCGCACAGACCTGCCCGCAGAAGGCGAGGCGGGACTTGTCACCGCTCTCGACGCGAAAAAGAGCGGCGCGATATATGTAAACTGCGCGGACTTCAAAATAAAGCTTCTGCGGCTCATACCCGAGGGCAAAAAGGAAATGAGCGCGGGCGATTTTATAAGAGGCAGAAAAATAGAGGCGGGGCAGAAGCTCGAATGAGCGCCCGCAACGGAAGGAACGAAATATGACTGCAAGAGAAGCGGCGTTTCTCTCGCTGCAAAAGTACCGCGGAAGCGGCAAATATTCAAATATAGAGCTTTCGGGCAGCATAGAGCGGCTCGGGCTGGAGGGCGCGGAAAAGGCACTCTATACAGCGCTTTTTTACGGCGTTATCGAAAGGGAAATCACGCTCGATTATTTCATCTCGCGCCTCTCGGAGCGCAGAGTGGACGATATAGACCGCGATGTGCGCACGATTCTGGAGCTCGGCATATATCAGCTTGAATATATGGACAAAATCCCCGAGTCCGCCGCCGTGAACGAGAGCGTGAAGCTTGCCCGCCGTTTCTACGCGAGAAAGAACAGCGAGGCATTTATCAACGCTGTCCTGCGCAGCTTCATACGCAAGAGAAAGAATATTTCCCTACCGAAAAAGGAGGATAACTACATAAAATATCTTTCCGTCTGCTATTCGCTGCCCGAGTGGATATGCTCGCTCTGGTGCGACGCCTACGGAAAGGCACGCGCGGAAAAGGCGGCGGCAGGCACGCTCTGCCATCCGACGATGACACTGCGTGCAAATACGCTGAAAATAAGCCGCGACGACCTTGTGCAGAGACTTACGGCGGCAGGTATTCCATGCGTTCCCTGTAAGGGAGCGGCGTGCGGCATACGCCTCTCAAACCATGTGCCGCTGGATAAGCTCGCGGAATTTGACGGGCTTTACTTCGTGCAGGACGAGGCTTCGCAGATAGCCGTCTCGGCACTCGGCGCAAAGCGCGGCGAAACCGTGCTCGATATGTGTGCCTGTCCCGGCGGCAAGAGCTTCGGCATAGCCATGGGTATGGAAAACGAGGGGCGCATCCTTGCCTTTGACCTGCATAAAAACAAGCTTTCGCTCATAGAGAGAGCGGCGGAGAAGCTCGGCATAGGCATAATCGAAACAGGCGAAAACAACGCTTCCGTCTACCGCGAGGATATGCCGGCGGCAGACCGCATACTCTGCGATGTCCCCTGCTCGGGACTCGGCGTCATCGCAAAAAAACCCGATATCAAATACAAAAACCGCGAGGATATAGAGCGTCTGCCTTCCCTGCAAAAGAAGATTCTCGAGACGAGCGCGCGCTACCTCAGGGTCGGCGGCACTCTCGTCTATTCGACCTGCACGCTGAGTCCCGCGGAGAATAAAAATATAGTCTCGGCTTTTCTCTCGGAGAATGCGGATTTTGAGCTTTGCACTTTCCGCGCGGGCGGCGCGGAGTGCGCCGGCATGCTTGAGCTTATCCCGGGCGAGACGACGGACGGCTTCTTCATAGCCAAAATGAAAAAGGTGAAATAAATGGCACAGGCAGAAAGAAAATACGACCTTGCGAGCATGACGCTCTCCGAGCTTACCGAATATATAATATCCCTCGGCGAGCCGAAATACCGCGCAAAGCAGATTTTCGACTGGATAAACAAAGGCGAAAACTACTCCGGAATGAAAAATGTCCCTGCGGCGCTTAAAGATAAGCTTATCGCCGACGGCGCTTTCATCGCGGGAATGAAGACAGAACGCAAGCAGGTCTCGGCGGACGGGACGGTGAAGTATCTTTTTTCGGCGGACGACGGCGAAAAGATAGAATCGGTTCTCATGTCGTATAAGCACGGGCATACCATCTGCATTTCCTCCGAGGCGGGTTGCGCCATGGGATGCAAATTCTGCGCCTCCACGCTCGGCGGACTCTCGCGCAGACTTCTCCCCTCGGAAATGCTCATGCAGGTCATAATGGCACAGAAGGACGCAGGCGAGCGCATATCGAATATCGTGCTCATGGGCATCGGCGAGCCGCTCGATAATTATGACAATGTGCTGAAATTTCTGCGGCTTGTCGGCAGTCCCGATTCACTGAATATCGGCTATCGCCATATCTCGCTCTCGACCTGCGGTATTGTTGATAAGATAGAAAAGCTCGCGGATGAGGGGCTTCCGATAACGCTTTCCGTTTCGCTCCATGCATATGACGACGAAACGAGAAGCGCACTCATGCCGATAAACAAGAAATGGTGCATTGCGGAGCTGCTTTCCGCCTGCGGCAGGTATTTTGCGAAAACAGGGCGGCGCATCTCCTTTGAATATACGCTCATCGCAGGCAAAAACGACAGTGAGGGCGGCGCGAAAAAGCTTGCCCGTGTGCTGAAAACCTACTGCGGCGATATGCCGCTCCATGTAAATCTCATACCCGTAAACAATGTCACGGAGCGCGGACTCCTCCCAAGCAGCAGAGAGGGCGCGGAGCGTTTCGCGGCGATACTGGAGGGCGAGCACATAACGGCGACGATACGCCGCAAGCTCGGCTCGGATATAGATGCCTCCTGCGGTCAGCTCCGCGCAAAGGCGGCAAAGAATTGATTCCCGATATCTTGAAAGGAAAGGCTTTTTATGGTATTTTTTGGTAGAAGCGATGTGGGTCTGCGCAGACAGATAAATCAGGACTGCTTCTCATGCATGCGCATATGGGGCGGCGAAGCCGTTCTGCTCGCCGTTTGCGACGGAATGGGCGGTCATAAAGCAGGCGAAATAGCCAGCCAGAAGGCGATGGCTGTCTTTTGCGATAAGATAGTCGGCAATCCCTGCATAGAGGAACAGCCGGAAAAGGCACGTGTCGCCATCCGCAAAACGATGACCATAGCCGCTTCTGCCGCAAACAGAACCGTGTATGAAATGTCAAACCGTTTTGAGGAGCTTGCCGGCATGGGCACTACACTCGTCGCGGCGATAGTATACGGCGGCGTGCTCTACGCGATAAATATAGGCGACAGCAGAGCCTATATAGTCACGCGCAGAGAGGCTTTTCAGATTACGCGCGACCACTCCTTCGTGCAATACCTGATAAAGGAAAAAAAGCTCACGGAGGAAGAAGCGAAATATTATCCCCATAAAAATGTGATAACAAGGGCAATCGGCATAAACGATTCCATAGAGATAGACTTTTTCCATGCAAATCTGCGCTCATGGGGCACGGGATATTTGCTCCTTTGCAGTGACGGACTTACAAATTATGCGGAAAGCAGTGACCTTGTAAATATAATCTGTACTCAGACAAAGGCGGACAGAGTTTCACCCGAGGGAGAGCTTGCGAGAAAAACAGAGCAGCTCATAGCCTTTGCAAACAAAAAGGGCGGCGGCGATAATATAACAGCCGTTCTTGCCAAATTCTGATGGGATTATATGAGAGGTTAAAAATGAAAGCAGACGCATACAATAAATACATAGGTCAGGTTTTTGACCGCAGATACAAAATAGTAAAAACCATCGGAATCGGCGGCATGGCGGTCGTTTTCGAGGCGTATGACATAACGACGGGCAAGCGTGTCGCCATAAAAATGCTCAAGGATACGATAGAGAACGATACGCAGGCAATACGTCGATTTATCAACGAATCCCGAGCTATTTCGATGATGGACAGCGACAATATAGTAAAAATCTATTATGTTTCCGTTTCGGGTCCGCATAAATTCATCGCCATGGAATATATCGACGGCATCACCCTGCGCGAATATATGAACCATAAGGGCATGGTTTCATGGAGCGAAACGGTGGAATTTGCCATTCAGATACTCACCGCACTCGGTCATGCGCACAGCAAGGGCATCATCCATCGCGATATCAAGCCGCAGAATATCATGCTTACAGAGGGCGGCTATGTCAAGGTGACGGATTTCGGCATAGCGAAGATTCCGAAAGCGGAAACGCTCACGATGATAGACAAGGCGATAGGCACCGTTTATTACATAAGCCCCGAGCAGGCGCGCGGACTCAAAATAGACGCGAGAAGTGACCTTTATTCGCTGGGCATCATGATGTATGAAATGGTGACGGGCAGGCTTCCTTTCGTAGGCGAGGCGGCGATATCCGTGCTTGTTTCGCACATGAACGAAATGCCCAAGCCTCCGACGATGTATAATCCGAATATACCGAAGGGGCTGGAGCAGATTATTCTCTGCATGCTGGAGAAGGATCCCGAAAACAGATATCAGAGCGCATCGCAGGTGATAAGACAGCTGAATCAGCTCAAGAAAAACCCGACGGTAATATTCCCTCAGCGCCGCCCGACAATGAAAACACCCACCTCGGAAACCGTCATAGACAAGACTAAGGAACGCGAGAGGCTTCTCTACGGCAATTCGACGGGCGAGATGCGAAAGGCGCCGACATCAGAAGGCATACGCATAGGAAATATTCCCGTCTCTCCGCGCAATAACTCAAACACGCAGGAAGCAACAGCACCGAACATTCCTTTTCCGGGTGCCAAGCCGAGGAGAGGAAAAAGCTCGTCCTTTGCACTTGTCGTGGTCGTATGCGTAATTTTTGTGGCTCTGGCTCTCGTGGGGCTCGGCATGATTTTCGGTATGCTCATATCGGGCAGAGCACCCGCGATGCTTTTGTCGATAATGCCGCATGAGAAAATAAATATATTCACCGCGCTCATGCAGGCAGCAAAAAACACGGCGGGTATATTATAATATGAAGAACGAAATAAGCGGAATAATAATCCGCGGGCTCGGCGGACTCTATGATGTGCTCTGCGGCAAAGAGATAATCTCCTGCCGCGCACGCGGAGTTTTCCGCCATGAGAAAACCTCGGCGCAGGCGGGCGACAGGGTTGTGATAGCTTATGACGGCGAAAATAAAAACGCGGGTTATGTCATAGATAAGATATTGCCGCGCAAAAATCTGCTCATACGCCCCGCGCTTGCAAATACGGATGTGCTTTTTATCGCGTTTGCACCGTCGCATCCGGAGCCGGATCTGCTCGGCACAGATAAGCTGACGGCTATCGCCGTGCATAACGGGATAACGCCTGTCATCGTGATAACAAAAGCCGATATAGACAGAAAAAAAGCGGAGGAATATCGCAGAATATATGAAAAATGCGGCTTCACCGTTTTGCTCACCTCGTCTGTCGACGGGGAAGGAATGAGCGCCGTGCGCGATTATATATGCACGAGAGGCGAGGACGAAATATTTGCTTTTGCGGGTGCTTCGGGTGTCGGCAAATCGACGCTTATCGGCAGTATTTTTTCCGAGCTGAAGCTCGAAACGGGCAGAATAAGCGAAAAAACGGCGCGCGGCAGACATACTACCCGCGCAGTGACGCTGTTTTCATGTGATTGCGGCGGAGAGCGGATGTTTATTGCCGATACCCCGGGATTTTCCATGCTGGATTTCATAAACTTCAACTTTTTCGGGCTGGATGAACTTGTGTATACCTTTCCCGAATTTGAAAAATATCTCGGGGGTTGCCGATATCGCGGCTGTACCCATACAAAAGAAGAGGGCTGCGCCGTGCTTGCGGCAGTGGCGGAGGGCGCTGTGCCGAAAAGCCGCCATGATAGCTACCTTGCTATATATGAGGAACTGAAAAAGGTTCCGGAATGGAAGAGAAAAGCAATTGAGAGCGGGAGATAAATCCTGCTCTCTTTTTCTGCTTTCTTCTTTGATTTTTGCCACTCACTTAAATTTTCGCTTGCTAATTAAAGTTTAGGTCAAGCCTTTTTCAAAAGGCGTCGCGGTCGGGGGATTGACACATATGCGAAGCATGTGTGTCGGCGTCGCCGAGACGGGGGTACGCGGAGTCCTCGTCGCGCTCCGCAGAGCGCGAAATTTCATTTCGGCGTTTTCTTTTTTATAGCTTTTTCTTTTGCGCCTTCTTCGTCAAAAGAAAAAGCGGATGAAAGATTTGATTTCTTGTTTTGGCTGTTGACGGGACTTAGCTCTATCGTAGGGCGGGAATTGACCGATTCGCGAAGCGAACGCGGTCGGCGTCGCCGAGACAGGGTATTGGAGTTTGGGTGCGGGACTGGGTGCAAACATAGCGAGATAAATGTTATTTTGATAGTCTCGTCAGCGCACGGACTACAGCCACGCCCGCGCAACCCATTATCCAGCGGGCGTGCAGACAATGCGTGCACGAATCTGCTCGGCTTCCTCGTGCACTTTGTTCGCACGCGTGGTATGGCTGAAGTCACGGAGAGTGGCAAAACTACCGATTTTTACATTGCTTCTTTACCGCACACACTTGCCACGCATGGCTCGTGCGACTAACTCGTGCACGCCGCCGGTGGTTCGGAAGGAGGACGGCGTGAGTCCTCCTTGCTGACTTTTGGTACTTTTCTTCACAGAAAAGTACGATAAAGAAATCATCTTTAAGTTTCTTCACCGGAGACCACCAACAGTCTTTGGCAAGATAAAAATTCAAGCACCGATAGCAGGCAAAATAAAAAAATATCCACCTATTCCGTCAGATGAGCGCATCCGACACCGTAAACAGGAAAAAAGCGAAATTTTTTTCCTGTTTTTTTATTTTTTTCTCAAAAAGCTATTGTAATTTCAGAGAATATCAGCTATAATATAGTAAAAGTGGTGCCAAGTGGTGTGAAGTGGTGAATTTTCCACAGAGTTTTCCACTTTTCCACAGGCAAGCGTTTTTCGCAGGCATCAGATTTCAAAGAAAAGGAGGCGTTTATCCGTGTTTTTAGGCGAGTATTCACACACAGTCGATTCCAAAGGCAGAGTTTTCATTCCCGCGAAGTACCGCGATGAGCTCGGCACAAAGTTTGTCATAACCAAAGGAACGGATAAGTGCCTTTCCGTCTACCCAATGGAATACTGGAATGCCTATGTTGCCAAAATAGAAGCTCTGCCTACTGCTCAGGCGGCTAAAATACGCCGTTTCGTTTTCGCTCAGGCGTGCGATGTGGAGCAGGATTCTCAGGGGCGCGCACTTCTCTCTCAGAGCCTGCGCGACTATGCGGAAATAGGCGGCAGTGCCGTCGTCATCGGTCTCGGCTCATATCTCGAAATATGGTCCGAAGAAAACTGGAAGTCAGCCTCCACGGGTGAGGACGCCAAGGAAGTCGAAGAGCTGATGATAGAGCTGGGCTTCTGATTATGGAAGAGATAAATTTTTCACATTACTCCGTTATGCTCGGGGAATGCATAGATATACTTGATATAAAACCTGACGGCATATATGTCGACTGTACGCTTGGCGGCGGCGGTCATTCGCTGGAGATAGCAAAAAGGCTCACCGCCGGCGGCAGGCTTATCTGCATAGATACAGACGAATGTGCCATTCGGGCGGCAAAAAAGCGCCTCTGCGACTACAGCGACAGGATAACATTCGTCCACGGCAATTTTTCCGATATATCGGAAATCCTGCGCGACCTCGGCATTGACGGCATCGACGGCGCAATAATAGACCTCGGCGTTTCTTCATATCAGCTTGATACGCCCGAGCGAGGCTTCTCATACAATACCGACGCTCCGCTCGATATGCGCATGAATGCCGAGGGCTCACCCGAAAAGTCAAAGAGCGCATACACCGTAGTCAATACATACAGCGAGAGTGAGCTTCGCCGCATCCTCTTTGAATACGGAGAGGAAAACTTCGCGCCGAAGATAGCTTCTGCCATAGTAAAAGCGAGAGAGGGCGCACCTATAAAAACAACTCTCGAGCTTGTCGATATAATAAAAAGCGTGATGCCGAAAAAGGCGCTCGCCGTCGGTCATCATCCGGCGAAGAGAACCTTTCAGGCGATAAGGATAGAGGTAAACAACGAGCTTGATATCATCGCGCCCACGCTCCGAGCACTTATCGGAGCCATGAAAAGCGGCGGCGTGCTCGCGGTGCTCACCTTCCATTCGCTTGAGGACAGAGCCGTAAAAAAAACCTTTGCGGAGCTGGCGCAGGGTTGCACCTGTCCGCCTTCATTTCCCGTCTGCATCTGCGGAAACAAACCAAAAATAGAAATACTTACAAGAAAGCCCGTTCTTCCCTCGGCGGAGGAGTTGGCTGAAAACAACCGCTCGCACAGCGCAAAGCTGCGCGCGGCAAGAAAAATATAGAAAAACAAGTCTTTTTCGGAAAGGGTCAAGTCATGGAAAAGAAGAGAAAAAAATCCGGCAATATCGGAAGCTTCGTCAAAAAATATATGACAGATGTGTCGAGCGGCGGCGTTAAATACAGCACCGTAAAAACAGGCGAAAAGAAGAAATTTCCCATATACATCGCGGCTTGTGCCCTGCTTATCACGGCTATGCTCATGTTTATAGTTTTTTCGTTTGTTCAGGTGGCGCAGCTCCGCTCCGATATAAACAAGATAAACTCCAACATATCCAAAATGGAAAAAGATATAAGCTCGCGCGAGCGCGATATCGACGCAAAATACAAGGATGTCGATTTCGAGGCGCGTGCAAGGGAGCTCGGTATGACAGACAGCAAATATATGCAATATCTGCCCCGCGATACGGAAAATACGGTAAACATGGTAGTATACGGAAATAAGGAAAGCAAAAAATCATCAGGCTCACTTCTCTCCGCTATAGGCCGCGGCTTTTCAAAGCTGATAGAATTTATGAACTGAAAGGAATAAATTTTTTCGGCGCAAATATAAATATACAAGTACAAAGCTTTGAGTGAGTGGGGAGAATGGTAAAATATGCTCTTTGCTCACTTTGTTTTAGAAAAGATGGAGGGCGAAAATGAGCGGGAAGCCGAACGAAAAACCCGATTCCCTTATAGGGCGTACAAGCAGAAGCATGCGGGTGCGCTCTCTTTCAGTCATTTGCGCCGCTACATTTATCGCGGCTGTACTCATCGGAAGACTGATATATCTGCAGATAGTGCGCAATGAGCACTACAAAAGGCTTGTTCTCGAACAGATGATATATGAGGTTTCCACGGGAAGCGCACGCGGCACGATATATGACAGAAATCATGTTGCCCTCGCGACAAATTATACCACGGAGCGCGTTTTCATATCGCCCTACGATATGAAAGATGACGCTCAGCGCGAGCTCGTGGCAAAGGGTCTCTCCGATATACTCGGCGTCGATTACGACACGATAATAGAAAAGACAAAGAAAGTCAAAAGAAAAGACGAAACGATAAAGAAAAATGTCGAGAAAGAGGACGCCGACAAGGTGCGCCGGTTTATCCTCGACAATGACCTTGCGGAATGCGTCCACCTTGTGGAAACGGCATCGCGCATATATCCCTACAGCTCGCTCGCCTCTCATGTCATAGGCTTCTGCGGCGCGGACGGCGGTCTCTACGGGCTGGAATATCAGTATGACAAGCTGCTCACGGGTGTGAGCGGCAGGATAGTCTCCGCACAGAACGGCAAGGGCGGCGAAATGCCCTATCGGTACGAGCAGTACATAGACGCAAAAAACGGCGCAAACCTCGTTACTACCATAGACTACAAAATTCAGAGCTATCTCGAAAAATATCTCGAGCAGGCTGTCATAGAGTCGGGTGCTAAGTCCCGCGCCTGCGGCATAGTCATGGACCCCAAAACAGGCGAAATCTATGCTATGGCAACTTATCCCTATTTTGACCTCAATTCACCCTACACCGCGGTTTCTTATTATCAGAGCGAGCTGACAGCGGCGGAACAGACCTACGGCAAGGACAGCGAAAAATACAGGAGCGCCGTTTCCAATGTGCTCTTCAAAACATGGAACAACAAGGCGATAACCGAAACATATGAGCCCGGCTCCACCTCCAAGGTATTTACGACATCGATGGCGCTCGAGGAGGGCAAGGCAACGCTCTCCGATACCTTCTACTGCAAGGGCTACTACAATGTAGCCGGCTGGTCTCGCCCGATAAAATGCCACAAGACGACAGGACACGGCACGCTCGATTTTTCGGGTGCGCTTCAGCAATCCTGCAACCCCGCTATGATGATGCTCGCAGAGCGCATCGGAGCGACCTCGTTTATAAATTACTTCTGCAATTTCGGACTGAATGAAAAAACAGGCATAGATCTCCCAGGCGAAGGCTCTTCCATCTATAAAGAGAGCCTCAGCGGCGTAGACCTCGCGGTTTATTCCTTCGGTCAGAGATATAACGTAACGGCAATCCAACAGATAACAGCCGTTGCAGCCGTGGCAAACGGCGGAAATCTCGTCACTCCGCATCTCGTAAAGGAAATAGCGGATGACGACGGGAATATACTCGCTTCATTCGGCACTACGGTAAAGCGTCAGGTAATCAGCGCCTCCACCTCTGCCACGATAAGCAAAATACTTGCGGACGGCGTTTCCGGAAACGGCGGCGCACGCAATGCCTATGTTGCGGGCTACAAGGTAGCGGCAAAGACCGGTACATCGGAAAAAGGCACGGGCGGCGGCAGAATAGCTTCCACCGTAGCTTATGCTCCCGCAGACGACCCGCAGGTCATCTGCATAATCATCGTAGACGAGCCGACGATTGGTTCCGTCTACGGCAGTACCGTCGCGGCACCCTATGTTTCAAAGGTGCTCTCCGAGGTACTTCCCTATCTCGGCATAGAACCGGAATATGCGAACGGCGAAATGATAACTCTCGAAAATCTGCGCGGCTCCTCACTCGATGCGGCAAAATCAAGACTCGGCAAGCTCGGGCTTTCATATGAGATTGTCGGAAGCGGAAGCAGCGTAGTAAATCAGGTGCCTGCCTCGGGCAGTAAAATGTCCGTGAAAAACGGCAAGGTTATACTCTATACGGAAGCCGAGGCGGAGAAGCTCACCGCTGTCGTCCCGAAGGTTATCGGGCTCACGGCGCAGGCGGCAAATACGCTCCTCACAGATGCCGGCTTCAATGTAAAGATAGAAGGCGCTACAGGCAGTCCCGATTCAGTTGTTGTGTCGCAATCGCTTGCAGTCGGTACCGTCACCGAAAAGGGCACGGTGATAACGATAGATATGCGCCACATGGACGCAACGGACTAAAATAAAAATGCGCATGACGCGGATGTTGAAAATACAAAATATTTTTGACGGAGGCGTTATATGAAGCTCTCGGATATAATTTTACAAAGCGAAGTACTCCTTTCGCACGGCGATACGGAGTGTTGTGAAGTGCGCGGCATAGCGGAAAATGCAGATGCGGCGCAGGCGGGCGATGTGCTCTTTGTGAGAACAACATCACCGGAAATATACAAAAAAGCAAGAAATCTCGGCGTGACAGCCATTATCACGGGCTACGGCGAATATACGGAGCCGGATGTGCCCGCCTTGTGGGTATCGAATGTCCGTGCCGCGCTTGCTCTCGCACATCTGCGCATGCACGGAAATCCTCAAAAGGATATGCGGTTTATCGGCATAACGGGCACAAACGGAAAATCCACCGTCTGCCTGATGACAGCGCATATTCTGCGAAAGGCAGGGCATCGCGTCGGCATCATCGGCACGCTCTTCTGCGACTGCGGCATGGGGCAGGTGAGCAGTGATTACACTACCCCGCCGCCCGCGCTGCTCGCTTCCGAGCTTGCCGAAATGCACAAAAACGGAATAGATACCGTAGTCATGGAGGTTTCCTCTCATTCGCTTTCTCAGGAGCGCGTATACGGCATCGGTTTTGACATCGGCATCTTTACAAACCTCACTCATGACCATCTCGATTTTCACGGCAGCCCCGATGAATACGCAAGTGCAAAGGAAAAGCTCTTCCGGCGCAGTAAAATCAGTCTGATAAATATTGATGACAAGGCAGCATACCGCATGGCTTGGGCATCCGGCGGCGATGTTTTTTACTACGGAAAAGACCACAGAGCCGAATTTTACTTTGAAAATGAAAAAATTTCCGCAGGCGGCTCGGACTTTGATTTCTGCATTTCACCCGGCGGTATTTCACATAATATAAAAGAAAGCATATTGCCGCTCGGCGACTTCAATGTTTACAATGCGACGGCGGCGCTCGCCTGCGCGTATCTTTTCGGCATTTCCGAAGAGAAGCTCGCGGATGCGCTCGCTGATTTCCCGCCCGTGCGCGGCAGGATGGAACGCATATATGCAGGCGATTTTGATGTTATAGTCGATTATGCGCACACACCCGACGCACTCGGAAAAGCCGTTTCGGCTCTGCGCGAGGTATATGGCGGCAGGATAATCACGCTTTTCGGCTGCGGCGGCGACAGAGATAAAACAAAGCGTCCCGAGATGGGCGATATCGCGGCAAGCCTCTCCGACCTTGCGATAGTCACCTCCGACAATCCGAGAACAGAAGACCCCGCTGAAATAATCCGCGATATCTGCATGGGAATACGAAGCGAAAACTACATAACGGAAATAAACCGCGAAAAGGCGATAAAAATTGCCGTCTCGGCGGCAAAAAAAGGCGATGTTATACTCCTTGCCGGCAAGGGTCACGAGGAGTATATAATAGATAAAGAAGGAAAACACGATTTTTGCGAAAGAGAAACTGTACTCAAAATAATAAAGGAAAAGGATTAGAAAAATGTATCTTGGTTTATGTGATAACGGAATAAGCATTACCGATATAGCGCGTGTCGTAGAAGGGACACTTTACTCGAAAAATCCCGAGGATATAGCTTTCGGGGTCTCCATAGATTCCCGCACTATAAGTGAGGGAGATATATTCTTTGCCATAAAAGGCGAAAAATTTGACGGACACGATTTCATTCCCGCCGCGATAAAGGGCGGCACCTGTTGCGTCGTCGCCGAGCGAGCACCCGAGGAGGATATTCCGTACATCCTCGTTGCAGATACTACACGTGCGCTCGGACTGCTCGCGAGGGAATACCGACGCCGCTTCAGCACGATAACAGTAGCCGTGACAGGCAGCACAGGCAAAACAGCGACGAAAGAATTCATCTATTCCGTTCTCGACAGAAAATATAAGACAAACAAAACCGACGGCAATTTCAATAACGAAATAGGACTTCCGCTCACGCTTTTCAAGCTGAACATCACCTATAAGGCGATGGTTGTGGAGATGGGAATGAGCGCTCGCGGCGAGATAGAAAAGCTCTCGGCAATAGCCGAGCCGGATATAGCCGTCATTACAAATATCGGCTCCTCTCATATAGAAAATCTCGGCTCACGCGAAGCCATCCGTGATGCCAAACTCGAAATAATAAAGGGAATGAAGGAAGACGGCATCCTCATCCTCAACGGTGACGAACCTCTGCTCCGCAATATAAACACCGGCAAAATATGCAAAAAATATATCGGCATAGAAAATCCTCTCTGCCACTACAATGCAGTCAATATCCGCAAAACGGCAATGGGCTATCTCTTCGACCTCGATGTGCGAAACGGCGACTATATAGTAAAGGATATAGAAACAGCCGTGCGCGGCAGACACAATATATACAATGCGATGTGTGCCGTGGTCTGCGGCATGCTACTCGGCATCCCCGAGAGAGAGATAAAAGAGGGCATTCTCGGCTATGAGCCGGTGGCACTCCGCTCGCAGGTGGAAAGGCATGACGACTGCACCTTCATACTCGATTGCTACAATGCTTCACCCGAATCAATGGAAGCGGCTGTTGAGATTCTCGACGATGTGGCAAGCGAAAACGGCGGCAGGAGAGTCGCCGTACTCGGCGAAATGCTCGAGCTCGGCTCATATTCACATGAGCTGCATGAGAGGGTCGGCAAGGCTTATGCAAAAGGCGCGGACCTGCTGATAACAGTCGGCGAAAACGCAAAATATATAGCACACGGCGCAAAAGAAAGCGGTATGCCGGAGGAAAAAATCGCTTCTCTCGGCTATGACTGCCCCGAGCAGGCGGCGACCGACATACGCAAGCTCCTGCACAAGGGCGATACGGTTCTCTTTAAAGCAAGCCGCAGAGTCGCGCTCGAAAATGTGGCAAGGCTCATATAAAAGGCATCTGTATAAATCGTTTTTTATATTCTGACACATCATCATAAAATACTGAAAATCATTATCGGCACGGAGAAAAAGGTATGTATCTTTCTTTTATCATTTCACTTGTGATATGTCTTATTGCCTCGGCACTGCTCGGCAGATTTCTCATCCCCGTGCTGAAAAGCAAAAAGCTCGGGCAGAAAATTCTCGAGATAGGTCCGCGCTGGCACGCATCAAAAGAAGGCACACCTACCATGGGCGGCATCTTCTTCATCATTCCCTGCACCGTCGTCTGCGTAATTCTCTCCGTAGTCTTTTTTGATAAGCTCTCCGCGCCCATGCTGATAACTCTCGGTATGGCTGTCGCCTTCGGTCTTGTCGGCGTGACAGATGACCTGACAAAATTTGCAAAAAAGCGCAACGAAGGGCTGACCCCTTTTCAGAAAATGGCATTCCAGTTTATCGTCGCCGCTCTCTATCTTTTCCTTATGGCAAAAGCAGGCGCGATAGACACGAGTATCAGCCTAGCCATCATAAATAAAGAACTTGAGCTCGGATTTTTCTACTATGTTTTCTCGATACTTTTCATCGTCGGCATGGTAAACAGCGTAAATCTGACCGACGGCATCGATGGGCTCTGCGCCACGGTTTCAGCTGTGGTCTGCGCGTTCTTCGCTGTTTTTGCCTTCTCCGTCGGTGATATGGGAGCCGCCACATTCAGCGGTGCGGTAATAGGCGGACTGCTCGGCTTCCTTATATTCAATATATATCCCGCCAAGGTTTTCATGGGCGATACAGGCTCGCTTTTTCTCGGCGGCGCAGTCACCGGACTTGCATATATGCTGAAATATGAGCTTATCATTCTGCTCGTCGGCATAGTCTACTTCTGCGAGATAATGTCAGTCGTGCTTCAGGTTTCGTATTTCAGGCTCACGCACGGCAAGCGCCTCTTCAAAATGGCGCCCATACACCATCATTTCGAAAAGCTCGGCTTCTCGGAAAGCAAAATAGACCTCTGCGCATTTGCCATTACGGCAGTTTTCTGCATAGCGGCATTTTTTCTTATAAAATATTGATTTCCGCGCAAAATATATATCGGAGGTAATGGCATGACGGCTGAAAAAAAGCAAAAGAAAAAACCGGGACTTTTCGGCTTTTTTGCCATGCCTGAGGGCGAAGAAGTTACCATATACCGCGCAAAGCATGGGGTGGATATCCCCTTTCTTATAACAGTTATGCTCCTGCTCTGTTTCGGCTCGGTCATGATTTTCTCATCAAGCTACGTTTTCGCCGAAAAAAAATACGGCGACAGCTTTTTCTTCATCAAGAAGCAGATAGTATGGATGGTGGCGGGCATTATCGTCATGCTTGCCGCCTCTTGCGTTGACTATACTTTCGTAAAGAAAGCCACTCTCCCGATTTTTGCCGTGAGTTATCTTCTGCTCCTCGCCGTGCCTTTCGTGGGCAAAAACTGGAGCGGCGCCACGAGATGGATTAAAATAGGTCCCATACAGATTCAGCCTACGGAGATAATGAAATTTGCGCTGGCTCTGCTTCTCGCCTATTACATATCCATCGTCTCAACCAAGATAAAAACCTTCAAATACGGTATTCTTTTCCCTGCCATCATCATCTGCGTCGTATGCGGAACAACGGTTCTCGAGCACCATATGTCCGGAACGATAATCATATTTCTTATCGGTGCCGTAATGATATTCATATCCGGCGCGAGCATAAAATGGCTTGCCGCCATAGCCGGCACCGGTGCCGCCGCGGCGCTCTCGCTGATACTTTTCACAGACTATGCGAAATCGCGAATAGACGCATGGCTTCATCCCGAGGATTATCGACTCAGCGGCGGCTGGCAGCCCTATCAGAGCCTGCTTGCCATCGGCAGCGGCGGGCTTTTCGGCGTAGGGCTGGGAAACAGCTATCAGAAACATCTCTGGCTTCCCGAGCCGCAGAACGACTTCATCTTCTCAATAGTCTGCGAGGAACTGGGGCTTGTGGGCGCCGTCGCCGTGATAGTGCTTTTCATAGTGCTGATATGGCGCGGCTTTGTCATCGCCATGAACGCGCCCGATACATTCTCGTCCCTGCTCGTGATAGGACTTATCAGCAAGGTCGGCATACAGCTGCTGCTCAATATCGCCGTTGTCACGGTCAGCATTCCGACGACAGGCATTGCGCTTCCCTTCTTCAGCTACGGCGGAAGCGCACTGATAATGCAGCTCGGAGAAATGGGTATCATCCTATCAATCTCAAAATATTCATCTCAGAAACCGCTCTGATATAAGGAGGCAAAAAATGAAGGTTCTTCTCTCCGGCGGCGGCACGGCAGGTCACGTAAATCCCGCTCTCGCCATAGCCGACCTGATAAAGGCGCATGACAGAAACGCCGAGATAGCTTTCGTAGGCACCAAAAAAGGAATAGAAAACCGCCTTTGCGAAAAGGCGGGCTATCCTGTTTATCATATAGAAATGAAGGGGCTGAAAAGAAGCCTTTCCCTCTCGAATATCAAAACGGCATATTACTACTTCACTGCGCCGAGAAAGGCAAAAAAGCTCCTGCTCGAATACAAACCCGATATCGTGATAGGTACAGGCGGCTACGTCTGCTGGCCGCTTCTCTCGGCGGCGGCAAAGCTCGGCATACCGACGGCTCTGCATGAATCCAACGCCATCCCCGGCAAGGCTGTACGTATGCTTGCCGACAAGGTGGACAGAATATATGTAAATTTTGCCTCGACCATGGATTATTTCCCCGACAAAAGCAAAGTGCTCTTCGTCGGCAATCCAATGATGAAAAAAAGCACGGCAAAAATCCCCGAAAATATCCGCGAGATATTGAGCATCCCCGAGGGTACGGAAAAGATAGTCCTCTCCTTCGGCGGAAGCCTCGGCGCTATGCGGCTGAATTCCGAAATAATCGCGCTGATGAAGAATTTCACCTCACATCATCGTGAGGTTTTCCATATTCACGCCACGGGAAGCAGTACGCATGAAGAAACGCTTGCCGCTTTCAGGGCGGCGGGGCTTTCGGTCTTTCCGAATCTGCGCCTCACGGAATATATCTACGATATGCCTTACTGGGAGCGGCTCGCGGATGCGGTCATCTGCCGCGCGGGCGCGATGACCGTTTCGGAAATGGCGCTCCAGAAGAAGGCGTGTATACTCATTCCCTCGCCGAATGTTGTAAATAATCACCAGTATGAAAATGCAAAGCGGCTCGCCGACGCGGATGCCGTCATACTTATCGAGGAGAAGCATCTCACCCCCGATTTGCTCGAAAAAAGTCTCTGTGAAATTCTCTATGACGGCGAAAAGGCGGCGACAATGCGCGAAAACATCGCCTCCTTTGCAAAATCGGATTCAAACGAACTGATCTGGCGCGATATCAGAATACTTCTCAGCCGCGATATTATGACGCTCCTCGAGAGCAAATGATTTTCATACTCCACAGAGTGAGGAAAGAAAAATGACGAACAGAAACAAAACGCCGGAAATGACACGCCTGCGAAAGACCCATCGCCTGCTATGGCTCATTTTCATCGCGGCGGTGATCCTCTTCGCCGTGTGGTTTTTCGGCTTCTGCCGCATAAGGGAGATAGACGTCTCGGGCATTTCGTATTGCTCCGCGGAAAAGATAATCAACGACAGCGGCATAAAGCTCGGCTCTCATACATATGCCGTCAGCAAAGGTAAAATCGCCGAAAAAATCAAAGGCGAAAATATCTATGTGCGCTCCGTCACCGTGCGCCGCACCCTGCCGAAAAAGCTGCACATCATCATAGAGGAATACCCGCCTGCCTTCGCTCTGGAATATGACGGGCAGTATTTCATCCTCTCGGACAGGCTCACGGTACTCGAGGTAAGGGACGATATCAGCTCCTCTTTCTACAGCGGCACGGCAAAGCTCTCCCTCTCGGGAATAAAGAGCCTTGCCCTCGGAAAGCAGATAGAATTTGAGGAGAAAGACGACTGCGACTTCTATCTCGGCATAATAGATACGATACTCTCTTCTCCCATAGGCAAGAAGCTGAGCGGAATAGACCTGCGGCAAAAATTTGATATTCATATTTTGTATAATAATATTTATACAATTGTATTACCATCATGGCGCACGCTTGATTCGGATTTATCCTTATGTATAAAGCTGATAACCAAGCTCGAATCCGACAGCTACTACGCGGGTGTCACGGGAAATATTCGCGTGATTTCCGACGACAAGGTGTCCTTCCAGCCGACAGGCAAGCTCGGAGAATAGAAAATTTTACCGCAAATTTTGCCCGATTTTCTGCTTTTTTACAAAAATCGGGGGATTTTCGGTAATTTTTTTAATTTTTTATCAAGTTTTTTTGCAAAACATCTTGAAAATAATTTAAAAACATATTACAATAGAATCGTATATCTATGAATAAAATCTAAGGAGGATTATAAAATGGGTTTTGAATTCAATTCAGATTACGAAAGCGGCGTAAATATCAAAGTCATCGGCGTCGGCGGCGGTGGCGGTAACGCCGTGAACCGCATGATAGAATCAAATATACAGGGTGTTGAATTTATCACGGTAAACTGCGATAAGCAGGTTCTGCTCAAGTCAAGTGCTCCCACAAAGATTGCCATCGGCGAAAAGATTACAAAGGGTCACGGCGCAGGTGCCAACCCCGCAGTAGGCGAGCAGGCAGCTCAGGAAAGCCTTGAGGAAATCGCCGATGTAATCCGTGGCGCGGATATGGTGTTCATCACGGTCGGCATGGGCGGCGGTACAGGCACAGGTGCGGCTCCCGTTGTTGCCAAGGTGGCAAAGGAAATGGGCATCCTCACTATCGGTATCGTTACGAAGCCTTTCGCATTTGAAGGCAGAAAGCGCATGATACAGGCTGAAGCGGGTATCGTTCAGCTCCGCGATTATGTAGACTCTCTCGTTATAATCCCGAATGAGAGACTCAAGCAGATTTCCGAAAACAGAATTACTCTCGTAAATGCATTCCAGTATGCGGACGATGTTCTCCGTCACGGCGTGCAGAGCGTTTCCGACCTTATCAATATCCCCGGTCTTGTAAACCTTGACTTTGCGGATGTTTCTTCCGTTATGCGCGATGCAGGCTATGCTCACATGGGCGTTGGCGAAGGCACAGGCAGAGACAAGGCTGAGGTTGCGGCTAAGGCTGCCATGTCCAGCCCTCTTCTCGAAACAACCATCTCCGGTGCTACCGGCATCCTTATCAACATCACCTCCGGACCCGACATAAGCCTCGAAGAAATCGAGACTGCTTCCTCTATGATTGCAAACGAGGCTCATCCCGATGCCAACATCATCTGGGGTACCGCGCTTGACAACGAACTTGAAGATACGATGAAGATCACCGTTATTGCTACCGGCTTCAAGGCTGAGGACGGCAAGCCCATGGCTTCCGGCAGGACAGGCGTCGCTTCCGGCAAGACAGCAGCCGAGCCGGCAAAGAAGTCTCCTTTTGCAACTCAGACAGCCGCTCCCAAAAAGGAAGAAGCTCCCAAGCAGGTTGCTACAGATGAAGAAGCCGCCATCATTTCCGACAGCGATTTTGATGATATCATGGCTATCCTTCGCAAAAACAGAGGTTAATTCTACATATTAAAGCTATGACTTATGCGGCGGTTGCCTCTGCTTCCGCCGCATTTTTCTTTCTTCTCTTCCCCGAAATATAACCGACAAAAATCCGCATAATAATCAAAACAGACTTTCCGAAAAATTTTTCTGCGAGAGCCGCTGTTTTTTCTATATACTAACTGAAAGGAGCTTTTCCGCAATGAGCTTTTCATCGTTTCTTTCATCAAAGCTCGAAAATGACATCAGAAAGCTTGCCTCGGGCGATATAGACGCTCTGCACGGCATCTATGAGCAAACCAAAGATTCTGTCTTTGTTTTTGCCTTGCGAAAACTCGGGAGCCGCACGAGAGCCGAGGACGCCATGCAGGAAACTTATCTGCGCATAGCAAAATGCGCCGCATCCTACGCCGCGGGAACGAATGCCCGCGCATGGATATTCGGCATCTGCCGCAATATCTGCCGCGATATGCTTAAAAGTCCCGCGTGGAGTGACATTGACAGTCTTGAAAGCGAGCCGAGCGAGGCGGATTTTTCTGATTCTCTCATAGAAAACGAGGATATAAAGCGTGCGCTTGCGGGGCTCGAAAAGACCGAGCACGAAATAGTAATGCTTCATATCTACAGTGATATGAAGCTCGTCGATATAGCGGATTTCATCGGTATGCCTTATAACAGCGTGCGTTCAAAATACCGATACGCCATGAAAAAGCTGAAAAGTGAGCTTGGTAATGCTTACCAAAGGAGGTGAGGAGAATGAAAAAATTTGAAAAATATCTGAAAAGTGCCATGCGTGAAAAAGCGCCCGACAGCTGGGACAAAATAGAAGCGACGGCAAAGGAAAATATACCGCAAAAAGAAGCGAAAAAGCGGAATTTCAAATTCATTTATTCGCCTGCCTCGCTCATGATATGCGCCGTTATCGTCATCGCGGCAATAGCCGTTGTGCCGAATCTGGACAGGATATTCAATCCCGTGCCCACCACAGCTTCGTCGGAAAGTACTTTCTCATATGAAAGCACCGACGGCAGCACCACCGGCAACCACGGCATAGCCGACACGACGACGCAAGCAACGATAGAAACAACAACAACCATAGCGGCAACGATAGAAACAACAATAGGGACGACAATAGCGACGACAATAGCGACGACAGATACAATGATAGAAACAACAAACACCACAACCGCTGTCGAAACCATCGTCACCACTACCACGGGCATGCCGGAATATGCGCATGAGGAGCGCGAGGCGGCTTTTGAAAACGAATACGGAAGCTACAGCGTAAAATATAAATACTACACCGAGAGTGCCGTATATGGGAAAATCGAGATAACGGAAATCACTGTAATCTCCGGCTCCGAATTTATGCTCGAGCCCGCCTTCATGCTCGATGGCAGAAGCATAGACCTGCCCGCGGAAATATTCATCGAAAACAAAACCGGCGCGCCTCTGAAAAAACTCATTTTCGCCGAGGGAATAAAATCGGTTTTCGCCGAAGTAAGCGACGGCGCGGAGAGCATATATGTGCCGTCTTCGCTTGAAAATATCAACCCCTCGCATAAGTCGTCGGGCACATCTGTATTCTTTGCCGACAATCTCACACACATTGATGTCAGCGGCGAAAGCAATGTCTACGCAAGCGAAAACGGCGTGCTTTTCTCAAAGGATAAAGCGATGCTCATACGCTTCCCTGCCGCCCACGCAGAAAAGAATTATATCATCCCGAAAGATGCCTCGGAAGTATCTGCTGACGCCTTTACAGGCGCGGATCTTGAGGCGCTCACCGTGCACGGCGGGATTTCCGAAATTCACTTTGAAAACCTGCACATCGGCAAGCTGTATCTTGCATCTCCGAGCATAGTTGTCAGCCGCGGCGATGGTGCGGTTATCGACAGGATAATGACAATGAAAAAATAAACTGCAACAGTCAGCCGTATAAGGGCATGGTACAGGAAAGGCTGAAAGCCTGCAACAAAAATAACAGATGCAAAATCGCCCTTTTTTGCCCATAAAAATATGCACCTCCATAAGTGTCTGACTTTTGGGGTGCATATTTTTTTACGGTGTCATTTTTTATATTCAGAAATTTATAACTCCGAGATGCCCGAGCAGTATTTTCAGCGCGATGAGGATAAGTATCGCACCACCCGCAAATTCCGCCTTGCTTTTGAATCGCGCACCGAATTTGTTCCCGATGAAAACGCCCGCAAAGGAAATTGCAAATGTTATAATGCCGATGAAGCTGACGGACTTCACAAGGCTGACGCTGAGGAAGGCAAGCGAAATGCCCACGGCGAGTGCGTCTATGCTCGTGGCGATGGCAAGCATGAAATATTCCTTCAGATTCAGCTTGTCCGCATCCTCTTCTTTATCGTCGTCCTTTTTGAAAGATTCCGCTATCATCTGTATACCGATTATGGAGAGCAGGATGAAAGCTATCCAGTGGTCTACGGATGTTATGTATTTTTCAAACTGTTTTCCGAGCAGGTAGCCTATCGCCGGCATCAGCGCCTGAAAACCTCCGAAAAAAAGCGCGAGTATCAGCGCGTTTTTGTAGTTCATTTTGCGCATATTCAGCCCTTTGCATATTGCAACGGCGAATGCGTCCATGGCAAGTCCGACCGAAAGCAGAATCAGCTCTATCGTGCCCATTTTCATCCCTCTTTTTTAAAATAATGCTCAATCATGATATCACAAACGCGACTGTTTGTCAACAAAAATTTGCCGCAAGCTCCGCGAAAGCAGAAATCGGCAGAGGGACTGCCCTCTGCCGATTTTATACAAGAGTATTAAATGCTGTCTGCCCTTATTTTGCGTAACTGAAATAGCCGAAATCGCCGTTTCCGCCGGTGTAAAGTCCATTGTCTTTTACAAGAGCCGCAACATAGCCTCTCATCCTGTAAAGCATCATGGCAACATAATAAACGAAATCGTCCTTGAAATAAGGCATACTGTATTTCGATATTACGGCGACCGCGTCGTCATGAAGTTTTTTCATCGCCGCCATAAGAGCGTCGTATTCTTCCCTGTGCTCTCCTATCATAAGATTCATAAGTTCACTCAGCTTATCTCCCTCGAAAACAAGCACTGCCGGCTTATATCTGTCGCCGTCCTTTACAAAGTAGCCGTTGTCGCAGAACCTATCAAGTGTACTCTTTTGTGAATCGGTGAAGCCCTCTGCGCTGTATCCGTTTTTCACAAGCTCGCGGATTACTGCTAAATCTTTTGAATCACTATAAAAACAGTGATCTTTATAAATCTGCTTTCCGAAACTGCCGTTGTCGTCGACATAGCCACGCAACATCAATTCATTACAGTTATCGCGCATAATTACTCCGTTGTCGCTGAAGCCGCACGCATCTATTCTGCCGCGTCTTGCGCCCTGCTCATATCCGATAAATCCCCAGTTGCCGCCGTCTTTTCTCTTGTATCTGTTCCATACGGTGCCGTCGCTTGCCTCTTTCACTTCAATTACAAGCTTCATGAAGAAAAACATCGTCGCATCCTGCTCGCTCATGGTGCTTTCGCCGATAAACTCCGCATAGTGCCCCGCTACGAAATCGCTTGCCACCTGCCATAATTTTTTATAATTGTCATAGGCGAAATCCTCGCAGAGCGCGTTTACCTCTTCTATGCACTCTTTCGGCGCGATGAAAAAGCTCGTGATATACTTATCGCCGTCTATCTTGCGGAGAAGCTCGCTTTTTTCGAGAAGCGAAACCTCTTCCTCCATATAAGGCACGGCTATGCCGAGTTCTATTGCCAGTTCTTCGATAGTAGAGGGATTGTTATTTGCCTCGCAGAGGATATTTACGGGTATCTTTCTCCTCACCGCGCTCCACGGAAGACCCGACGGCTGATTTCCCGATGACGAAAAGCTCAGCTCTTCGGGATTATAACTTCTTTTTCCGAATTCTCTTGCCATATTCATACCTTCTTTCAGTTTTTGTCTCGCACGGAAGAGCCTTGTCTTGACCGTGCCTTCGGGGATATTCATTTTATCGGCTATCTCGGAAATACGCCTGCTCTGCACATAGTACATGACAAGAATATCTCTGTATTCCGAAAGGATGAAAGCCAGCTCGCGGCGGATAAGCGCGATATCTTCTCTTTTTATGATATCGGAAACGAAATCGCTTTCGTCCGCTATCTCATACTCCGAAATATCGCCGCCATCGAATTTTTCGCTTCGCTCATGCTTCTGCTTTGCCCAGCGGCTGTAGATATTGCGCACTATCTGCCAGACCCAACCGGAAAAGCTCTCGGGGCAGGCGCCTCGGCGGAGCTGCTCTATCACGGCGAGCGCCGTCTCCTGCGAAAGCTCGGCGGCTTCCGCCTCTCCGCCCGTCTTTTTCAGGCAGTAATAATATATCCGCCCGAAATATTCCGAGGCAAACTCGTGTATGCGAAGCTCTGCGAGATTTTCACCTGTTTTCATCCTGTTTCATCCCCTTTCGCTCAAGAAGTGTATGATTTTCGCTTTCGGTTCCCGAAAAATTTGATTTTTTTGAAAAAAAGCGCTCCGCCGAGGAGCGCCTTTTCATTTAATCATCATAACCGTGCGGGTTGTTCTTCTGCCAGCGCCATGAATCGCGGCACATATCGCGGAGATTCTTCTCCGCCACCCAGCCGAGCTTTTCCTTTGCCTTGGTCGGGTCGGCATAGCACTCGGCTATATCGCCCGCGCGGCGTGCGTTTATCTCATAGGGGATATTCACGCCAGAAACCTCGCTGAATGTCTTCACCATTTCAAGCACACTGTAGCCCTTGCCCGTGCCGAGGTTTATCACATCGGCACCCTTGTTCTCCGCGGCATACTTTATCGCGCAGACGTGACCGCGCGCAAGGTCGACAACATGGATATAGTCGCGCACACCCGTGCCGTCCGGCGTATCGTAGTCATTGCCGAAAATATGGAGCTTCTCCAGCCTGCCGCTTGCCACCTGCGTGATATAAGGCATCAGATTGTTCGGTATGCCCTGCGGGTCCTCGCCGATAAGCCCGCTCTCATGCGCACCGATAGGATTGAAATAGCGGAGCAGGACGGCGGAAAGCGAAGGATCTGCTTTGCAGGCATCCTTGAGAATTATTTCTATCATATATTTTGTCCAGCCGTAGGGATTTGTGCATCTGCCGACGGCGGCACTCTCGTTTATCGGCACGCTGTCCGGCGCACCGTAAACCGTAGCCGAGGAGGAAAATACGATATTGTGCACGCCGTATTTTCTCATCAGCTCGAGCAAAGTCAAAGTGGAATCGAGATTGTTTCTGTAGTATTCGAGCGGCTTTTCAACGCTCTCTCCGACAGCCTTGTAGCCGGCAAAATGGATTATAGCCTCCGGCTTCTCCCCGGCAAAAATTTTATCCATCGCCGCCTTGTCGCAGACATCCACGCAATGGAAAGCAAAGGGCGCTCCCGTTATTTTTTCAAGGCGACGGAGCACCTCGGGCTTGCTGTTTGAAAAGTTGTCGACAATGACGACATCATGCCCTGCCGAGCGCAGCTCTATGGCGGTATGCGAGCCTATATATCCCGCTCCTCCAGAAAGCAAAACTTTCATTATATATCACATTCTTTCATATGGATTTTTCGTTCATGATTATTATAGCGGAAGGCACAATCGCTGTCAATAGCTTTCCGTCATTTTATTTTGATGTTTTCACGCGAGGTTAGTCAAAGCTAACCTGAAAATGTATACTTTTTTGCAAAAAATATTCAAATTGTGAGGACTTTTTTCGCGCTATATATTTACTTTTCCGTTTGAAAGTGGTAATATATATCTATAATCTATAAAAATTTCCGGAGGAAAAAAACATGGCAAGAAAAAAGATTTCCATGGATGGCAATACCGCGGCGGCGCATGTCTCTTATGCGTTTACCGAGGTTGCAGCCATCTACCCCATCACGCCCTCCAGCGTTATGGCTGAGCTGACAGACTCATGGTCTGCTACAGGTCTCAAGAATATTTTCGGTGAAAATGTCAGAGTTACCGAAATGCAGTCTGAGGCAGGTGCCGCAGGTACCGTTCACGGCTCTCTCGCGGCAGGTGCTCTCACTACAACATACACGGCTTCTCAGGGTCTGCTCCTGATGATTCCGAATATGTATAAGATTGCAGGCGAGCTTCTTCCCTGCGTTATTCATGTTTCCGCACGCTGTGTAGCTTCTCATGCTCTCAACATTTTCGGCGATCATTCCGATATTTATGCCTGCCGTCAGACAGGCTTCGCTATGCTCGCTTCCACAAACCCGCAGGAGGTTATGGACCTCGGCGCGGTTGCTCACCTTTCCACAATCAAGGGCAGAGTTCCTTTCATCCATTTCTTTGACGGCTTCCGCACCTCTCACGAGATTCAGAAGATCGAGCAGTGGGATTACAAGGATCTTGCAGATATGATTGATAAGGATGCCGTTGCCGAATTCCGCGCACGCGCTCTCAATCCCGAGCATCCCGTTCTCCGCGGCTCCGCCGAAAACGGCGATATATTCTTCCAGCACAGAGAGGCTTGCAACTCTTATTACAATGCTCTCCCCGCTATCGTGGAAGAATACATGAAGAAAGTAAACAAGAAGATAGGCACAAACTACAAGCTCTTTAACTACTACGGTCATCCCGAGGCTGAAAATGTTATCATCGCCATGGGATCCGTATGCGATGTTGCCGAGGAGGTTATCGACTACCTCATGGCAAAGGGCAAGAAGGTCGGTCTCGTAAAGGTAAGACTTTATCGTCCTTTCTGTGCAGACAAGCTCGCAAAGGCTCTGCCCAAGACGGTCAAGAAGATTGCCGTTCTCGACAGAACAAAGGAACCCGGCTCTCTCGGCGAGCCTCTCTATCTCGATGTTGTTACAGCCCTCAGAGAAGAGGGTGTTGATGCCAAGGTTGTCGGCGGCAGATACGGTCTCGGCTCCAAGGATACAACTCCCGCTTCCGTCTTTGCCGTTTATGACAATCTCGCAAAGAAGAATCCGAAGAACCATTTCACCATCGGTATCGTCGATGATGTTACAGGCTATTCGCTTCCCGAAAAGGTTGTTCCCGATACGGCTCCCAAGGGCACTATCTCCTGCAAGTTCTGGGGTCTGGGCGGTGACGGTACTGTCGGCGCAAACAAGAACTCCATCAAAATCATCGGTGACCACACCGATAAGTATATTCAGGCATACTTCCAGTACGACTCCAAGAAGACAGGCGGCGTAACTATTTCCCACCTGCGCTTCGGCGATTCGCCCATCAAGTCCTCCTACTATATCACAAAGGCAGACTTCGTGGCATGCCACAATCCCTCTTATATGCTCAAGGGCTATAAGATAGTAAACGATGTAAAGCCCGGCGGTACATTCCTGCTCAACTGCCAGTGGACTCCCGAGGAGCTGGACAAGCACCTTCCCGCCGAAGTAAAGAATTATATCGCCAATAACAATATCAAGTTCTATACCGTTGACGCTATCGACAAAGCGCGCGAAATCGGCATGGGCAAGCGTACAAATACGATACTTCAGTCCGCATTCTTCGCTCTGGCAAACATTATGCCTATCTCCGAAGCTGTAGACTACATGAAGTATATGGCAAAGAAGTCCTACCTCAAGAAGGGCGAAGCCGTAGTTGAAATGAACTACAAGGCTATCGACGCCGGCGTTGACGCCATAGTTGAGATAAAGGTTCCCGAGGCTTGGAAGACAGTTACAGGCACAACAGCGGAAAAGGAAATCACAGGCGATCGTCCCGAGCTCGTCAAGTTTGTTCGCGATATCGTTCTTCCCGTTGCAAAGATGCAGGGCGATTCCCTCCCCGTTTCCAAGTTCGTTGACCTCGCAGACGGTACTCTCCCTCAGGGCGCTGCCGCTTATGAGAAGCGCGGTGTTGCCGTTGATGTTCCCGAATGGATTCCCGAAAACTGTATCCAGTGTAACCAGTGCTCCTATGTATGTCCTCATGCTACTCTCCGTCCCTTCGCCATGAATGCGGATGAGGCGGCAAATGCTCCCGCTTCCACAAAGTTTGCGGCTAAGATGACAGGCAAGGGTTGCGAAGATTATAAGTTTACCATCGCCATCAGCCCGCTCGACTGTATGGGCTGCGGACTCTGCGTAAACGTATGTCCCGCAAAGACAAAGGCTCTCCGCATGGTTCCTCAGGAAAGTCAGGCAGACCAGCAGGCAGCTTTCGATTATGCTGTTGCAAAGGTTTCCAAGAAGACGCTTCCTTTCGCAGAAACAACTGTAAAGGGCAGCCAGTTCAATCAGCCGCTGCTTGAGTTCTCCGGCTCCTGCGCAGGCTGTGCCGAAACATCTTATGCTCGCCTTATCACTCAGCTCTTCGGCGAGAGAATGTATATTTCCAATGCTACAGGCTGTTCCTCCATCTGGGGCGGTTCCGCACCTGCCACACCTTACACTGTAAATAAAGACAGCCACAAGGGTCCGGCATGGGCAAACTCCCTCTTCGAGGATAACGCAGAGCACGGTCTCGGTATGGCTCTCGGTCAGAAAGCTATCCGTGAGAAGCTCAAGGCTAAACTTGAAAAGCTCGTATCCATCTGGGCTACCGACGATATCAAGGCAGCAGCCGCAGAATGGCTCGAGACATATAACGACGGCAAGACAAACGGCGCAGCTACGGATAAGCTCATCGCCGCTCTTTCCGACGGCATACTCACAGCAGACGAAGGCGTTGCATTCCTCTCTTCCGAGGCAGGCAAGGCTCACTTCGGCGACAAGGCTGAAGAGATGCTCGCTCATATGAAGGCTCTTCAGGCAGCAGACAAGAATTGCGATTGCGAAGCTTGCACGCTTGCAGCTGAAATCCTCGCAGAAAAAGATTACCTCGCAAAGAAGTCCGTTTGGATATTCGGTGGCGACGGCTGGGCTTATGATATCGGCTTTGGCGGTCTCGATCATGTAATCGCTTCCGGCGAAGATGTAAATATCATGGTATTCGATACCGAAGTATATTCCAATACAGGCGGTCAGGCTTCCAAGGCTTCTCAGATGGGTCAGGTTGCTCAGTTTGCCGCTGCAGGTAAGGCTACAAAGAAGAAAGACCTTGCAAGCATTGCCATGTCCTACGGTTATGTATATGTTGCTCAGATTGCTATGGGCGCAGATATGAACCAGACTATCAAGGCTATCACAGAAGCTGAAGCTTATCACGGTCCCTCCCTTGTCATCGGTTATGCTCCCTGCGAGATGCACGGTGTAAAGGGCGGTATGGGTAACTGCCAGTCCGAAATGAAGAGAGCCGTTGAAGCAGGCTACTGGAATATGTTCCGTTACAATCCTGCGGCAGAGCCCAAGTTCTCACTTGACAGCAAGGCTCCCACAGCAGACTATATGGACTTCATCAAGAGCGAGACAAGATATGCCCGCCTCATGCAGTCCTTCCCCGAGAGAGCAAACGAGCTCTTCGAGCATGCTGAAGAAAATGCAAAGGCTAAGTACGAGAGACTTACAAAGCTCGGCGAGCTTTACAAATAATATCAGCTTGACAATAAACAAAATAAAAATCGCCGCGGTCGTTGACCGCGGCGATTTCTGCTTGTTGCTTTGATTTCTGCCTGCTTTTTAATTTGATTTCACGGCTTTTTCATCGTAATACTGCGCCTGCGCGTGCCACAGCTCGTGATACTTCCCTGCCGTGTCGGCGAGGAGTGCCTCGTGCGTGCCGACCTGAACAACAGAACCATGGTCAAACACGGCTATCTTATCGCAGAAGCGGCAGGAGGAGAGCCTGTGGCTGATATAAACCGCTGTTCTGTCCGTCACCATCTCGCTGAATCTCGAATAGATTTCGGATTCGGCAACAGGGTCGAGCGCCGCTGTCGGCTCATCGAGTATGATGAACGGAGCATTTTTATAGAGCGCGCGGGCTATGGCTATCTTCTGCGCCTCGCCGCCCGAAACGTTCACGCCGTTTTTATCGAGATCCTTATAGAGATATGTGTCAAGCCCCTGCGGCATCTTCTCTGCGTCAAGCGTGAAACCGGCCTTTTCAAGGCATTCCTCTGCTTTTTCCTTATCGTAATCCGATTTTATCGCCACATTCTGACCGAGCGGCAGAGCGAAGAGGCGGAAATCCTGAAATACCACGGAGAAAACGGAGATATAATCGAGATAATTGTATTTTCTTATATTGATACCGTTGAGAAGTATCTCGCCCTCGTCCGGGTCATAGAGGCGGCAAAGAAGCTTGATAAAAGTAGTCTTGCCGCTGCCGTTTTGTCCCACCACGGCGAGCTTTTCGCCGATGTTGAATTTGAAAGAAACGTGTCGGAGCGCATAATTTTCACTGCCGGGATATTTGAAGGAAACATCGCGAAACTCTATCTCATAGTCGTTATCCATGCGCTTTTCCACCGTGAGCGAGCCCTGATACATCTTATTCGGGATATCGAGAAAACCAAAGGTAAGCCCCAGAAATTCCGCATTGTTGCGAAGCTCGTTAAGAGAGGTTATCATCGTGCCTATCGCGCCGGAAACCATTGTAAGCGCACCGATATACTGCGTTATCTCGCCGACGCCGAACGCTCCCGCCCATGCCTTAAGGCATACGAACACATAGGCACAGCCGGTAAAAATAACCGACACCACACTTGAAGCCGCATAGAGCGGACCGAGTTTGGTACGCGAAGCCTTTGCATAAAAACCCTTGGAATGAAATATATCTTCCTTGTTTGTCGCAAATTTCATTGAAAATCTGTCCTGACGATATATACGGACATCCGACACCCATTTGCTTTCATAAGCAATATTGTCAAAAAAGCAGAAAAGCTGATTTGCGAAGTTGTGCTTATTCGCGTTCTCCGCATAAAATCTTCCGACGATATTTTCAATCGCGGGAGAAAGATATGTCACAAGCAGAAGAACGGCGATTATTCCGAGAATAAAGAGCGGACTGTTAAGCGCCGTAAGCCCGCCGGCGCTCTCCGGCACTCTGCGGACAAAGAGCGTGACTGTCATCACGATACCACCGAGAAGCGTTGCAACAGCGGAGAGAAGATCCATAAATCGCCATTCGACAGCCGGAAGTCCTCTTCCGTTTGCATTTACATTCTGACAAATCTTGTCATAAAGAATATGCGTATCGCCGCTATCCATATCGACATAGTCCATGTCCATGAATTTATCACGGTAAAGCTTATCAAAAGCATACCATTTTACCTGCCCGTAAATGCTGAGAGCTTTATTTATAAAAGCCGAAATAATCGCTATAACAGCGGCGGAGGCAAGCGATATCAAGATATAAATTTTCAGCTTTTCGGGGTCTCTGTCGCCCGCAAGCTCGCCGATTATCAGCGCCGAAAGATAAATACCGACATAAGGCGTCAGCGCCGACCAGATTCTGCTTATTATTGACATTGCCGTATATTTCGGGTTTGCGCGATAAAGCAGTTTCATTCCGCGCAGCGTCATTTTCATTGCCTCTTTGCGGGGCATAAGAGCTGTTTTTTCAGTTTTCTTCTTCATTTTCTTTGCCTCCGTCCTTATAGTACTTGCTCTGGACATCGAAAAATTCCTTATATTTGCCGCCGAGCGCCATAAGCTCATCATGCGTGCCTTCCTCGGCGATGACGCTTCCGTCGAGCAGGATTATCCTGTCACAAAAGCGCGTCGAGGCAAGGCGGTGGGAAATATAAACGGAGGAGCGTCCCTCTGCCATGGCATTGTATTTGCTGTACATATCCGCCTCGGCTATCGGGTCGAGAGCCGCAGTCGGCTCGTCGAGTATTAGCATCGGCGCATTTTTATAGAGCGCGCGGGCGAGCATAAGCCTTTGCGTTTCGCCGCCGGAAAGTGCTACAGCGTCATCATAAACGTCACGCACGAGCTTTGTATCGTATTTTTCCGGAAGCGACTCTATTTTTTCGCAAAGTCCCGCTTTGTCGGCGCAACTGCGGACAGCGTCCATATCGATATTGCCGTCCATATCCTGCGCTATATTCTGCGCTATTGTGGCGGCAATGACATCGAAATCCTGAAATACTGCGGAAAAGAGCTTATAATAATCGCGGCGATTGTATTTTCTTATATCCTCACCATTCAGCAGTACTCTGCCCTCTGTCGGGTCATAAAAGCCGCAGATGAGGCGGACGAGCGTCGTTTTTCCCGCTCCGTTCATGCCGACCACGGCAAGCTTTTCGCCGGGATGAAGCGTGAGATTTATATTTTTCAGCACATCCCTATCCGTTTCGGGATAGCGGAAAGTTACATTTTCGAGTTTTATCTCATATTTGCCGCGCGGGTCTGCCGTGAGCGGTTCGCCGTCCTCAAATCTGAATACTTCGGGATATTCAATCATCTCGCGGACAGTCGAGATATCAAGGCTTTGTCTGTGGAGCGTATTTACATTTCCGAGTATCCATCTCACCCAGTTTGTAAATCCGCCAAAGGCAGAAAAATAAAGGACGAATTCCGCGGCGGAAAGGTTGCCTGCAATCGCCATATTTATGAGATACGCATATGCTATACCGTTGCGCAGAAATGTGAGAATAATATCGGAAACAGAGCTTATCATATTGACATTCTGCTCCTTACGCTTCAGGGCAAGCGTGATATCTTTTGCCTTATCGTAAATTTCCGTAAGCCATGGCTTTATTCCGAAAATGCGCAGATCCTTTGCATATTCCGAGCTTGCTCCTACCTCGTTTACATAGTCCATTCTACGTCCCTGCTCGGAATACTCCGCGCGATGCCTGTAGGCAAATCCGCCGACTTTCTTATTTACAAAGAAACCGACAATCGATGTCGCAAGCACAACGGCGACAACCCAAAAGTCGAGTCTTGAAAGCATTGCAAGATAGATGGCAAATCCGAGAACATTTTTAATAAGCTGAACAAGCGTGTTCCATATCCCTTCCGTGGCAGAGCTGTTATTTGAAATTGCGTTCTGAGCACTGTTTGCAAGGTCGCGCACCTCTTTTTTCTCTGTATTCGGATATGATGTGGTCATCATTTTGTTGGATATAAGTCCGCCTATGTATGACCTCAGTGTAATGCGCCCATACATTGTATTTTCGCTGACATACGAATTTGCGGCTCTCAGAAGCATCGTCGCACCGACAAAAACAAGTATCGTGATGAGCAGATATGTAAGCGACTTCTGCGTTTCAACGGCGGAAATAACCGCAGGAGAAATGAAAAGCGAAACAAGGCTCTGCCCAAGCGATATGACAACCTGCGCAAGGCAGAGGAAGAGAACTTTTTTCTCTTTTATCTTCCATGCCGTGCCTATCATCCAGCAGCTGTTCTGCCACATATTGTATTTCGGCTTCTTCGGCTTTTCCTTTTTGATTTTTTCTTTAGTCAAGGTGTTTCCCTCCCTTTTTGGTTTACGGCTATATCATATCACAGAAAAAGCGATTCGACATATTTTTGTGACGAATCGCTCTTATTTTGTGATGAACTGCAAAAATCACTCCTGCGGAAGCAGTATTTCCGTAGTAAAAGCACCGTCCTCGCTGTTTCGCGAGAGGAAGCCGCTGTATTTGTTTACGACCTCATCTATGCTGACAAGCCCGAAGCCGTGCGAGCCCTCGCGCTTTGTCGATGAAAACAGTCCGTTGGTTTTTTTCAGCTTTTTTCCGGCTGTAAAGTTTGTAAACGAGATATAAAGCTGTGTTCCTTTCATATCCATATATACGCGTATTATGCGGTTTCCCTCGGGCAGAGCGACGCTCGCATCTATCGCATTGTCAAAAAGATTGCCTATTATAACGCATAGGTCAAGGTCGCTTATTTTCAGTGCCACGGGGATATGCGCCGTCGCTTTGACCTCGATTCCCTTGGATTTGGCAAGCGAAATTTTGCTGTTGAGTATAGCGTCCGCCATGGCATTGCCTGTTTTTATCACAGTGTCAACGGTATTCAGGTCTGTATCAAGCTCATCGAGATATTTCTTTATCGCATCAAGATTTCCGTTTTCCGCATAAGCTTTCATCGCGGCGATATGATTGCGGTAGTCATGCCGCCAGCGGCGCATCTGCTTATACATCGTTTCCACCTCGGCATAGTGCGTTTCGATAAGCTCGCGCTGATATTCGGCTACTCTTTTATCGTTTTTTATCTTTGTTCTCATTTTTTCTCCTATTTCATCGCGATTATCGCGCGGTTTATAGCTTCATATGCGCCGCGCGGCAGAGGCACCTCGTCTCCGCCCGCAAGAGTAACGCTGTTTTTCGTTGTCCGACGGACATAATCGAGATTTATTATGCTTTGCCTGCCTGTGCGGAAAAATCTGCCGTCCAGCTCCGTTTCTATTTCCGAGAGCGTCTTGCGGACGGTGATATCACGCTTTGCATGGATTGTGATATCATTTTTACAGACATCTATATATTTTATCTCGCTGATTGGCAGGCGGATTATCTCGTCGACGGTTTTGAGCGTTATCATCTTACCGTCATTTGCAATCTTTGCCGCAGCGCGTGAAAGCACCTCAAAAAGCTTTTCGCTTTTCAGCGGCTTCATCAGATAATGAAGCGCCGCCACATCGTAGCCGTCGCTTATGTAATCGGAATAGCCTGTGATGAAAATTATCTGCACGGTCTCGCTTTTCTTCCGTATATTTTTTGCGAGCGTCACGCCGTTCATATCGCCCATTTCGATATCGAGCAGGAGAATATCAAAATCGCTCTCGCCTTCAAAATCAAAAAGCAGACTTTCCGCATTTTTATATGTATTTATTACGGCACTGTGCCCGTTTTTATGCACCCATTGCGCCGTCAGCGCTTCCGTCATCGTCACCTGCGCCGCATCGTCATCGCAAATCCCGATTTTAAGGTTCATCGCGTCCCCTCCCGCTTGTATTGTTTATTTCATAGGTGTTGCATCTATATTATAGCATATTTGTTTTGGTTTTTCAATAACACTTTTGATACTTGCGGTAGTGAATTGTCAAGTGAATTGCAAACAAAAAAGCCCTTTTGCAAGGGCTTTTGTCTTTTGTAAAACAGAATAATTTTCTTTGTACAAAATTGATTATTTTTGAGTGTGATGACTCAAAAAGTGAATTAGTCGCTGATGAAGGGGAGAAGAGCGACATGACGGGCTCTCTTGATAGCCTCGGTCAGCTCTCTCTGATGCTTTGCGCAAGTGCCTGTGATTCTGCGGGGCAGAATTTTAGCTCTCTCGGAAGTAAACTTTCTGAGTCTTGCAACATCCTTATAATCGATGTTTTCTACCTTTTCAGCACAGAAAACGCAAACTTTTTTCTTCTTTCTGTTCATGCGAACAGGCTGCTTCTGCATTTCCTTTTCCATTATACGAAACCTCCTATATTATTTCTGCTGCCGTAATCAGAACGGCAAATCGTCGTCGCCGGAAACTTCCTCGAATTTGGGTGCTTCAACCTCGCCTGTAGAGAAAGCGGGAGCAGGATATTCTTCGCTTCTGCCTTCGCTCTTTCTCTCCACGAAGCTTGCCTCGTCGGCTACGACCTCTGTGGCATAACGCTTGGAACCGTCATTTGCCGTCCATGTTCTTGTCTGAATAGAACCGCAAATGCATATGGCACTGCCTTTTCTGAAATATTTCGTTATAAATTCGGCTGTGCTTCTCCAAGCGACAATATTGATGAAATCGCTCTGGGGCTGCTCGCCCTGACGCTGAAATCTTCTTGTTACACCGATAGAAAACGAAGTAACACTCACGCCCGAGGGAGTCTGCTTGAGCTCCGGATCAGCCGTAAGATGCCCGATAAGAATAACCTTGTTAAGACTTGCCATATTTTAACGCCTCCTTGTGTTATTTACGCTTTGATTGTCATGGAACGCATAACGCCTTCCGTGATGTTAAAGATACGCTCGAGTTCAGCTACAAAGCTCGGCTCTGCCTCGAAATTGACGAGAACATAGTAGCCGTCATTCATATCGTTGATGGGATAAGCAAGTCTGCGCTTGCCCCACTCATCGAAGCTTTCCACCGTTCCGTTAGCCTCGATAAGGCTTTTGAACTTTTCGACAACAGCGGCTGTAGCTTCTTCTCCGCCCGAAACATCGACAATAAACATAGTTTCGTACTTAGAAAGAATCTTTTCCATTATTGTGCACCTCCTTTTGGACATAAGGCCGCGAACATATGAAATTTACCCGCGGCAAGGAGAAAAGGCATTTTTTGCCTTCTTCCGATGTAGTATTATATCATTATATTCCCGTTTTGTCAATTGATTTTTTGCTTTTCCTTTAAAATTTTTGTATTTTTACTTAAAATTTTAAAAAAAGCCTTGCAATTATGCTCGGTTTATGGTATGATAATAAACACTATGGGCATTGTCAACTTGAAATGCCGTATTTTGAAATTTTTATTCCGCCGCATAATGAGACGGTAAGCGCGGAAAATTCAAATAAATCCGTCGGATTGGAGATTTTTTGAAATGAGCACTATATCCATTATTTTCGGATCCATACTTCTTGCCTGTGCGCTCTTCCTTATCGTAGCAGTCCTTCTTCAGGATTCTCAGAAGGGTCTTTCCGGTGCCATTGCAGGCGGTTCTGATACTTACTACGGCAAGAATAAAGGCAAATCCAAGCAGAAAAAGCTCTCTAAGCTCACAGCGATAGCTTCCATCGTTTTTGTTGTTATTGCGCTTGCCACATTCATAGTCGGCAAATAAGAGTTGCTTCCGCTTTGACAATCGATACTCTTACCCTATAAAGATATTGCACGCAAACGAACTGAAGCAGTGGGCGGCAGAAGCTTTTTGCCTCTGCCGCTCTTTAATTTTTACAGCTCATTTTTCAGGAGAATAAATGAAAAACAAAGAAAAAAAGTCCCGAAATACGCCAATGTCGGCGGTCAGGCTGTTCTTGAAGGCGTAATGATGAAAAGCGGAGAACGCGTCAGCGTTTCCGTGCGCCGCGAGGACGGCACCATTAAAACCAAAAATTCCGAATTTGTTTCGGTGCGCAAAAAATGCGCATTTTTCCGCCTGCCGATAATCCGCGGCGTTGTCAACTTTGTGGAAATGATGATTCTTTCCTTCAAAACACTGGACAGCTCCGCTTCCCTGCTCGGCATCGACGAAACGGAAACAAAATTCGAAAAATGGCTGAAAAAGAAATTCGGCAAGAGCATACTCGATGTTCTCATCCCGATATCCGCCGTGCTCGGCGTAGCGCTCGCACTCCTCATATTCATGTATCTGCCCGCTCTTGCAACCTCAGGCATAGAAAAGCTCGCGGGCAGGGACCTCGGCGCTTTCAAGGGGATCATCGAGGGCATCATGAAAATAGCCATCTTTATAGCCTATATCTCCCTCGTTTCGCTCATGCCGGATATACGCCGCACCTTTGAATATCACGGCGCGGAGCATAAATCTATTTTCTGCTATGAAAAAAAGCTTCCGCTGACCGTGGAAAACGTGAAGGCGCAGCGGCGCTTTCATCCCAGATGCGGCACGAGCTTCATGTTTGTCATGATAATCCTCGGCATCATCATAGGTCTTTTCATCACATGGGATAACAGGCTTGTCCGCGTGCTCTGCAAAATTCTGACGCTGCCGCTCGTTGTCGGCATCGGATATGAATTTCTCATGTTCTCTGCAAAGCACGATAATATTGTTACCAAGGTGCTCACCGCGCCCGGTCTCTGGATTCAGCGTATCACGACGCGCGAGCCGGACGCATCGCAGATAGAAGTCGCCATCCGCTCGCTCAAATGCGCTCTGCCGGATGAATTTCCCGAGGAGACAGCAATAGTCGAAGCCGAAAATGCTGCCGAAAAAACCGACGTTTCCGAAAAGAGCGACGGAACATCGAGTGAAAATCCCGCCGCAGAAAGCACCGGCGAAAACGGCAATACCCATTCGTCGGAAGAAGAAACAACAGTCGAGACAGACGGGCACGACAGCGCGGCAAGCTGAAATATGACTTATTTTGAACTGAAAAAATATATATCCGAAAAACTCGTCGCCACAAGCGGCGAGCTTTCCGATTATGAGGCACTTCTCTTCATAGAGCGGCTCTGCGGCGTTTCGCGCGCGGGGCTTCTCATGCGTATGCATGACGAAGCGCATTTTGATGAAAAGCTGCTTGAAAATATGCTTGCAAGACGAACAAAAGGCGAGCCTGCCGAATATATTCTTGGAGAGACGGTGTTTTTCGATTTGCGCATAGCTCTGACGCGCGATTGCCTTATCCCGCGCGCAGATACGGAATTTGTATGTGAAAAAGCGCTCTCACTCCTGCCTGAAAATGCACGCGCGGCAGACCTCTGCACAGGCAGCGGCTGTATTGCCATAGTGCTGGCAAAGCACGGCGGCGCTCATGTTTTCGCCTGCGATATATCCGCCGGTGCTATAGAAAAAGCAAAGGAAAATGCTGAGGTAAACGGCGTCTCGGCATTGACCGAATTTTCCGTTGCCGATGTGAAGAGCGATGTGCTCAACGGCAAATATGATATGATAATATCAAACCCGCCGTACATCAGAACCGTCGATATCGCGGGGCTTGGCGAGAGCATCGGATATGAGCCGTATATCGCACTTGACGGCGGAGGTGACGGCATGGATTTTTACCGCGCGATACTGCGCTATGCTCCCTCTCATCTGAAAACCGACGGAAAAATAATTTTTGAGATAGGATACGACGAGGAGACCGAAATAAAAAACCTCGCCGCATCATTTGGGCTTGGCTGTGAGGTTTTCCGTGATTACGGCGGAAATCCGCGCGCGGCTGTGATTTTTCGAAAGGAAGAATGACCATGGACAGACGACCGATAGGCGTTTTTGACAGCGGACTCGGCGGGCTTTGCGCCGTTTCAGAGCTTACAAAAATACTCCCCGGAGAGGATATAATCTATTTCGGCGATACAGGCAGGGTTCCTTACGGCTCACGTTCCATTCAGACACTGCGCAAATACGCCGCCGAGGATATCGCTTTTCTTCTCTCACACGATGTGAAAATGATACTTGCCGCCTGCGGCACGGTCAGCTCATCTGTGCTCGAAGATTTTGCGGGCGAATGTCCCGTTCCTCTTCTCGGCGTTGTAGACGGCGCGGTAAAAAAGGCGATTTCGCTCTGCCGCGGCGGCAAAATAGGCATAATCGGTACGGAAACGACAGTAAACAGCGGTATTTTTGAGCGAAAGATTCATGAAATCATGCCCGAAGCCAAGCTGAAAAGCATTGCCTGTCCGCTTTTTGTGCCGCTCGTGGAAAACGGATTTATCTCGCGCGATTGTGAAATAACACGCCTCATGTGCCGCCATTATCTCGCGGAAATGAAGGCTTTTTCTCCCGATGTACTTATTCTCGGCTGCACACACTTCCCTATCATATCGGAAATAATAGCCGATTTCATGCCCGATGTCGCGCTTGTAGATCCTGCAAAGGAAGCGGCGCATGAGCTTCTTCATGCGCTGAACGCAACAGGCATCGCTTCCGACAGCACGCACGGCGAGGTGAAATATTTTGTTTCCGATGCGCCGGAGCGCTTCTCGGCAAACGCATGGATTTTCCTGGGCGGAGAAAACGAAATAAAAGCAAATAAAGTGGAGCTGTGAAAACAAATGCAAAGCGAGAGGGCGCGGAAAACCGCGCCCTCTTATTTTTATTACTGTCTTACTGCTTTTTCCTTCTTTTTTTCGGGAGGGAGCAAATCTTTTTTGCGTCTCGCTTCCTTTGCCACAAAGGTGCTCAAAGCGAAAAGCGCTATGACATTGGGAATAACAAGGAGCAGGTCAAATACATCCTGCAGATTCCACACGAGGTCATTGTAGAGCATAGAACCGAATAAAACGCAGGCAAGCGACACGAAATTATATATTATCAGTGCCGATTTTCTGTTTCCGAAAAGCGATATTATATTCAGCCTTCCGAAGTAATTCCAGCTTATTATCGTTGAAAATGCGAAAAACAGGAGGCAAACCGCAACAAATGCACCGCCGACATTATCACCGAATATGGATGAGAATGCCGCCTGTGCGAGATTGGTTTTCTCATATCCCGCAACGCCGGAAAGCCCGTCATGACCCGCATACATCGTTGAAATAACGACGAGAGCCGTCAACGTCAGCACTATAAATGTGTCTATAAATACGCCTATCATCGCGACAACGCCCTGCTCATGCGGATTTTTCACCTTGGCGATGGCATGCGCATGCGGCGTTGAGCCCATGCCCGCTTCATTGGAGAAAAGACCGCGCTTCGCACCCTGCGATATGGCTGTTTTCAGCGCATAGCCGATTCCGCCGCCGATAAGTGCATCAGGTCGGAAAGCATATCTGAATATCATGCCGAATGTCTCGGGCACATATTTTATCCTCACGCAGATTATCGCAAGAGAGCCGACGATATAAATGATTGCCATGACGGGAACCATCTTTTCCGTTACGGAAGCAAGCCTCTTGGCACCTCCGAAAAATATAAGCGCCGCAAGCATAGTAATCGCCAGACCGACTGCCCACGCAGGTATACCGAAGGCATTGTTCATGGATTCACCTATGGAATTTGACTGAACCATAGCACCCATAAGTCCGAGCGCCAGTATCGCCGCTATCGAGAAGAATGCGGCAAGCACCTTTCCGAATTTCCCGCGGAAAGCTTCTTTTATATAATATACAGGACCGCCGACAACCTCTCCGTTTTCATCCGTCTGCTTTGTTTTCTGCGCGAGAGTCGCCTCGGCATATATCGTAGCCATACCGAGAAAAGCTATCACCCACATCCAGAATATGGCACCGGGTCCGCCTATGAGTATAGCACCGCAGGCACCGACAATATTTCCCGTGCCGACCTGCGCGGCAATAGCTGTCGCCAAAGCCTGAAACGAGCTCATGCCGTCCTTGCCTGCTTTTTTGCCGTTCAGGCTGAACTCGCCGAACATTCTCCGCCAGCCTTCTCCGAAGCAGCGTATCTGCACAAATTTTGTGCGGAAGGTAAAGAAAAGTCCGCAGGCGATGAGAAGAACAGTGATGGCATAGTCAGCAAGAATATTGTCAATCTTCACTACTATGTCGTTAAGTGCGTTTAAAAATCCGGTCATAAAGCCTTCCTCCAAAAAATAAAAATAGGAGCCGTCCGTACCTCGGGCGGCTCCGCAAGCAAGTCAGAAAAAGCAATACTTCTGCGATATATCACGCCGAAAATACGGTTAAGATACGCACAGTGAAAATTTGCTCTGTCCTTTTGCCTGAGAGATTCGGCTTTTGCCTTGCACCTTCGGCACCCAAACGGGTTTCTCCAGAGTTCTCTGTATTTTCCGGTCCTATCCTTTATCAGGATGCCTGAGAGTATTACTCCTTCGGCGGGCATCTGCCGCTTTCCCGAAAAACTTCAAAGAGATTTTATTTATCGGCTTTTGCGTGCCGATATTTTAGTATATTCTATCACTAATGATAAAAGAAGTCAATAGTCTGTAAAAATATTTTATGCAAAAAGGGGACTTTCGTCCCCTTTTTTACTGTTCAATATGTCGATTATTCAGCCGAACTGAAGAAGCCCTTCTTATAGAGGAAGTAGCCTCCGACGCCGGCAACAGCAACAACAGCAACGATACCGATAACTATTGCAACTGCGGGATTGGATTTCTTCGCTGTCTTTGCGGAGATTACGAAGAATTCGCCTGTGCTTTCGCTGAGACCTTCGCCCGAAACGGTAATCTTGCTTCCGCTGCGTTTGAAATCTGTAATCTCAACGGGAGCATTGCCCTTTATCGTATAAACCTTGACAGAGGTCTTCTTGTTTTCCTCGGGAAGAAGTATTGTAGCGCTCATGGAATTGTCAAGAGCAACCTTTTCGCCCGAGTTTGTCATTTCAACGGTATATGCCTTTATAAGAGCGGCATCGGAAGAAACCTCTCCCTTTTCCTTCAGGAATTTCATCCATGAATCGAACCAGCTGTAATCGCCGGAAGACTTCTCGGAAACACTGTAGAAATATGTATCGGCGTTGCTTCCCGTAACAGTGAGAGAAACATTGCCGTCGGAAAGTCTGAGGAGCTTCTTGTTGCCGTCGTTTACGATTTCATATCTGAAACCGCATGCAACGCATTTCTTTGCGTTTTCACCGTCGTCAACAAAGCTGTGCTTGCCTGTTGCGGGTGTTACTGTTTCCTTGCGTGTCTTGCATACACTGCATTCGTATATGGTAGAACCGTCTGCAACGCAGGTTGCTTCCTTGCTGGAAACAAGAACCATCTTGTGGTCTGACAGAGGGAGATCCTCTCTCTTTTCGGTGCCGCACTTGATGCATGAGCAAACTCTGTAGCCCGCTTCCTTACATGTGGAATTCTTCACTACAACATATTCGCTGAAGGAATGTCCTGTAGCGGCTATTCCCTCTGTATCCGTATTGTGACATACGGAGCAGGTGCGCGTTTTTGAACCTGCCGTGGTGCATGTGGCAACCTTTGTTATAACCCAGTCGCCGTATTTATGACCTGCGGCGCAGGGATTTGTAGCGGGGATAGTTTCTGTTTTTGTCTTGCCGCAGACTGAGCAGGTATATGTCTTTACGCCGGCAGTCGTGTCTGTAGCGGGAGTTGTGATAACGCCGCCATCAAACTTATGTGCGCCTGCGGAAACCGTTTTTGTAACAGTGAAGCCGCAGTTTGCATGAGTACAGATATATGTCCATACGCCGCCGACTGTGCAGTCTGTAGAAGCTGTTCTCTGGAGCACGAAATATTTATTGAAATCATGTCCGCATGTCTGATCGGCGCAAACCTGAATCGTGCCGCACATTGTGCATTTCTGAATCCATGTGCCGTTTGCAAGTCTCTCTCTTTCACCGTAGGTATGGCCGGAAGCGGGAACCGCTCTGACCTCTTCCTTCAGACACTTCTTGCACTTGAAGGTACCGCTGCCGCCGCCCCATTCCTTGGCTTCTTCGGAGCAGGGAACGATTTCATATTTTATTACTTTCCATTCGTGTGAGCAAGCATTGGGGTCGGGTCTGTTGTTGCAATCCGTGGTTGTGCAGCCCTTGTAGAGCGGACAGGTGGGAACAAGGCAGAAACCGCAGACCGAGCATGTCGCATGGGTTGAAAGGTGACCGGAGCCGCCGCCCTGATTGAGACATCTCGTCTCGCTACAGCCTCTGTAGTTCTTGCATTCGGAAAGCAAGCAGCTGCCGCACTTGGGGCATAAGTGGTATAGAATTTCATGGAAAGGTGTATGGTCTATCGTGCCGCCGTAAGGATTCTTTGCGCACTTTGCCGATGTACAGCCTATGTACTGCTCGCAGTCAGCCACGAGACAGTTGCCGCACTTGGAGCAGAGGGCATGAGCGCCTGTATGAGCGACCTTGCCTGTGGAAGAACCGTTGCATCCGCTTGCCGTGCCGTCGCAACCGATATATGCCACACAAAGAGCATTGAGACACTTTTTGCAGTAAGGGCAAACCTTGTGGAAGTTATAGTCGTGAGCAACGAGCTGTTTATTGCAACGCGTGCAGACATTGCTTGAGTTGGGAGTATGTCCGAGAGCGTTGCCTTCTTTTGTACCGCAGACCTTGCACTTCTTGGGATCCGTGCAGGTAGCCGCCTCAAAATCATGGCTCCTTGCCGCTCTTACAGCGTGGCATTTTGTACATGTCTGAGTCTGTGTGCAGCTTGCATTTGCGGGTGACCATTCATGTACGCATATTGTAGTGCCGCAAAGGTCGCACTTGCCGTCCCTATTCGTGTCTACATGAGCATTGGGGTCAGCCGTGCCTTCCGTTATTTTACAACGGTTACATGTCTTGGGTGCCTTACATGTAGCAGAAATCCACTGATGTCCGAGGGGATTGCCGCTTGTCGCACCACATGAGCACTTTGCAGGCTCTGTGCAGGTTGCGGGTGCGTATGAATGGGTATGTGTTCCCTCAAGAGCGGCGTCTGTTGCGGTGAAGAGTACTGTGCCCGACTTATCGCATACCGTTGCCGTTATCTTTATAGAATACTTTGCACCGGTTATATTCGGTCCAATACGCGTGTCAAAGTAGTATGAAGATAACATGTTTGCAGGAAAGTTTATAGGTGTGCTGTCAGTATTTTTAATCGGCACTGTCTGTAAAGTTCCGAGGGAAGTAAAGGTAACAGAACCATCGAACTTAACATCAATCAGTGAAAAAGTTCCGGCATTGAAGTTGAAAGTCAAGCGTATATTGTCTTCGTTATAAATATTTTTCGCTACTGATGTAGAAGCCGTAACAAGAGGCAATATTACCGTCTGCTTGTGTACATCTCCTTCAGCGCTGGTAGGAGTGGCAGCATACTTTGAGTAAAGCGTAACAGGTGCACCGGGAGTTGCGTTGAAAGTGGTAACGGACGAATAATTCGAACCGTCGATGGAGTACAGAACGCCGTCAACCACATTGATAGTGAAGCTGTTATTCGTTATTGATACGAAAGTCGCGTCTTCGGGCACCTTGACAGTCTCTACTATTGTAGGATTGCTTGCAGGACTTTCCATAGAAGCGCCCTTTGCAACTCTTGCAAATATGTAATATGTTTTTCCGGCTGTAAGACCGCTGAATATATATGTGCCATCAGCAGTCTGCGTAGCGCCCCATGCACCAACCGACGCGCTCTCACTTATTGCGTACTGATAGCCCTTGATTGTTTTGATTTTTATCGCGCGGGAGCTACGTGACATGACCTCGGGAGCACTCGGCTGTCCGGAAGCAGGATTCAGTGTGCTTGCTGTCGTTTCGGACTTCTGTGTGTTGTCTGCAACAAGTATAAGTACGAGTTTATATTCCGTACCGGACTCGAGTCCGCTGAATGTTGTATATTTAATGCCCTCGTGGTTCGGGTGGCTGATATTGGGACCCGTCACGGAATCAGCTATTTCAGTAGTCCCTTTATACAGCTTTACTATGTACTTGTCGGAAACCGCATAAATCGTAATTGAAGTATCCGTTGTCATTCCGGGTACTACGCTGAGCGTTTCATAAGTTCCGGTGCCGTCATCGGCATGAACATGCGAATGTTCGCCTGTCAGGTCAACCGTGCCTATCATGCTGAAGCAGAACAACAGCACGAGTGCAAATGATAAAATCCTTTTTTTCATATTTCCTCCGATTCTGCAAATATTTTCGGCAAAGATGCTCACTTTTCAAAAAGCGATACCGCTTTTCGGCTTCCCCTGCCGAAATCATCGCCATGCAAAAAAGCCGCTTTTTTAGTTTGCCGCTTGCATTTTATCAAAGTCGGGAAAAGGCGCGTCCGCCCCGCCCGTCTTCAAGTCTTATTATATACAAATATATAAGATTTGTCAAGTCATTTAGCCGATGTTTAAAACAAATTCACAACTTCGCCACACGTCATCGGGAGGCTCCGCGGCGAAGTGATTTGAATTGATTTCTTTTTTTGATTTGCAATATAGCTTTTGATATAATTATCAGGTCATTTTATGCAAAAAAGTCGGGCATATTGCCCGACATGATTTTGCTTGTTTTTACTCATTTTTCAAGAATATCCGCTATTCTCACGCAGGCATTTCCGTCGCCGTAGGGGCAGGCGCCGTGCGCCATTTTGTCGTATTCTCCGGCATCGTCAAGCAGTGCCGAGAGAGCGCGTGAGACCGCCTTTTCATCCGTACCTACGAGCCGCAGTGTACCCGAGGTTATCCCCTCCGGGCGCTCCGTCGTGCCGCGCATAACGAGGGTCGGCTTGCCAAGAGCCGTCGCCTCCTCCTGAATTCCGCCGCTGTCTGTCATTACAAGATGGCAGCGGGCAAGAATATTGTGAAAATCCACCACCGAAAGCGGCTCGCAGAGGCGCACCGCATCGCATCCGGCAAAAACCTTCTCCGCCGTTTTTCTAACCGCCGGATTCGGATGAACGGGATATAACGCCCGCGTATCCGGATGTGCTTCTATCGCCTCGCGTATCCCGCGAAGCATTTTTTCGAGCGGCTCACCGATACTTTCCCGCCTGTGCGCAGTTATCAGTACAAGCCTTTTTTCGCCTGCCCATTCAAGAAGCGGATGTGAAAAATCTTTTTTCACGGTCGTTTTCAGTGCGTCGATGACGGTATTTCCCGTAATGTATATACCGTCCGAAATGCCTTCTGCGGCAAGGTTTTCACTGCTTTTTTCCGTCGGGCAGAAGCGATATTTCGCGATGATATCGACAGCATTCCGATTGAATTCCTCGGGGTATGGCGAATAGAGATTGTGCGTGCGCAGACCCGCCTCGACATGACCGACGGGTATCTTCATATAGTATGCCGAGAGCGCCGCCGCAAAGGCACTCGTCGTATCTCCGTGCACAAGCACGACATCGGGCTTCTCCGCCGCGAGCACATCTTTCATTCCGCAGATAACGCCTGTTGTTATATCAAAGAGCGACTGCCCCTCGCGCATGAGCGCAAGGTCATAGTCCGGCTTGACTTCGAAAACGCAGAGTACCTCATCGAGCATCTCCCTGTGTTGTCCCGTCACGCATACGCAGACGGAAATATCCGGTCTCCGCCGAAGCTCGCACACAAGCGGACACATTTTTATCGCCTCGGGACGAGTACCGAATACGAGCATTATTTTTTTCATAAATATATCTCCATAATATGTTTTATGAATATATTATTATCATAATATTGCAGATAAATCAGCTTATAAAGGAAAATCTCTTTTGCTTTTTGCCCTCGTGAGTGACCGTTTCGTTCCACATGGAGAGAGGACGAACCCACACTCCGCCTTCACCGTAGAGCGCACGGTATACCACCATCGGCTCGAGCGTTTCCGAGTGCTTCGCTATGAAAAGCACCTCGTATTCATTCCCTTTGAAATGTCTGTATCTGCCTGCCTTTACTTCTTCCATATTTTTATCTCCGTTTTCATTTTTTATTCATGATTTCCGGCTTGATGCTCACACGCGCCACTGCTTTTCGATGCTTCCCCGCTCTCTGATGCTTCTCCGCTCTTTTTCGCTTCTCCGGAATCAATAAAACGCCAGAGCAAGGTATATACTATAGTGCAGACAGGGACGGCAAAAAGCATGCCGAGTATTCCGAAGGCATTGCCGCCGACGGTCACCGCCACAAAAACAAGCATACTCGGCAGTCCCACGGATTTGCCGACGACTCTCGGATATATGATGTTTCCGTCCACCTGCTGCATCGCGATGATAAATATCACAAACCATATCGCCTTTATCGGGTCTACAAGCAGTATCAGAAGTGCACCGACACCCGAACCGATGAAGGCACCGAAAATCGGTATCAGCGCCGTTATGCCTACGAGGACGGAAATCATCAGCGCATAGGGCATGCGCAGTATCAGCATGCCGACAAGGCAAAGCAGAGCGTTTATCAAAACCTCGGCAAGCTGACCTGTCACGAAGTTTGAAAAGCAATCGTTGCAAAGCGCGAAAAAGTCATAGATTTTTCTGTAGTTTTTTTCTGAAAATACGCCATGTATCAGCTTTCGGAGCTGTGCGCCGAGCTGTTCCTTTCGCAGAAGCACATAAACCGAGATAGTGAACGCCACGATTAGCGAGACAATGGCGTTGCCCGCTTTTATCATGACACCGAAAGCCTTATCCGCGAGCATATTACCGTTTTGTGAAAGAAATCCCGTTATAGACTCGATTATTTTGTCCTGCTCCTGCGGTATTTCCGGCAGTGCTATCGAAAAGTGCATGAGAAATTCGCTTATTTTCTCCCAGTAATGCCGCAGATTTTCCGCATAGACGGAAAGGTTTGCCACAAACGATGATATCGCTCCCGCGAGATGAGGAATAACAACGAAAAATATGAGTGAAAACGACCCCAGAATGATTATCTCGCTGAGGATAAGACATATCCCGCGCCTGACTCGGCATGATGTTCTTTTCTTTTTGAAAATCCTGTCCCACAGCTTCTCAAACCTGCCGAGGACAAGATTTGCCACGAAGGCAATGCAAAAGCCCGCAAAAACAGGTGCGAGTGCTTTGAAAACCTTCGGTATAAAGCCGCCGACTTTCGCGGCATTGGACAGAAGAGCGACACCGATAAAAGCAATACATATTATGGGAGCTATCAGCTTCCTTGCGAATTTCAATATCGCACCTCCTTTATCAATTGCAAAAAGGGCTGACTGCGCAGTCCTTTTTGTTATTTCTTAATGGGCAATAATCAGAGAAGCTCGTCTGCAAAATATGCTCTCGTATGGGCTGTTCTTCCCTCTTTATCCTGCACGGTTATGCGGAAATAAGGCTTTGCGGGAAGTCCTTTCTTCGCCGTATCGCGACTGAGCTCGAGATACTTGTTTATATTGAAATCGGCGCTCGTCAGAGTTTTTTCATGATTATCTCCGGCGAATGCGGCAAAACGACATTCCGTAGTGAGCGAAATGAGTCTTGCCTCCGAGCAGGAAATATGAACTATTCCGTCCTCAATATAAAGCTCATCTATTGTGGGACCGAGCGAAGCATAGAAATCGCCGCGCTCCAGAGCGTCCATTACCGTATGATACTCAAGCCTGTCGGCTTTCAGCACTATGAAGCTGCCGAAGCAATCGGGCGGATTGTGCGCATCATCGGTTGCCAGCGGGAAAACACGCTTGCCTTTTCTCAGCATATCGTCTATGGGCTGCATGCTGTTGTCAAGCTGATATCCCATGCGGAAACAGCCGTAGTTGGCAAGCTCTACTCCCCATACGCCCTCAAGCCCGATATAATCCTCATATCCCTGAATGGACCAGAAAGGATGGTTATATGAAACGAGAAAGCCTGCCTTATTTGCCGTTGCTATCATTTCGTTCATAGCCTCTACGCTGTAGTGGCGCTCATAGTGTATCTTTCGCATCTCATCTGTCACAAGCTCGCGTGACTTCGGGAAAACCTTTTCCTCGGTGAAAAGCGGGTTTACTGTTTCATGCGGGTCTTTTGCATATATATTTATATGATATGTAGGAACATACCAAAAGCCTTTTTCACTCCAAGGCGCATTTACGGCTATTTCCGTGGAAAGGATAGTGAGAAAGTTTTCATCGTTGAGCTCATCATGCGGTATCATAACCTCATGATCGGTATATGCCATTATGGAATAGCCGCGCTTCTTATATTCCTCCTTCGCCTGCTCGGGTGTCCAGCAGCCGTCGGATACCGTTGTATGCATATGCATATTCGCTTTATAAAAATTGCCTTTCTCGGGAAGAAGATACTGCCTCATATTTACTTGCCTTTCTGAAATAAATGTTTATATATTAAATTATAGTACAAAAAAAGGAAAAAGTAAAGCATTTTTGCAAAAAAATATAATATGTGAAAATGGTTGATTATTACCAAAAAGAGCGGATTATTTTTATTGACCGAAGCAGACGTATATGGTAAAATAAATATAATGAAAGCCTATGGGCAAAAAAGGAGAAAGACAAAAATGAAAAATTTCAGAAAAATATCGGCGCTTCTGCTCGCTGTTATGATGATTGCGCTCTCATGCCTTTTCGTGGCGTGCGGTGAAAAAGAGGTTGAGAAGAAGTATTCCATTACGGTTATAGTGGTAAACGATAAGGCAGAAGAGAAAACATTCAATATCAAGACAGACCGCGAAAATCTCGCAGATGCGCTTCTTGATGAGAAGCTCGTTTCCGGCTCTGACAGCGAATGGGGTCTGATGATAGACACTGTAGACGGTCTGAAAGCGGATTTTGCCGCAAATAAATCATGGTGGGCACTCTATGACGGCGACAAAATGAGCGAGGTCGGCGCAAGCTCTCTCCAACTCAAGGACGGCGGAGTGTATAAGTTTGTTTATACTATAGGCTGATAGCCCTATTAAAAGCAAAAAGATAAAATAAGTCCGGTGTTTACCGGACTTATTTACTGTAAAGTCATTATATCTGCAGAATGATTTCATATGTAAACCGCTGAAACCGTCAAACTTATTATATAGCTTCGCAAGCCCAATAAAATTTGATTTTTACTATTGACATTTGCAACGGTTTATAGTATAATATATACCGCATTTGAAAGAAATGCGTTTCGGGGTGTGGCTCAGTTTGGTAGAGTGCTTGGTTCGGGACCAAGAGGCCGGAGGTTCAAATCCTCTCACTCCGACCATAAAAATGACGGCTTTTTGCCGTCTTTTTTTATGCATGAATAAAGCTGTCACCTCCGGTCTCGGGCGTCCCGAACCTCGGGACCAAGGGTAGGCGAGAGAAAACGCCATCGGCATGGCGTTTTCGCGAAGCCGAAACCGCCGGGAGCTTGCCTTTTCGGAAGTATGGCTTGCCCGCACGCGCGAAAAGGCTTAGCGACGGTGGAGGGCGCGCAGCGCGGAGGTTCAAATCCTCTCACTCCGACCACATACGAAAAATCCGAACGCTTTCCGAATGGGAGAGGCGTTCGGATTTTTTGTCTCTGTCGAATATCCGAATTTCAATGCTGAAAAGCAGAAAAAACTTAAACTTTTCAGCCCGCATCCATATAATTTTCCGACTGCATGTGAAACAGCCTCGGCGGGAATTTCCCCACCGAGGCTGAATTTATTTCCTTACCGTGTATATATCCAATGCCGCACCGTATTTTGAAAATCCTTTTATATCCGCATAATCTTGACCATACTTCTTCCGCGCATAATCGTCCGTATTTTGCCATGCGGCATCGATCAATTCTTTAGCTGTTCCCTGCAGATCGGAGTGAGCGCCATGTTTCATTCTGTGTAATCTGAATTTCATTTTATCGGTAAAAACTTCTTCAAACCCCTCGGCAATTTCACTGTATGGGGACTCAAAGTATTGAAGAAGAGATGTTCTGTAATCAACATTAAAAGCCGTGCTTTGATAATTATGGCTTTCAAGATATTTATAATAATAGTTGCTGATATCAGACAGTACCGAATTGCAGTATTTATTTTGTTCTTTTTCTTCTTTGGTCAGAGCCATTCCGACAGAGGAATACCGTATAAGCTTTCCTCCGGACTTTAAAACGCGGGCTATCTCTTTTATGACAAGCTCCGGCTCATCGACAAGATGTATCATCGCATTCTCGACTACTATGTCGATGCTTTCGCTCGGAAGCATAATATCATATGCATTCATTTGCGCAAGAATAAGATTATCATATTGCCCTCCGGCGCGCTTTGCCGCTGTGCTTAACATAACGGTCGATATATCGGCGGCAATCGTATAGATGCCGTTTCTGGCAAGAGGGATAGCGGCAGTACCCAAACCCGCTCCCAAATCGAGAACGCTGATTTCCGTACCGAACTTATCGGCAATCAAATCAGCACAGGCTGCATATACCCCATAGCGCTCCGTATTGTTTGCATTCCAATATGTAATCTCAGGCTCGAAATCTTCTCCTATATCGTCATATCCTATATATTTTCGGCTTCCCTCAAGTTTGACGGGTGTGCCTTCGCAAAATCTGTATATGGAATTGATAAGAGGAAGCTCATATCCGCAACTGCCGCATGCAGGAAGCAGCATTTCGGATTTGCATTTTGGGCACAAATAATATTGCTTCATTTTTCCCTCCGAATCTATAATCGGTTTTGCCTGTCTTTATACCAGTTTCAACCTTTACGCAAAATTTCACAAGTCTGCTCGTCTCTCAACATAATAATAGCGGGCTGATAAAATTTACGGAGTCAGACGCTTGGGACTGCGGAAAAGAAACATCGCTTCGTTGATATGCAGACCCGTAAGGAGCATGGTAAGGCGGTCTACGCCCAAACCGAATCCGCCGTGAGGAGGACAACCGTACTTGAAAAATTCAAGATAGAATTTTACATCCTCCGCCAATCCTTTCTCTTCTGCCTGCGCTTTCAGAACATCGTATCTGTGTTCTCTTTGTGCGCCGGTAGTAATCTCAACTCCGCGCCAGATAAGGTCATAGCCCTCGGGAACGCCATTCTCATCACGCATATGGTAAAATGCGCGTTTTTCAGCAGAATAGTCGGTGATAAAGAGAAATTCATGATTATATTTGCGCTTTACCCACTCATAGCTGAGCCTTTCGGCATCGGTAGTCAGATCACCCTTTTCGGAATCAGGAACCGTATAACCGAAATCCTTTTCCAGATTGTCATATAATTCAGCCAGAGTAATAACGGGAAACGGCGTGGTGGGAACCACTACCTCTATGCCGAATGTTTCTTTTATCCGGTCTCCGAGCTCGTCCTTTACCTTTGCCAAAGCGTAGGTAAGAAGCTCCTCCTCCATTTTCATAACATCGCGGAAGGAGGTGATATAGCTGAATTCCAAGTCGAAGCCGGTGAACTCGGTGGTATGCTTATTGGTATAAGATTTCTCTGCGCGTAATACGGGACCGACCTCAAAAATTCTGTCAAAACCGCTTGCCATTGCCATCTGCTTATAAAACTGAGGACTCTGAGCAAGATAAGCGTTGCGGTCAAAATACTTGACCTCGAAAACCTCCGAGCCGCTCTCGCTCGCCGCACCGATAAGCTTTGGCGTATGTATCTCCAGAAATCCGCGTTCATACAGGAAATCGCGCATGGCTTTGGTAAAAATTGTCTGCGCCTTAAAGATCAGCTGGTTGCGATCTGTACGCAAGTCTATCCAGCGATAATCCATGCGGTCATCAATTCCGGAACGGGCTACGGCAGCCTTCTTTTTGGTAGCGGGAATATCTTCGCGCTGTATGGGAAGAGCGGCAGCTACAGACTCAACCTTGATTTCGGTTGGGATTATTTCAATTCCGCCCATTTTTACATATTCGCTTTCATGCGCCACACCGATTACCGATATTACGGAATCGGGGGTAATCTGACCGAGTGCCGGCAGAAGCTCCTCGTGTCCCTCTTTTTCTATGGTTATCTGCACCTTACCGGTAATATCCTTCAGAACTATAAAGCACATCGCCTTGCCGTCACGGAAATTTTCGACAAAGCCCTGAACCAAAATGCTTTTTTCGAGATTATCACGGATATCTTTTATATATATTCTTTGCATATATTTTCCTTTCTTAATATAATTGTCATCTCTTTGGTTATGTATATTATTTTGTTATTGTACACTAACATTATCTGTTTGTCAACCGCCTGCAAAAGCTATCGCTCAATATTTCCTCTCAAGCAGGTAGCTTGCCAGCTCGCAGAGTACTTCGCTTCCGGAATAGCCCGAGATAGCCGCTATTGCCGCCTCTGTTTCGCGCTTTGCATATTCGCGTGCCTTTGCCACATCCATGAACGAGAGGAATGTCGTTTTGCCCTCCTTGGCGTCGGCATGCGTAGCCTTTCCGAGAAGTGCCGCATCGCCCTCAACATCGAGGATATCGTCTATTATCTGGAAGGCAAGTCCTATGCCCGTGGCATATTTTGCCGCATCATGGAGCCGCTTGTCTGAGGAGATATACAGTCCCGCCGCATGACAGCCGAGAAGCGCAGATGCTCTCATCAGCGCGCCTGTTTTCTTATCGTGCATTTTCAGGAGAAGCTTGAAATCGGGTTCCTTTTTCTCGCCGAGCAGGTCTATCTCCTGCCCGCCCATCATGCCGAGCGCACCCGCGCAGACAAGAAGCATATTTGTCGCGGAGAGCGCGGCTTTCGGCTCCACAAAGGCATTTTCCGAAGCAAGCTCATAGCCCTTTGTTATCAGCGCGTCGCCGCAGAGGAGCGCTATATCCTCGCCGTAAACCTTATGGTTTGTCAGCTTGCCGCGCCTGTAATCGTCATTATCCATGCAGGGCATATCGTCATGCACAAGCGATGACGCATGAACGCACTCTATAGCGCAGGCAAAAGGCATAGCCGAGGCGTCCATTCCGCCGAAAAGCCTGCAAAACTGCATTACGAGAAAGGCGCGTATGCGCTTTCCTCCGCCGAGCGCGCTGTAGCGCATGGATGAATAGAGCGTTTCGAGCGCCGCATCGGGCGTTTTCAGGTATTTTTCAAGCTCGGTTTCGACAGCCGCGGCATTTTCCGAAAGTAATTTTTTTATATCAGCTTCCCTGCATTTTTCCATAGTATATCCTCCGTATTTTCATTCCTTATTCGGGTTTTGCAAAATCCTTCTCGACGAGGCTTCCTTCTTCGCCCGCCTGAAGAATCTTCACTCTCTGCTCGGCATTGTCAAGCTCGCCCGTACAGAATTTGACAAGCCCCACGCCCTCCTCAAAAAGAGCGAGCGACTCATCGAGCTTTGCACTTCCGCTTTCCATTGCGCGCACTATCTCCTCGAGCCTTGCGAGCGCCGTTTCGAATGTCATTTTCTTTTCCGTGTTTTCCATATTTATATCTTCTCCTTTTCGTTCATCACTATGTCGCATACCGTCGCTCTGACGGTGCCGTCCGAGAGCATCAGCGATATGTCGCTTCCCTTTTCCACCTGCGCGGCACTTCTTATCACCGTACCGTCGGAAGCGAAAGCAGCACCATATCCGCGCGAGAGCACGGAGAGCGGATTCATCGCGTCCAGCTTTGCCGTTTTGCCTGCCAGAGCTGACTTTTTACGCTCCAGAAGGAATGTTATACGATTGTATAATTTATCCTCGGCAATGCCGAGAGCCATTCTTTTGTCGTCTATGAAATTGCGCGGATCGGTGAGAGCCCGACTCTTTTTCATGCGCTCTAGCGTACTGCGCAGAAGCTCCAGCTTCTTGCCCTCGAGCAGCTCGAGCCGCGCCGTGACATTGCCGAGCTTGCGCTTCAGTTCATATCTCTCCGGCACAGCCAGTTCAGCCGCGGCGGAAGGTGTCGGCGCGCGCCTGTCGGCGGCAAAATCGCAGAGCGTGAAGTCTATCTCATGCCCGACCGCCGAGATGACGGGCAGCTCCGATGCCGCGACCTCGCGCACAAGCGCCTCGCTGTTGAAAGCCCACAAATCCTCGAGTGAGCCGCCGCCGCGCCCGATGATGATGACATTCACATTCTTCTTTTCATTGAAATACCGCAGTCCTTCTATCAGCTGAGGTGCGGCGCTCTCTCCCTGCACAAGCGACGGATAAAGCACGACCTCCGCTATCGGAAAACGCCTGCCGAGTATATTTATGATATCGCGTATCGCCGCGCCCGTCGGCGAGGTGATGACACCTATGCGCATCGGATATCGCGGCAGTGGCTTCTTTTTTGCTTCATCGAAAAGCCCTTCTGCGCCGAGCTTGGCTTTGAGCTGCTCGTATGCGATATAGAGCGCACCCACGCCGTCCGGCTCAAGTGTATCGACATAAATCTGATACTGACCGTCGCGAACATATGCGCTGACTCTGCCGCCGACTATCACCTTCATACCGTTTTCGGGAATGAAAGCGAGCTTTGAGGCACTCGAACGAAACATTACGGCGGCGATGCGGCTCGTCTCATCCTTGACGGTGAAATAGAAATGCCCCGATTTATGATTGGTAAAATTCGATATCTCGCCGCGGATGAAAACACGCATCAGCGCTTCGTCCGTTTCAAGCTTCATTTTTATATATTCATTCAGTGCCGTAACGGTAAAGACCTGTCGCTCTTCCGCCATTATCTTCCCTCCTTCAGCGCTTCCAGCCCGAGGTATGCCGTGCCGACGGCATTGTCGGAGGAAAGCTCGTTTTCGGCGAAATAAATATTCTCCATCTCGCCCGTAAGCCTGTCTCTTATTATATTGTCGCGCATCACGCCGCCTGCGTAAAGTATCGGCAGGCTCCGGTGTGCTTCTCTTGCGTATCTGCTCATCCCGAGTATCGTCTCGCAGACGAAATCTATCGCGTATCTCGCGATGTTTTCCGCCGCTTCGCCAGAGTTATACATCTGTATAATTTTATTCTCCGCACCCGAGAGGTTGCAGCTACCACTTTTTATACAAGTGTGTAATTTTGTTGTTTTTCCTTGCACGGCAAGCTTTTCCAGCTCCATGCCGCAGGGAAACTTCAGCCCGAGCAGCACGCCTGCGCGGTCGATAAGCTGACCCGCGTTTATATCCAGCGTCTCGCCGACTATGGCGACATCAAAACCGACAGCTTTCCTTTTCACATAGAGAAGCTCCGTCGTGCCTCCCGAGATATGAAATGCGAGAAATTCTCTCCCGAGCGCTTCTTCGCCCGCCTCGCAACTTTTGAGCGCCGCCATGATATGCCCCGCCTGGTGGGAAAAGGCAAAGAGCGGCACGCCTGCGGCGGAAGCCGCCGCCGTCGCGGCGGCTTTGCCCGCGAGAAAGCAAGGCATATATGAGCCTTCGATATCGCGCGGCTTTTCGCTGTAGGAAACGGCATCTGTCTTTCCGATATCAAGCTCCGAAAAGAGCCGAGGAAGATTCACTGTATGCAAAAAGAGAGCGTCGCTCTGCCGCAATCCACGCTCCCCCGTTTTTACCTCAAGTATTGTTCTCCCGTGTCGGTATCCCGTCTCGTCGGCAACCGCTATAGATGTTGTATAGTTGCTTGTATCTATGCCGAGAACTCTCATTTATTCCCCGTCCCCCGACGCCTGCGCTTCCGGAACCGCGGTGCTCTCTTCCGCCGCTTTGTCCCTTGCCGATTTGGCTATGGCATTGAGTATACCGTTTATAAAGGAAGGCGCCTTGCTGTCGTCATAAGCCTTTGCTATCTCGACAGCCTCATTTATCGCTATCTCAACAGGAACATCCGTATAGAGCAGTTCATATGCGCACACGCGCATGACGGCAAGCGAAATTTTTGAAATTCTGCTTATTTTCCAGCCTGTCGCATTCTCCGCGATGACCGAGTCAAGCTTCTCACGGTTATTGCAGACTCCGAAAAAAAGCTCCTTTGTAAATGAATCCGCCGGGAGCTCATGCTCCGAAACGGCAAGCTCCAGAAATTTTTCCGGATCTTCGTCCCTGTTTACGGAGCAGGCATATACGAGCCTGACCGCACTTTCTCTCGCTATGTGGCGAGTTAACCTTTTTGCCATATATCTCTCCTGAAAAAAATACCTGATTTTGTCTTTCCTTTATTATACACGCGAAAGAGCAAAAAGTCAATATACTACCGCCACAAAGCACGCGGCGAATTTTTTTGAAGAAAATATGAACTTTTTTTCAAAAACCCCTTTACAAATGCGGAAACTTGTGATATAATCTTTGAGAAATTTGAAAAAACCTTTTTAATTCGGCACAGAGAGGTCGACAAGGGGATTATATACAGAAAGTATAGCCATATACTTTTATTATGTAAATTTGCGCCTTGCCGATTTCCGGCAAGGTTTTATTTTTGCAAAAAAGGAGCGTATCATGGGAAAAATTCTTTTCGATTCATCTGCCATAGAGCGTATGCTTGCACGGATAGCGCATGAAATAATCGAGAAAAACGAAAATCTCGATAAGGTCGCTCTCGTCGGCGTGCTTCGCCGCGGCGTTCCGCTTGCCGAAAGGATAGCGGAAAATATAGAGCGTTTTGAAGGAGTGAAGCTTCCCGTAGGCAAGCTCGATATCACACTCTACCGCGATGATCTCTCCGAGCTTTCCGATATGCCGAAAATCAAAGGGAACGAAATCGATTTCGATATAAACGGAAAAATAATCATCATAGTCGATGATGTCATATTCACGGGAAGAACGGTCCGCGCCGCGATAGACGCGCTCTTCGATATCGGCAGACCGAAGCGAATACAGCTTGTTTCGCTTATTGACCGCGGGCACAGAGAGCTTCCCATAAAGCCCGACTATGTAGGCAAAAATATCCCGACTTCCCTTTCCGAGAAGATAGCGCTGAAGATTCCCCCTTTCGACAGCGAAATGAGTGTGGAAATAAGCCCGCTTGACGAATGAATTTATGCGCTCTGCGCTTAAATTATAAAAAAACCACGGAGGAAAAACAAATGAAATTAATTTACGGTGTAAAAGACAAGCCGAAATTCGGGCAGACGCTCGTTTTCGCATTCCAGCAGCTGCTCGCGATTCTTGCGGCAACGATAGCCGTTCCCGCCATAGTCGGTAACGGTATGTCGTCCTCGGCAGCACTCTTCGGCGCAGGCGTAGGTACGCTTGTTTATCTGCTCTTTACCAAGTTCAGAAGCCCTGTATTCCTCGGCTCCTCATTCGCATTCATCGGCTCCATGCTCTCTGCTTTCGCAGGTGCGGCTTCGACTTCGCTCGGATATGTAGGTCTTATCCTCGGTGCGGTTTTCGCAGGTCTCGTTTATGTTGTTCTTGCAATCATAGTCAAGCTTGCAGGCGTCAACTGGATAAATAAGCTCATGCCCGCAGTAGTAATCGGTCCTACAGTCTCCATCATCGGTCTTTCGCTCGCGGGTAACGCCGTAGGCGACCTTCAGAAAGGCAATGTAACTCACATGGTCGATGGAGCGGCAGTACAGAGCGCATCTGTTTACCTTTGCATCCTCTGTGGTCTCGTAACCCTCGCAACAGTCATCATCTGCTCTGTTTTCGGCAAGAAGATGGCAAGAATGATTCCTTTCATAATCGGTATCGTGGCAGGCTACGGTCTCGCCGCAATCTTCACGGTAATCGGTAATTTAACCGATACAGCCGCTCTTCAGATAATAAACTTCTCCGCTTTCAAGAATATGCAGTGGTATCCCGACTTCACATTCATTGAGGCTCTCAAAGGCGTAAAGGAAATCAACGGTGCCTATGTGGCTTCCATAGCAGTGGCATATGTTCCCGTAGCACTCGTGGTATTCGCAGAGCACATCGCAGACCACAAGAACCTCTCCAGCATCATCGATCAGGATCTGCTTGAAAACCCCGGACTTTCCAGAACTCTCCTCGGCGACGGTGTAGGCTCAATGGCAGGCGCTTTCTTCGGCGGATGCCCCAACACAACATACGGCGAGTCCGTCGGTTGTGTCGCAATATCCGGCAATGCCTCCGTGGTAACGATACTTACCACCGCGATAATGGCAATAGTAGTCTCATTCTTCGCTCCCTTTGTAACCTTCCTTTCCACTATCCCCTCCTGTGTAATGGGCGGTGTGTGCATCGCACTCTACGGCTTCATCGCGGTATCGGGTCTCAAGATGCTCCAGCCTGTCGACCTCAACGATAACAGAAATCTCTTCGTGGCTTCCACTATACTCATCACAGGTATCGGCGGTCTTTCCCTCACATTCGGCAAGGTAACGATAACCACCATCGCATGCGCGCTCATCCTCGGCATACTCGTAAATCTTCTTACAAACGGCAAGAGAAAAGACGAGCCCTGCGAAGATGTTGTCGATGAGGAAGCAAAATAATCCTCCGTCAGTAAATATAAAATACATAATTAAACACGGGCGTACTGCGATGCAGAGAACCCCAAAATTAAGACAAAAATTAAATATTAAATTGCTTGTGAATGAGCTCGGTATTGAACCGGGCTCATTCTTTTTGATTTATAGATATTCTCTCGTTATTGCAGCGGTAAACGGACATTAAAATCCCATCCTGTTTATCGTGTGAAAACCCGCACCTGTAAGGAGGCTCGCCTTCTCATCGGTGTATCTGCTTCTGCAATAAAGAATGTATCCGACTTAAAACAAAACTGACACCGCCCGAAAAGCGATGTCAGTTCATTGCCTGATCTTTTATTTGTTCTGCCACAGGCGTTTTCGGTACTGTCCGCACATTTTGCGGCAGGCGCACCTTGATACTCCTGTTTTTCCGTGTGATTTATTTAAGCAGCTTGAGTGCGGAATTATACGCTTCCGCGATCTGCTCTGCAGTGAGTGCGCCGGTGTAGATTTTGCCGTCTACCATAGTCATTCCTTTTGTCGGGAAGTCGCCGCCGACATTGCCCTTGGTGATATCGTTGCCAAGGCAGAAATAATTGAATGTGCCGTCTGCACCGACCTTGAAGGTGCTGTTTATGGGAACCGAAGCATTCAGCTTGCCGTTTACATAGATATAGCATTTTCCGTCGGAAATGCTGTATACGCCGACAACATGAACAAGCTCTGCAGAAGCGGAGGTTGCATATGCGCCCGTATTGTAGCTCGTGCCGCCGCCTGTGAGGAAATAAGGCTTGCCTGTCTTATCCTCGGCAAGACCCCAGCCGCCTGCCTGCGTGCCGCAGATGATGCCCTGAACAGAGCCCTTTGTGGGCATTACATAGAATGCTTCAACGGAAAAGCCGTTTTCAGCCCATGACTTGAAGGCATCCTGCGTTGTCAGCTCCTTGAATTTGCAGATGACATATTTATCTTCCGAAGCCTTGAGCGCATCGGCAGTATATGCTTTGCCGCCGTGAATAACCGTTGCATTCTCGACGGTAGCGCCCATATTTGTCACTTCTATGCGACCGAGCGCGTCCTTTACCGTGCCGCCCGAAAAATCGAAATCGGCATAAAGCGCGGCTTTTTTCACCGTAACTTCACCCTTTGTCGATTCCCACTCGTATACGAATGTATCGCTTGCAGCACCCCATGAGTCATATGCCGTGAGCGTGACTTTATACTTGCCGTCCTTGAGATTTCCGAGGAAAAGCTCATAACTCTTCTTCATATCGCTTCTCTTGGCATGATGATAAAAATCGGATAGAATCTTCTTATTTATTACCTTGCCTGCCGTGATGTGCTTTATCTCTATTTCATAGTGATGAGCAAATTCATCATCGATTGCCGCATCAAATGTGAGATATGTTTTTACGCCTGTCTTTGTGTTTTCTCTGGGATCAATCTTTACATTGCCGAGTGTGGGCGCCTTGTTTGCCGCTTCTCTTGTCTCGCGGCTGTATTTTTTCAGATGAGTGCCTTCTGCATCGGGATGAGCTATAGTCCATGGCTCCTCAAATGAAGTATTCTCGGAGAAGAACATCTTTGTCACCTTGACATTGCCGTTTTCGTCTACCTGAACAAGCAGACCTGAGGAAATCTCATATCTGTCATTCATGGTGGTAGCTCCTGCCATATTTTCATAGCCGCCGGCTTCTATCGCCATATAGCGGACAGACCCGCAACCGAGCGAGGTGAAAGCGCCCTGCATGATGGAGCGGTTGTCATTTATCGGGAAGTGCAGATGACCGCTGAAGGTCACAACCTGCGAATATTTTGAAAGTGTGGGAGTAAGGTATGTTGTGGACCAATATGAAGGATTGCCGTCAAGATCACTTCCGTAGCAGGTATTGTATATCATCGGATGCGTGCATACAAAAACATACTGCTCGGGATTTTCCTCCGTGAGCTTGCGGAGCATATTGTCAAGCCATTCCACCGCTTCCTTGGAATAAGGACAGCCCATCGTCTTGCTGTAGGTTTCCGGCTCAAGCATGAGGAAGTGATAGCCGTTTACAACACAGTCGCGAACGCCTATACTGAGATTTGTATCCTCTGTATCAATGCCCTCGCCGAAGTATTTTTCGCCGAAAGCAAGCTCATAATCCATGAGATTGAGGCACTGACCCATAATGGAATCATGGTTGCCTGTAACAAGCAGAGTTTTCACATCATCGGGAAGAACGCTCTCAATAGCACTCTTGAAATAGCCCAGCTCTGCTGCCTTGCCCGTATCGGCGATATCGCCGACTACTGCCAGAGCGTCAAGTCTGCCGCCGTTTTTTGAGGCTTCTTTTGTGAGCTGTGCAATTGCACTCTTCACCTTGTCGACAGCGTCGCCGCTCGCCGCATTCACATGAACATCGGAGACGGCGCCGAAAGAGAGCACTACCTTGCTCTCGTCAAATTCAACGGGCTTTATAACAACGGGAGGAGCGGTTGTTTCCGTAGTTTCGGTCGTGCTCTCTGTTGTTCCGGTTGTTTTTGTTGTTTCCGTTGCCTTTGTTGTTTCTGTGGTTTTCGTGTCGACCGTGGTCGCACTTTCTGTTGTGGAATCAGTCATTTCGCTTGGATCCTTTCCGCAGGCGCCGAGAAGAATAATCATCGTCAGCGCAAGAAAAACAGCTAAAAATTTCTTCATTATATACCTTCCTCCTTAAATAGAAGATAATATTGTAAATATATAGTATCATAGCGAGTGGGGGTTATCAACCTACTTTTATATGCCATGACCGGAACTCTCGGTTGCGTATAGAAAAAATATAGCTTTATTTTTGTGAAAAATGACAACTGCTTCATAGAAATCACATATCTTTGCGGTTAAAAGAACTCTGCCGGCGCAAAAATATAAAAATAAATTCTTAAAATTGCATAAAACTATTGACTTGCGGCATTTTTTGTGATAAACTATCAAAGCGCGGTAAAAACCGCACCTGATATTTGTTATGGAGAAGTCGCCTAGTTGGTCGAGGGCGCACGACTGGAAATCGTGTAACCGCCATAAACGGTTCGAGAGTTCGAATCTCTCCTTCTCCGCCAGATATAAAAAATACGAACACCGCTAAAATCGGCGTTCGTATTTTTTATACTGCGTTTAAGCATTCGCCAAAGTGCCATTTGAAGTTTTTTAGAAATTTTACGCTTGCAAACTCAATAGCGGTTGAAAAATTTAGAATTTTATGCTATAATATACGCACGATGATGAGAGCAAACTTATATTGTTCCCGTTTACAATGCTCTAATATTTAGGAGGTGTAAAATGAAATTTCATTTGTTAAAGAGAAAAAATGCAGTTTCGCTTGCTTTGTTATTTATATTGATATTCACGTCTTTACTTTTTGTCGGTTGCGGTAAAAAACCTGAAGATAAGCCACAACCCACTCCGTCCGAAGAGAAAAGGATTTGTTCTTTTTCGATTTCAAATATCAATTCGTCTTCGTCGTTCTCTCTCGATGATGTTTTTATTACAGTTCGTTATGGGATAAACTCTGCAAACCTTGAAGATTATAAAGCGGGTTTTATAATATCAAAGAATGATGGAAGCAGAGCGGTTTTACAAAGTATAGAAAATCTTGAAAACGACGATTATTCGTTTACAGTGTCAGACGGAAACTATAGTTATAAAAAAGAAACCGTGTTGAGTTTAGAAAACAGTTTTTTCGATAGAACAGACGGAGCGTTTTCCTTGAGCCTATGTTTATTTGATAAGACAGATAATACAATGGAGAATCCCATTACAGGGTATCAATATGCTTTGAAATATGTGGTTACAAACGGAGAAATTTCCTTTGAAATAAAAGGAGAATCGGTAGTTCGTAATCATTAACATTTAATAAAGTGAAAAAATATCTCAAAATTGTTAGAATGAATAAACTATGAACGAAACATTATGCAATCTATTCGATTTACGTTACTAACGCTCCGCCAAAAGAAAAGTCGCCAGTGGCGACTTTTCTTTTTACTTCTTCACTCTTCACTTCTTCACTCTTCACTTCTCCCTCCCCCGCCCCTATCCTTCGCATTTTTGACCATGTTCCGTAGTCAAAATGTAGTCAGATTCTTCTCAATTTTGTGCATGGATATTGACTTGTCCGTCGTTTTATGGTATAATTGATTTTAAGAAAAACGCAAAATCATTTATTTTGCCGATTTTGCGCTTTGACATCAAAATAAACAGAATGTGAGGACAGAAAAATGTATTGTCAGAAATGCGGAAAAGAAATCAATGAATCGGATGCTTTCTGCCCGGAATGCGGAGCACCGAAAACCGAAAGCACCGAAAAACAGGCAAGCCCCGAGCAGCAGACAGCCTGCACGCCGGCAAGCAACATCTTTGCGGCGCAGAAATTCCAGATGAATTGGTACAAGGCTCTGATTTATGCCATTCTTTTTCTTTCGGCTATTGCCAATCTCATCAACAGCATCAAATACTTCACGGGAATAATATACGGAGATCAGGCTACGGCAAAATCGGTTTACGAACAGTTCGCCGCTCTGAAACCGCTTGATATCTTAACCGGATGTGTTTTGCTCGGAATCGCAGTACTGGCAATCGTCACGCGCTTTGCGCTCGCGAAGTTCAAAAAAAGCGGTCCCGTGCTCCTCTATGCCGTATATCTCTCAAATATAATTTATACGTTTGTATACACCATAGCCGCTTCCTCAATTGCAAAAACGAATCTGTTCAATTACAGCACAATTATATCTGTTATCATATCCGTTGTAATGCTGTTCGCAAATTACAAATACTTTACAAAAAGAAAAGAATTATTCGTAAAATAACCATCATGCCCGGGATAAATTCCGGGCTTTGATATTATCAGCTGATTTTTCAGGCTTTTTCACACATGTCACTTGACAAAAAGCGGCAAGTCGGCTATAATTATATCGCCCAATAATAACAATATGTTATACTACAGGAGGCGCCAACTTGAAAAATATTATTGAAATAGACCATCTGCAAAAAAGCTTCGGCGATGTGCATGCGGTAAACGACCTCAGCTTTCGCGTAAAGGAAGGTGAGCTTTTTGCATTTCTCGGCATAAACGGTGCAGGTAAATCCACCACGATAAATATAATGTGCGGTCAGCTTGCAAAGGACAGCGGCAGTATCTCAATATGCGATACCGATATGGATAAAGATTCCGACTCCGTCAAGCGTGCGCTCGGCGTTGTCTTTCAGGGGTCCGTGCTCGACCGCGACCTCTCCGTTTATGATAATCTCGAGAGCAGAGCCGCGCTCTACGGCATACGCGGTGCCGCCTTCAAGGCGCGTTTTGCCGAGCTTTCGGAAATGCTGGACTTTGCGGATTTGCGAAAGCGTGCCGTCGGCAGGCTTTCGGGCGGTCAGCGCAGACGCATAGATATAGCACGTGCGCTTCTGCACAGACCGAAAATACTCATTCTCGATGAGCCGACCACAGGGCTTGACCCGCAGACAAGAAGCACGCTCTGGAGCGTCATCGGAAATCTGCGTAAGAACGAAGGACTGACGGTCTTTCTCACCACACATTATATGGAAGAGGCGGCGGATGCCGACTATGTTGTAATCCTCGACCACGGAAAAATAGCCGCAGAGGGAACGCCGCTTCAGCTCAAAAACACATATACGGGCGATTTCATTTCGCTTTACGGCATAAGCGAAAGCGATATAAAGAAGCTCGGCGCTCCTTATGAAGCTGTCGGCGATGCATATCGCGTAGCCGTGCCGGACACTGCGGCGGCGACGGCACTGATAATGAAATATCCAGAGCTTTTCCGCGATTACGAAATAGTAAAAGGCAAAATGGACGATGTTTTTCTTACCGTAACAGGCAAGAAGCTGACGGGAGGTGACGAAAAATGACAGGACTTTTTGCGCTTATAAAGCGCAATACGAAGCTTTATTTCAAGGACAAGGGAATGTTTTTCTCATCGCTTATCACACCGCTCATTCTGCTTGTTCTTTACGCCACGTTCTTGAAAAATGTTTATGAAGATTCATTTCGCTCGGCACTTGCTGCGGCAGGCGCGTCCGTTCCCGATGCCGTGCTGAACAGCTGCATCGGCGGTCAGCTTGTCTCATCGCTTCTTGCCGTCAGCTGTGTGACGGTGGCATTCTGCTCAAACCTGCTCATGATAAAGGACAAAACCTCCGGTGCACGCCATGACCTGACGATAACTCCGGTCAAAGCGGGCACGATGGGACTCGGCTACTACCTCTCCACGCTCGTTTCCACGCTGATAATCAGCTTCACGGCAACAGCGGTCTGCCTCGGATATATCGCCGTTACAGGCTGGTATCTCAGCCTCCGCGATATTCTTCTTACTCTGCTTGATGTATTCCTGCTATCAATGTTCGGAACAGCACTCTCCTCCTGCGTCAATTTCTTTCTCTCCACAGACGGGCAGGCTTCCGCCGTCGGCACAATAGTCAGCGCGGGCTACGGATTTATCTGCGGCGCATATATGCCGATATCAAATTTCTCGGGCGGACTGCAAAAAATACTTTCTTTTCTCCCGGGAACATACGGCACAAGCCTTATCCGCAATCATCTGATAGGCGGTTCTTTTGCCGAAATGAAAAAGCTCGGATTCCCCGATGAAGTATTGAAAGGGATACGCGACAGCGTCGATTGCAATCTCTATTTCTTCGGAAACAAGGTTGAAACGGGAACCATGTATGTTATTCTCTGCACAGGTATTGCGGTGCTTATCGGCATTTATGTTCTCATGAATATCATATCGAGCCGTCGTCACGCAAAATGAAAATATACAGAAATATTGCAGATATCATAACAGGACTGCGCATATGCGGTGCGATAGCTTTGCTTTTCCTCGTGCCGCTCTCGTCGGTCTACTATATCGTGTATACACTGACAGGACTGACAGATGTACTCGACGGCTGGGCGGCAAGGAAAAGCGGCACCGAGAGCGATTTCGGAGCCAAACTCGATTCCGTGGCAGACCTCATATTCTACACTGTCATGCTGATAAGACTCTTTCCTGTCATGTATGAAATGCTTCCGCATGCCATCTGGTGGTTTCTCGGTGCGGTGCTTTTCCTGCGGTTATGCGCATATGCGACCGCGGCTGTGAAATATCGCCGCTTTGCTTCTCTCCATACTTATCTCAACAAAGCAACAGGATTTGCCGTTTTCCTGATACCGTATTATCTCGCTCTGCCCTGCTATACGGTGCTTTGCTTTGCAGCATGTACAATAGCTGCATTTTCTTCCGCGGAAGAGCTGATATTGCACATCATGGCAAAGGAATACAATGCAAAAACAAAGGGTATTTTTTTCAGAAATAACGCAGAAGGATAAATAAACAAAACCGACAGGAGCCCCTGTCGGTTTGTTATTTCAAATCTATTCCCGCTTTTTTTGCCTGTGAATGCTGAAATTTTCGCGGTATACGATAAATCTTGCCGTCTTTTTTAAACCTTGCTCCGGTCTGCTTGAAATGAAACGGCACGCCCGCCTTTTCACATTGTGCGCGAATGTCAAGCACCCAATCATAGTCGCAGATGCGGGCTTCGTTTCCCGATTCGCCGCCGCAGATAACACCCTCAATCTTATCCGAAAGATAAGGCGAAAGGTCTATTTTCGAAAGCAGCGGCTCGCAGATTATCATTTTGCGGCGTATTTTCGCCTCGAGAAAAATGGGAAGCCGCCTTTTTGCTTCTTCTTCGTTTTCCACGGTGCAACATATCGTCACATTGCCGTAGCCCTCGCCCCAGTCGGCGGGGACACATTCGGCAAAGCGGACGATACGCTTCGTTATTATCAGAAAATCAAGGTCGGGACGGCGATGTATCATCTGCCAGCATTCGTCGCGCCATGCGTCCGCCTTATCGAGGAAAAAATCCGAGGTAAAGCAGGTGTATACAGGCTCGCCGTCGGGCTGAAGCTTATATGTTCCGTCGCGGGAAAGACGCACCGGCAGGTCGAAATCCGCGTTTTTTGTCACCAAGCGGCTGTCTTTTTCAAAGCGCGAATCTGTCCTGTAGACATAGCAATGCATACAGCCCGCGCTGTATTTGTCGCACCCGTGCCAAGGGTTCCAGAGTGCCATTTTATTTTGTTACCGTGACGATGAAGCCGTCCACATTGTTGCCGGAAACGGTATATTCTCCGCTTGCGGGAACGGGAACGAAGGTCACTGATTCACCGGACTGCGCAGGGCAGAAATATATGAGATAATCGACGCCCTCATAGCTGTATTCAAGCGGCTTGTCGGAATAAGAATAATTATTTCTGAGCAGGTCGATATATTCTTCAAGACAAAGATTGTTTTCCGTCATATATGCGGAATGAGGCACGCCGACATAGCGAAAATGCCATGATTCATGCAGAATTTTTGTTATATCCACCTTTGCGCCGTCATAGCGGAGAACAAAGCCGTATTTCGCACAGTTCTTTACAAGCCATTCCTGCTGAGCGGCGTTGAAATCGACTGTCGCACCCTTGTGCGTGAAAATCTTGAGGTCGATTGCAAGTCCCGTATGATGCTCGCTGAAGCCGGGATTTGTGGCGTAATATTTGCCGACCTCTTCGCCCATCTCTTCAATGGTGCGGTTATAAACACTCTGCTGGCGATTGTAATCGCGATAGCCGCTGGCTACTATTATCTTATCGGTTTTGCCGTCGGCACCTGTCTCAAAGGTCTCCGGCAGAGCGGCTTTCAAATCGGTGAACATCTTGTTCATCGGCATTATGATATCGCGGCGCAGCCTTGCATCTATGCCGAGAACATAATTAGTATTATATCCCTCCTGACCCCAGAGAGAAACGATATCGCGCGATTCCTCCGCGGCTGTCGGAAATTTGTATTCAACGGAATTGTTTACGAGTATAAGCTTGCCCTTGTGAACATCATCAGTGGCATAGGGCTTGTTTACATAATTCTTGCGCCACTCCGGAACAACCGAGATCGGATCGACGGTGGTTTCGGTAGTAGCAGCGGTGGTGGTTTCCGCCGTTTTCTCGGGCTTCTTGCTTGCTATTGCCTTTATTGCGAGCACAAGCAGTACGATAACGAGCACTACAATAAGAAGGAGTGAAAGAAGTGCTGTCATACCCTCCTTATTCGGCTTGAATTTAATCTTTTTATGACCCTGAGGTCTTTTTGCTCCCTGCCCGCCTCCGGCATTTGCAGAGTAGCTTCTGTAATCGTTGTTTCTGTTTTCGTCGAAGTTCATTTTGTCCTCCGTTTTGCATCGGGTAATTGTAATATACATTTTACCATTAAAATCGGAAAATGTCTATAGGATTTTAAATTATTTTATTTTTTCGGAGAAATATCTGTCTTTTTGCTCCCACTTATTGATTATTTACAAAATTTATGGTATACTTATACCATTATAGAAAAGGACAGCACGGAAAATACAAAAACATTATCGGAAAGAGGATATTCAAATGAAACGGAAAGAACAAAACGGCGACATCGCCATTATGCTTCCGCCGGAGGGAAAATTCGCACGCTTCCTGTTCCGTCTGAAGCACAGCGAATATTTATATCTGCTGGCGGCGTTTTTCCTGCCGTTTACCATTCTGCTCGGTGTTTATGCCTGCCTCGGCACGCATCCGTTCGGAAACAGCAGCGTACTCACGCTTGACCTTCAGGCGCAGTATATTTACTATTATGAGGAAATACGCCGACTGCTGACGCAGGGCGGAAGCTGGCTTTATTCATGGAAGCGCACGCTCGGCGGCGAATTTATGGGTATCGTTGCATATTACGGCGCGAGCCCGCTCAATATAATATTCGCGCTTTTCCCGAAGGACAGAATAGCAGACGCCATGATGACCATCCAGCTTTGCAAGGTAGGCTTCATGGGACTCACCTTCGGCTACTATATCCATAAGACACGCTTCATCTCGCAGATGCACACAATAGCCTTTTCGCTGATGTATGCTCTCTGCGCATATTCCGTTGTTCAGCTGGCAAACCCCATGTGGCTCGACGCTATGATATTCCTGCCGCTGCTGATACTGGGGCTTGAAGCGTTGATAAACGAGAGGAAATTCATTCTCTATACCGCATCGCTTACTATGATTTTCATAACCAATTACTATATCGGTTATATGTGCGGTATATTCACCTTTTTCTATTTCCTTTATTATTACAGCCTCAAGCGCGATGAGCTTATATATAAGGGCGAAAAGAAAATATCTTTTTTCAAAACCTACGGCTTCCGCACATTTATGCGTTTTGCCTTCTTTACTCTGATTTCGCTTCTTATCGCGGCATTCATGCTTATCGCGGCATACTACTCACTCACCTTCGGTAAATCCGACTTCTCAAATCCCTCTTACAGTTTTTCGTTGCGGTTTGATTTTCTTGACCTCATCGTCAAGCTCCTGCCCGGCTCCTATGACTCTGTGCGTCCTACGGGACTTCCGATGATATACAGCGGTCTGCTCGCGCTCATCGCCATTCCGCTCTACTATATGTCTCCCGCAATCACAAAGAAGCAGAAGGTGTGTGCCTCCATGCTTCTCGCGGTACTGCTTTTCAGCTTCAGCATAAATGCCATAGACCTTGTATGGCACGGCTTCTCCGCTCCGAACTGGCTGAACTACAGATATTCGTTTGTTTTCTCATTTTTCATCATAGTCATGGCATATGATGCCGTGGCTCATATAGAAAAAATAAAATTCGGTCAGGTCGGCGCGGTCTGCGCGATACTTGCCGTAGTCGTCATGATTATACAGAAGCTGGATTATGTTTTTGATCAGGATACAAAGCAGAATCCGCTCGATGATGCCACCTGTATATTCCTTACACTCGTGCTTATTGCGGCATATGTGATAGTGCTCAATCTGCTCTCGAACAGGTCATATGAAAGCTCGGCGGCGTTTATCCTCGCCATAGTCGTATGCGTGGAAATGTTTGCAAACACGCTGATAACCATCGCAGAGGAGCAGACGGATGTCGGCGCGGTAAAATATGACAACTTTCTGGAAAGCAACGGCACAAAAGAAAATTATTCCTCATACCGCGGCGCGATACTGCGCAGTCAGGATGTCGTAAATAAGGTTCTTGCCGGCGACAAATCATTCTACAGAATGGAAATGGTGCGCCCGCTATACAGAAACGCGGTCAATATGCCGATGGCTTTCGGCTTCAACGGCATAGCACATTCCACCTCCACACTCAATTCCTCCGTCATCAAATTTATGAATTCCCTCGGCTATACATCGCAGAGCCACTACACATATTATGTCGGCGGCACACCGCTTTCCGATGCACTGCTCGGGATCAAATATGTGATAACGGAAAACGATACTCTCGACCCGAAAATATATACCGTTGCCGAGAGCGGCACGAAATACTATAAATATATCAAGAGCGATGATACCATATATGCCATGCAGAATACCAAGGCTCTGCCGATAGCATACGGTGTCAGCCCGAGTATACTCACAGCAGACCTCGGCGATATCAGCGGAACGATAACGGGACTGGAATTTCAGAATAACATGGTTCTCGAAATGCTCTCGGGAACAGGCTTCCGCAGCAATGTTTTCAAGGGAATCAGCGCCACTATAGATTATGAAAACTGCAATATGGGTATCAGCTATACCCACCCGACAAAGTATATCGACAAGGACGGCAATCAGCAGGTTCACGATACGCCTTACTATACCTTTGACAAGGCAACGGACGGCGCAAAGGTTACCTTCACACTGACAGCTCCGCAGGACGGCGATATATATGTTCACTTCCCTGCCGATAACTTCCAGAAAACCTGCGATCTCTATGTAAACGGCAAGTTCATCAGCGAATATTTCAAGGATACCTCGGGTATTCTGAATATCGGCTCCTTCAAGAAGGGAACAAAAATAGTCGCCGAGCTTCGCCTGAAAAAGGATGCGACATATTTCTCCAGAGAATCGGATTATTACTTCTACTGCGTTGACTACAACGCGATGACAGAAGCAATAAACGCACTTGACAGTTGCGGAATGTATGTCGAAAAACACGGAAATTCCCATCTCAAGGGTGAAATCACCGTAACAGATGGGCAGACCCTCGTATTCACGACCATCCCTTACGATGCCGGCTGGAATGTTTATGTAGACGGCAAAAAGGTGGAAACACACCGCACCCTCAGCGCTCTTCTCTCATTTGAGGTTGAGGAAGGCTTCCATACGCTCGAATTCCGCTATATGCCGAAATGCTATGTCATCGGATTTATCGCGAGCGGCGTCGGTATCGTGCTTTTCGCTTTCTTCATTATTATAACAAAGGTGAAAAAAGTGAGGAGCAAGGTTTTCGCAAAGGCGAAATTCCTCGGCGAATTTATAAACGACGGCACACCCGCCGTAATCGAGGGTGAGGCGCATGAGGTCGCAGAGGAAACGCCGGAAAGCGGCGACGCAGATGCGGCATACGAATCTTTCACCATAAAGTTCGAAAACGGCGCGGATGCGGAGCAGGCGGAAAGCACCAATGCGGAAATAAGTAATGACACAGTAGCTTCCGATGGTACAGAAACGGAAGATAAATCGGAATCAAAACCCGATGATGCTCCCGACGCAGAGTAAATAAAGTAAAAACCAGAAAATACCGGTTGCAGCGAACGCTGCAACCGGTATTTTGCTATAGCAGTCTGTCTTTATTATTCGTTGTTTTCGCCTTGCTTTTCGGCAGGCTCGGAAGTTTTGTTTGCTTCGGCTTCGGCTTCGGCTTTCTCCTCCGCTTCTATCTCTGCCGATTCTTCTTCTTTTTCATCGGCTTGTGCTTCCGCTTTGGCATCGGCTTCCGCCTCTTCCTTCTCTTCCTCGGCTATCTGCTCGTCCATCGCTTCCTCCGCTTTCGCTATTACCTTATCGCGTGAAGAAGTATGAATTACCGTCTTGTCCTTGTATTCATCGGGTGTACCGAACTGCGCGTTTTCGTAGTTTACCTCAAATTCGGGCTTTGCTATATCATTGGAAAATTCCGCGGTCTGCTCAAAGGGGCTTCTTGCCATAGCGCGCTTCTTTGCTTCCGACTGCTCGAGGCTGTCGGTGCGTTCAAACTCGCTCGTGTCAAACTGCACCTCGCCCGTCATGGCAAGACTGGACTTCGGCGGCTTGATACCGAGCAGTACCGTGATATCCACTATTTCATCCTTACCGATAACACCGCTTGCCGCCATTTTCTTATGCCTTATCAGGAAGAAGGCGATAAGCGCGGCAGAAAGAACGAAACCTACACCCGCCACTATCTGGGAAACACGCAGGCTTCCGATATAGAGCGAGTCTGTGCGCAAGCCTTCGATAAACATTCTGCCGAGTCCGTACCAGCAGGCATATTCGAGGATTATCTGCCCATGGAATTTGCGCTTCTTATAGAATATATTGATAAGCGCGAAGCCTATCACATTCCAGAGAGATTCATAGAAGAAGGTGGGGTGAACATATCGCGTCTCCGACATGCCGAGCTTGCGTATACCCATGCGCCAAGGCAGTGTCGTATCGCCGCCGTATGCCTCCGCATTCATGAAGTTGCCCCATCTGCCGATAGCCTGCGCTATCATGACGCCCGGGATAACCATATCGCCCATCATGCAGAAGGACTGCTTTTTGTGCTTTGCCACGAGGAAAACCATCAGTGCGCCGACAATCACGCCGCCGTAGATTGCAAGACCGCCGTCACGCGGGCTTATCACATCCCAGAATGAACTGTAGCTGTGGTCTTTCAGCGAGAAGAGCACATAATAAAGTCTCGCGCCGAGAACCGCTATCGGGACTGTCCAGAGCGTGTAGTCAAGCACGGCATCGAGATTGATTCCGACCTGATTTGCACGCCATGCGAGGTAGGAAAAAGCCACTATGATGCCGAAGCATATTATGACGCCGTACCACATTATATCAATTCCGAAAAGGCGAAAGGCAAGACGGTTTACCGGAAATTCGCCTATGCCCAGCCCGGGAAAGGATATTATGGAAATATATTCGGAGGGATTCATATAATTTTTCTCCTTTTCACTTTTTTACTTGCTGATTGGCTTGACTATACTCATCGCATACTATTTCTCATCGAAAAGCTCGGGGAGCAGAGCCATGACATCATCATATGTCACACCCGCGAGGATATCGCCGTATGCGAGCCAGTCGAGCCCGTCATGCAGGGCATATGTGAAGGTTTCCGCCAGCTCCGTGGAATCGAAGCTTTTGATATATGAAGCATATTCGGCTCTCTTTATGCGCTCAAAATCCGCGCGGTCAAAGCCGTTTTTCTTTGCCTCTTCCGTATGGGAAACCACCTTTTCATAGACCTTCTCGGGATCATCGCTCTCGCCCTGAATATATACGACGGATGAATTTCTGTCATGATCGAACGATGCGGCAAAGCCGTTTGCCAGCCCGCTCTCATACATTTCGATACCGAAAGCGGAGGAAGCACCGAAGAGAAGCTCCGTGAGTATATCACCTGTCGCCTGCTTCTTTGCTCTCTCGAGCGGATCTGCGGAAATCTTTATATCCTTTACGCCGATATAGAAGAGCGGCTTTGCAACCTCAAATTCGGCTACCACGCGCTTCTTGTTTACTTCGGGCTTCTCGCTGTTATACGAGCGTATAATTTCCTTCGGCTCCTGAATGGGAAGAATCTTATCAGCCACGCGCAAAACGGTCTCGGGGTTTTCCGCCGTATTTACGACAAGCATCATATTCGAGAGATTATAGAAAACCTCATAGCATTTATAGAGAAGCTTGTCGGTTATCTTCGCGATAGAGTCCACCGTGCCGGCAACATTGAGCTTTATCTGATTATCCTTATAGAGTGCGTCCATCAGGTTGTAGTAGAGCGCACGGTGAGGATTGTCCTCGCCCATGCGTATCTCCTGACCGATGATACCCTGCTCCTTTGCCACAGTCTCGGGCGTGTAATACGGCTTTGTGACATAATCGAGCAGTATTTCGAGATTTTCCTCAAAATGGTCGGAGCAGGAGAAAAGATACGCCGTCATCGCAGAGCCTGTAAAGGCGTTCGCATCCGCGCCGTATTTGGCAAAGCGGGCAAAGGTATCGCTTCCGTCCTCGTTTTCAAACATCTTGTGCTCGAGGAAGTGAGCTATGCCGTCCGGCACGCGGGTAAATTCCTTATCGCCCGCAAGCCTGAAGCAGTTGTCTATCGCGCCGTATTTCGTGCTGAATAAGGCATAGCTTGTAGTGAAATTTTTCGGTATGATATAGATATCAAGTCCGCTCTTGTGGTGCGTATAATAATATTTTTCGCCCAGAGCCTTGTTTTCGGTAAGTTTAAGCTCACTCATCTTCCGCTACCTCCGTTCCGCAAAGGAAATATATCGTATCAAGCTTTATGCTCTGCGCTCTCGCCACTATCTGCTCCTTTGTGATGGCATTTATCTTTGCCATGCGCTCCTCCGGAGTTTCCGATGTGCCGCATATCGCGCATTCAAAGCACCAGCCCGCTATCTGACTTGTCTTATCCGTTATCGAACGCAGACTGTTTATGAGAGTGTTCTTCGCGTCGGAGATTTCCGTATCGCTTATCTCGCCGCGCTTGACACTCTCAAGCTGAGCGATAATCTCGCTTATTGCCTGCTTTTTCTTTGCAAATTCGATGCCGCTGTTTACGAATATCGCGCCCTTTACCGCGTCATAGCCCGCGCTGCAATAGTAGCAGAGGCTGAGGCGCTCGCGCACATTCATAAAGAGCTTGCTGCTCGTGCTTCCGCCGAAAATGACGGATACCATCTGCATCACGAGAAAATCATCGTCCTCGCGGCAGCAGCCGGCACGAAAGCCAAGTGCGAGCTTGCCCTGACCGATATTCTGATGCTCATAGACAGTCTTCGGCTCGCCCTTCGGCTCACGGACAACCTCTGTTTTAAGGTCATAACCGGCACCGCGGCAAACACCTGCGAACATGGCTTCAAAAGCCGCCGTAACCTTATCGAAATCCATATTTCCGACAGCGGAAATCTCTATTCTCGCGTTTGCAAGCAAGTCAAGGTACGCCGCGTAGACGCGCTCGGGTGTGAGCGCCGAAATGGTCTCCGCGCTTCCCTTTTCACTCTCTGCATAGGCTTCGCCGCGGTACATCTCCTCGCGCACGCGGCGGTTTGCATATGCTATCTTGTTGTTGGCATCGGCGCGGACAGCGTCGGCAAGCTTTGCCTTTTCGCTCTCAACATATTCGCTCCTGAAAGTGCCGCTTTCAAGCACGGGGTGGAAGAGCATCTGCGATATCATCTCAAGCATGCCGCCGGTAATGTCCGTTCCGTCCATGGAATATTTATTTGCGAGCATGCCTGCGTTTATATTTATTATCTGTGTATCACCGCGCTTGCCGATATTTGCCCATATGCCGGAGTCATAGAGCGATTCGAGCTGCCTGCGGATGGCGCCGATATCGGGATATTTCTCCGTTCCCCTTTTGAGAACATAAGGAACAAGAGCATTTGCCGCCGCTTTTTCTTTTGAAAGCGGCATAACAAAGGCTATTCTGATAAAGTCGGATTTGAACTTGTCGGTTGCCACGGTATTAACAAAGACATTTTTTGCTATTTCTTTTCGTGTAAATGACATTTCTTTTTCCTTTCGGGATTATATTTTATATATATTACCATATTTTCCTCTCTTTTTCAATAGTTTGCAGATAAAATTTAATAGTATACGGTCATTGACATAACTGCAGTATTATGTTATAATTATAATATAAATTTCCCAATGCGGAGAAAAGAGGTTTTTATGGATACAATACTTACATGGGCAAGCGAACATATCGATACGCTTGTCTGGCTCACTGTCATCATCGTGGCAACCGTTATCGAAGCGCAGACGCTGGCGCTTGTTTCGATATGGTTCATCCCGTCTGCCGCGGTATCGCTCATTCTTTCGTTCTGCCGTGTGAATATCGGCATACAGATAGCCGTTTTCGCGGTGCTGTCGTTTATTCTGCTCATCTTTTCGAGAAAGATATTCGGCAAGACGCTCCGCATAAAGCCCGTCGCCACAAATGCCGATTCGCTGATAGGTGAGCGCGCCGTAGTAACCGAGGATATCAACAATATCGAAGGCAGGGGCACGGCGAAGGTTCGCGGGCTGGAATGGTCGGCAAGGTCGGCTGACGGCGAAAATATCGAAGCGGGTACGGTTGTGCTCGTCATCGGCATAGAGGGCGTAAAGCTCATATGCAAAAAAGACAAATCTGACAAGAATTAACGGAGGTTTATTATGTTACCAATTATTATTCTCGGCATTCTTCTGGCTATAGTAATCATCGTTCTCATATCGAATATCGTTATCGTACCGCAGGCTCGTGCCGCTGTAATCGAGCGCCTCGGAACATACCATACAACATGGCATACGGGCTTCCATTTCCGCATTCCTTTCGTTGAGAGGATATCGAAAAAGGTTTCGCTCATGGAGCAGGTCGCAGACTTCCCTCCGCAGGCGGTCATCACAAAGGATAATGTAAAAATGCAGATAGATACGGTCGTTTTCTTCCAGATAACAGACTGTAAGCTCTTTGCATACGGCGTGGAAAACCCCATGTCGGCTATAGAAAATCTGACAGCCACCACTCTCCGTAATATTATAGGTGAGCTGGAGCTGGATAATACACTCACGAGCCGCGATCTGATAAATACGAAAATGCGTGCTATTCTTGATGAAGCCACAGACCCTTGGGGCATCAAGGTCAACCGCGTTGAGCTGAAAAACATCATGCCTCCGAAAGAAATTCAGGATGCGATGGAAAAGCAGATGAAGGCAGAGCGTGAACGCAGAGAGCTGATTCTTCGCGCAGAGGGCGAAAAAAATTCTACCATCCTCGTAGCCGAAGGTAAAAAACAGGCAATGATTCTCGATGCCGAGGCGCAGAAGCAGCGTGAAATTCTTCTCGCGGAAGCAGACAGAGCAGCCAAGATCTGTGCGGCAGAAGGCGAAGCGGAAGCAATACTGAAGATTCAGGAAGCAACAGCCGAGGGTATCAAGAAAATAAACGAAGCCGCACCCACCGAAAATGTCATCGCGATAAAGAGCCTTGAAGCTTTCGGAAAGGCGGCAGACGGCAAGGCGACAAAGATTATCATCCCGAGCGATATTGCATCGCTTGCAGGTCTTGCGACATCGGTTTCCGAGCTTTTGAAAAATGACGTGAAATAAGAAAAACAAATCCGCGGCGAAAACCGCGGATTTGTTCAGTCTGTTGAAAATTCAGCTTATCTCTATATTTTACTTTTTACTGCAAAAGCGATGGTCGGCATGGCAAAATGCTCAGCTATCGCGCTTTTGCTTAATGAAGCGCCAAATAACAACTCCGTAATTTAAAAAATATCTTTGACAAAGGGAGGCAAGCGCCTCCCTTTTCCTGTTTTATTTATTATCTCTTCGTCTCGATGAGACCGTATTCGCCGTCTTTTCTGCGATATACCACATTTACATCGGCACTTTCCTGATCCTCATATACGAAAAATTCATGACCGAGCAGATTCATCTGGAGAATAGCCTCCTCCGCCGACATTGGCTTGAGCGCGAAATTCTTTTTATGAATTCTGAATTCCTTTTCCTCATCCACAGTCTCGGTAAAATCGTGGCTCGGAGCAAACGCACCTTCGCGCAGGCGCTTTTCAAGGCGCGTCTTGTTTTTGCGTATCTGGCGGTCGATAATATTTACCGCAGGGTCGATGGCATGGAGGAAGGATTCAGCCTCCACTTCGCTGCGATAGATCATACCACGGGATGAAATGGTAAGCTCGAGAATCTGATGCTCTCTTTTCCTTGAAAGAGTGACAAATGCCTGTACCTCGTCGTCAAAAAACTTGTCGAGCTTTCTGAGCTTCTTTTCGATAATTTCTTTTTCATTATCGGTGAGTGTGACCTGCCTCAGCAAAATACTGGTTTTCATAGTTTACCATCCTTTCGGCAGGATGAGCCGCATATGCACGCCACTTTATAGAAATGCCATGCGTAAATCGGCATCCCGCATATTATTTCGGAAACGAAAAATGGCATTCCCGTTTCTTGTCTATATTATATCATAAAAAACACGAAAATGGAATCTCTTTTTGATAAATCTGTATAATTTTGTATGATTGAATAGATAGCATATGTTATTTTTGGCACTTTTTCACATATTGTGAATTTTGCTTTTCAAATGTGTCAATACTTCGTGAAATTCGGGAAAATTTATATTGTATATTTTATAAATTTATGGTATAATGTGCGCAGAAGCCTGCTATTGCAGTCTTGCGGCTGTCGCCGCTGTGCGCTTTTGCGCACCCGCGCCATTGTCGGCTTCGCAAAAATGCCTTTGCAAGCAAGCATTTTTGCTTCATGGTATAATTAGATTAGTTGATTACACAGAAAGGGCTTACGGTGCAGATGAAAAATATATTTTTGCCCGACATCATGTTTTCGGGAATATACGATATAGATGCGGATTTTCTCAAAAGCAGGGGAATCGACACCGTAATTCTCGATATAGACAATACACTTGTCACATACGGCGACCCGGAGCCGACAGAGCCTGTCTGCCGCTGGATAGAGGGGCTGCGCTCGGCTGGGCTGAATATCGCCGTCGCTTCAAATAACAAAAAGGAACGCGTCGAGCTTTTCTGCCGCAAAATAGACACTTTTTTTACATACGACAGCGGTAAGCCCTCGGGAAAATGCGTTCGGCTCTGCTGTGAGAAATTCGGCACGGTGCCGGAGCGCTGTGCCGTTATCGGCGACCAGATATTCACGGATGTGCTCTGCGCAAGGCGCGCGGGCGCATATGCCGTGCTCGTTACGCCGCTGAAATATAAAGAAAACCTCTTTTTCAAATTCAAGAGGCTGATGGAAAAGCCTTTTATACAAGCGTATAAAAGAAAGGAAAAACGCGCAAAACGCAGAAGGGACAGGGGAAAATGATAATCTCATGCATTCACATTCAGAGCTTCGGCAAGATAAATAATCTGACTCTGGAGCTTGACGGCGGCATCAACATCATCACGGGTGAAAACGAATCCGGCAAGAGCACGATATGCAATTTCATCAGGTTTGTTTTCTATGGGCTTCCTTCAAAAACCGAGGAAAAGCAGAAATGCATCAGCTGGGAGACCTCGCGCGCGGCAGGCTATATCATTTTCAGCGAGGACGGACTGCAATACCGCGTGGAACGCGACGCCGTGATGACGACATCGGCGGAGGGCAAGGTCAGCTTCTCGGAGAAATGCACTATATATGATAACGAAACAAACAATCCATGCCTGCGGGGAAAAAATCCGGGCGAAGAGTTTTTCGGCGTGCCGGAGAGCGTATTTGAGAGCACCGCGTATATACGCCAGCTCGGCGAAAGCAAAATAGGCGGCAGAAGTCTCCTCGAAGCATCGGAGAACATTCTCTTCTCCGGCGACGAAAGCGCGGGAACGAAAAAGGCGCTGAAAAAGCTCGATGAGGCGAGAAAATTTCTCTGGCATAAGAACAAAAGCGGCGGCAAAATACACGATATGCAGGAAAATCTCGATTCTCTCGAGGAGAGGATAGACGCCTCGAAATCGACCGGTGCGAGACTGATCTATCTCGACGGAAGAAAGCGCGAGCTGACACAGTCCGCCGAAAAAGCCGAAAAAGATGCGGCGGTGATAAAAGAAGAGCTGGATACATACGAGCGCTTCTCGATTAAGCAGGCTTACCGCAAATGCGTAAAGACAAAGCGCGAGGCTGAGGAGCTGGAGGCGCAGAGAGAGAAGCTCTGCGATGCCTCGGCGACAGGCGGTGTGCACATATACAAAAGCGAATATACAGAGCGTCTGCGCGCTTATCAGAGCGAGCTGAAAATAGCAACGGCGCGCTACGAGGACGCCCGCACCGAGATGGAGGCGGCAAGGAAGAAGCTCGGCGATATGAACGAAAAGCTCGCCGTTTTCGAGCGGTTCGGCTCCGTGGAAAAGCGCGATGCGCTCGTGCACAAGGTCGAAGAAGATAAAAAGGCACTCTCATCAAGAAAGACGGTGAGTCTCATCGGACTTATCGGCACGGCTGTTTTTGCCTCGCTTTTCGTGGCGTCGTTCATAATAGGAGAGAGCGGCTCCGCGGCAATAAAGACGGTTTTTGCCGTACTCGCGGCTCTCTGTGCGCTTTTCTGCGCGGTTGGCTTTATCATGGCAGGCGGCTATGCCAAGCGCATACGGCGCGTATGCGCCATGTTCGGCTGTGCCGACTACGGCGAATTTGACGAGCTTGTCAAAGCCTCGAAAAAGGACGAAGCGGCGCTGATGTATATAATCGAGGGCAAGCGCGGCGCCGAAAGCAAATTTGACGAGGCATCATCCGCACTCAACAAGGCAAGCGCCGCCATCATCCGCGCACTTGAGGCTGCAGGCTTTGAAATCTTTGATAATACCGCGCTTTCGCTCGACAGAGCTATCGCGAAATGCGACGAGAAGCGCAGTGAGATAGAAAAACTCGAGATAATGATAAGAGAAAAGAAGAAGTCGGCGGAAGAATATGCGGCGGCTCTCGCATCTTATCCCGATGAGCTGATAGCGCAGTCGGCAAAGGAGGACTTCCCTCCCGAGCTTGAAAGCTACGACTACAGAAAGAGAAAGCGCGACTATGAATTTTTAACACGTTCCGCCGCTTCCTCAAAAGAACGGATATACGAGATAGAAAAGGAATATACCGAGCTCAATGCCAAGGGTGAAAATCCCGTGAAGCTGGCTCCCGAAGCGGAGGCACTCAAAGGAAGCATCGCCGCGCTCACGGAGAAATTCGAGGCTTATGTTCTCGCCATAGAGGCTATGGAATCCGCCTCGGGCAAGCTGCGCGAGGGTATATCGCCGAAGCTTGCGAAAACGGCAGGCAAGGTCATGTCCAAGCTTTCCGGCGGCAAATACAGGTCGCTCGGCGTGGACGGCGATTTCGCGATGAGTTATTTCGACGGGATAACGCACGGCGTGGACAGCTTCTCCGCAGGCACGATGGATATAGCTTATCTCAGCCTGCGCATAGCGCTCATGGACTTGCTCTGCAAAAAGAGCGTGCCTCCATTTATCTTTGACGAGAGCTTTGCGCGGCTTGATGATACTCGTCTTGCAAACACGCTGGAGCTGCTTTACCGTCTCTACGGAGAATATGGGCAGTGCCTGCTCTTCACCTGCCACGGTCGCGAACGCGAAATCATGAAAAGTATAGGTGCCTTCAGGCAAATCGATATTTAATACAAAAGTATAAAAAGCGTTCTCCGCCATTTTGAGAGATCGCTTTTTTGCGATTTTTGTCTTGACTTTTTACGCACCGGAGTATATACTGTTGTGTATATCCGATGAAGCATAAAAACGGAGGAAGCATGTCGACGAGTGTTATAGGCAATAATTATTTCGGCACGGAGCGCATAGGAAAAATTCTTTTGCGGATAGCCCCACCCGTGATGCTGGCACAGCTTATCCAGTCGCTCTACAATATAGTGGACAGCTTTTTCGTCGGCAAATATTCGGACAATGCGCTGACGGCGCTGACCGTGGTATATCCTCTGCAGCTGATAATAGTCGCGCTTGCCGTCGGCACGGGCGTCGGCGTCAATACATACATGGCTCGCAAATATGCGCAGGAGCGCGAAAAAGAGGCAAACGGCACCGCAGGCGCGGGGCTCATCCTCGCGCTTGTCTCGTGGGCGATATTTGCCGCCGTTTCCGCTCTTATCATGCGTCCCTATGTCATGACCTCGGCAAAATCCCCGCAGGCGATAGAGGATGCCGTCATATACGGAAATATAGTCTGCATCGGCAGTCTCGGCGCTTTCCTCGAGGGAATCTGGTCAAAGGTGCACCAATCGCGCGGCAATATGCGTCTGCCCATGATAGCGCAGGTAGCCGGCGCACTGACAAATATCGCCCTTGACCCGCTTATGATATTCGGAATAGGTCCCTTTCCCGAAATGGGAGTGGCGGGAGCGGCATATGCTACAGTGCTCGGTCAGGTCGTTTCGGCTGTCATCGTCGGCGTGAAGGGCTTTCGCCGTCCGCCGGCGGCGTGCGATTTCCCGCATTATGCAAACCGCATATATTTTTACGGTTATTCTTCCATCATCATGCAGGCGCTTTATACGGTCTATATCGTAGGGCTGAATATTATACTCGCAAAGTTTTCCGACTCTGCCGTTACGGTACTCGGACTTTACTACAAGATGCAGGGCTTTTTCTTCATCCCGCTTATCGGGCTGGAAACCTGTATTGTTCCCGTGCTGAGCTTCAATTATACAAGAAAAGAGTATCGGCGATGCCGCGACACGATGAATGTTTCATTTGCCTTATCTGCCGTATTCATGGTGATAGGTATAGTTTGCTTCTGCTTCTTCCCGCGGTTTCTGATAAGCATCTTTTCATCAAATGCCGAGGTGTATGAAATAGGAAACGTTGCCTTCCGCATAATAGGAACAAGCTTTATTCCCGCAGTGTTTTCGCTGATGATACCTGTTTTCTTCCAGGCGATAGGCGGCGGCAAAACAAGCACATTGCTTGTTCTGATACGGCAGATATTCTGCCTTGTGCCGATATTCTGGTTTTTCTCTTTCATCGGGCTGAACTATACATGGCTTTCCTTTCCGATATCGGAGAGCATCGCGGGCAGCATCGGCATAGTGCTGTATGTCCGCACGCTGAAAAAGTGGAAAGCGGAAAAAGACAACGTCGCGCTTTTGCCGGCGGAAAAGGAGTGATATGTTTTGAAAAAATTCGGACTCATAGGTAAAAAGCTCGGGCATAGCTTTTCTCCGCAGATTCATGCCATGCTCGGCGATTACGAATATCGCCTATACGAGCTGGAGAGCGAGGAGCTTATCCCCGATTTCATAAAAACCTCCGATCTTGACGGCTTCAATGTCACTATCCCATATAAGCAGGCGGTCATTCCTTATCTTGATAAACTGACACCTGCCGCAAGCGAAATAGGCGCGGTCAATACGGTCTGCAGGCGCGATGGCAGGCTCATCGGCGACAATACCGACTGCGTCGGCTTTGCCTACACAGTGGCAAGCTCAGGCGCCGATGTTCGCGGCAAAAAGACGCTCGTTATCGGAAACGGCGGCGCATCAAAGGCAGTTTGCCACGCGCTTCGCGCGGCTGGCGCGGATGTGAACCTCCTCACGCATAAGGAAAATACCGCCGAGGGCATAAAACCATATCTCGACAGCAGGATAATAGTCAATACCACACCAGTCGGCATGTTTCCGAAAAACGGTGAGGCGCCGGTAGACATATCGCTTTTCGGCGAGTGCGAATATGTTTTCGATATCATATTCAATCCGGCGAAAACGGCGCTCATGCTCGAGGCTGAAAAGCGCGGCATACCATGCAGAAACGGGCTCCCCATGCTTGTTTCGCAGGCGAAGCGCGCCGCCGAGCTTTTCATGGAATGTGAGATAGCCGACAGCGAAAACGAGCGCATAATCCGCGAGATTTCTGGCAAAGAGGAAAATATCATTTTCATCGGCATGCCCGGCTGCGGCAAGACGACTGTAGGAAAGCTCATCGCAGAGCGGCTCGGCAAGGGCTTCATCGATACCGACGACGAGATATCCATGAGCGGCAAAACACCCGCGGAAATAATCACCGAAAGCGGCGAAGCGGCTTTCCGCCGAGTGGAGAGCAATGAGGTAGCCGAGGCGGGAAAGAAATGCGGCTTTGTGATAGCCACAGGCGGCGGCGTTGTCACCGTTCCCGAAAATTACGCCCCGCTCGCACAGAACGGACGCATAGTTTTTATAAACCGCGATATCTCTTCCCTCGCACGGGACGGCAGACCGCTCTCAACAGGCGACGGCGCACTCGAAAAGCTTTTCTCGGCGAGACTTCCGCTATATCGGGAATTTGCCGATATTGAGACAGACGGAAACGGAAGCGCGGCAGAAGTCGCCGAAAATATAATTAAGGAGCTAAAAAAATGAAAATACTCGTAATTAACGGACCGAACCTCAATATGCTCGGCATACGCGAGCCGGATATCTACGGCAGAAAAACCTACGACGACCTTCTTTTATATATAAAGGAAGAAGCGGACAGGCTCGGCGTCGCCGTCGAATTTTACCAGTCAAATCACGAGGGCGATATCGTGGACAAGATTCAGAGCGCCTACGGAAATACAGACGGCATAGTCATAAACCCCGCAGCATATACGCATACAAGCATTGCCATACCCGATGCGCTCAAGGCTGTCGGCATCCCGACGGTGGAGGTGCATATCTCGGATATAAGCTCGCGCGAGGCTTTCCGCCGCATTTCGTATGTTTCGCCCGTAGCTCTGAAAACGATAGCCGGCAAGGGCTTTGAGGGATACATCCTCGCAATGAACGAGCTTATCTCACATTGCAAAAATTCTTGAATATGTCTTGATATCTGATAAAATTTAGCGTATTTTCCTGTCAGTACACTAAATTTTATTTTATAACCGCAAAAACTTGACAAATTATTTTCCATAGTGTATACTATCTATATATTTTTTTATTTTTGGAAGGAAAAAATCAATGGAAAACAAACTGACTAAAAAGTACGGGCTGTTTACAGCCATATGTATGGTTGTCGGCATAGTTGTCGGTTCCGGCATCTTCTTCAAGGCGCAGGACATCCTCGATGCCACGGGAAGCAACCTTAAAATAGGCGTACTTGCATGGCTCATCGGCGGCGCGATAATGCTCTTCTGCCTGCTCGCGTTCTCCGGCATGGCACAGAAATTCGAAAAGGTAAACGGTATAGTCGACTATGCCGAGGCTCTCGTGGGCGGCAAATATGCTTACTATATGGGCTGGTTTACCACTTTTATCTATTACCCTGCCATGACAAGCGTTCTCGCATGGGTTTCCGCACGTTATACGCTTGTATTTCTCACCACGGCAAATCCGAATTTCCCCATGACCATTCCTGCGGCAGAGGGCGGTTGTATAATAGGACCGGAATGCATGGTTATAATGATGTTCTATCTCTGCATGGCTTATGTTGTAAACAGCATTTCGCCCAAGCTCGCGGGCAAATTCCAGACGACGACAACAGTCATCAAGTTTGTCCCGCTTGTTCTCATGACTGTAGTCGGCATCATCTACGGACTCTGCAATTCTTCTCATACACTAATCGAAAACTTCGCATCGTCCACTGTTCCGGAGGGTAAATCCTTCATGGGTCTGCTTTTTGCCGCTGTATGTACGACAGCTTTCGCTTATGAGGGCTGGATTATCGCAACATCGATAAATGCAGAACTGAAAAATTCCAAGAAAAATCTGCCGATAGCGCTCACCCTCGGAGGCATAATCATAATCACGATATATGTCGGATATAATCTCGGCGTTGCAGGCGGTGCTTCAAATGCAGAGCTTGTGGAAAAGGGTGCCACAGTCGCATTCAGAAATATTTTCGGCGGTTTTCTCGGAAATCTGCTCAATCTCTTTATTGCCATTTCCTGCCTCGGCACGCTGAACGGTCTTATGCTCGCTTCCACGCGCGGCATCTATGCCATAGCGGCAAGAAAGCAGGGACCCGCGCATGAGATTTTCTCTCAGATAGACGGCAAAACAAATATGCCCAACAACTCCGCCATCATCGGTCTTGCCGTTTGCGCGGTGTGGGGTACATACTTCTATTTTGCAAATCTCGCGGGCGCATGGGGCGGCATTTTTGCATTTGATTCCTCTGAACTTCCGATAATCACTATCTATGCCATGTATCTGCCGATATTCATTATGTGGATGGTAAAGGCAAGGGACGAAAATATCTGGAAGCGCTTCGTTCTTCCCATGTTTGCGATACTCGGCTCCGTCATAATGGTCGGAACATGTATATACAAGCATGGTATGCCATGCCTCGGATATCTCATAGTATTTGCGGTCATCATGGGAGTAGGCGGCATATTCCTCCACCGCAGAAAAAAAGTGTCAAAGGAAGACACCGAGCCTGAAAACACAACAGAAGCAAAAACAGAATAATTTACTGTATAAAAAACGCAGGGCAAGCCGAAAAATGACTTGCCCTGCAATATATTTCATATATAATAAAAAATCCAAGCTCATAGGCTTGGATTTTTTTGGAGCGGATTACGGGGCTCGAACCCGCCACCTCGACCTTGGCAAGGTCGCGCTC
>ERZ506957.35-NODE-35-length-63109-cov-5.936483_pt1 | contig 63109 bp, 45 predicted proteins | sample MGYA00512894_ERZ506957 | MGnify/ENA metagenome assembly ERZ506957
GCCGAGCAGATTCGTGCACGCATTGTCTGCACGCCCGCTGAAAGTGCAAGGCGGGTATGGGTGGAGTCCGTGCGCTGACGGGACATAGAGATATGCTCTGTTTTTCCCTGATTTCCATCCCCCATCCCGCTACGCCACGCAAATTTATTCGCATATATAAACACAACAAAAGGACACAAACAATGATACAGGAGTTTTTTGTTTCAGATGCAGATATAGCCGTTATCGGCGCGGGTCATGCCGGCATAGAAGCCGCACTCGCCGCCGCCAGACTCGGTTGCCGCACCCTGCTTTTTACAATTTCACTCGATGCCGTGGGCAATATGCCGTGCAATCCCTCAATAGGCGGCACGGGTAAGGGTCAGCTCGTTTTTGAGATTGACGCGCTCGGCGGCGAAATGGGCAGAGCCGCGGACAAGGTTATGCTTCAGGATCGCATTCTCAATTCCAGCAAGGGCGCGGCTGTTCAGTCCAAACGCATTCAGGCAGACCGCCGGCTCTATCAGGACATCATGAAAAAAACGATAGAGCATACCGAAAATCTGCGCCTTATCCAAGCCGAAATCCGCGAAATCCGCCGCGACGGTGACGGTTTTGCTCTTGTGACGGCGGTCGGTGCCATGTATAAAGCACGCGCGGCGGTCATTTCCTCGGGAACATATCTCGATTCACGAGTAATAATCGGCGATTTTCGCCAAAGCTCGGGCCCCGACGGGATGCACGCGGCAACACACCTGACAGAGAGCCTGCGCGCGCTCGGCATAAGAATAATGCGCTTCAAAACAGGCACGCCGCCGAGAATAGATGCACGCACAGTCGACCTTTCCGTGCTTGAGAGACAGGACGGCGAGGAAACTCCGACGTCTTACAGCGCCGACACAGATGTATCGGATTTGTGTGCGCGACCGAAACTTCCCTGCTATGTCGCATATACAAACGAAAAAACTCATGATATTATCAGAAGCAATATTCACCGCTCACCGCTCTATTCCGGCGAGATAAAAGGTATAGGTCCGCGATACTGCCCGAGTATTGAGGATAAGGTAGTCCGCTTTCCCGATAAGATAAGGCATCAGCTTTTCCTCGAACCGACGGGTTATGGCTCAAATGAGCTGTATCTGCAAGGCTTTTCGTCCTCTATGCCGGCGGATGTTCAGCTCGAAATGCTCCATAGCATGGTCGGCTTTGAGCATGCCGTGACCATGCGCAACGCCTATGCGATAGAATACAATTGCTCCGATCCGACACAGCTTTCCGCCGCGCTGGAGTTTAAGGAAATCCCGAATCTTTACGGCGCGGGACAGTTCAACGGCACCTCGGGCTATGAGGAGGCGGCGGCACAGGGGCTTATTGCCGGCATGAATGCCGCGCTCAAATTACAAGGCAAAAAACAGCTGATATTGACGCGTAACAGCTCATATATCGGTACACTTATTGATGATTTGGTTACAAAAGGCACAAATGAACCATACAGAATGATGACCTCTCGCTCGGAATATCGTCTGCTTCTGCGGCAGGATAATGCAGATGTGCGCCTGACGAAATCGGGGCATGATGCGGGGCTTGTCAGCGATGAAAGATATGCGCGTTTTCTTGCAAAGCAGGGACACATCGCCGCGGAAAAGGCGCGCCTGCACGCTACGGTTTTTCCACCGAATGAGAAGGTAAATTCCCTGCTGGAATCGCTCGGGGAACCGAAAATAGAAACAGGTGTTCGCGCAGATGAGCTGCTCCGGCGACCGAGCATGACATATGCGACGCTGCTCTCGCTCATGGACGCGGAGAGCGACCCGCACCTCACGAGAGCAGAGGCTCTGACGCTCGAAACGGACATAAAATACGAGGGATATATAAAGAAGCAGCTTGCCGAGGCGGCGCGATTTGAAAAGCTGGAAAAGCGCATTCTGCCTGAAGAAATCGACTATTCCGCTATTCGGGGAATATCGCTTGAGGCGGCGCAGAAGCTTACAAAATTCCGCCCGCACAGCATAGGTGCGGCGAGCCGAATAAGCGGTATTTCGCCTGCTGATATTTCGGTTTTGCTTATCTATCTCGATATCGTGAACCGAGAAAGAGGCGGCCATGCGGAGGAGACCGACGATGGAAAAGAGTGAGTTTTTCAGCATACACAAACAAATGTTCGCAGAGAACGGACTGGAGAGATATACCTCGGAAGAGGTGATGGAAAAGTTCTTTTTGCTTGCGCAAATCATGCGTGAAACGAACGAAAAAATGAACATAACGGCGATCACTGAGGAGCGCGAAATCATCGCGCGGCACTATATCGATTGCCTTTTTGCGGCGGAGCTTCTGCCTGCGGGAGCGAATGTCCTCGATGTTGGCAGCGGTGGCGGCATGCCGACGCTTCCCTTTGCCATCGTGCGCCCGGATGTCACCGTGACCGCACTTGATGCGACTGCAAAAAAGACGGCTTATATCGCCGATACGGCGGCAAAACTGGGGCTTTCAAATGTTAAAATTGCCACAGGCAGAGCCGAGGAGCTGGGAAGAGACGGCGCGTATCGCGAAAAATACGATGTGGTTTGCGCCAGAGCCGTAGCGGCACTGAATATTTTGCTCGAATGGTGCGTTCCTTTCGCCAAAAAAGGAGGGCTTTTCATCGCGATGAAAGGAAAAAATGCGGAAGAAGAGCTGAAAACGGCGCAAAACGCTGTTAAAAAGCTCGGAATTTCGCTCGCGCAGAGGCAAAATATCACTCTGCATGAGGAAAGCGGAACCTCGACGCGCGAGAATTTTATCTTTATAAAGAATGAGAAAACGGCGATGCTTTATCCGAGGGCAAATGCACAGATTAAGAAGAAGCCGCTGTAAAAAAAGTGAAATCCGGCATGGATTTCACTTTTTTTATGATATTTTTTCTATTGGCTGTACGTGGTTTTTTTCTTGTAGGGGTCGGCGCCGTCGACGACCCGCGAAGAAACATAAAGTAGCTTTTCCTTTATCGTACTTTTGCATGACCAAAAGTACCAAAAGTCAGCAAGGAGGACTCACGCCGTCCTCCTTCCGAACCACCGCGGCGTGCACGAGTTAGTCGCGCGAGCCATGCGTGGCAAGTGTGTGCGGCAAAGGGGCAGAGAGAGAACCAGCAGTTTAGCCTCTCTCCGCAATTTCAACCATACCACGCGTGCGAACATATCACACGAGATAGCCGAGCAGATTCGTGCACGCATTGTCTGCACGCCCGCTGAAAGTGCGGGAATTGCCGCGTTTGCTTCGCAAATCGGTCAATTCCCCGCTGGAGAAGGCTGGCTAACGAAGCGTTTATAAATAATTTATATCAAAATAAAATTACCTTTTGTTGTCATCACGCGGTCAAAGCCGAGACTGCGGAGGAGCTCCAGCCCTTCGTTTATTCCTCTGCCGAGATTGACGGGCGAATGCGCATCGGAGCCGATAGTGATGAGTGAACCGCCAAGGTCGCGATAAAGCGCGATTATCTCCGCCTGCGGCATGGTGAAGCCGAGACCGCGCCATACCGTTGAAACATTGACTTCAAGCGCGATGCCGCGTGATATCAGCTTCTTCAGCAGAGCCGCCGTTTTATCCATGTGCGGCGCAAAATCAAAGCTTTTTCCTGCCATCGCCATATATCTCGTCTGATATGTGAGATGTGCGAGTGTGGTTATCGGAAAATCAATGAGCGCATTCATCTCATCGAGCGTACGGTCAAAAAGCTGAGAAGCAAGCGCATCGGGAATATATTCAAAATTCATCATGCAGAAATCCGGCACTCTGTCGAGATTATGCACCGAACCGATTATAAATTCATACGGATGGCGGCGAAGAAAAGCTTCCGCTACTTCGGGATACTGCTCAGGCTGACCGAGCTCTATGCCGAGAATAAGATTAAGCGAGCCGCGATATTTTTCCTTTGCCGCACACATCGCCTGCCATGCACCGTCGCTGTCATAGCTTGCGTATATCTTTTCCGCCTCGCCGTTTACATCGCAGTGGTCGGTTATCGCAAGGTCGGAAAGCCCCAGCTCTATCGCGCGCATGCAAAGCGCATCGATGCTAGAATCTTTCCCGCCGTCATGCGAAAAGACGGAATGTGTATGCATATCACAAGGAATATTTTTCATATATCAAACCTCGGTTTTTGCCGTTATTGTAGCTTTTATCTGATATCGGGATTTACATAAGAATATGCCGAGTCCTGTTTGCCGTCCTTTATATACACGCGCGTCACGCGCATGCCGATGCCGCAGACAATATTGTAGTTTATCGTGTCGGCAAGCTTTGCTATATCGTCGACGGTGACCTCAAGCTCGCCGTCGCGCCCGATTACCGTAGCAACATCGCCTGCTTGTACATCATCAATTTCGGAAATATCGATTATCATCTGATCCATGCATATCCTGCCGAGTATCGGCGCGTATTTTCCTTTTAGCAGAACGCCGCCGCGGTTTGAAAGGGAAATCGGCAATCCGTCGGCATAACCGATGCTGAGAGTAGCCGTTTTCATGCGGCGCGGAGCGATAAATGTATGACCGTAGCTGACGCCCTCGCCCGCTTCAAGCGTTTTGACCTGCGACACTCTTGTCCGAAGCGAAAGCGTCGGAATAAGGTCGGCATGGAGATTTTCGGCGGGAAGCAGTCCATGCATTATCAGCCCCAGCTTATAGAGATTGCCCCACCTGCCATAACCGAGAAGTGCCGCGCTGTTGTCAAAGCATTTGCGTTCGATATGCGCTCCGTGCTGTTCGAGCACGCGGATAAAGGTTTCAAAAATCTTCTTCTGTCTGCCTGTCACGGGAGAAGAGACGATATCGGCACAGGCGGGATGTGAAAAGATGCAGTGTGTATCAAGTGCATCACAGGAGCATATTTTCAGTGCCTCGCAAAGTCCCGCTTCATCGCAGGAAAGTCCGAGCCGAGACATTCCCGTATCAACGGCAAGAAAAACCTCGGCGCGTTTGCCCTGTGCCTTGGCGGCATCATTTATCTTTTTTGCCGTGTCGGCAGAGAATACCGTCAGTGAAATGTTGTCTTTGACAGCTCCCGGGATACAACTCTCAACTATAGCTCCGAGTATGACAATGCGTCCGGAAATCCCCGCGCGGCGAAGCCCTATGGCTTCATCATAGCATGCCACGGCATAGCCCTGAACAGTATCACCGAGATATCGGCAAAGCTGAGTGTCGCCATGCCCATAGGCATTTGCCTTGACTACGGCGATAAGCTCTGCCTCATCTCCGATGGCAGAGCGTATGATTTTAATATTATGTAAGAGAGCGTCGATATCTATTTCTGCCCATGCGCGAAAACCCGTATCCAATGCAAAGCCTCCGAAAATTTATCTCTTATATATTTTATCTTTTTTATCTGCTTTTGTCAATGTTTTGTTGGGCAAAAGAAAATTTTCTTTTCTGCCGTTTTTCACTTGCACGAAAAGAAAAAGTTTTTTTCATGTTTCCTTTCGGCTTGACAAAAGATTTTTTTTGTTGTATACTCATGCTGTAAATGAAATTTTTAAAAAAGAGGGTGCTTATTTTGGATTTAACCGGAATGCTCAAATCACTTGAAAATTGCCCCTGCGGCAAGAAACATACTTTCTATACAAAAGATATAGAAATAGGCTCGGGGATAACTGCAAAAACAGGCGAAATTCTCCGCCGAAACGGCTTTGAGGATGATCTGCTTCTCGTAGCCGATGAAAATACCATCGCTGCCGCCGCAGGTGTTCGCGAAAGCCTTATCGCCGCCGGCTTTAAGCTCACGGAGAGAATCTACAATAATCTTACATATGCGCGCGCCGAGCAGGTCGAAGAGCTGAAAGCCATCTGCCCGAGCGTACAGGGCATCATTTCCGTCGGCACAGGTTCGCTCAATGATATCTGCCGCGTGGCTTCTTATCAGACGGGTAAGAAATTCTGTATTTTTGCAACGGCGCCCAGCATGGACGGCTTTGCTTCCGATACCGCGCCGATAGTGAAGGACAATTTCAAGTCCTCATGGCAGGCGGAACAGCCGCTTGTTATCATTGCCGATACGAAAATTCTTGCCGCCGCTCCCACGGAACTGAAATCCTCGGGTTTCGGCGACATGGTGGCAAAATATATCGGTCTTGCCGAGTGGAAAATGGCAAATCTGCTCATTGACGAATATTATTGCCCGAAGATAGCCGCTATCACAAGCGAGGCTATCGACCGTATCACGGCTCTTGCCGACAGAATTACGGAAAACAGCGAGGAAGCCGCAGGTGCTGTTATGGAGGCTCTCGTGCTGACAGGACTTGCCATGAAGCTGGCAGGCTGTTCGCGCCCCGCTTCCGGTGCGGAGCATGTTGTTTCCCATTATCTCGAGTGCTATAAGCTCAATCGCGGTATCTGGCCTGAATTTCACGGCAAGAAGGTCGGCGTTATGACGGTTATTCTCAATCGCGCTTATCGCAATATCGCAGAGCGCGTGACCGAGGTAAATCCTCATGCCGACAATACCGATTGGGATCTCGTTTATTCCAAATACGATGCCTGCATGCTGAATGATATCAAGCGCGTGAATACGCCTACGATAACGGACAAGGTTTCTCCCGAAAAGCTGAAAGAAAGCTGGGGAGAGATAAGAAAAATTATCCTTGAAACACTTCCGACAGATGAAAAGCTTCTTTCTCTCATGCATGCCGCAGGCGCGGCTACAACGCCCGAAGAGGTTCATGTCGGCGAACAGCTTCTGACCGATGCTCTCCGCTTCCATCCGTATATGCGTTATCGTCTGCTTCTGACGAGACTTATGCCTATGCTGGATCTTGACATCATGGATTTCCTAAAATAAAAAGTGGCTGCCCAAAAAAGCGCAGACCGAAAAAGTGAAAGGGAAATGTTTTTATCGGATAAAGACATTTATGAAAGCTAAAACTTTCACTAATATCAATTTTAAGGAAGGCAGGAAATCCGCTCGCGGGTTTCCTGCGTTTTATCATATTCACTTTTTCTCTCGCCGAAATCCGTCTCTGCCGTACGGTTGTACGGCGACGAAACGGATATTCGACGATTCTGCATCTTTTTTGAGCTACCCACTTGGCTGCCCAAAAAAGCACAGACCGAAAAAGTGAAAATGATTATATTTTCATTGGATAAAGAGATTTATTAAGGTTTAAACTTTTTAGTAATATCAACTCAAAATTAAGGAAGGGAAGCCGCACGGCTTCCCTTTGATTTTTACCGTATTCACTTTTTCTCTCGCCGAAATCCGTCTCTGCCGTACGGCTGTACGGCGACGAAACGGATATTCGACGACTCTGCGCATTTTTATCTGTCTCGTTACACGAGACGCTGAAAAAGTACAGACCGAAAAAGTGAAGGGTAAATGTTTTTATAGGATAAAGACATCTATGAAAGCTAAAACTTTCGCTAATATCAATTTAAAGGAAGGCAGGAAATCCGCATGCGGATTTCCTGCGTTTTATCATATTCACTTTTTCTTTATTTTACATATTCGCATTCCGCGGGAGCATCGACCTTGATTTTGTAGCCATCACCGTGCTTTTCCCATTTGACGGAGATTTTTCCGTATGGCGTTGCCACGGCGCCCTCTGCATGGGTGAGCGTGCTGTCGCTATGCGGCACGACGGTAAATTTCGTAAAGCCCGCCTCGAGCGGCTTTATGCCGAGAATTTCCGTTTGCAGATATATTGCCGGCGAAGCCGACCAGCCGTGCGCAATACTGCGCGTCCAGCTCTTGCCGGAGCCGAAGCCCTCCCAGCAGGTGTTTGTACCATGCGCCGCCATATTTTCCCATTCGCGGCGTATAGATTTCAGCATGAGATCATGCCTGCCGTATTTGCAGATGGCATCATATGCAAAGAACAGAAAGAATGGCGAGCCGATATGTACATATCCGCCGGGCGCTTCCGCCTCTGTGGGATAGCCTATTGTCTTTCGCGCGGGAGTACCTGCTACAAACGAACCCTTATCGAGATTATCTACGAGGAAGCGCATCGCATCGGCTTCCTTTTCCTTTGGGATAATGCCCGCGAGATATGCGAGTGTGTTTGTCTGAACGCTGACGCGCACCTGCCTTGCATATGTTTCATACGAAATCGGAGTTCTGCCTTTTTTCTTGTAAAATTCGAGATAATGCGCGTATGAATACTCGTCGCGCACCGTATCGATATATGCGCGCTTCTCCTCGCTGTAGCCGTATTTGTTTATTGCCGCGCTGTAGGCTTCGGCTTTCTCGGTGAAAAGCTTCGCTTTTTTATCCTCGCCGAGGATTTCAGCCATATCGGCGGCACGGCGCAGGCAGAGAACAAGCATTGCATTATTGCCAATGACCTCGCCATACATGGAGAGGTCGTTATATGCCCATTCGATGAGATTCCATGCGCCCTGAACCTCGAGCAGCCCACGACTGTTTGTCAGCATGAAGCAATTTTCAAGCTGAATGCAGGCGTGGCGGAAATTATAGCGCAGATTTTCTGTATCGCCACTCATCATATAGTGGTCATAAATCTGGAGTAGCCACTGAAATGACCATACAGGCAGCCCGCCGCGCGGGAAGCGCGGAAATGCGGCAAAGGTGAAAAATCTGCCTGTGGAATCGAACAGCTTGTTTTGCCATTGAATACTCTGAAAAGGCTCGTCAAGGCTCTCGCCTACTATCCGCAGGAAATATTTATCGAAGCCGTATTCACCGAAATTCAGCATATTTGTCTGTGCTGTTATGCGTGCATCGCCTACCCATATCGACTGCTCATATCCGGGGCAATCGACATAGCATTCCGGCATGCAGAGCCAAGCTGTTTCGAGCGACATATCATAGGCTGTATCGAGTGCCTTGTCATTTGAGCGGAACGGCGTTGCCGCATTGCAATCATATCGCATATCGACGATATCGAAATGCGTGAAGGTGACGGGGCGGCTGAAATCCGAAATATATACGGCGAGATAGCGAAATCCTCGGTGTACATGAGCCGTATAGCACTGTTTGCCCTCGCGGCAGATATATGTCATCGTATTCTGTGTGCCCATGTAGTTTATGCCCGCATCGGAGATAAGTTCAAAGCCGTGAAGCTCAAGCTTTGTGCCCTCGGGCGCATTTATTTCAAATCTGATGAGTCCCGTGCGTTCCATGCCGAAATCCAGCATAAAGCAGGCGCCGTCTGCGCTTTCGGGAGGTGCTACCGTGAGCGTGCCGCTCGGGATGAAGCTCTCCGCGCCGGAATAGGGAGAGCGAACGTGAAGCGCCTTTCTCGGCATGGCGGCGTTTATTTTTTCATCGGTAAAGCCCCCGCATGTGAGAAGCGGTTCACGGATTTTAAGTATGTGGAGATGCGAAGCTTTTTTCTCCACGGCGGGAGTAAGCTTTGCCGCTGTCTCTGCCGCTATCCCACTCATGGTCGGTGCTTCGACTGCAGCGATTATCTCCTCCGGAACGGCGACATTTATCGGCGATTCGTTCCATGGATATTCCACTGCGGCGGCGGGGGTGGCAAGGCGGCACCATGCCGCGTTTTCAAAATAGACGGAGCAGAAGTCAAGCTCGCCCGATGTTTCTATGAGAAATTCAGGCTCGGGCGGAGTGAATGAAAGCAGATAGAAGGCAAGCTTGTGTGCACCTGCGGAAATTTTGATTTTTTCCTGCGCGTCTATCGGTTTGCCGTCGAGATAGAGATGGTGTTCGCTAGTGGTGAAGCGGAAAAATATCTCAGCATCGGTTTTTGCCGTCATTTCCGTCATGAATGCGATGACAAATCTGCCTGCGGGCGCGAGATGGAAATCATATCCGCTTCTCTCGCGGAAAGTCTCAAGCGCGATTAGCCTTTCGGGCGCTGTGGGCTTTATTCTCTGCGGCTTCAGCTCGCTCTGAACGAGGGTATAGTTGCCCTCGATAAGCGTTGCCTCCTGCCATGAGGAAAAGTCATAATCCTCATCGAAAATATGTTCATCGGCTATCCTCGCATCGAAAATTTCCTCATCGCCGAAGCTTGTGATGAAAAAATTGCTCCTGTCGGAGAGCGCGGGATAATCGGCAAATCGCCATGTGCCAAAGGTGGCTGTACGCTCGCCGTCACTATCAAAAAGGCGCACCTCGAGCGCGAAATCATGTGGGCTTTCGCCGCGGAAGCCGTGCGTGAGGATGGCAAAGCTATTGGTGCCGTTTCGGAGAAACGGCGTGATATCAAGCACATCATAGTGCTTGTCGAAATCATATCCGCGGGTTATATATTGCGCCGCAACATGACCGTTTATATAGACCATGGCATAATATTTTGCATCCAGAAGCATCACGGCACGCGAAAAATCGCCTGCGGTGAGGTTGCTTCGGAATACGCGCCAGCGATACGGCACATCGGTGCCGGCGCAAACTCTCATTGTCTGCGGCGAAAAGGAGAGCGTGCCATCGTATTTTTTTGCTGTGGGTATGAAAATTTCTTTCATGATGTTCACCTGTTGATTTCTTGCAAAATTGGGAAAGATATTTTTATTTTTGAGAAAAATGATGCTTTATAGTGTTTTTTCGCGTGCCCGAAAAGAACGAAAAGGATAAAAAAAGGGGGGCTTTGGCTCGCCGAGACAGGGGGGAAAACGCCTCTTAAATAACTCTTCGTCACTGAAAAGTACGAAAAAAGAAAAGTTTCTATACGGCGGCATTAAGCCGTACCCTGTCTCAGCGACGCCAACACACATGCTCCCATATGTGTCAATTCCCCTACAAGAAAAAATCCAAATATAGCCAACAGAAAAAGCAAAAATGCACTCTCCATCCTGTCAGCGAACATATTAGATTCACGCCCGCCACACCTATTATGCGGGCGTGCAGACAATGCGTGCACGAATCTGCTCGGCTTTCTCGTGTGATATGTTCGCACGCGTGGTATAGCAGAAATCGTGGGGAGCGGCAAAACTACCGATTTTCGCTTTGTCCTTTGCCGCACGCACTCGCCACGCACTACTTCCTGCGACTAACTCGTGCACGCGGGAAGAGATATATAAGAGAGGGGAAGGCTCTCTTATATGACTTTTGCCGCGTTTTTTGTCAGTAAAAAGCGCGATAAGAGAAAAGTTACTTTATCGTACTTTTCGTCAGTGAAAAGTACGATAAAAAAGCATCTTTGAGTATCCGGTATGCGACCATCGGTCGCATCCGCTACCCTCACCGCCCTCAATCCGGCAGAGAGAAATCCGTTATCGGATTTACGGGCAGATATTCCCCTTTTTCCTTGTCGTAGTAAACCTTGCTACGGTATTTTGAGAGAAATTTCATTATCTCATACATATCTATCCATATCTGATTTGTACCGTCTTTCTGCGAGGCATCGAAAATAAGCTGCAAGCCGATATGCAGATGCGGAACATTGATATTGTTTTTGTTTTCTTCGCTGCTGTAGCCGGTCATGCCGAGATAACCTATCACATCGCCGGCGGTGACGATCTTCCCCTCATACATATCGGCGTAGGGGTGATTTCGCCGCAGATGAGCATAATAATAGTACCTCTTGCCGTCAAAACTCCGTATACCTATGCGCCAGCCGCCGTAACGGTTCCAACCGATAGCTTCCACATAACCGGATTCGACGGCGATTATCGGCGTGCCGATACTGCCGAGCATATCGTGCCCGAGATGACGGCGGCGATAACCGAATGAGCGCGCGGCGCCGAAATCGTCATAATCGCCGTATGAAAAGCCCGAGGCTATCGGCGAAAAAACCTTGAGCCCGTATTTTTCCGTATATGTATAGCCGCCGTCTTTCTTCTCATAGAAGGAGTATTCGCCGAGCCAGCCCGAGAGCACCGCGCCGTAGGCTTCTTTATAATATGAATAATATTTCATGGAGTCAAAACATGCGGTATCCTCCGAGAGAGAAGAATATGCGCTCTCCATATCGGCTTTTTTATAGCGGGAAAAGTCGCCGCCGTACCGCGCGCCGAGATAAGCGAGCAGCTCCGTCATGCCGAAAGCATGCCCTTCGTCATGACTTTTTATCCCGAGGCGGACGGCATCGGAAAGCGCCGCTTCCGTTATGCCGAAGTCGACCCATTTGATATAGCTTTTGCCGTCGGCACCCGTTTGCAGACTCATTCCGTGCGGTGATGCTCCCGATATATAAACCGCACATATCGTCAGTGCCAGAATAAGGCATATTCCTTTCACGGTACGGTATTTTTTTGATGAAAACAATACCTTTCCCCCTCCTGATTTTACATTCTGTATTATTATATTTTAAGAGAATGAAAATATTACCCTGTGAGCCGCGGCAAAATTTCAAAACGGTATGGATTTTTCGGAAAAGATATGATAGAATATAGAAAAAAGCGAGAGGAGCGGAGTATATGGGACTTTTCGGAAGGAAGCCGAAGGAGGGAACGCCTGCTTTCCGCCGTGCAATGGCGGAGAATATAGCACGCAGGAGATTGCGTTATGCCGTGGAGAGAATAGACGATACCGATATTATCATCGGCAGAGAGGGCGGCTTCAATATCAGAGACGGTGTTTTTATCGTTTTTGCCGATAGCCGCGTGATATTCCGTTGCAATATAGACGAGATGGAGGCTTCCGAGCTGATGAGTCTCGGCGGCGCGATAATTACGGCTCCCGATCTCGAATCGGGCGGCAAGGTGCGCACGATACTTGTACATTATATAATAAATTATTGAAAGCGAAAATAAAAAATGCTCCGGAGAGGGGGCATTTTTGCTTTTATCTATTCTGCTTTGGATTTTCGGTAAGTCCGAGAATATAGTCCGTTGAAACGTCATAAAAAAGCGCGAGCTTTATCAGGATATCGGTCGGTATATCTCTCTGACCGAGTTCGTAATTGCTGTAGACCTGCTGAGAACAGTGCAGATATTCAGCCATCTTTTTTTGAGTTATATCATTGTCTTCGCGAAGCGCACGAATATTCGGATACACGGCAAAATTTCCTCCGAAAACGTTTAATTCTCTATTTATTATAATAAATTGCATGAAATCTATTGACAAATACCGCAAATTGCGGTAAAATTCAAATATCAATAAATTTTATGGAGGAGAAAATCATGGCTTATATCCAAATTGAACTTGCAGGGCAGAAAACTTTCGGGGGATATCTGAAGATAGACGGCGAAAAGCAGATAAAGCTTATCGATGGACTTCTGATACCCGTATCGGCGGGAACGCATTATCTTGATTTCTCGAGCGAGAGTAAATCATCAAGAAATATGAGCAAGGCAAATGCCGCACTCGGAAACTATAGGGAGGCGGCATTCATGGAGCGAAATTCCGTGGACGGTGAGATAACCGTTACACTCGATGAAAACGACCTCATGACATTTACCGTGGTTTCCGATAAGAAGAGCCGCATCCTCGGCTTGCCTCAATATACCGTGCGTGAACTTGACGAGTCGGAGTTGGAGACTGCAACCGCCATATTGAATGAGCAGGCGGCGGCTTTTGCCGGCGCAAAAAAGAAACGCAAATTTATATGGGGAATCCTTGTGGCGGCACTCGGTGTATTTGGACTTTTTCAGGGAAAAGAAACTTTGGCTGTATCGTTTATACTTATCGCAGTCGGTGCTCTGCTTATTTTCCTCGGCTTATCGAAAAAGAAACGGCAGCAATGATAATGCTCCGGAGAGGGAGCATTATCCCGGTGCCTTCGGAATACGCAAAAGCTCTTTCGCATTTCAAAATTATACAGCCGTATAACACGCAAAAATCCCGTTTCCATTGCGGAAACGGGATTTTTGAATATTGCTCAATCAACAAAATCAAACTCGAGGTCGTACATGGAGACGGTATCGCCATCCTTGATGCCGAGCTCGCGCATTTTGTCTATGACGCCGTTTTCACGCATCATGCGCTCAAAATACGAGAAGGATTCGCGGTCGTCGAAGTTTATCGAGCTCATAAGCCACCGGAGCCATTCGCCCTCGACTATAAAAACATCTTTTTCCTTTTTGACTGTTATATCGTCGGGTTTGCCCTGCTCCTTAATTTCTTCCTCATATTCCGGCTCGTAAATCGTAAGCGGAGGAAGAAGCGCGAGCATATCATATGCCTTGCGGCAAAGCTCTTTTACACCTTCGCCGGATGCGGCGCTGATATATACAAGTGTATAACCGCTGTCGGAAACGAACTTTTCAAAGGCATCTATATCAACCTGCGTGCGGTCGAGAATATCGCATTTGTTTGCCGCAATTATCTGCGGGCGTGCGGCAAGCTCGGGATTGTATTTCTCCAGCTCCGCATTTATCATCCTGATATCTTCTATCGCATTTCTGCCCTCGCTCTGCGAAATATCGACGACATGAATTAGCAGACGACATCTGTCCACATGGCGAAGAAAATCGTGCCCAAGCCCCAGACCCTCCGAGGCACCTTCGATAAGTCCGGGAATATCCGCGGCGACAAAGCCTTTGCCATCGCCTACGGAAACAACGCCGAGCATCGGAGAGAGCGTTGTGAAATGATAATTTGCAATCTTCGGTCTTGCTGAGGAGATAACCGAAAGAAGCGTTGATTTGCCGACATTCGGCATGCCGACAAAACCGACATCGGCGAGCATTTTCAGCTCGAGCGTGACCTCGCGCTCCTCACCGGGCAGTCCGTTTTTGGCAAAACGCGGAGTCTGACGTGTGGGCGTCGCGAAATGCCTGTTACCCCAGCCGCCTCTGCCTCCCTTTGCCGCGATGAATGGACCGCATCGGCTCATATCCTTGATAATCCTGCCGCTCTCGGCATCGCGTATCACCGTGCCCTCGGGAACGGGAATTATCAGATCGGGCGCGGTCGCTCCGTGAAATTTGCTTGCCTTGCCGTCGCCGCCGTTTGCCGCGACGAACTTTTTGCGGTTGCGGAAATCGAGCAGGGTATTTGTGCCCTCGTCGATAACGAAAACGATATTGCCGCCGTGACCGCCGTCGCCGCCGTCGGGACCGCCGTGGGAAACGTACTTTTCGCGGCGGAAGGAAATACAGCCGTTGCCGCCGTTTCCCGCCTTGATATATATTTTCACATGGTCATAAAAATCAGCCATTTTGTCACCTTCTATCTTTCTATACAAATGTATAACTTAAATATACGGATGTATATTTTACCATAAAATCTGCTTGATGTCAAGACTTTTTCATCTTCCGAGCATAGAGAGAAGCTCTTCCTCGCTTATTATGCGCACGCCGAGGCTTTGCGCCTTTGTCAGCTTGCTTCCCGCATCTTCTCCGGCGAGAACCATGCTTGTTTTAGCCGAAACGGATGAGGAAACCTTGCCGCCGTTTTCTTCTATGAGGCGCGATGCTTCATCGCGCTTCATCGTCGGCAGTGTGCCTGTCAGCACGAATGTCATACCCTCGAAGATATTGCCGCGCTTCTGCACCTCATATGTTGTTTTCACACCGCGGCTTTTCAGCTCGTCAACGAGGACGCGCGTCTGCGGATGCGCAAAGAAATTCACTATATAATGCGCCGAGATATCGCCGAAATCGTATATTGCCGATATTTGCTCCTCCGATGCGGGGAAGAGCAGCTCTATATCGGGAAAAGCTTCGGCAAGCGACCTTGCCGCCTTTTCGCCGACCTGTCTTATGCCGAGCGCATAGATGAGCTTATCCAGTCCTGCCGACTTGGAATGCTCTATCGCGGCGATGAGATTTTCCGCGGACTTTTTGCCCATGCGGTCAAGTCCCTCGATTTCGCCTGCGGAAAGGGAATAGATATCGGCTACATTGTGAATAAGTCCGCTCGCGATAAGCAGTCTGACCACGGCGGGTCCCATGCCGTCGATATTCATCGCGTCGCGCGAGGCAAAATGCGTTATATGCCGCTCAAGCTGGGCGGGACAGCTTGCGTTTGTACAGCGCGTCGCCGCTTCGTCATCGCGGATGACAGGCTCGCCGCAGGAGGGGCAGTGCGTCGGCATCTCGTAGGGAACCTCGCTTCCGTTTCGCTTGGATTTATCGACGCAGATTATCTCGGGGATGATATCGCCCGCTTTCTGCAGTGTGACCGTATCGCCGATGCGTATATCTCTCTCTCGGATGAAATCTATATTATGCAGTGTCGCGCGGCTGACGACGGTGCCGGCAAGGCGCACCGGCTCAAGGCGGGCATTCGGCGTGAGCACGCCTGTCCTGCCGACCTGAATGATGATATCCGTCAGCTTTGTCTGCTTCTGCTCGGGCGGGAATTTATATGCTATTGCCCACTTCGGTGTGCTGATGTTTTCGCCGAGAAGCTTGCGCTCGGCGAGACTGTCCGCCTTTATCACAACACCGTCGATATCATAGGGCAGATTGTCTCTTGCCGCGCCGATTTCCTCTATGGCGGAGATTATCTCTCCGGCGGAGGAGGCGCGACGGATGCCGTCTATTATGTGGAAGCCCTGACTTTTCAGATATTCAAGGCTCTCTATATGCGAGGAAAACTCTATGCCCTCTGCCGCCTGAACATTGAAAACAAATATATCGAGTCTGCGCGACGCCGTCACCTTGGAATCAAGCTGACGGAGCGAGCCGGCGGCGGCATTTCGCGGATTTGCAAATAGCTGTTCGCCCTCGGCTTCGCGCTTTTCGTTGAGCGCGGCAAAAGCCTCGCGCGGCATATATACCTCGCCGCGAACCTCGAGATGAGGCAGCGCGTCTTTTGTTTTCATCGGGATGGTGCGCACTGTTTTGAGATTTTCGCTCACATTTTCGCCGACTGTGCCGTCGCCTCGCGTGGAGCCGAGCGAAAACCTGCCGTTTTCATACACGAGCGAAACGGAAAGCCCGTCTATCTTCGGCTCGACGGAAAAAACAGTGGCTTTGCCGAGCTTTTCGTTCGTTTTCGCCACGAAATCGCGCACTTCGTCGTATGAGAAAACATCGGCGAGACTGCCCATTTTCACGGCGTGAGTTACTTTTTCAAATTTATCGAGCGCCTTGCCGCCGACGCGCTTTGTGGGCGAGGTCGGGCTGTCAAATTCGGGATATTTCTCTTCGAGTGCGACAAGCTCATAGAAAAGCTTATCGTATTCATAATCCGAAATCTGCGGCGCATCCTCTACGTAATAAAGAAAAGAATGATGCGCGAGCAGCTCACGAAGCTCGTCTATGCGGCGTTTTGCCGCGTTTTTTTCGCTTTCCATAAGTTCCTCCGTGTGGGCAACCGAGCGGGTTTTTGTGTATTTTGTACGATTATAAACCCATTATATCATAAAAAACGCAGAAATGACAGATTTTTGCGAAAAATTATTGAATAAAATTTCTTATTATATTATAATTGATATATATATTATATAAATAGGGAGAGGATTTTTCTTTGCTTAAGGTAAGAATAGACAGATTTGAGGAGGGCTTTGTCGTCTGTGAGGATGAGAAGCGCAATTTTTATGACCTGCGAAAATCGGATTTTTCGATTCCTCTGCATGAGGATGATATTCTGCTTATCGAGCTTGACGGAGGCAGGGTTGTCTCTGCGCAGTTTCTGCGCGAGGAAACGGAAGCGAAAAAAAGTGAAGTCCGTGCTCTCATGCAAAGCCTGAGAAAAAACAAAACGAAATAAACCCGCCGAAGCGGACACGAGAAAGGAACTTTTTATGAAAACCAAAGCGGTAAGACTTTACGGAGTGGGAGATCTGCGCCTCGAGGAATTTGAGCTCCCGAAGATAAAGGACGACGAGATTCTCGCACATATTTTTTCGGACAGCATCTGCATGTCCACCTACAAGGCGGCTTGTCAGGGCGCGGCACATAAGCGCGTTCCCGACGATGTGGCGGAAAATCCCGTCATAATCGGTCATGAATTTTGCGGAGAGATAGTTGAGATAGGTGAAAAATGGAGGGGCAGATACGAGGTCGGCGCACGGTTTGTAGTGCAGACGGCACTCAACTACAAGGGCAGCCTTGCCGCTCCCGGATATTCCTACAAATATATAGGCGGCGCGGCGACATATGTTGTTATCCCGCATGAGGTCATGGAGATGGACTGCCTGCTCCCTTATAACGGCGAGGCGTATTTCTACGGTTCGCTCTCAGAGCCGATGTCGTGTATCGTCGGCGGCTATCATGCAAATTACCATACAAAGGCGGGAAGCTACAATCATGAGATGGGCATCCGCCGAGGCGGCAATATGGCTATACTTGCGGGTGCGGGACCTATGGGACTGGGCGCTGTCGATTATGCGATAAACTGCGACCGCCGCCCCGCGCTTGTAGTGGTGACGGATATAGATGCGGCAAGACTCGCGCGCGCCGAGCAGATTCTTTCTCCGGCGAAGGCGGAGGCAAACGGCGTGAAGCTCATGTATGTCAATACGGCGGGTATCCCCGACGCTACGGCATATCTGCGCTCGCTCACGGACGGCAAGGGCTATGACGATGTATTCGTCTATGCGCCTGTCGCGCCTGTTGTCGAGATGGGCGACGCGTTACTTGCAAAGGACGGCTGCCTGAACTTCTTCGCGGGACCGACAAATCCCGAGTTTTCCGCGAAATTCAATTTCTATAATGTGCATTATGCCTCCACACATATCGTCGGCACAAGCGGCGGAAACAGCGCGGATATGCTTGAGTCACTTGAAATGATGGCGGCGGGCAAGATAAATCCCGCGGCGATGATAACCCATGTCGGCGGGCTGGACAGTGTTGCCGAAACGACGCTGAACCTGCCGAAAATTCCCGGCGGCAAGAAGCTGACCTATACGAATATCTCAATGCCGATGACGGCTATCGCGGATTTTGAGAAGCTCGGCGAGAGTGACCCCATGTTCCGCGAGCTTGCCGCGATAGTAAAGAAAAACAACGGACTCTGGTGTCTTGAAGCGGAGAAATATCTGCTCGCAAACGCCAAGGCTATATAAAGGAGGAAGAGGGAATGGAAGCAATCAAGGCGCTGATCGAAATGTCGCACCGCTACGGCTCTGACCCCGAGTTTGTCCTCGCGGGCGGCGGCAATACCTCATATAAAACAGAAGATATGCTCTATGTCAAGGGCTCGGGCACAGCGCTCGCCACGATAAGCGAGAGCGGCTTTGTGAAAATGGACAGAAAAAAGCTCTCTGCCATGCTCGAAAAGAAATATTCCGAAAACGAAGCGGAGCGCGAGGCAGAGGTGCTTGCCGATATGATGGCGGCAAAGTGCGCAGGCGAGGAGGCAAAGCGTCCGAGTGTGGAAACGCTGCTGCATGACCTGCTCCCCTATAAATTCGTGCTTCATGTTCATCCCGCGCTTGTCAACGGCATTACCTGTGCGCGAGGCGGTGAGGCGGCTTGCAGACGGCTTTTCCCCGATGCCGTATGGGTCGGCTCCACAAAGCCCGGCTATATTCTCGCCGCGCTCTGCAAGGAAAGAACCGATGCCTATAAGGCTGAAAAGGGAAGTGCGCCGAAGCTGATTTTCCTCCAGAATCACGGAGTTTTCTTTGCCGCCGACACTGTGGCTGAGATAGACCGCGCCGCCGCCGGGGTGATGGCGAAGATAAAGGAAAATATAAAGCGTTTCCCCGACAGGAGCGAAGCGGAATATGACCGCGCGGCGGCTCTGCGCCTTGCTCCCGAAATCCGTATGCTTTACGGCGAGGGAGGAAACGCAGTCGTGACATTCACGGTAAATAAGGATATACTCTCCTTTGCCGCGAGCAGGGAGGCTTTCGCTCCGATAGCGGGCGGCTTCTCTCCCGACCATATCGTTTACTGCAAGGCAGAGCCGCTTCTTGTGGAGGCGGGCGAAAACCTGCCTGAAAAGGCAGAAGCCGCCTTTGCCGCATACAAGGCGCAGTACGGCTATGCGCCGAAGATAATTTTCGTCTCGGGAGTCGGTATGTTCTCCTGCGGTAAAGCGAAAAAGGAAGCTGACACGGCGGCGGCTGTCTTTGCCGATGCGATTAGCATTGCCGTATACAGCGAAAGCTTCGGCGGTGCGCTCCCGCTTGACGAGGAGCTGACGCGCTTCATCAAAAACTGGGAGGTAGAAAGCTACCGCGCAAAGGTTGCACTTTCGGGTGCAGCGGCAAAGCGTCTTTCCGAAAAGATTTCGATAGTCACGGGCGCGGCGCAGGGCTTCGGCAGAGGTATTGCCGAGGCTATGCTTGAGGAGGGCGCGTATGTCGCCATCGCCGATATGAATTACGAGGGCGCAAAGGCTTTTGCCGCCGAGGCATGTGAAAAATACGGCGCGGGCAGGGCTGTTGCCGTCTGTGCCAATGTTTCCGACGAGCAGTCTGTTTCCGATATGATAGACGCCTGCGTCTTTGCATACGGCGGACTTGATATATTCGTAAACAATGCGGGTATTGTGCGAGCAGGAGGGCTTGAGGAGATGACAAAGGCGAATTTCGAGCTTGTTACCGCCGTCAACTATACGGCATATTTCCTCTGCGCCAAGTATGCGAGCCGCCCGATGAAGATTCAGCGCGAATATGCACCCGCTTATCTCTCCGATATAATAGAGATAAATTCCAAATCGGGGCTTGCGGGAAGCAATAAGAACTTCGCCTATGCGGGAAGCAAATTCGGCGGGCTGGGACTGACGCAGAGCTTCGCGCTCGAGCTTGCGCCATACGGCATCAAGGTCAATGCGATATGCCCCGGAAATTATCTCGACGGACCGCTCTGGTCGGATCCCGTGCGCGGGCTTTTCGTCCAGTATCTGAATGCGGGCAAGGTTCCCGGAGCAAAGACTGTGGACGATGTTCGCCGCTACTACGAGAGCAAGGTGCCGCTGAACCGCGGTTGCCTGCCGAGAGATATCGCCCGCGCGCTCTTCTATATAGTCGAGCAGGAATATGAAACCGGTCAGGCACTGCCCGTCACAGGCGGACAGGAAATGCTGAAATGACGGGAGGGGGAGAATATAATGTTCAGAGAGGCACTTGAAAAAGAGCTCAACTCCCCGAATGTGGAAAACAGACTGGAGGCTCTTGCCAAGCTCCGCGCCCTCAGCATGACGGGCGCTATCCCCGAACCGAAAAAGACAGGCTTTGTAAACAACCATATACATACATCGTATTCGTTCTCGCCGTATTCGCCGACAAAGGCGGTATATATGGCATGGCAGAGCGGCCTTGCCACGGCGGGCATCATGGACCATGATTCGCTCTCGGGAGCAAAGGAATTTATAGAGGCGGCGAGGATAGTTGACCTGCCTGTGACCGTCGGCATGGAATGCCGCGCATTCATGCAGAATACGGAGCTTTGCGGCAGAAGAATAAACAATCCCGACCAGAAATCCATTGCATATGTCGCAATCCACGGCATACCGCATCAGAATATCGAAACGCTCAATATATTCTTCCGCTACTATCGCATCAAGCGCAACGACCGCAACAGGAAAATGTGCGCGCGCATAACGGAGCTTACCGCGCCATACGGAATTACGCTGAATTTTGAAAACGATGTTCTGCCGCTTTCCATGGCACATGAGGGCGGAAGCGTCACCGAGCGCCATATCCTCTATGCGCTGACAAAAAAAATCACGGCGCGATGCAAAACGCCCGAGGAAGTACTCCGCTTTCTGATAAGCGAAATGGGTATAGATGTTTCCGAAAAGGTGAGAGGGCAGATTCTTGCGGCTGTGCCGGAATATTACGAATATGATATTCTCGGTGCACTGAAAAGCAATCTCGTGGAGAAATTCTATGTTGATGCCTATGCGGAATGCCCCGATATCTACGAGCTGGAAAAGGTTGTAAACGATGCCGGCGCGATACTCGCCTATGCTTATCTCGGCGATGTCGGCGATTCTGTAACGGGGGATAAGAAAACGCAGAAATTTGAGGATGATTATCTCGACAGCCTCTTCCGCGAGATAGCGCGTATCGGATTCAATGCCGTCACATATATGCCGAGCCGCAATACGGAGAGCCAGCTCCGCAGGATAATGAATCTCTGCGAGAAATATAAGCTTTTCCAGATAAGCGGCGAGGATATAAATTCGCCGCGTCAATCATTCCACTGTCAGGCTATGCAGAAGGATATGTTCCGCCATCTTGCAGACGCGGCTTATGCGCTGATAGGACATGAGAAATGCGCGACGGAGAATGCGGAAAATTCCATGTTTTCGCATGAAATACGTCACAGAATGCCCACTCTCGACGAGAGAATAGAATATTTTGCCTCGAAGGTAAGATGAGAAGACGACGGCAAGAGTCGGAAACTCATGATATAAAGAAATCAGGGATCGTGCAGATCCCTGATTTCTTTATGATATTTGAAAATTTTCGTTGTCAGATTATACGCCTTTCTTTGCGCGCTCTATCTTTTCAGCCTCAGTGAAGTTGTAGTAAGGCGTTCTGCCCGGGATGGGGAGAATCTTCTGCGTGATGGCGTCGATGATGGTATCGGGCTGAGGGAAGAAGTATTTCTCAAGCTCATATGCGGGAGTAATCCAGTTTCTGGAGCCGACTACCACAGGCGGAGCATCAAGATAATCAAAGGCAAGCTCGGCTATATTGGAAGCCATATCGCGCATCACGGAATTTCGCTCGCAGGCATCGCCTACGATGACAATCTTGCCGGTTTTCTTTACGGATTCGATAACCGGAGCGTAATCGAAGGGAACTATCGAGCGGCTGTCGATAACCTCGGCGGAAATGCCGTATTTCTCTTCAAGCTGCTTTGCCGCATCGAGCGCACGGTAGAGAACCGCGCCTATCGTGAGTATCGTGATGTCCTTGCCCTCGCGCTTGATATCGGGCTCGCCTATCTTGATTTCGTATGCACCCTCGGGAACACCGCCTTTGTGAAATTCTTCGCCGCGGTCATAAATTCTCTGGCTCTCGAAGAATATCACTGGGTCGGTGCCGTTGAGCGCGGAGGTCATGAGACCCTTTGCATCATAAGGAGTGGAGGGGAATACTACTTTCAGTCCCGGGATATGGGCTGTGAGTGCTGTCCAGTCCTGGCTGTGCTGTGCGCCGTATTTGGAACCGACGGAAACACGCAGGATTATCGGCATCTTGAGTATGCCGGCACTCATCGCCTGCCATTTTGCAATCTGGTTGAAGATTTCGTCGCCCGCGCAACCGATGAAGTCCGCATACATCAGTTCCACTATAGCTCTGCCGCCGCACATTGCATAGCCGACAGCCGAGCCTACTATAGCCGCCTCGGAAATGGGCGCATTGAAGAATCTGTGATAGGGAATAGCCTCGGTCATCTTCTTGTAAACGCCGAAAGCACCGCCCCAGTCGCGGTTATCCTCGCCGTAAGCGATGAGCGTGGGGTCCTCATAGAATTTATCTATAATCGGCTCAAAGAGACCGTCGCAGATATTGTATCTCTTCATCTTGGAAACAGGCTTGCCCTCTGCATCAAATGCAAAGCGAACCTTACCTGCGATATCCTTTACACGCGGCACATCTTCTTTATTGGGAATGAGAACCTCTGGCTTTCTGTCATCGAGCTTCGGCTTCTCTTCATTGGAGAACATGATGGATTCGATGGCGTCGGGATGCTTATCGAGGTCCATTCTCGGGGAAACGCTGTCGTCTATGGCAAGGCGGCAGATTTTTGTCATGCGGCGTACGATAGTGTCGTGAACGGCGTCAAGCTCCGCTTCCGTAGCCACGCCGCCGAGTATCAGCTTCTCTCTGTAAGCCTTTATCGGGTCGGCGTTCTTCCATGCCTCGATTTCCTCGGGAGTTCTGTATGTGGAGGAGTCGGAGGGGGAATGTCCCGATACGCGGTAGGTTACCACCTCAAGCAGAGCCGGACCCTTGCCGCGCACGAGCAGCTCTTTCTTTCTTGCGAAAGCGTCAATCACTGCGAGCGGGTCATAGCCGTTTACTCTCTCGGCGTGCATCTGCTCGGGGTTGACGCCCGCGCCTATTCTTGCCGCCATCTGCCATGCCATTGTTTCGCCTGCGGTCTGACCGCCCATGCCGTAATGGTTATTGAACACATTGAAGAGAATCGGCAGACCCTCTCCGCTTCCGTTATCCCAGAGCTTCTTTATCTGGTCCATGGCGGACATATTGAGTGCCTCCAGAACAGGACCTCTGCCCATGGCGCCGTCGCCGCAGTTGGCAACGATTATGCCTTTCTTCCTGTTGCTTCTCTTATAGAGAGCCGCGCCGAGAGCGATGGGCGCACTGCCGCCGACTATGGCATTATTCGGGAAGATACCGAAAGGAATAAAGAATGCATGCATCGAGCCGCCCAGACCTTTATTGAAGCCTGTCGTTCTCGCAAAAACCTCTGCGAGCGCACCGTAGAGCAGGAAGTCGATTGCAAGCTCCTTTGTATTGCCCTTTACTTCCTCTTTGCCCTCTACTACCTTGAGCGTTTCGCCGCCGAGGAAGTTTTTCATCACGTCGTAAAGCTCCGTATCGGAGAGCTTGTTTATTGCGGAGAGACCCTTTGCAAGGATTTCACCGTGGCTTCTGTGCGAGCCGAAGGTGAAGTCGTCTATATCGAGGCAGTATGCTTCACCGACAGCGGAAGCTTCCTGACCGATGGAAAGATGCGCGGGACCGGGATTTGTATATTCAACGCCGTTGTAAACGCTCTTTGTCTTTATCTCGTTGAGCATCGTCTCAAATTCGCGGATTATCGCCATATCGCGATAGATGCGGACGAGATCATCCTTGGAATATATTCTTCTCTCGTCTTCGAGAGAAAGGCTGTACTGACAAACGGGGATATCCTCAAAATGGATATATCCTGCTTCAAAAACTTTTCTGGGGTCTACATATTGACTCTTAGGCATGGTAAATCTCACTTTCCCGACGGGTTTTTCTTGAAACGGTGACCGCCGAATCCGTAATTTTTTATGTTTTATGTAAATTTGTTTTCGCTTAAATCATGAACATCGCTTCGCGGATAACCTCGCATACCGTGGGATGCGGGAATACAAGCTTCTTCACATCGTCCGCACGCATTTCCTTTTCCACCATCATGGCGGCACCGTAGATTATCTCCGAGGCATAGCTTCCTATCATGTGAACTCCGAGCACCGTTCCGTGCTCCTTATCCGTGATTATCTTGACTATGCCGTCGCCATGCTCATTTTCGGCGATATATCTGCCGCTGTATTTGAGCGTGACGGAGGTGGTTTTTGCATTGAGTCCCTTTGCGGCTATGCTTTCGCTTGTTTCGCCGACGCTTGCCACCTCGGGATTTGTATATATGACGGAGGGGATGGAGAGATAATTTACTCTCTCTCTTGCGCCGAGCATATTGGCTACGGCGACCTCGCCCTCGCGATATGCCGTGTGTGCGAGCATGGACTTGCCGTTTACATCGCCTGCTGCCCATATGCCGGGGATATTTGTCTTGCAGTATTCGTCGGTGACAACGGCACCGCGCTCTGTCTGAACGCCTACCGTCTCAAGTCCGATATCGGCTGTATTTGCGCGTCTGCCGATGGAAACGAGAACTTTATCCGCCGAAACCTCGCACTGCTTGCCGTCCAGCTCGTATGCAACCTTGCCGACGGAAACTCCCGTAACCTTGGCGCCGAGCAGAAATTCCACGTCCTTTGCCTTATAATTGCGGAGGAGAATCTTCGAGATTTCGCTGTCGGTGGGTCCCGCTATATGGTCGAGCATTTCGATAACGGTGACTTTTGTGCCGATGGAATTGAAATACGAAGCCATCTCAAGCCCGATTACACCGCCGCCTATGACTGCGAGGGAAGCGGGTGATTCTTTCATATCGAGTATCTCGCGGTTTGTCATGGCAAAGCCGGATGCCACGGCTTCGCGAAGCCCGGGTATCGGCGGAACGAAAGCATATGAGCCCGTACAGATGAGAAGTTTTGCGCCCTCGTAGCGCTTGCCTGCCGCCTCTACGGCAAAACCGCCGTCGATTTTGCCCGCTATCTTTCCGTATTCGGAAACAACCTCCACGCCCGCCTTTTTCAGCTTCATCTGAATGCCCGAAACGAGCGTTTTTACCACTTTATCTTTTCTTGCCACCACAAACGAGTGGTCTATGGAGGCGTTTTCGGTCTTTACGCCGTAGTCTGCGCCGTGCTTTGCATAGTCGAAAATTTTTGCGCTGTAGAGCAGGGTTTTGGTCGGAACGCAACCCTCGTTGAGACAGACGCCGCCGAGCGCGCGACCCTCGAGGACGAGCGTTTTCATTCCGCTGTGTGCGGCTCTCTCCGCCGCATTATATCCGGCAGGTCCCCCGCCGAGTACAATCAAATCGTACATTGCTATTTCCTTTTCTCAACGGCTTTTATATTTTACGGCATTGCGCTCCCGCCGTTGTGAGGGCTTTGCCGCGCCGTTTTATTTTGCGAGGAGGAGATTAAAGTTTTCGAGATTTGTGCAGAGCTCGCGCAAAAATCTTGCCGCAGGTGCGCCGTCGAGTGCTCTGTGGTCAAATGTGAGCGAGAGCGGTATGCATGGATAGAAAACGGGTGCGCCGCCTACTTCCTTTACGCGCTTTGTCAGCGAGCAGACGCCGAGTATGCCGGTCTGCGGCGGATTTATCACGGGAGTAAAGCTTTCCACGCCCATTGCGCCGAGATTGCTTACGGTGAACGATGCGCCCTTCAGCTTATCGGGGCTTATCGTGCCGCTCTGAGCTTCGATGATGACGGATTTTGAAGCTTTAGCCAGCTCGGAAAGAGTGAGCTTCTCCGCGCATGCGACTGTGGGAACCATGAGACCGCGCTCCGTATCGACGGCTATGCCGAGATTTACATTATGGAAGAAGCGCATATTCTCGCCGAGGAAATGAGCATTGAGGCTCTTGTGTGCGGGGAGCGTTTTCGCAACGGCGAAGAGAATCATATCGTTTATCGTGATGTTGCCCATGCCCATAGCTTCGCCGTTTGCCTTCATAGCGGCGCGGAAAGCCATGATCTGAGTGGCATCAAATGATGCATTGAGCGTGAGCTGAGCACATTCCTGAAGCGAAGCCTGCATCGAGCGGGCGATTACCTTGCGTATCTGCGGGAGCTTGACATCCTCGTATTCCGCCTCGGGTGCGGCTGCGGAAACTGCGGTAACCGCAACTGCCGCGGGAGCTGCTGCGCTTACGGGTGCTTCCGTCTTTACCTCCTCCGTAAATCTGCCGGCGAGGAAATCCTCTACTTTTGCGGTGGGCACAGTGTAGCCCGCGTCAAGCGCGGCGACTACATCGCGCTCTATTATTCTGCCGTTCGGTCCCGTTGCGCCGGCGTGGGAAAGGTCGGCGCCTGTTTTCAGCGCGAGATTTCTTGCCCTCGGGGAGATTTTTACTCTCTCGCCCTCGGCTCTTACGGGAATATCGACCTCGGCGGGCTTTGTCTCTGCCGCTTCGACTTTTACTTCGGATTTTTCATCTGCCTTTGATTCCGGTGCGGCTTTCGCCTCATCTGCTATCGTTTCGCCTTCGTTTCCGATGTAGCAGACTGTTTCGAGGCAGGGAACATCATCGCCCTCACCGAAAAGCACCTTCAGAAGAGTACCCTCCACCTCGGATTTCTCATCAAAAGCCGATTTGTCGGTTTCGTAGGAGAAGAGCACATCGCCTGCGGCAACCTTGTCGCCGACCTTTTTGTGCCAAGAGGTGATGATACAGCTTTCTACACTTTGCCCCTGGCGGGGCATGATTACGGCATTTGCCATATTATTACTCCATTCCCGACGGGTTTTCCGCCGTATTGTTTTTATTTTGCAATTATTATTTTGACATTGTTTTTCTCAAGCTGATCGCGAAAATCGCGCGGCAGCTCGTCGTCTGTTATCAGCACATCGATATCCTCCGCATGGCAGAAGGTATACGGCAGGCTTTTGCCGAGCTTCGTGCTGTCCATGAGGACAATTTTCCGCATTGCCTTTGAGAGAATGAATTTCTTCATTTCGCATTCCGAATAGTTTCCGCAGGTGAATCCGCAGGAAACGGAAACGCAGGAGGGAACCATGAAGGCAATGTCGATATTTATCTCGGAGACAAACCGCAGAGCTTCCATTCCCGAAACGGAAAAATTATCGTGATTTATCATGCCGCCGACGAGATTGACAATGTTCTTTCTGTTTTTCGCCAGCTCTATGGCGACATGCGGGCCTGTTGTGGTAAAGATAATATGCTGATCCGGAACGACCGAGGCAAGTGCAAGTGCAGTTGTTCCCGAATCTATGAAAATAGAGCGGTTCGGCTCTATGAAAGCGAGAGCCGCGAGAGCGATACGCGCCTTTTCCTCGGTACATTCGTGCAGGCGCTTTCCGAATTCGTCCTCCATCGATGAAGTGATGAATTTCATCGAGCGTGCGCCGCCGCGAACCTTTATCAGCTCGCCTCTGCTCTCGAGATATGCGATATCGCGGCGCAGAGTCATGCTGGTGACCTCGGGAAATTTTGCTTCCAGCTCATGCAGGGAGACAAACGGCTTCTCCGTGAGAATATCCTTTATCTGCTCCTTTCTGTCCTTTGGCATTTTTTCACCGTCCTTATAACCAAAAATCAATCATGTTAATTATATCATATATTACTGTTAAAAGTCAACATTTTGATGTTAAAACCGAAGAATTGTTGCCAAAAATTTGACTTGAAATATTTGTATATTTTGCCTTGCTTTTCTCCGTTTGCCACAAATAAAGCGTGCCTTTTTTGTGGATGATGCCGTAAAAAGCGGCAAAGCAGGGCTTTTTCCTGCTTGCTCCTCGCAGTGTGGCTTTTACCGCTTAAAAATAAAGGAACCTGATATACAGCCTGAAAACCGGAAAGTCCCGCACGCGGCGGGACTTTCGGTTTTAATGTTCTATAATTCTTTTCGCAGGAGCGCGAAAATGCGTTTTTCCTCGCGCGATACCTTTACCTGCGTCAGCCCCAGTATCTGCGCCGTCTGTTGCTGTGAAAGCTCGCGATAGTACCGCAGCATGATGATACTGCGGCTCTGCTCGTCGAGCTTTGATATCGCTTCCTTGAGTGCCAGCTTGTCCGTGGCGCGTTCAATCTCGTTTTCCGCGCTCGGGGTGACTGCTTCGAGTGTTGCGCCGTCATCATCGTTTCCGAGCGTATCCTGAAGCGAATACACGGGGCAGACGGCGTCGAGCGCATAGACGATATCCTCTGGCGATATACCGCAGATGGCGGAAAGCTCGCTTATTTTCGGCTCGCGGTCGTTTTCCGCGATGAATTTTTCCTTTGCTCTCATTATTTCGCTTCCGCGACGACGGATATCGCGACTGACCTTGATTATACCGTCATCACGCAGAAATCGGCGGATTTCGCCTATTATCAGCGGCACGGCATAAGTGGAAAATACAGTGCCGTAGGAGCTGTCAAAGCTTTTTGCCGCCTTAAGCATACCGATGGAGCCAATCTGGACGAGGTCTTCAAACTCCGCACCTCTTCCGACAAAACGCTTGGCGATATTCTTTACCAGCCCCATATTCTGCGAGATGAGCCGCTCAAGTGCAGCCTCATCTCCGCTCTGCGCAAGGGAGATAAGCATCGCATTATCGTCATATAGCTGTTCTTGCTTTCCGCACATGAAAAAACTCTCCTTTTCGGATTATTTTATGTAGCTTGCCTCGGAAAGCTTCTTTATGAAAGTGACCTTTGTGCCCGCGCCGACCTTTGATGAAACGAGAAGCTTATCGGCAAAGCTTTCCATGATGGAGAAGCCCATGCCGCATCTGTCCTCATCGGGTGCCGTCGTGAAAAGCGGCGTGCGCGCCTTTTTTACATCGGGAATACCGCAACCCTTATCCGAAATTGTGAGCCGCAGGGTTCTGTCCCCGTAATATTTTGCCGAAACGGTGATATATCCCGTTTTGTATCTGTAGGCATGGACTACACAGTTTGTAACCGCCTCGCTCACGGCACAACGTATATCGGCAAGCTCATCTATATCGGGATCCAGCGGCAGGATGAAGCCCGATACTATATTTCTTGCCAGCGCTTCATTTTGTGATGTCGAGAGAAATGTGCATTTCAGCTCATTTACCGGTTTTTTTGCCATTTTCGTTTACCTCCGATTTCGTTTCTTCCGTCTTTATCATGCCGCCTATGCCCGATACCTCCATTATCCGCCGTATACGCCTCGTCGGATTTTGCAGTATGAGCAGGCAACCTATTTCCTGCGCCTTTGTATATCTGCCGAGTATCAGCCCGAGCCCCGAGCTGTCCATAAATTCTATCTCGGAAAGCTCCAGTATCAGCTTCTTCGGCAGATTTGCCATCATCGCCTCGTCTATTTTTGCGCGGATTTCGGCGGCGAGATGATGGTCGAGCTCTCCCGCGAGCCTTGCCGTCAGCACATCGTTTTCATATTTCATTATCAGATTTTCCAATTTCTCACCCTTCCTTGTTTTTCGACAAAATAAAAAACGGTATCTCTCAAAAAAGAGTATACCGTTTTTCTTCTGCGAATGCAGTCGCATTTTAGTGTCGATTGAAATTTTTTATTTTTTGCTGAATTTGAGTATGGAGGCTTCGACGGAAGCGAGCTTGTCGGCATAGCCCTCGCGCTTCTTTCTCTCGCCCTCTATAACGGCGGCGGGTGCCTTCGCTACAAAGCCCTCGTTTGCGAGCTTTTTGTCTATGCGCTCTATCTCCGAGAGAAGCTTTTCTTTCTCGGCGGTAAGACGCGCCGTCTCTTTATCAAAATCCACCATTTCATCAAGCGGAATGTAGATTATCGCCTTGTCGGATATTATCTGGACGCATCCCTCTCCCGAATGCTCTGCGGGATATTCCGCCTCGGAGGCGCCTGCCAGCTTCTCAAAGAAGTATGAGGTCTTTTCGCAAAAAGCCTCGGGGGCTGTGGAGCAGATATACATTTTCGCCTTTTTGGACGGCGGAACATTCATCTCCGCGCGGCGGTTTCTTATCTGGCGGATGGCTGTGATAACGAGGTCCATAGACTCCTCTTCCGCGGCAAAGGAGAGCGCGTCGCTTTTCTTCGGATACTGCGTTATAACTATGCTTTCGCCCTCATGCGGCAGAGCCTGCCATATCGTCTCCGTGATGAACGGCATGAAAGGATGAAGCAGCTCCATCGCTCTCGAGAGCGTATATGCGAGAACGCGGCAGGCGTTTTCGCAGTCGTGCGAGCCTTTGTCGAAAAGGCGCGGCTTGATAAGCTCGATATACCAGTCGCAGAGCACGCTCCAGATAAATTCATAGAGCTTTGCGAGCGCAACGCCGAGCTCGTATTTCTCGAGGTTTTCCGTCACATCGCCGATGAGATTATTGAGCGAGGAGAGAATCCACTTGTCCTCAAGGCGAAGCTCGCTTACGGGAGGAAGCGCCGTATCCGTCAGACTCTCGGGAATATTCATGAGAGCAAAGCGTGAAGCGTTCCAGATTTTGTTTGTGAAGTTTCTCGCCGATTCTATCTTCTCGTCGGAGAAGCGCATATCGTTTCCGGGGGAATTGCCTGTGACGAGCGCAAAGCGGAGCGCATCCGCGCCGTATTTTTCGATTATCTCCATCGGGTCAATGCCGTTGCCCAGCGACTTGGACATTTTTCTGCCCTGCGCATCGCGCACCAGCCCGTGGATGAATACATTTGTAAAAGGCTTCTTGCCTGTGCATTCCAGACCCATCGTTATCATTCTGGCAACCCAGAAGGGGATGATATCATATCCGGTGACGAGCGTGGAGGTCGGATAGAAATACCTGTAGTCCTCACTCTCCTCATCAGGCCAGCCGAGCGTGGAGAATGGCCAGAGCGCAGAGGAGAACCATGTATCAAGCACATCCTCCTCCTGCGTGATGTGATTACTGCCGCACTTCGGGCAGACTGTCACATCTGTTTCTGAAACGGTCATCTCGCCGCAGTCGTCGCAGTAATATGCGGGGATTCTGTGACCCCACCAGAGCTGACGGGAGATGCACCAGTCACGTATGCCGTACATCCAGTTGAGATATATTTTCGAGAAGCGGTCGGGGATATATCTGATATCGCCGTTTTCGACTGCTTCGATAGCGCCCTTTGCGAGCGGCTCCATTTTTACAAACCACTGCTTTGAGGCGAGCGGCTCGACAACCGTGCCGCAGCGGTAGCAGTGACCGACATTATGCGTGCAGGGCTCGATTTTCACGAGATAACCGCCGGCATCGAGGTCGGCAACAATCTGCTTTCTCGCCTCAAAACGGTCAAGACCCCTGTATTTTCCGCCGTTTTCGTTTATCTTTGCGTCTTTGTCAAAGACGGTTATCATCTCGAGATTGTGACGCTTGCCCACCTCGAAGTCGTTCGGATCGTGACAGGGCGTTATCTTTACGCAGCCCGTGCCGAATTCGCGGTCGACATATTCGTCGGCAACGATAGGTATCTCTCTGCCGACGAGCGGGAGGACAGCAAATTTGCCGACGAGCGAAGCGAATCGCTCATCCTCGGGATGAACGGCGATGGCAGTGTCTCCGAGCATTGTCTCGGGGCGCGTCGTTGCCACGGTGATATATTCGCCGTCGCTTCCCTTGATGGGATAGCGGACATGCCAGAATGCGCCCTCATTATCCTTGTGCTCGACCTCGGCATCCGAGAGAGCCGTGGCGCAGTGCGGGCAGTAGTTTATGATGCGCAGTCCGCGATAAATAAGCCCTTTATTGTAGAGCGAAACGAAGTTTTTCTTTACAGCGGCACTGAGAGTATCGTCCATGGTGAAGCGCAGGCGGCTCCAGTCGCAGGAGGAGCCGAGGGCTTTGAGCTGATCGATGATGCGGTTTCCGTATTTCTCTTTCCATTCCCATACGAGAGAGGTGAATTTCTCTCTGCCGAGGTCATAGCGGGAGAGCCCTTTTTCCTTGCGGAGATTTTCTTCAACCTTTATCTGAGTGGCTATTCCGGCATGGTCTGTGCCGGGAACCCACAGAGTGCAGTAGCCCTGCATACGCTTGAAGCGGATGAGCGTATCCTGAAGAGTTTCATCAAGCGCATGACCCATATGCAGTTGTCCCGTTACATTCGGTGGCGGGATAACGATAGTGAAGGGCTGTTTTTTCTTGTCAGCCGTGGGTGTGAAATATCCGCGCTCGCACCAGCTCTTATAGAGCGGACCTTCAAGCGATGCGGGATTATATGTTTTGTCAAGTTCCTTTGCCATATTCGGATTCCTTGCCCTTTCTTTTATGTAGTAATATTTAAATCAAAGCATCGACTGCGGCAAGTCCTTCTTTCGTATTGCCGGAAACATACCCCGAGCCTCTCGGAATAACAAAATTCAGTGCCGACGGCACTACCTCTACCGTCAGATGGCGGAATGGAAAAATCTCGCCGTCAACGCAGGCACCGGCTGCCTTATCGGTGCTTATCTCGACCTTGCGGCACTTCTTGTATCTGATAAAGGGAAATTTATCGAGCTTGTTTACATGGGTGCCTTTTTTGTAGTCTGAGACGGCTTTTATAAAATCTGCCTTTGTGGCGTCGGTTATCATGCAGAGATCGATGAGCCCATCGTCGAGATAAGCCCGCGACATAGCTTTGAAGCCGCCGCCGTAATAACAGCCATTGCCCATTGCTATGAGAGTGAGATTATATTCCATCATCGGTCCGTCATCCACGGCGACCTTAATTTCATTGCCGAATTTTCCGAAGAATTTCGAGATGATCGCCGCATAGTAGGCAAACTGCCCCGGGATAAACACGCTTCTTTTCAGCTCGTCCGTCTTTTGCACGACCTCGCAGTCGAGTCCTATGTTCGTGACGTTGACGCAGTATCTGCCGTTGCATTTCAGCAGGTCTATCTTTTTCGGAGTGCCGAGTATCTGATGCTTTATATTGAGGAAGTTTTCGCTTCCCGTGAAGTTCCGTACAAAATCGTTTCCTGTGCCCGTAGGCACGACGGCGACCTGCGCCCCGTGATGACCGACAGCACCGTTTACCACCTCGTAGAGCGTTCCGTCACCGCCGCAGGCATAGAAGCGCAGATCCTCGTCGGGATGCTTTTCGCATACTTCTTTCACATAGCGCGTGCCGTCGCCTGTGGTCGTCGTATTATAAACGGTATAATCAATACCGAGCTCTTCGGAAGCAAATCTTATTTTTGTGAGTAGTGAGGCGAGCATTTTTCCCTTGCCCGCTTCGGGATTCACGATAAAATAATGTTTCATGAAATAAGCCTGACTTTCTTTAAGTATAAAACGCCATAATAAACTATAATGAAATTATTATATCATTTGCCTGCCGCGCTGTCAATAGAAGCATGGAAATTCTTTTTGCCAAAATAGATCGCGGCATCCTGCAAAATACCTGTGCTTTTTTCGCAAAAATCAGGGAAGTGTTGCCGCAGCAATACTTTCCTGATTTTTATACAGATGTATATAATTACTTGCTTTCGGTTTTATCAGACTTGCCGTCGCCCTTGAGCTCTGCCTTGGGAAGAGCCTTGGAATCCGCCTTGTCGGTTGCTGCGGTATCGTCGTCGCCGCTGTCCGCCTTGACATCTATGGAGCGGAGAGCACTGCGCAGGAAACGGATTTTTGTTCTGTCCTTTGTTGTTTCGAGGACGAAGCTGTCATCCTTTATGCTGATGACTCTGCCGACTATGCCGCCGATTGTAGTTACTTCATCGCCTACGGAAAGGCTGTTTTTCATTTCATTATTCTTCTTGTCCTGCTTTTTCTGCGGGAGATACATGAAGAAGTACATGGCTGCGCCGAGTACGGCTACCATGACAAGAGTCATGATGAGACTGCCGGGGCCGGATTTTGCCGCGCCGGCTGTTGTTTCTGTGAGAAACATGGAAAAGTTCATTGATTTTACCTCCGAAAAGTTATTTCCAGTAAAGTATAACCTATAATCGCGCTTTTTTCAATAATATTTTGAAAAATTTATATAAAACTTTACAATTTGTCTTTCTTTTTAAGCTCCGAATCTTGATTTTGGGGCATATTTGAGGTAAAATATAAAAATTGAATATGAAATTATACCGGAGAAAGAGATATGCCGAAGAAAAATGATATTCTCACAGTGGAAATAACAGATATCACGGGCGAGGGCATGGGTATAGGAAAAGCCGATGGCTATGTGCTTTTTGTACCCGCGTGCGCCGTGGGTGATATATGCGAGGTAAAGGTGCTGAAAGCACTGAAAAACTACGGTTATGCGAAAATCGAGCGGATAATCAAGCCTTCGCCTGAGAGGACAGAAACGGATTGCGCCGTTTTCGGCAGGTGTGGCGGATGCACCTTCCGCCATATTTCTTACAGCGCGGAGCTTATGATAAAAAAGCACTGGGTGGATGAAAATTTCGCGCGGATCGGTGCTCTGGATATAAGATGCGATGCGATAGTCCCCTCACCCGAGTCAGACGGTTACCGCAATAAGGCGCAGCTTCCGTGCGGGGCGGGAGAGAACGGCATTTTCTTCGGATTTTATTCCAAGCATTCGCACAGGATGATTCCATGCGAAAACTGCCGCCTGACGCCGCCTTTCTATGAGGAGATAATCGCCTGTGTCGAGCGCTGGGCGAGCGAAAGCGGGGCTTCCGCCTATGACGAGGAAAGCGGCAGGGGACTGCTCCGCCACCTCTATATCCGCGACGGCAGGGGAAGCGGCGAGGTGATGGTATGCCTCGTCACAAACGGGCGCGATATTCCCGAAAAGCAAGCGCTGATAAGGGATTTACTTAAATTAAACATTTGTATAAAATCAATCGTACTCAATATAAATATGAGAAAAACGAATGAGATTCTCGGCGACGAATGCGTCACGCTCTATGGGAGCGATACGATAAGCGATACGCTCGGCGGGCTGAAATTTGATATCTCGCCGCTCTCGTTTTATCAGGTGAACAGAAACGGAGCGGAGCGGCTCTATTCGCTCGCAGGTGAGTTCGCCGCGCTGACGGGAGGCGAAACTCTGCTCGACCTTTACTGCGGAGCGGGCACGATAGGGCTTTTTCTCTCGGGCAAGGTGAAGAAGCTCTACGGCGCGGAGATAATCCCGCAGGCGGTGGAAAACGCGCGCGAAAACGCCGCGAAAAACGGCATAGAAAACGCGGAATTTTTCTGCGCGGATGCGGGCGAGGCGGCGCTGATGCTCTCGGAGCGCGGCGTGCGCCCCGATATAATAATCCTCGACCCGCCGCGAAAGGGAATCAATGCCGATGTTATCGAGGCGATAGTGCGGATGCAACCCGAGCGAGTAGTGATGGTCTCGTGCAACAGCGCAACTGCGGCGCGCGACTGCGCCCTGCTCGCGGAGAGAGGCTATGTGCCGACGAAGCTCCGCGCCCTCGATATGTTCCCGCGGACGGGACACGTGGAGTGCGTGTGCCTATTGTCCAAGCTTAATACAAATGTATAATTAACGGATTTGATTTAACCGGAAAAAGCCGTTGATAAAAGGAAAGCCGGATGATATAATAAAAGGTAAAGCAATGCACGCGGATTTGCAAAGATAATCCGCGCCGAAAAAGCGAAAAAAGCAAAGGAAGAACGAAAAAGTCTCGACAATGCATGGTGAGGCGCTTTTGCGCACGGCAGAGCGCATGGAGGAAAAATGAAGCAACACAAAGGCGCGGGAATATTCCGCGACAAGAAGAGAAGAGCCGCGCTGATGACGGCGCTGGCTTTCTTCCTGCTCGGAACGATATTTCTTGTGAGCACATATACATACTATACTCCTGTGGCAAGGGAAGATACCGTCGCGGTAAATGCGACATTTTCTTCATACAGAGAGATAACGGGAAAGAACAGCAGAAGAGAAATCAAGGTGTTCTTTGATGACCGCGAGCTGCTTGTGATGGAGAGCGCCTGCATGACCAAGGAAGTCTATAAAAAATGCGGGAGCTGAAATCGGGCGACAGGCTTGAGATGCGCATTCATCCGAAAAGGGGCTATATCCTCGAGATTGTATGCGATGGAAAAGAACTGCTCTCTTTTGAAAAGGCGGAGCGTCGCATAGCCGGTCAGAGACGGTCGGATGCGATTTTTGCCGCGGTGATGTACCTGCTTGCGATTGTCTCCGTCATATCGGCGGCTGTGACGGGAAGACATCGGCATTAAGCGAATTTGCACACGCGAAAGCATAAACGGAGGAAAACATGGATTACAGAAAACACGGCGATACATACATCGTGCGGCTCGGAGTCGGCGATGAAATATGCGCGAGCATGACTGCTCTTGCCGAAAAGGAGAAAATCGCGCTTGCCGAAGTGAGCGGCATAGGCGCGGTGAATGCTTTTACCGTCGGACTTTACGACACGGCGGAGAAAAAATATTACGCAAACGAATTTTCGGGAGCCTATGAGATAGTTTCGCTCTCGGGAAACATCACGCAAAAGGAAGGAAAGCCTTATCTGCATCTGCATTTCTCGGCGGGAGACTCCGCGGGCAGAGTTTTCGGCGGGCATCTGAACAGCGCCGTGATAAGCGCTACGGCAGAGATTTTCGTGCGTACATTATGCGGCGCGGTCGGGCGCAGATTTGATGAGGGCATAGGTCTTAATCTGCTTGATTTTGAAAAATGAAAGCAAAAACCAAAACCGGGGGAAAATCATGAAATATGCAATCGAAGCCTATTTTGACAGAAATACCGAGGTGGCGCTCGCCCATCTGGCGGGCAGGGTAGCCGAGGAGGGGATAAGCACAAAATTTCTCGAATGGAAATCGAGACCGCATATCACACTGGCTTGCTATAATGACATAGACGAAGCTGACTGCATACCGAAGCTGAAAGCTTTTGCCGCGGCGAAAGGAAAGCTTCCGATAGCTTTTCACTCTGTCGGCATGTTCACCGACACGGGCACAATCTTTGCTTCTCCTGTGGGAAACGGTGCGCTTTTCGCGCTTCAAAGAGAACTCCATGCGGTGCTTTGCGGCTATGATGCGACCGGGTGGGAATGGTATCTGCCCGACAGGTGGACGCCGCACTGCACGCTCGCGCTCACGGGTGAGGACGGCAAGGAAGCTTTTTACAGGGCGAGCGGTCTTATCCTGCGCGAATTCCGGAAAATGCAGGGGGCTATCGTCTCGGCAGGACTTGTCAGAATATCATTTCCCGTGGAAGAAATCCATACTGCCGATCTCGGCTGTTGAAAATATAAAAATCACGCAAAAAACGGAGAAAAACCAGCAAATGAAAAAATTGCTTATCTATCTGAAAAAGTACAGGAAGGAGAGCATCCTCGCGCCGCTTTTCAAGGTGCTGGAGGTTGCCTTCGATCTGCTTGTGCCGGTAGTTGTCGCCGATATGATAAATGTTGGCGTGAAAAACGGCGACAAAGCCTATATGGTGCGTTGCGCGCTGATTCTGCTCGGCATGGCGGCGCTCGGGCTTTGCTGTACAGTGGCGGCACAGTTCTTTGCGGCAAAAGCGAGCGTCGGCTTTGCCGCATCGCTTCGTCAGGCGACCTTTGACCATGTGCAGAGCCTTTCCTTCACCGAGCTTGACACGCTCGGCACGGACACGATAATAACAAGGCTCGGAAGCGATATAAATCAGGTTCAGAACGGACTCAATCTCGGGCTTCGTCTGCTCCTGCGCAGTCCCTTTATCGTCATCGGCTCGATGATAGCGGCTTTCATCATAAATGTGAAATGCGGCGTTATTTTCGCCATAACCATCCCCGTGCTTTTCATCGTCGTATTTGCGATAATGCTCGTGAGCATCCCGCTTTTCGGCAAGGTGCAGGGCAGGCTCGACCGCGTGACGAGGCTCACGAGAGAAAATCTTACGGGCGTCCGCGTAATACGCGCATTCTGCCGCGAGGAGCATTCCGTCACGGAATTTGAAGAGAGCAACAACGCGCTTACGAAGCTCAACGAATTTGTCGGCAAGATATCGGCACTCCTCAACCCGCTTACTTATGTTCTGATAAATATCGGTGCTGTTTTTCTCATAGACCGCGCCGCCGTGCAGGTAAATATCGGCACGCTTGAGCAGGGCTATGTAATAGCACTCTACAACTATATGCTCCAGATAATAGTGGAGCTTATCAAGCTTGCTTCACTCATCATCACGCTCAATAAATCCATGGCTTGCGCAAAGCGCGTTGCAAATATTCTCTCAGTGAAAACATGCATGGAATATCCCGCAAGCGATGCCGGGGAAAAGGCGGGCGATAGCGCCGTCCGCTTCGACAATGTCACATTTTCTTATAAGGGTGCTTCCGCACCGAGCCTGAAAAACATCTCATTTGAAGCGAAAAAGGGCGAGACTATCGGCATCATCGGCGGTACTGGCAGCGGCAAGACAACGCTTGTCAGCCTGATACCGCGCTTCTATGACGCAAGCGACGGTGCGGTACTCATAGACGGCAACGATGTAAAGGAATATACCGCAGAGACGCTCTGCCGCAAGGTCGGAACTGTACAGCAGCGTTCCATGCTTTTCTCCGGCAGTATAGGCGAAAATCTCCGGTGGGGTGATGAAAATGCCGACGATGCGGCTCTCTGGGATGCGCTGACTACGGCGCAGGCAAAGGAGGTAGTGGAGGGCAAAGACGGAAAGCTCGATTTCATACTCGAGCAGAACGGCAGAAACCTCTCCGGCGGACAGAAGCAGAGAATCTCAATTGCGCGCACGCTGATAAAAAAGCCCGAGATACTCATTCTCGACGACAGCTCCAGCGCGCTCGACTACGCAACGGACGCGGCACTGCGAAAGGCGATACATTCGCTCGGCGGCGACATTACTGTATTCCTCGTTTCGCAGAGAATAGCCGGAATAAAGCAGGCAGACAAGATAATCGTCCTCGACAACGGCGCGATGATGGGTACAGGCACGCATGACTCGCTCATGCAGACCTGCGATACCTACAGGGAAATATACTTCTCGCAGTTTCCCGAAGAGCGCGCGCTCTATGCAAGGCAAACTGAAGGGAGGGGTCAATAATATGAAAAAAGACAACAATGCAAAAAAGTCAACCCTTAGCGGCAGTAAAGGCACCTTCCGCAAGCTGATGCGATTTATCGCGAAATATCGCATACTCCTTTTTTCGGGGATAGTCCTTGCCGCACTTTCCGTGGCGCTCCAGCTCTATGTTCCGATGCTCTTCGGCGATGCGATAGACAATATCGCGGACAAGGGCAAGGTGGATTTTGACGCAATGTGGGTTTATCTTGCGAAAATACTCATTTTCGCTTCCGTTTCCGCCTTTGCGGCATGGCTGATGAATCTTGTAAACAACCGCATGACATATCGCATAGTGCGCGATATCCGTTCCGGCGCGATAAAGCATATCCAGCGCCTGCCGCTCTCCTATCTCGACAGCCACAGCACAGGCGATATAGTCAGCCGCGTGATTTCCGATGCGGATATCCTCTCCGATGGGCTTTTACTCGGCTTCACCCAGCTTTTCTCGGGAATTGTGACTATTGCGCTCACGCTTATCTTCATGCTTTCCAAGAATGTATGGATAACACTGATGGTTCTGATTCTCACACCGCTCAGCTTCATCGTGGCGAAATTTATCGCTTCGCGCTCGTATAATATGTTCAGGCGGCAGAGCGAGGCGCGCGGAAAGCAGACGGCGCTTATCGACGAAATGATAGGCGGACAGAAGGTGGTCCGCTCCTTCGGCTATGAAAAGAGAAGCTCCGAGCGCTTTGCCGATATAAACGAAAAGCTGCGCGTTTACAGCCAGAAGGCGGTTTTCTACAGCAGTCTCACAAACCCTTCCACAAGATTTGTAAACAATATCGTCTATGCGCTCGTCGCGCTCGTCGGTGCGCTTATGATAACAGGAGGCAATCTCACAGCCGGCGGACTTGCCGTACTTCTCTCGTATGCAAGCCAGTATATGAAGCCCTTCAACGATATCAGCTCCGTTATCACGGAGATGCAGAATGCGCTCGCCTGCGCGGGCAGACTCTTTGAGCTGATGGACGAAAAGGAAGAATCACCCGATGCCGCAGGCACTCTCGAAAATGTACGCGGCGAGGTTGATATCCGCGATGTCGCTTTCAGTTATAATAAAGAAAAGAAGCTTATAGAAAATTTCAATCTCCATGTGAAGCCGGGTATGCGCATAGCGATAGTCGGACCCACGGGATGCGGCAAAACGACATTCATCAATCTGCTCATGCGTTTCTATGATGTGGATGCGGGCGAGATAGATATCGACGGCAAGCCGGAGGTAAGCCTCTCACGCCATGCTCTGCGCGGCAGCTTCGGCATGGTGCTTCAGGAAACATGGATAAAGAGCGGCACCGTTCGCGAAAATATCTGCTTCGGCAAGCCCGATGCCACGGATGAAGAGGTCATCCGCGCGGCAAAGGATGCGCACAGCTGGAAGTTTATAGAAAAACTGCCGCAGGGGCTTGATACGGTACTCAATGAGGACAGCATAAGCCAGGGTCAGAAGCAGCTGCTATGCATTACGCGCGTAATGCTCACCCTGCCGCCGATGCTTATACTCGATGAGGCTACCTCGAATATCGACACGAGAACGGAGCTTCAGGTTCAGGATGCTTTTGACAAGCTCATGCAAGGCAAGACGAGCTTCGTCGTGGCGCACAGACTCTCGACTGTCAGAAATGCTTCGCTCATCCTCGTGATGAAAGACGGCAAGATAATAGAGCAAGGCACGCATGACGAACTGCTCGCACGCGGCGGTTTCTATAATAAGCTTTACAACAGCCAGTTTCAGCCTGTATAAGGCATGAGAAAAAATATGGACAGAACGGAAAAAACGGAGCTGACGGTGCTTTGCCTCGTGCATGAGGGAAAGCGCCTGCTCCTGCAAAACAGAACAAAAGCCGACTGGCGCGGGCTCGCGCTCCCGGGCGGTCATATAGAACCCGGCGAATCCGTAGTCGACGCGGTGATACGCGAGATGAAGGAGGAGACGGGACTTGACATAAGCGAGCCGCACCTCTGCGGGATAAAGCAGTTTCCGCGCGAGGGCGGAGGCAGGTATATCGTCTTTCTCTTTGAAACGGAGAATTTTTCGGGCGAGCTTCGCCCGTCCGACGAAGGCGAAATGCTCTGGCTTTCGCGCGATGAGGCAGACGGCAGAAATGCCGTCGCCGACCTCGGCGCTCTCATAGATATGATGCTCGACCCCGCGAAAACGGAATTTCGGTATATCGTCGGGGGCGGCGAATGGGAGGCTATAATAAAATGAACGAGGGAAAATTTTTCTGCAAAAACAGCGAGCGGCACGGCGGCGGTTATATGGAATTTGCCTTTTGCCGCCGATACGATAAAAAGAAGCTGTTTTCGCTCTCGCGCATAGTCCACTGGAGCGATGATTCGCTCTATGTCGATACGGATTTTCTGAACGAATTTACGGCAGAGTACGGCAAGTATCTCGAGCCGTGCATTTCTCCCGACGACTCGGGCAGGTTTTGCTTTTATGGGCTGAATTATTACAGCGCCGGGCGTGCGGCGGAAATCCTCGCCGCGATAGAGGCGGAAAAGCCGCGTGAATACGAGGTTATTGCCGAGTGGCTCGGAAAAGATATACAGGAGTATAACGGATTTTATATACTCGGAGTTTGAATGATACAAATGTATAATTTGAAAAAATGCAACATATGTCCGCGAAAATGCGGCGCCGACAGAACCTGCGGCACAGGCTACTGCGGGCAGGGCGCGGAAATAAAAATAGCGCGTGCCGCTCCGCATTACTGGGAGGAGCCGTGCATTTCGGGCGAGCGCGGCTCGGGTACGGTTTTCTTTTCGGGATGCAGCCTGCGGTGCGTTTACTGCCAGAATGCGGATATCGCGCACGGCGGCTTCGGAAAGGAAATATCGTGCGAGCGGCTCTGCGAAATATTCTTTGAGCTGGCGGAAAAGGGCGTGCACAATATAAATCTCGTCACGCCGACGCACTTCACACCGCAGATACGCGAGGCGATAATCATGGCGAAAAGCCGCGGCTTTTTGCTTCCGTTTGTATATAACTGCGGCGGCTACGAGAGCGTCGAAACACTGCGCACGCTTGAAGGGCTTGTCGACATATACCTCACCGATTTCAAATATATGTCGTCAGCGCGCGCAAAGAAATACAGCGCGGCGGAGAATTACCCCGAGACAGCAAAAGCGGCGACGGCAGAGATGGTGCGCCAGACGGGCGAGCCGGTTTTTTCCGCGGACGGACTTATGAAGCGCGGCACGATAGTGCGCCTGCTGATACTGCCAGAGGGAATGCTCGATGCCAAGAGCGTACTCCGCTATCTGCACCGCACATACGGCGGGCGCATTTATATTTCGATAATGAACCAGTATACGCCGATGGCAGGCGTGCCTTATCCCGAGCTGGCGCGGAAAATTACCGAGCGCGAATACGATGGGATAATAAATTTTGCCATAGACGAGGGTATAACAAAAGCGTTCATACAGGAGGGCGGCACAGCGGAGGAAAGCTTCATCCCGCCCTTTGACTTGACGGGCGCAGACGCAAAATAATACAATTGTATAATATAGCAAAAACTCCCATAGGAACTGCACTTTCGGGCGGTGTTCTTATGGGAGTTTGTTTGTATTTTGCATTTCTCTAAAACCGCTTTATCGGCTTTATTGCCGTGCCTTCGTCATAGCGGCGCACTTCGCCGATGGCGAAAAATCCGTCCCTGTCGCTTATGCGCAGGCGCGTGCCGACGGGAAAGCTTGTGTTTATCTTCCGCTGATATATCTCGGCACCGTTTCGCGCGAGCCGCGCGTAAAAATCCGACAGATGCACAGAGGGAAGCTCCCGGAAAAGGCTTTCCGTCGGGTGCAGGAGTGCCTGCCGCGCGGCGATGTCAATTTCTTCAAGCTGTTCTGTCGTCACGGCGTCGTCGAGCGAGAAGCCGCCGCAATGCGTGCGCACGAGGCTGCTCATCGCGCCGCCGCAGCCGAGCGCCGCGCCAATATCGGCGCAGAGCGTGCGGATATATGTTCCTTTTGAGCAGGATACATCAAGCGTGTAATTTCGCTCGTCCGAGCGCGCGATATCGAGCGAGTAAATATGTATCGGGCGAGGCGCACGTTCTACCGTCACGCCGTCGCGGGCGAGATCGCAGAGCTTTTTGCCGCCCACCTTCAGCGCACTGTACATCGGCGGTGTCTGCATTATATCGCCGACAAAGCGCCGCGATACGGCGAAAACCTCTTCCTCCGAGGGTATATTGTCGCTCTCGGAGAGAACTTTGCCGGTTGTATCCTCCGTGTCCGTAGTTATGCCGAGCAGGAGCCCCGCGCGGTAGCTTTTGTCATGCTCCATGGCGTATTCGCTTGCCTTTGTGGCATTGCCTATGAGTATCACGAGCAGACCCGATGCCATCGGGTCGAGTGTGCCCGTATGCCCGACTGCACGCGTGCCGAAGAGGCGACGCATTCTGTTTACGGCATCGTGTGAGGTGATGCCGACGGGCTTATGCAGAAGAAGTATTCCGTCATTCATGGAAGCCGCATTCCTTTATTATTCTTTTTACGGCACTGTCCACGTTGTCTGCACAGACAACACAGCCTGCCGCGCCGAAATGACCTCCGCCGCCGAAAATGGCGCATATTTTCGATACATCTATATCGCATGAGGAGCGCGTGGAAATCTTATACGAGCCGTCGGCGCGTTCGCGCACAAATATAGCTACCTTCACACCGTCGGCACGGCGGATGGCATTTATGACATCATATGTATCCTCCTCGTCAAAGCCGCCTGCTTTTTTATCCTGCTCCGTCATGCGGATATAAGAAATCCTGCCGCCGCAGAAATACTGAACATTCGCCATGGCAAAAGCCTCGGCGGCGAGTGCGCTTTTTGTCTTGCATTCAAAAAGGTCGCGGCAGATACTGGCATGATTTACGCCGCGCTCTATGAGCTTTGCCGCTATCTTGTGCGTAAACGGCGTGGTGTTGGCATAGCGGAAACCGCCCGTATCAGCCGCGAGTGCGGCATAGAGCAGGGAAGCGATATCCTCGGGAATCCTGCCGGCGAGCATACGGTTGACTATGCGATAGACTATCTCGGCACAGGCTGCTGCCTGCGGGTCGACTATGCGCACCGGAGAATATGACTCATGAGTTCTGTGATGGTCGAGCACGAGGAGCATTTCCTTTGCGCGACCCATATATTTCCCGAGCTGGCTCGGTGAAGCGACATCCACGCTTATGCGGAATGTCGGAGAAAAATCATCCGGCAGATCTTCCTCGGAAAAATCGCGCTCCCCGCCGGTTAAGAATGTGAGCGAAACGGGGATTCTGTCACAGCAGACGGGATAAGCCTTTTTGCCCGAGAGCCTCAGCGCACGGACGAGCGCGAAGCAGGAGCCTATGGTATCCGCATCGGGATTTTCGTGTGTGTATACGGCAAAATTATCGTTTTCCGCGAGAAGCCTGCAAACGGCTTTCACGGATGAATTGGAATTATTCATCATCGCCACCCTCCGAATCCGTATCGGAAGCGGATTCGTCGATGTGCGTTTCTTTAAGCAGCCTGAATATGTTTGCGCCGCGCTCTATCGCATTGTCGTATATGAATGTGAGCTCGGGTGTGATGCGCATATTGAGCTTTGTCGCTATCTCGTGGCGGATGAGTCCGCGGGTACTTTTCAGCCCCTGCTTTACTTCTTTTACAGTCTCTTCATCGGAATCGAGAAGCGAAAAATATATCTTCGCGTATTTAAGGTCGCCGGAAACGTCGCATTGTGTGACCGTTATCATATGCGAGCTCACGCGCGGATCCTTTACCGAGCGCAGAGCATCGGCAACGGTACGCAGAAATTCATCGTTTATCCGTGCTTTTCTGAAATTTGACATTTATCCCTCCTTGCCGCCTTTCGGCAAATGTTTGATATCATTTATTTTATATATTATAGCACTATTTAAAGCGAAAATCCATACCATTTTTGAGATTTATGAAAATTTTTTATAAACTTAACATTATACTTACTTGACATATAGGAAAGAGAGGTATATAATCAAATCGTAATTATAAAAGGCGGCTTGCCTTGAAAAAAAGGGGATACTGTATTATGGAAAAAATGATTGCGCTTGTTAAGGAACGCCCCGAAAGAGGGCTTTGGATGCGTGAAGTACCCGTTCCCGAATGCGGTAAAAACGACGTAAAGATAAAGATACGCAAGACTGCCATCTGCGGCACTGACCTGCATATCTATAACTGGGATGAATGGAGCCAAAAAACCATACATACGCCCATGACCATAGGTCATGAATATGTCGGCGAGATAGTCGAGGTAGGCGAAAACGTCACGGCATACAAGGTCGGAGACAGAGTCACCGGCGAGGGTCATATCGTATGCGGCAAATGCCGCAACTGCCTCGCGGGCAAGGGTCATCTCTGCCGCGAAGCAAAGGGCGTCGGCGTAAATCGCGACGGCGCATTTGCCCAGTATCTCGTTATCCCGCAGACAAATGTTTATCTCTGCGACGATAAGATACCCGATGACCTCTATGCCATCTTCGACCCGTACGGCAATGCTACTCACACCGCGCTTTCCTTTAATCTCGTGGGTGAGGATGTGCTTGTCACGGGCGCAGGTCCCATCGGCATCATGGCTGCCGGCATCGCGCGCTTCTGCGGTGCGCGCAATGTCGTAATCACCGATATCAATGATTACCGCCTGAATCTCGCAAAGAAATTCGGCGTGAGCGCGGCTGTCAATACGAAAAACGAAGATCTGCGCGAGGTTATGAAGAGCCTCGATATCCACGAGGGCTTTGATGTGGGTCTTGAGATGTCGGGCAGCCCGATAGCCTTCAACCAGATGATAAACTCAATGGAAAACGGCGGCAAAATGGCTATGCTCGGCATACCGAAAAACGATATGCAGATCCCGTGGGACAAGATAGTTTTCGAGGGACTCTGGATAAAGGGCATCTACGGCAGAGAAATGTTTGAAACGTGGTATAAGATGGCGGCTATGATTCACGGCGGCTTCAATCTCGAGCCTATCATCACGCACCGCTTTGATATAATGGATTATGAAAAGGGCTTTGAGGCGATGAACAGCGGCAATTCCGGCAAGGTTGTGCTCGACTGGACAAAGCTCGGCTGAGGAGGTAAAATATGAATAAAACAGATGCACTCGCTTTTTATAAGAGCGAGGTCGAAAAAATAAAGGCAGACGGGCTTTTCAAGGGCGAGAGAGTCATAGCATCTCCGCAGAGCTCCGCCGTCACCACGGCAGACGGCACAAAGATGATAAATATGTGCGCCAATAACTATCTCGGTCTTGCCGATTCCGAGGAGTTGATTGAGGCGGCGATTGCTTCATACAGAAGCCGCGGCTACGGATGCGCGAGTGTTCGCTTCATATGCGGTACATTCGATATCCACAAGCAGCTTGAAGAGAAGATAAGCAAATTCCTCGGCACGGAGGATACGATACTTTACTCCTCATGCTTTGATGCAAACGGCGGCCTTTTTGAAACGGTGCTCTCGGCAGAGGATGCCGTTATCAGCGATGAGCTGAACCATGCCAGCATAATCGACGGTGTCCGCCTCTGCAAGGCAATGAGATACCGCTATAAGAACAACAGCATGGATGATCTTGAGGCAAAGCTGAAGGAAGCCGACGCGGCAGGCGCGAGAATCAAGCTTATCGCCACAGACGGCGTTTTCTCCATGGACGGTATCATCGCAAACCTCGCGGGGATATGCGACCTCGCGGAGAAATACGGTGCGCTTGTGATGGTTGATGACAGCCATGCTTCCGGTTTTGTCGGCGCACACGGCAAGGGCACGAGCGAGCATTGCGGCGTGATGGGCAGAGTTGATATCATCACCTCCACCTTCGGCAAGGCGCTCGGCGGTGCTTCCGGCGGCTTCACCTCCGGCAGAAAGGAGATAATAGACCTTCTCCGTCAGAGAAGCCGTCCGTATCTCTTCTCCAATTCTCTTGCTCCCGCCATCGCGGCTACAACCTCCAAGCTCATAGATATGCTTTCCGAGACGACGGAGCTGCGCGACAGACTTGAGGAGAATACGAAATATTACCGTTCGCTTCTCACGGAGGCGGGCTTCGATATAATCGAGGGTACGCATCCTATCGTTCCCGTTATGCTCTATGACGAAAAGACGGCAGGCGAATTTGCCCGCCGCATGATGGAAAAGGGCGTTTATGTCGTCGCTTTCTCATATCCCGTAGTGCCGAAGGGCAAGGCGAGAATCCGCACGCAGGTCTGCGCTTCCCATACAAAGGAACAGCTGAAATATGTCGTCGACTGCTTCAAGGCTGTCCGCGATGAGATGAATAAATAAGTAATATACAAACGTATAAAAGCATAAGCCCCGACGGAAAATCCCGTCGGGGCTTATGCTTTTAGCTGACTTGAGCCGCCTTGGTTCATTAGAAGAAAATTTCTCTTTACATTTCCCCGAAAGCACTGTATAATATTAAAAAGATTTCGTTTCGGATGAAAGCTGAGTATTATTATGAAAATCAAAGTCAGGGATTGCAGCTACGAAGAGGTAATGGCGAAGCCGACGGCTCCGCGATTTCACCCGCACAAGCCGAATATTATTTTCCGCACACTGATGTATATGGCGGGGCTCGGCGAGCTTAAGAAAACAAAATTTACATATACGAAAACGGGCATGGAGCGACTCGGAAAAAATCAGCCGTGTCTTTATCTGATGAATCATTCCAGCTTTATCGACCTCGGGATAGCTTCGCATATCATATATCCGAAGCCTTTTCAGATAGTCTGCACGCAGGACGGATTTGTCGGCAAGCTGTGGCTGATGAAGCGGCTCGGTTGCATCCCGAAAAAGAAATTTGTGCCCGAGGTTATGCTTCTCAAGGACATGATATATTCACTGCGCAAGCTGAAAAGCTCCGTGCTCATGTATCCCGAGGCGAGCTACAGCTTTGACGGAACAGGCACGCCGCTTCCCGATACGCTCGGTCAATGCATGAAGCTTCTGAAGGTACCTGTCGTCATGATACGCACACAGGGCGCTTTCTCATATGACCCGCTTTACAACGGCTTGCAGAAAAAAGATGTAAAGGTCTCTGCCGAGATGAAATATCTGCTCTCGCCAGAGGAGATAGCGGAGAAATCGCCGGAGGAGCTGAATGATATACTGCGCCGTGAATTTGATTTTGACTACTTCCGATGGCAGAAGGAAAATAAAATCGCCGTGACGGAGCCTTTTCGTGCGGACCATCTGGAGCGTGTGCTCTACAAATGCCCCGTCTGCGGTTCCGAAGAGGATATGGCGGGCAAAGGAACGGAGCTTACCTGCCATGCCTGCGGTCACAGGTGGGAGCTGGATGAATACGGCACGCTCCGCGACCTCTCGGGCGGGGATACATTTACTCACATTCCCGACTGGTATGCATGGGAGCGCGAATGCGTGCGCGGGGAGATAGAGAGCGGAAGCTACCGCATGGAAAGTGAAGTTGACATCTGTATGATGGTGGATTATAAGAGCATATACCGCATCGGAAGCGGCAGACTCGTGCACAGCGCAGAGGGTTTTCACCTGACGGGATGCGACGGCGCACTTGACTACATGCAGCAGCCGCAGGTTTCCTACAGCCTCTATGCCGACTATTACTGGTATGAGATAGGCGATATGATTTGCATAGGCGACAGCAAGCGGTTGTATTATTGTTTTCCGAAAGGGCATATTCCCGTGGCAAAGGCAAGAATTGCCACAGAGGAGCTTTATAAAAAAGCAATGGCACTTCACAGAACCGTGCAGAGATAAGCAAAGACAAATAAAAGATAAAGGCGGTACACCGGCACCGCCTTTTTCGTGTTTTTTATGTGCGGGCACTTGATATTTGCGCTTTTTTATGATAAAATATAAAATTAGTTGATATTTTGTCAAAAGGGGTGAGAATATGAGGATTTTTGCCATACGCCACGGAAAAACCGAGTGGAACAGCATTGGAAAAATTCAGGGCAGAACAGACATCCCGCTAAACGAAGAGGGAGTGAAAAGCGCATATGCGCTTGCCGCGGAAATGCGAACGCAAGGGTATATTCCCACGGAAATTTTCACAAGTCCGCTTGCGCGCGCATACAAAACGGCAGAGATAGTCGCCTCTGAGTTTTCGCTTACCCCCGAGGTGGTGACGGATTTTCAGGAGATGTCCTTCGGACTTTGGGAAGGGCTGAGCTGGAAGGAAATAACGGAAAAATACCCCGCGGAGTTTAAAATATGGAATCATGACCGCACAGCACAGATTCCCGAGGGCGAATCGTATATAGACCTCACGCGCCGCATAATCCCCGAGCTTCGCCGTGCCTGCGAAAAATCGGAGGGAGATTTTGCGATAGTGGCGCACGGAGCCGTGATAATGGCTATGCATGTCATATACGAGGGCATAGAATTTGAGAGCATAGATAAAATAATGCGGCATATAAAAAATTCCTCCGTTACGGTTTTTGATGCGGAGCGGATGCTCGAAAATGCGGAGAAATTTGAAAAATCGGGCAGACTTGATATAAGAAAAGGAAATAAACTATGAAACTGACACTTGTGGCGACCTGCCTTTTCGGGCTGGAGAAATTCCTCGGCGAGGAGATAGACGCGCTCGGCTATAAGCGCATCGAAACGATAGATGGCAGAGTAACCTTTGAGGGAGACGAGGCGGCTGTTGCGCGGTGCAATATCCGGCTTCGCACGGCGGAGCGCCTTTATATAAAGATGGGCGAATTTGACGCGATGAATTTCACCGACCTTTTTGACGGCACCAAGGCGATAGCATGGGAGAGCCTGATAGGCAGAAACGATGCTTTCCCTGTAAAGGGGCACTCGGTGAAAAGCCTGCTGACAAGCATCCCCGATTGCCAGAGCATCATCAAAAAGGCGATGGCGACAAGACTGGGCGAGGCTTACGGGCTTTCCTACATGCCCGAAACGGGAATAAAATATCAGATAGAATTTTTCATACTGAAGGACAGAGCGAGCCTGATGATAGACACCTCGGGTGTGGCGCTTCACAAGCGCGGCTATCGCCCGCAGAATGCACCCGCGCCTTTGCGCGAGACGCTTGCCGCCGCCATGGTCAAGATGGCGCGACCGCGAGAGGACGTGCTTTTCTGGGATCCCTTCTGCGGCTCGGGAACGATACCGATAGAGGCGGCTATGCTGATGACAAATACGGCACCGGGACTGAAAAGAGGCTTTGCCGCGGAGGAATTTCCTTTCATAGGCAAGGAGATATGGGAGAGCGCAAGAAAAGAAGCGCGCGAGGCGATAAATACGGAGACAACCTTTGAAGCCTACGCTTCCGACTGCGAATGGAGCGCGGTAAAGCTCGCCGCGACTTGCGTGCGTCAGGCGGGCATGGAAAAATATATAAAGGTTTTTGAAAAGAATGCACTCGATATAAAGGCGGACGGCAGGCGCGGCACGATAGTCTGCAATCCGCCATACGGCGAGCGGCTCTCTACCATCACCGAATCGGAAAAGCTTTATCGCGATATGGGAAAGAGCTTTGCGCGGCTCGGTTCATGGCAGATATATGTCATCACATCAAATGAGAGCTTCGAGCGGCTGTACGGCAGGCGCGCGGACAAGAAGCGCAAGCTCTATAACGGCATGATACCGTGCAGCTTCTATCAGTTTTTCAAAAACGAAAAGAAGGACTATACAAGAGAAAAGAAGGATTTTAAAAAATGATAAGCGAGAGAATAAAACAGCTTGTAAACTACGGAGCGGAAAAGAAGCTCATCACCGAGGCGGACAGGATATATGTGACAAACCTCCTGCTTGACGCGATGGGCGAGCAGAGCTATGAGGATCCGGGAGAGGTGCCTGCGGCATCGCTTGAGGAGATACTCGGCGCACTCTGCGATATCGCCGAGGAAAAGGGTATAATCGCGGAAAAGGGAAGCGTGGTTCGCCGCGATCTTTTTGATACGCGCCTGATGGGGCTTCTCACGCCGCGCCCCTCAGAGGTCATCGCGAAATTCCGAAGCGAATACGAAAAATCCCCCGAGGCGGCGACGGATTTCTATTATAATTTCAGCAAAAATACGGACTATATCCGCACATACCGCGTGAAGAAGGATATACGTTGGACCGTGCCGAGCGAATTCGGCGAGATAGATATAACGATAAATCTCTCCAAGCCGGAAAAAGATCCGAAGGATATTGCCCTTGCCAAAATGCAGCAGCAATCAAGCTATCCGAAATGCGCTCTCTGCCCCGAAAACGAGGGCTATGCGGGAAATATGAGCGCCGCCGCAAGAGAAAATCACCGCCTTATTCCCATCACTCTCGGCGGGGAAAAGTGGTTTTTCCAATATTCGCCCTATGTCTATTACAATGAACACTGCATAGCGCTCTCCGCCGAGCATACGCCGATGAATGTCTGCGTGAAAACGGTGGAGCGTATGCTCGACTTTATAGATATTTTTCCGCACTATTTCATAGGAAGCAATGCGGGACTGCCGATAGTCGGCGGTTCCATACTCACGCACGACCATATGCAGGGCGGCAGATATGAATTTGCCATGGAGCGCGCCGAGGCAGACAGGGAGTTTCACTTTGCGGGCTTTGAAAACGTGAAGGCAAAAACGCTGAAATGGCCGCTTTCCGTCATTCGCATATCAAGCCCCGAGAGAGCCGGGATACAGCGACTTGCCGCGAAGATTTTCGACGCATGGAGTGCCTACAGCGATAAGTCCGTGACAATTTTCGCCGAAACGGAAAAAGGGAAGCACAATGCGATAACTCCGATAGCCCGTCACCGCGGCGGCGAATACGAGCTCGACCTCGTGCTCCGCAACAATCTGACCACGCCTGAGCGCCCGATGGGACTTTACCATCCGCGTCCCGAATATCATAATATAAAGAAAGAGAATATCGGGCTTATCGAGGTAATGGGTCTTGCCGTGCTGCCATCCCGCCTGAAAAAGGAGCTTGCCGCAGTTGCCGATGCCGTGCTTGCAGGCAAAAATATTGCCGATATACCCGAGACAGCAAAGCATGCGGCATGGTTTGAGAGCTTCCGCGGGAGCTACGATATCACGCCCGAAAATATAAACGATATCCTGCTGCGGGAGACCGGAAATACATTCGTGCGTGTACTCTGCGACTGCGGTGTATTCAAGCGCGATGAGAAAGGCATTGCCGCTTTCGACAGATTTATAGATTTTGTAAATAAATTCTGATAGTAAAAAAGACATTTATCACTGCGAGGAAATAATCATGGAAGTATTGCGCGGAAGAAGACTGTTCGGTATACTTTTTGTATTCACGGCGGCTTTCTGCCTTCGTGCGGTGCTTCCTCTTTATTTTTGCCTTGCTTTTGCCTCGGCGACAGCCATTTCATTTGTCGTATACGCCGCGGTGATGAAAAGACTCGGCAGGCTCGGCACATACAGGGTGCTTTATATCGTTTTCGCGCTTCTTGCGCTCGCGCTCGGCATATTCCATGGGCAGAGATATATCTCCGCCGTGCCGGAGAGTTTCTTTTCAGGCGAGACGCGCGAATATATCGGTACGGTGAAAAGCGTGGAGGGAAGCGCCGGCTATTACAGCGTTTACACGATAAGCATAAACGAGAGCGGGCGCGAAATACTCTGTCTTTGCGAAGCCGACTATGATGCGGATTTTGAAGCGGGCGATAGTGTTCGCTTTTGCGGCATAGCGTCTGAGGAGCGCGAAATCTACTATAAGAGCAAGGAAATCAGAGCGAGAATAAATTTCACCGAGAGCAGTATACTTGATTTCGGCGAGGCGAAAGAAGGCTTTTTCGGACGAGCGCAGGGCAAATTTTCCTCGCTTCTTGCGGATAGGCTTGAGGGTGATACGCTTTCTCTCGCGAAGGCAATGCTGCTCGGAGAGAGAAGCGATATTTCCGGTGAGATAAAGCTCGATTTCCGCAGAATAGGCTTTTCCCATGTGCTTGCCGTGAGCGGACTGTATATCAGCGTACTCACCTTTGCCTTCATGCTACTGCTCGCGCCGCTCCCGATAAGCAAGAGGATAAAAATGCTTCTGCTTATCCCTGCGGTCTGCGCTTTTGCGATGGTGACGGGCGCATCCGCTTCCGTCGTGCGCTCGTGCATCATGTTCATCTGTCTCGCGCTCTCGGGTGCCTTCTTTGCCGACAGCGATACGCCGACCTCGCTCATGCTTGCCTTATCGCTGATATTTGTGCTTTCTCCCTCGTCTGTATATGATATCGGCTTGTGGCTGTCTTTTTCCGCGACACTCGGAATAACACTTTTCTCTCCCGTGCTCTCGCCGATAAAACTGCACAATACGAGAAGGACATATTCGCGCGTGAGAAATTTCCTCGTTTCCGCGCTCAATTATATCATCTCGCTTATCCTGACCTCACTTGTTGTAACGGCTTTTACAATGCCTGTCATTTTTATATGCTACGGTAATTTCTCGCTTGCGGCGCCGCTTGCTTCTCTTCTGCTTATACCGATAGTACAGATTTTGCTCCCGATTTTGCTTTTTGTACTGATATTCGGCGGCGTGCCTCTGCTCGGCGCGGCTCTCGCCGCAGTTGCTTCGGCTTTGACAAAGCTGATGCTCACGCTCGCGGGCATTCTTGCCGATTTTGAGGGGATATATGTTTCGCTCCGTTATCCTTTCGGCAGGTATTTTGTGGTGGCGCTTCTCGTGCTTATTTTCGTCTTTATGTTCGGCAGGAGTATAAAATTCCGTCGTGCCGCCGCGCTTTTTGCCGTGCTTGCCGTTGCTTTCGGTGTGAGTGTCGGCTTATATGAAGGCGCTTTTTACGGCAAGGCACAGACCGAGATCCTGAACAGTGCGAGAAATGACGGTATAGTGATACGCTACGGCGGCAGAACGGCGGTTCTCGATATATCGGGCGGTTCGTATTCCTTTGCGCGGGGCATGAGCGACGAGGTCTACGCTCTGAACGGCGAAAAGATAGACCTGCTTGTATATTCGCATCTGCACAGATATCATGCCGCCTCTCTCGGCAAGCTCTGCTCTGTGATAAAGCTCGGTTCCGTTGCTGTTCCTGCTCCGCAGACGGAAGCCGAGGAGGAATATCTCGATAAGCTGAAAGCGGAAGCCGCGGCACACGGGACAGAAGTTTTCGTATACGGCAGGAATGCGTATGCGGACATCGGCAAAATGCGGATATTCTTTCCCGAATATCTGCGCATCAGGCGCTCTGTGCACAGAATTCCGTATTTTTCGGTTGAGATAGACGGAGAAAAGAAGCTTTTCTATATCGGAGCGGGCATGTCCGAGCTTCCGGAATTTTATGCGGAGGCGGATGGTGCAAAACTTCGGGTCTATGGCTCGCACGGGGCAAAATACAAGGAGAAGATAAGTGCCGCGCGCGGCTCGGTGATTCTCGGCTATGCCGCGGAATATGCCGATGGCGAGGGAAGTATACTTATTTCCGATGGGAAATACGGGCTTGTAATCGAATGATGTGGATATGGCGGCAATGCTTTATTATGACAGGGGCGCCTTCTCCGCTACCCGATGCGGCAGAAAGCCGACAAATCAAAATCAAAAGCAAATAAGAAAATCGCATCTTCACCGACAAGCGGCGCGCTTGTCGGTTTTTGCATATAAATCCCGCTTTTTGCCTATAATATATGAAAATATTTTTCATACGGAGCATTATATGTCAGAAGCAAAAGGAGCGGAAAAAAGAAGCGCGGCGGCGTTTTCCCTCTCGTTTTCGGGGGCGGTGCGCCTCGGAAAATACAGAAAAATGATGAGGGAGCTGTCCGCTTCGGAGGAAAGGCTGTATGCGGAAGAGAGCGACTGCGCGGGCGTGGCTAAGACAACATTTCCGAAAATATACGATGCGGCGATATCTGCGATAAAGACGATAGAGCGCGAGGCGTACTTTTCGCGACACAGGGAGCTTTTTGCCGCGGCGGATGAGATACTTGAGGGGATTTACGCCGAGGAGAGTATCTCGGAGCGCACAGTGAGAGAAAGCCTTACCGCGCGTGCGCCCGCAGAGGGATATTCATATATCATGCTGTCGCTTCTTCCCTCGGCACTTATTCTCAAACTCGCGGAAAAATATGCCGACAGCCTCGGATATGCCGCCTCTATGCGTCGCATCTGCGGCATGCTCGGAGTGATATCGGAGATGAGGCTCGGCGACTTGTCATCCTCACTCTGCGCCGCCTCGAGAATTTATTACGGCGAAAAAGCCGATGTATACCGCTATTGCAGTGACGAAACAAAGAGAGCATATCTGCGCATAACGGCGGAGAGGGCTTACCTCTCGGGCATGAGCGAAGCTTCATATGCCGCGGAGGTTGCCGGTGAAGCGGCGGAGCGCGGCGTTCATATCGGCGAGATATTACTGAAAAAAGACGGCTTTGCGGGAAGGGTATATTTTATTCTGCTCTTTGCTTTCACGGCGCTTTTTACCCTGCTTTTCGCAGTGCTCGCGGGCGGCGGGAGCGCATTTCTGCTCTCGCTTCCGCTTATTATTCCGATATACGAATTTGTAAAAGAGCTGATACGCGATTTCTTTGTGCAGTCGGGGCAGTGCCTGCTGCCGTCGATTTCCGCCGGGGAAAAGCTGCGCGAACACAAGGTGATGGTAGCCGTGCCGACGCTTCTTCTCGGCGAGGAGCACGACGGCGAGCTGATAACGCGGCTTGAGGACCATTATCTGACAAACAGCGATGAAAACTATATTTTCGCGCTCCTCTGCGACCTCAAGGCGGCGGATAAAAAGAGCCTTCCGGAGGACGACGGACGCATAGATTATATCAAGAGAAGAATAGACGCGCTGAATGCCAAATACGGCGAGCACTTTATGCTTTTCCTGCGCGAGCGGCACTTTTGCGAGGGCGAGAACGCCTACATGGGCAGAGAACGCAAGCGCGGCGCGATAATCGGGCTTTGCAGATATCTTCGCGGCGGCGAAAGCGATATTATTGCTTATGGAAAAGCCGACACGCACGCGGTGGAATATCTGCTCACGCTCGATGAGGATACGCGCCTGAACCCCGGTGCCGTTTCCGATATGCTCGGCGTTATGATACATCCGATGAACAAGCCCGTGACAGACGAAAAGCGCCGCATAGTAAAAAAGGGCTATGCCATAGTCGCGCCGCGCACGGATATCAGTCTCGAATCCTCGTCGAAAACGCGCTTTGCCGAACTTTATTTCGGTATCGGCGGAATGGATGTGTATTCCGGCGCCTCTTTTGATATATATCAGAATATTTTCGGTTCCGGCTCTTTCTGCGGCAAGGGAATGATAGATATTTCCGCCTTTTGCGAGGTGATACCCGATTTCTTCCCCGACGGGCGCATACTCAGTCATGACCTGCTCGAGGGAAATATGCTCTCATGTGCGCTTTACCGCGGGCTTTCACTCTCCGATGATGTTCCGGCGGACTTCACCTCGTATTATTCACGGCAGGACCGCTGGATTCGCGGCGATACGCAGGCTCTGCCGTATGTTCTCGGGAGCGTCAGACGCAGGGACGGAGAAAAAATAAAAAATCCCATGAGCAGGCTTTCCCGCTATAAAACAGCGGACAACGCGATAAGAGAATCCGCTCCGCTCATGCTTGTGCTTTCGGTATTTCTCTCGGCTCTTGCGGGACGGAAAACGGCGGCGTTCGCCGCTGTTTTCGCCTCGCTGTATCTGATTTTCCCGATGCTGCGCAAACTCATCCTCGAGAGCGGGGAGCGCGGAAGAACAGGCGGCACTCTCTCGGTTATGCTCATGCGTCTGCTTGCCTCGGCACATGAGGCGTATGTTTTCGCACGCGCCTTCATTACCGCGCTTTACCGAATGACGATAAGCGGCAGGCATCTGCTCGAGTGGCAGACGGCATCGCAGAGCGCGGCGAAAAAACACGGTACGGCGGCGCTTATTCGCTCGCTTCTGCCATCTGCTCTCATAGGTGCCGCGGCGATGCTTGTCCCAGCGCCCTCGGCGAAGTTTTTCGGCTTTCTCTGGCTTTGCTTCCCGCTTGTGATTATCGCGGCTTCAAAAAGTCTGCCCGAGGAAAAGCGCAGGAGCGAAAAAAGCAAAAATACCGTCCGCTCCTATGCGAGGGATATGTGGCGCTTCTTTGCGGCTCATGTCTCTGAGGAAACGAATTTCCTGCCGCCCGATAATTATCAGATTTCTCCGGAGGAGCGCACCGCCATGCGCACCTCTCCGACGAATATCGGGCTCTATCTGCTCTCTTTGCTTGCGGCACGCGATTTTGATTTCATTGATTCCGAGAAGCTCCATTTCTATGCCGAAAAGAGCGGCAAAAGCATAGAAAAACTGCTCTCATGGCGCGGACATCTCTATAATTGGTATGATATCTCCACGCTCTCGGCGATAGGCGAGCCCTTTGTTTCAAGTGTGGACAGCGGCAATTTCGTAACGGCACTCGTCGCCTTCTGCGAGGGACTGCGCGAATACGCCTCACAGGAGCCGCGTCTGCTCTCCGATATCGCGCTCTATGAAAAATTCATCTCACGCGCCGATTTCACGGCTCTCTACTGCGAGGCAAAGCGCCTTTTCTATATCGGCTACAATGCGAAAAACGGCACATACGGAAGCTCATATTACGATACCTTCATGAGCGAGTTCCGCACCACGCAATATTATGCCACGGCGGCAGGCTTCGCACCGCCCGAGAGCTTCTTTTCGCTTTCACGCCTTGCCATAGGCGGCGGAGGCAGACTCGGCTTTGCTTCATGGAGCGGAACGGCTTTTGAATATTTCATGCCTGCTCTGCTCCTGCCGCACAAAAAGGGAAGCCTTTCTCATGCCGCACTCGAATATGCTTTTGCCACGCAGGCGGAAAGCACCGTGTCAAAGCAGGCGGGCGGGCATACCCGCCGTGTTTTCGGCATATCCGAGAGCGGATATTACAATTTCGATTCGCATATGAATTATCAGTATCGCGCCTTCGGACTGGAAAAGCTGGCGCTCGACCCTGCCTGTGAAAACGGCGCCTGCGTATCACCGTATTCAAGCTTTCTCATGCTTGAATACGGCGCGGATGCTGTCCTGCATAATCTGCGCGAGCTTGAAGCACTCGGAATGTACGGCAAATACGGCTTTTACGAGGCGCTCGATATGGACAGCACCCGCGTGGGCGGCGGATACGCCGTGATACGCAGCTATATGGCACATCATATGGGAATGAGTATCATCGCTTGTGCAAACTACTGTCTTGATGATATATTCGTGCGCCGCTTCATGCGCAGTCCGCGTATGAGGGCGTCAAGAGAGTTGCTTTCGGAGCGCATACCGAGTGTGCCGAAGCGTGCGCCGGTGCGCATATACAGAGAAAAGATGCGCCCTGTGCGCACGGATGTATATGACGAAAAAAGCGGGGAGCATGCCGAGGGCTTTCACTGCAGTCGCGGCATTATATCGCCCGAGCTTGCACTTGCCTCAAACAACAAGAGCAGGATAGTCGCCTCATCATCGGGACATATGGCATTTTATGACGGCAGAGATGCCGTTGCCCTGTCGGATTTTGATACTTTCTCGCTTTCCGGCGGTTTTCGCGTCGTATTCCTCATCGACGAAAAGACATATTTTGCCTATCCGCTCGGGATGGGAGATGTGACGGCGGAAAAATATGAATTTGCCTCCTCCTGCGGCGCGGTGGAATATCGTGCGCTTTTCGGCGAGGGTGAGGCGATAAAGAGCATCGGTCTGCGTGCCGAGGTTCTGCCGAACCGCGAGATTTTCAGAATAACGGCAAAAATAAACGGCGAATACAAAAATGCTTCCGCTATGCTGTATTTCGAGCCTGTGATGGCGGAAGAACGCGCATACCGTGCGCACAAGAGCTTCGAAAATCTCTTCATCGGAAGCAGATATTTTGAGGAAGAGCATATCCTGCTCTTCTCAAGGCGGAAAAGGAGCGAAAACCGCCCTTTCCGTTTTCTTGCGCTGAAGGTGACGCGCGGAAAAGAGGCGGGCTGTGATACGATGCGCGATGCCATATTGCCGCTTGCCTACAGTGATGCCGATATCGCCGCGCTTGCATCGCGCGAATGCGGAAACCGCGTCGGCGCCTGCATTGTTCCCGCCTGCCGCATGAGGGCTGTATTCCGCCGCGGCGAGGACACGGCGGAATTTATCATGGGTTGCTCCCGCAATTCGGACGATCTGCTCTTTGAGCTTTCATCCTGTGAAAAAGAAAAGCGCGGCGCGGACGCAGGCATGCGCGAGATAGCGCGGCTTCAGCATTTTGCCGCGGGCAACAGCAGGGAAGCGACGGCACTCGAAAAATATATCCTCGCGGGGATTTTCATGCCGCGGGTATACAGAAGCGAGGGACAGAGCGCGGCGATAGAGCGGCTGAAAAAGCATCCCGCAAAGCAGAGCGAGCTTTGGCGGTTCGGCATATCGGGAGATTCGCCGATAGCCATCGCCTATATCGGGGACTCAAGCGAGGAGAAGCTGCACAATCTGGAAACACTGCTGCTTCTTTTCAAATATATGTGCATACGCGGCGTTCGCTATGATTTCGCTATTCTCCATGCCGAGCGTGACCTCTACAACAGACCGCTCGAAAAGAGGATAAACGAGCTGATAGGCGAGCTGGGTTGCCGCGCCTTCCTCGGCTCGGAAAACGGCATCTTCACGATAAACGACAGCATGCTGACGGAGGAAATGCGCTATTTCATGCGGCGCATCTGCCGCGTATATTTCGATTGCAGAATAGAGCCTGCGGTTTATGCAAGGTCGGAGCAGAGAAATATCGAGATTTCGCCCGATTTCGGGCGCAGCCTGATATCCGCTCTGAAAACCGAGCCTTATCCTACGGCACAAAATCCGGAGATAAAAGCCGTAGAGAGTATCGGCACGGGCGTCTTTCATGAGGATGGCTACACTTTCATAAAGCCGCACGGCGGAGCGCCTTTTACCCATGTGCTTGCGGGCAGAGCCTTCGGCACGGTGGTGAGTGAAAACTCGCTCGGCTTCACTTATTTTTCAAATTCCGCACTGCGCAGGCTCTCGCCGCACAGCGCCGACAATATGCGTGAGGACAGGGGCGAGCGGCTCTGCCTGCGCATATTTGCCTCGGCTCATGAGACGGGTGAGTATACGGATTATGACCTTGTCGCCTGTGCCGCGAGGGTAAATTATACTTTCTCGGATGCGCAGTATTACGGCACACTCCTTTCATATATAGACTACACGGTTAAGGTCGGCATCTGCGGCAGATTTCCCGTGAAGAGAATAGAGCTTACGCTTGAGTCGCGGCATGGCGAACCTGTTTACTGCATGGCATACTATGCCGTGACGCCCGATATGGGCGCACCGCACGGCATGATACACTATGAAAAGAGCGAAAGCGAGATTTCGCTTTCGGCTCTTGCGGACTACGGCACGGGGCGATTCTTTGTCACGGTCGGTGTCGGCGGGCATATAGGCACGGCGACATATACAGACGGCATAGCACTTGCCAGCGGCGAGCGGCTCTCGCTCGGCACGGAGGATATCGCGGCGGCGGCTGTCCGCTTCGCACTCTCCCATAGCGAAAGCGCCGTCTTCTACCTCTCGGTAAACGGAGCGCACCGCTATCTTTGCCGCGGCATGGCACATGATGAGGAGAGGGACATGATAAAGCTCGGTAGCGGCGACGCACTCTTTGATCTGAGTGTAAACAAATGGATTCCCTATCAGGTAAGGGCAAGCCGCCTCTATGCCAGAGCCGCCTTTTATCAGGTGGGCGGCGCATGGGGCTTTCGCGATCAGCTTCAGGATACGCTTTCGCTTCTGGCGGAGGCTCCCGAGGAGGCAAAATACCAGATAATCCGCTGTGCGGCACATCAGTTTCCCGAGGGAGATGTGTTTCATTGGTGGCATAGCGTGCGCGATTTTTCTCTGCTCGACCAAGGAGTACGCACGCGTTGCTCCGACGATATGCTCTGGCTTCCTTATACCGTCTCCGAATATATCACTGCGACAGGCGACGGCGCGATACTTGATGTGAGCGTGCGTTATCTTTCTTCCGTGCCGCTCTCGCCGGAGGAGCATGAAAGATATGAGAGAGTGCCGCCATCCGACGAGCGAGAGGATATCTATCGCCATTGCCTGCGGGCTCTCTATCGGCTTCTTGACGGTATCGGCGCGCATGGGCTTGCCAAAATAGGCGACGGCGACTGGAACGACGGTATGAATACCGTCGGCTCGCAGGGAAAGGGCGAGAGCGTATGGCTTACGCAGTTTGCGGCGATAGTGCTTTTCCGCTTTGCCGATATCTGCGATATGAGGGGCGAGCATGAAACGGCGCTTTTTCTGCGCGAAAAGAGTCGCATGCTTCACGCGGCGGCAGTAAACTGCTTTGAGGGCGACAGATTCCTTCGCGCTTACTATGATAACGGCGACAAGCTCGGCTCACGCGACTGCGACGAATGCAAAACAGACGCGCTCTCGCAGGCTTTTGCCGCATTTGACATGTATTTTCTCGGTGGCGATGAGGAGGAGCGGCGCCGTGTGAGTGCAGCGGCAAAAACCTCGTATGACCTGCTCTACAGCGAGCGATATAAGCTGTGGCGCCTGCTCTCTCCGCCTTTTGTTTCGGGCAGAAATTCGCCCGGATATATCAAGGGTTATCTTGCGGGACTGCGCGAAAACGGCGGACAGTATACCCATGCCGCAGTCTGGGCGGCGCTCGGGCTTCTTGCCGCAGGCAAATATCACGCAGGCACAAGGGTGCTTTTCGAGATAAATCCGACGCTTCGCACACGTGACGGCTTCCTGCGCGAAAGATACAGGATAGAGCCGTATGTCATGGCGGGCGATATCTATGCAAATCCCGACCATATGGGCAGAGGCGGCTGGAGCTGGTATACGGGTGCGGCGGGGTGGTACCGCACGGCGATAATAAAATATCTCTGCGGCTTTTGCATGAGAGGGGCGTATTTCACACTCCGCCCATGCCTCTCGGAATATTTCGATACCTTTTCGCTCGATGTGAGCATCGGAAAAACGGCATACGGCATAGAGGTGCGTTTGGGCGAAAGGGATATGATAGTGCTCGATGGCGAGCGGATATACACCGATGATATTTTTGCCTTTCGCTTCGCTCTTGACGGCGGCAGTCATGAGGTAAAGTTCAGCGTTGCAAGGAAAGCTTCGGCAGAATGAAAAATCTGTCCGTCATGCGGATTTTCGCATAACGGACAGCGGAGTGTCAAAAAACTAAATTCAAAAATTGGTATTGGCTATGCGCAGAATCGACAGAAAAGAAAGCATTTCCGGAACCACCCGCTTAGCGGGTGGTTTTCTTGATACAACAAAAGCAGGCAATCCGCGCGGCGGATTGCCTGCCTTCCTTAAAATCGATATTAGTGAAAGTTTTAGCTTTCATAGATATCTTTATCAAATAAAAACATTTACCGTTTCGCTTTTTCGGTCTGCACTTTTTTAGCATTCCGGAATAGATAAAAATGCGCAGAGTCGTCGAATATCCGTTTCGTCGCCGTACAACCGTA